>Ga0210390_10004655_pt1 | contig 11547 bp, 9 predicted proteins | sample IncBWH11OmetaG_FD_161050 | JGI IMG/M metagenome (GOLD analysis project Ga0210390, IMG submission 161050) | Forest soil microbial communities from Barre Woods Harvard Forest LTER site, Petersham, Massachusetts, United States - Inc-BW-H-11-O ... | reverse complement strand
TCTGGTAATGCGCTTCGAGCGCGCCGAGCGCCGCGATCAGGATGCCGGAGGCCGCCTCCTGACTGACCCGGCGCCCGCTCCAGCCCTGCTCGAGCGCCCACTCCTTAAGCGAGCGCCCCCACCCTACGACATGCCATAGGCACGATCCGCCGGGCGAGGCGGGTCCGCCGACGGCGAGAACCGCACGCCACACCGCCGTGCGCGCGCTTTCGACGCGAAGTCCCGGCTCTTCACCCCGGATGCCTCGCGCGCCGCCGCCATCCCGCAGTCGCGCGTAATCAAGGGCGCGCAGCGGGTCGAGCTGGGCGGTCGCAAATCGCGCGCGGAAATCCTCTCCGGCCCGGCGCATTGCCGCGGTGATCGAACCGCGTCGCTCCATCGTCGCCAAGGTGTCGACCGCCCGATACGGACGCGCCGAACCGCCCGCCTCGTCGGCAATCGGCCGGTCGAGGCGCTCGATCCTTCCATGCTTGTCCCGCTCGGGAGTCGGCATGACCGTAGTTTCGACCGGGGTAGCGGTTGCGTGGCGACGAGCAGCCTGGCTGGTCATGAGCGCATTTCCGAACAAATCAAGAACATGTTGCTCACGAAAAAGCCCGCGCGGCCTGTTCCAAACGCCTCAGAAAGCGGCGGGACGGCCCGCCGCCGTCAGCCGCACGGCGTCCGCCGACCGCACGCGCAAGCGCTTCGACTTCGCGCAGAATTCGGGCCTCTTCGATCGTGCCGCAGGCGAGATGGCACAGCGCATGATGCGGCGGGCAATAGGATGAACCCGGGCGCAGTCCCTCGCCGCAGCAACGACGGTCCTCGCCCTCCTCAATAATGTAGGCGCACCCGGGCGCCCCGTCGTTCCGATCGTTCAGCCATGGCGACCGCAAAGGCTCATCCATCGGCGCGCTCCTTGCTGGATCGGACACACTTGTCACGATCGCATCGATATGATAACATCATCTCCATTGATGTCAATATGAGAATTTGTGAAATACGCACATGGACGCCATTTGGTTTCAGCAAGCCCTCGAGCGGGTCGGCGCGTCGCAGGCCGATCTCGCCCGCGCCCTTCAGCTCGCACCCTCCGCGGTATCCCGAATGCTTCGAGGGGAACGTCAGATGAAGCCGGTCGAACAAGCAAAGATTGTGGCGTTCCTCGGGGTAACCCCGGAGGAGGTGCTAAACCATTTGACCGAGAGCCCGACGCCGGCCCCCCTCGCCGAGGCGTCTCGTCGAGGCCGGGGTCGTCCCCCTAGCGCCGGGTCGGTGCCTCTGCAAATTGGCGACCGGATTCCGATCCGCAGTGGCGGACGGGGCGGCAACGACCAGGAGATGTTTTTGCAGGATGAGGTCGGCTATACCCCGCGTCCGGCCAATCTCGGGGGGGTGCGGGCGGCCTACGCGATCTACATGGTCGGCGACAGCATGCAGCCGCGCTACGAGCAGGGCTGGCTGTTGCACGTCAACCCATTCAAGCCGCCGACGCGCGGCCGCGACGTCGTCGTCTACAAGCAGGGGCAGATCGTGCTGATTAAGCAATTCGTCGGCTGGGAAGGCGATGCCCTGGTGCTGCGCCAGTTCAACCCCCCCGATACATTGAGGATCCCCCGCGCCGAGGTGCGCGAATGCCACCTCGTCGTCGGCGCCGATCAGGAGGGCTGAGCTGCCGGGCGCGTTCGAGGCTGCACCTTCGCGGCAGCGCGCGGACGGACGTCAGCCCATCAGGCAGCTTCCGCCCGAGCCGCCTCCTCGATCACCAGACCCCTATCGCTGGCGCTGACCCGAACCGTGGAGCCATCGGGAATTTGCCCTTTGAGGATCAGTTCGGCGAGCGGGTTCTGCAACTCGCGCTGGATCACTCGCTTCAATGGCCGCGCGCCATAAACCGGATCGTAGCCGGCATTGCCGAGCCACGCCATCGCTGCCGCGTCGAGGTCGAGCGTGATCTTGCGATCGGCCAAGAGCCCCTTGAGCCGCTCGATCTGGATCGCGACAATTCCCTTCATATCGTCGCGCGAGAGGCGGCGGAACAGCAAGATCTCGTCGAGCCGATTTAGGAACTCGGGGCGAAAGGCGGCGCGCACCGCGTCCATGACCGCCTCGCGCGCAACCGAGACATCGGCCCGCTCGGGCAGCCGCGCCAGCGCTTCGCTCCCGAGGTTCGAGGTCAGCACGATCAGGGTGTTGCGGAAGTCGACCGTGCGCCCCTGCCCGTCGGTCAAGCGCCCGTCGTCGAGCACCTGCAGCAGCACGTTGAAGACATCGGGATGCGCCTTTTCGACCTCGTCGAAGAGGATCACCTGATAGGGCCGGCGCCGCACCGCCTCGGTCAGTGAACCGCCCTCGTCATAGCCGACATAGCCGGGCGGCGCGCCGATCAGCCGCGAGACCGAATGCTTCTCCATGTATTCCGACATGTCGATGCGCACCATTGCGCTCTCGTCATCGAACAGGAATTCGGCGAGCGCCTTGGTGAGCTCGGTCTTGCCGACGCCGGTCGGCCCCAGGAACAGAAACGACCCCATCGGGCGGTTCGGGTCTTGCAGCCCGGCGCGGGCCCGGCGGATCGCGTTGGCGACCGCGGTCACCGCCTCGTCCTGACCGACCACCCGGCGCCGCAGGGCATCCTCCATGTGCAAGAGCTTGTCGCGCTCGCTCGACAGCATCTTGTCGACCGGAATGCCGGTCCAGCGCGAAACCACCCCGGCGATGTGTTCGGCAGTCACCGCTTCTTCGAGCATGCGCCCGGCTTCGGCCTCCTCGACCTCCTTCAGCTTGCGTTCGAGGTCGGGGACGATCCCATAGGTCAGTTCCCCGGCGCGGCTCCAATCGCCGCGGCGCTGGGCTATTTCAAGTTCGGCGCGCGCCTGTTCGAGCTGCTCCTTGAGCTTTGCTGCACCGGCGAGCTTATCTTTCTCCGCCCGCCACTGCGCGGTCAGCTCGGCCGAGCGCTGCTCGAGGTCCTCGAGCTCCTTGACCAGTTTTTCCAGGCGATCGCGCGATGCCGCGTCGTTCTCTTTTCTTAGCGCCTCGCGCTCGATCTTCAATTGCACGATGCGGCGATCGAGCTCATCGATCGCTTCGGGCTTTGAATCGACCTCCATGCGCAACCGCGAGGCGGCCTCGTCCATCAGGTCGATCGCTTTGTCCGGCAAGAAGCGATCGGTGATGTAGCGGTTCGACAAGGTCGCCGCTGCGACGATCGCCGCATCGGTGATCCGCACCCCGTGATGCAGCTCGTATTTTTCCTTGATGCCGCGCAGGATCGAGATCGTGTCCTCGACCGACGGCTCGGTGACGAACACCGGCTGAAACCGGCGAGCCAGCGCCGCGTCCTTTTCAATGTTCTTGCGGTATTCGTCGAGCGTGGTGGCGCCGACGCAGTGCAGTTCGCCCCGCGCCAGCGCCGGCTTCAGCATGTTGGAGGCGTCCATCGACCCCTCCGCCTTGCCGGCGCCGACCAAGGTGTGCAATTCGTCGATGAACAGGATGATTTCTCCTGCCGCCGCGGTGATTTCCGCCAGCACGGCTTTGAGCCGCTCCTCGAATTCGCCGCGGAACTTGGAGCCGGCGATCAGCGCGCCGAGATCGAGCGCCAGCAGGCGCTTGTCCTTCAATCCCTCCGGGACGTCGCCATTGATGATGCGCAGCGCCAGTCCCTCGACGATCGCGGTTTTGCCGACCCCCGGCTCGCCGATCAGCACCGGGTTGTTCTTGGTCCGGCGCGACAATACCTGGATGGTGCGGCGGATCTCTTCATCGCGCCCGATCACCGGATCGAGCTTGCCATCGCGAGCTGCCTCGGTCAGATCGCGGGCGTATTTCTTCAGCGCGTCGTAACCCTCCTCCGCCGAAGCGGTGTCGGCCTTGCGACCCTTGCGCAAATCTTCGATCGCGGCATTGAGCTTCTGCGGCGACACCCCAGCCGCGCCGAGCGCCTTCCCCGCCGTCGTCTCGCGCGCCATCGATAGCGCCAATAGCAGGCGCTCGACCGTGACAAAGCTATCGCCGGCTTTTTGCGCGATCTGCTCGGCCTGATCGAAGACCCGCGCGATCTCTGGCGCCATATAAACTTGTCCCGCCCCGGAACCCTCGACGCGGGGGAGCTTTGCAAGCTCGGCTTCGACCGCTCTCAGCGCGACTTGCGGGTCGCCGCCCGCCGCCCGAATCAAGTTGGCGCTGAGCCCTTCCTTGTCATCGAGCAGCACCTTCAGCAGATGCTCCGCGGTCAGCCGCTGATGCCCGCTGCGCAGCGCCGTACCCTGCGCAGATTGAATAAAACCCTTGGACCTCTCAGTATATTTTTCGGATTCCATGTCTCGCCCCGCTGAGCAGGCCGCAGCGCTCTCGCCAGCGTCGCCCGCCGTCCTTCTCGGGGCTATATGGCGTGGCGTAGATGCCAAGCAACCCTGACCGGGGCCGGAAGCCGACCGCCGACCGGCAACGCTCGGAAAACGTGGTCAAAGGCAGGGCGGCATCAAGAGCCGCCGCGCTGCCGCTCAAAACCGCGGAGGCTGGTCCTCGCTTGGCAAGGTCGGCAGCGCCGTTTGGAGGGAGTCTTCGTCATTTTCGCCGCGTTCCCCCTCGGCCTCGCCCATATCCGTATCGGCGGGGGTCATCGGCCGCGGCGCCCCTTGTTGATTGGCGTCGCCGTTTGCGTTCATGACGCGAAAGTAATGCTCTGCATGCTGGTATAGATTTTCCGCCGCGATCCGGTCGCCGCTTGATGCCGCCTCGCGCGCCAACGCGACATATCGTTCGAAAACCTGGTAGGCGTTGCCGCGAATTTTGACGTTTGGGCCGTTGCTTTCGAAATTCTGGATTCGGGGGGGCAACCGCGGACGATTATGATGCGGATTGTTCCCATTATTGCGGCCGCGCGATCGCTTGTTTGGGCCTGGTCTCATGGCACCTGTCTGATCTCGGTGAACACTGTCGGACCTTGTCCGATCGGAGGGTCCCTGCGCCCTGCACAATTCGGGCGAAGGCGGTCTGGCAAATATTTCCGGCGCGTCCCCGCGCGGCTTCGAACTCTCCAGCGCCCACCCTAGACGCGACCACGGCACATTCCAAGATTTTTTTGACCGCGCAAGGACGCGACCGCCCAGCCGCTCTCGCCCATGCGCGCCACAACGCAGCGCTCGACCCCAGCGAGGTCGCGCTCGATCCCATCGATAAAGAGACCCGCGCTCGCGAAAATTTCGGCCGCTGCGGTGGCCTGCCCAAACCCGACCTCGGCCACAAATACGCCGTCGCCGGCCAGCCGGTCGGGCATTTCCCTGGCGATCTGCCGATAAGCAGCAAGACCGTCGTCGCCGCCATCGAGCGCGAACCGCGGGTCATAGCGAACCACCTCCGGCGCCAGTCCGGCCAGCGCCGCGCGGGCGATATAAGGAGGGTTCGCGACGATTGCGTTGAACCGCGCCGACAATGCGCTGCCCCAGCTGCCGACAGCAAACCGGGCGCGATGGCCAAAACCCAGCGCCTCCGCATTGCGGCGCGCGGTCGCCGCCGCGCCGGCGGAAAGGTCGATCCCGATGCCGCTGGCGGAAGGGAATTCCGACAGCAGCGCCAGCAATAGGCAGCCGGTTCCGGTGCCCAGATCGAGAATGGTCAAGGGCGCGGCGCGTTCGCCGATCCGGGCGAGCACCGCCTCGACGATCGTCTCGCTCTCCGGCCGGGGGTCAAGAGTATCGGGCGACAAGGCAAAGCGCAGTCCCCAGAACTCACGCCAGCCGAGAATTCTGCTCAACGGCTCGCCGCCCACCATCCTCGCCAGCGATCCGCGCAGGTGCTCGCCCTCCACCGCCGCGACCTCACGCTCGGGATGGCTCACCAGCTCGCTCGGCGACAGCTCCAACACCCCAGCAATCAGCCGGCGCGCCCGCCGGCGCGGCTCATCAACTCCTGCCGTCCTTAGCGCCGCAGCAGCCTCGGCCAGGATCGAGCCGAGCGTATCCGTTACCCCAACGCTCACTCCGCGACCGCCGCCAGCCGTGCCGCCTGGTCCTCGGCCGAAATCGCCTCGATGATCTCGTCGAGCGCCTCGCCGCTCATCACCTTGTCGATTTTATACAGGGTCAGGTTGATGCGGTGGTCGGTCACCCGGCCCTGCGGAAAATTATAGGTGCGGATGCGCTCCGACCGGTCGCCGCTGCCGACCTGGCTCTTGCGGTCGGCCGCGCGCGCATCGTCGCGCGCCTGACGCTCCATCTCGTAGAGTCGCGAGCGCAGCACCTTCAGCGCTCTCGCCTTGTTCTTGTGCTGCGATTTCTCATCCTGCTGGATAACCACAAGACCGCTCGGCAGATGGGTGATCCGCACCGCGCTGTCGGTGGTATTGACCGATTGGCCGCCTGGCCCGCTGGCGCGAAAGACATCGATGCGCAGATCCTTGTCGTCGAGCCTGACGTCGACCTCCTCGGCCTCGGGCAGCACCGCGACGGTTGCCGCCGAGGTGTGAATCCTCCCGCCCGCCTCGGTCTCGGGCACGCGCTGGACGCGGTGCACCCCGGATTCGAATTTGAGCCGGGCGAACACGTCCCTTCCGCTGATCGAGGCGCTCGCCTCTTTGAACCCGCCGATCCCGGTCTCGGACAGATCGAGCACCTCGAATTGCCAGCCGCGCAGCCCGGCATAGCGCTGATACATGCGAAACAGCTCGGCGGCGAACAGCGCCGCTTCATCACCGCCGGTGCCGGCGCGGACTTCGAGAATCGCGTTGCGGGCATCATCCGCGTCCTTGGGCAACAACGCGAGCTTGACCCGGCTCTCCAGGGTCGGCAGCCGCTGGCGCCAAGATCGCAGCTCCTCCTCGGCCAGTCCTTTCAGTTCCGCATCGTCGGTCGATTGCGCCATTTCGCTGAGCGAAACGATCTCGCCTTGCGCTTGGGCGAGCGCGTCGAGCTCGGCAACGATCGGCGTCAGCTCGCTGTATTCTTTTGCTAATTTTTTGATCGCGGCGCCCCCGAGCCCGCTACCGCTGAGCGCAGCACCCAGTTCAGCATGGCGCCGGCGCAGCTGCTGCAGACGCGCTTCGAGCCCAGCTTCCATGCGCCCCGGCTCAGCTGCAGAGTACCTGGAGTCGCGGCAGCAGCTCGCCGAGCGGAACAGTTTCCTGCTCGCGGCTATCGAGATCCAGCAGCGACACCGAATTGATTTTCATTTCGTCCTCGCCGATCAGCACCGCGGCACGCGCGTTCATCCGGTTGGCGCGCCCCAACCGCCGCTGCAGATTGCCCGAATAGCCGAGCTCTACGACCAGCCCCGCCTCGCGTAGCTCCTCGGCCAGGTTCAACGCCATCGATTGGGCAGCTTCCCCCAGCGGCACGACCGCGACCGGACGCGGCGCTGCCGGCGGCGCGGCGATCAGCATGGCCAGGCGCTCGATCCCGGCGGCCCACCCTACGCCCGGCATTGCCGGGCCGCCCATTGTTTCGACCAGCCCGTCATACCGGCCGCCGCCCATCACCGTCCCCTGCGCGCCGAGGTCGGAGGTAATGAATTCGAAGGCCGTATGGGTGTAGTAGTCGAGGCCGCGAACCAGACGCGGGTTCAGCCGATATTCGATGCCGAGCCGATCGAGCCCGTCGCGCACGCGGGAAAAGAAATCGCGCGCGGCCGCGTTCAAATACTCGGCAAAGGCTGGTGCATCGGCGCTGATGCGCTGATCTGCATCGTGCTTCGAATCAAAAATTCGCAACGGGTTGCGCTCGAGCCGGCGCCGGCTATCCTCAGATAAATTCTGAGCATGGGCCGAGAAATAGGAGACCAGCGCCTCGCGATAGGCGGCGCGGCTTGCCGGGTCTCCCAGGGTGTTGAGCTCGAGCACGGTGCGCTCGCGCACACCGAGAGCGGCGAGGATGCGATTGCCGAGCGCGATGATCTCGACGTCGCCCTGGGGCTGGGCCACACCGAGCAGCTCGACCCCGATTTGGTGAAATTGGCGAAATCGTCCCTTCTGCGGCCGCTCATAGCGAAACATCGGGCCGCTATAGAAAAACTTCAGCGGCGTCGCCTGGGTCAGCCCGTTCGAGAGCACGGCGCGCACCACGCCGGCGGTATTCTCCGGGCGCAAGGTGACCTCCTCGCCGCCACGGTCCGCGAATGTATACATTTCCTTCGCGACGATGTCGGTGTGCTCGCCGATCGGACGGACGAAGACCTCGGTGAACTCGAAAATCGGGGTTGCCATCTCGGCAAACCCGTAGAGCTCGGAAACCGCGCGCGCCGTCTCGCTGACCCGGCGGTGGCGCCGCGCCGCCTCGGGCAGTAGGTCCTGGGTGCCGCGAGCCGGCTGCAAGGGTGGCATAGGCGAATTCTCCGGCCATCTCGTCCGCCGTCGGAAGGGTGGCGCCCAATACATAGTGGGCGTCGCGGCGGCTGTCGACGCAACGCTCGCCCGCGGCTAGGCCTTTTACCGGCTCTCAACCATCTTCTAACCAGCGCCGGCTATCGTTGCCGAGCCGCCGTTATCGGCTGCCGCGCGAGGTACCCCTTGTTCGCCGCTTTTTTGCGAGACGCTCCGTGGCTCACACCGGATCGGCTGCGCGCCTACGCGACCATCCTGATCCTCGCTGCCGTTGCGATGATCGCCTGGACCTTGGCCGGACCCGGCATCACCGACCCGCTCGGACGACCGGTCGGCACCGATTTCCTCAGCTTTTGGACCGTATCGTGGGCGCTGCTCCATGGGCAGGCGCATACGATCTACCATCCCGAGGCGCTCGCCGGCCTGGAGCAGGCGATGATCCACCCCGCGCGCACGGCTTTCTATGCCTGGGAATACCCGCCCAATGCGCTGCTGATCGTGTACCCGCTGGCCCTTCTTCCCTATCTGTGGTCCCTCACGCTTTGGCTGGTCCTCGGTGCTGCCCTATATCTGACCGCGCTGTGGCGAATTTTGCCCCGGCCGCTGACGCTTTGGGCGGGTCTCGCCTATCCCGCCGTGCTGGTGACCATCGGCCATGGTCAGAATGCATTGTTGACCACCGGTCTGCTCGGATGGGGTGTGCTGCTGCTGGATCGGCGACCGGTCACGGCCGGGATACTGTTCGGCATACTCGCATTCAAACCGCAATTGGCATTGCTGGTGCCGGTCGCCTTGATCGCCATCGGCCAATGGCGGGCAATCGGCGCGGCGATGTTTACCCTCCTCGTTCTCGCGATTACGAGCGACGTTCTGTTCGGAAGCTGTGTCTGGGCCGGATTCCGCGCCAATCTGCCGTTCGCCGGGCAAATGCTCGAATCCGGGTTGGTTCCCTATTACAAATTCGCGTCGGTCTTTGCCGCAGTCCGTCTTCTCGGCGGGACGCCTGCCGCGGCAGCGGCCATCCAGGCGCTCGCCGCCTTGGGATTGGCGGCGATCATCTTTTGGTGTTGGCGGCATTCGCCCGATACTGCAATCAGGGGCGCCTCTCTCGCAGCGGCGTTGCCGCTCGCCTCGCCGTTCTTTCTGGATTACGACCTCGTGGTCGTCGCCCTGGCCATGGCGTGGCTCGTTCAAATACAGGGACGCCGCGGCGCGCGACCTTGGGAACGGACCATATTGGCGGCAAACGCGATAGCGCCGCTCGTTTCCCGGCCACTCGGCGCCTATACGCACGTCCTGCTCGCCCCCTGCGCTGTCGCCGCCCTTGTGCTGGTGATCCTTGCGCGCACGCGGCGGGATAGTCTTGCCGCAGGGCCGGCCTCGATATCCACACCTCAATCCGAGTAAGCTCGGCCGCAACGCACGCCCGCGCGCCACGACCGGCTCGACCACAGAGCTACTGCGCAGGCGCCGCAACCAGCTCGGCCGCCTTGCGCTGCGCCTCGATCTCGGCCGCCTTCTTCTCGATCAGTTCGACGAGGTGATCGACGATATCCGCCCCCTTGAGGCGATGATCGGTCAGGCCGCTGATATACACCTGATGGGTCCCATTGCCGCCCCCGGTAAAGCCGATGTCGGTCTCGCGCGCTTCACCCGGGCCGTTGACGACGCAGCCGATCACCGAGACGGTCAGCGGCGTGGTGATGTGGGCGAGGCGCTCTTCGAGGCGCTCAACAGTCTTGATCACCTCGAATTGCTGGCGCGCGCAGGACGGGCACGAAATCACGGTCACTCCGCGGCGCCGCAAATTCAGCGATTTCAGCATCTCGAACCCGGCCTTGACCTCTTCGACCGGGTCGGCCGACAGCGACACCCGGATGGTGTCGCCGATCCCCGACCACATCAGCATGCCGAGCCCGATCGATGATTTAACTGTGCCGCTGCGCAGCCCTCCGGCTTCGGTGATGCCGAGATGCAGAGGATAGTCGCAGGCTTCGGCCAGTTGCTGATAGGCGGCGACGGCAAGAAACACGTCGGAGGCCTTGCACGAGATCTTGAACTCGAAGAAATCGTTGTCCTCGAGGATCCTGGCATGGTTCAACGCGCTTTCGACCATCGCCTCGGGGCAGGGCTCGCCATACTTCTCGAGCAGGTCGCGCTCGAGCGAGCCGGCATTGACCCCGATCCGCATCGAGCAGCCGTGATCCTTGGCCGCCTTGATCACCTCGCGCACCCGCTCGGACGAGCCGATATTGCCCGGATTTATGCGCAGGCAGGCCGCACCGCTCTGCGCCGCCTCGATCGCCCGGCGATAATGGAAATGGATGTCGGCGACGATCGGCACCGTCACCTGGCGCACGATGTCCTTGAGCGCCAGCGCCGATTCCTGGTCGGGACACGACACCCGGACGATGTCGGCGCCGGCGCGTTCGAGCGCCTGGACCTGCCCGACCGTCGCCTTGACGTCGCTCGTCACCGTGTTGGTCATCGACTGCACGGTGATCGGCGCGTCGCCGCCGACCGGCACCTTGCCGACGTAGATCTTGCGGCAGGTGCGGCGGTGGATGTCGCGGTAGGGCCTGACGCTCATCATCGACCTCGCTCGGGTGATCTCTTGGAACACGCATATAGATCGTTTCGGCGGCGCACAAAAGACGCAGGCAACCGAGCGGCGCTCAATTCTGGCCCGTGGTCGTCGCCGCCAGCGATCGCGGATCGAGCACGATATTGCGCACGGCGCCGGTCGGACCCAGCGATGCCGTGGGTTTGCCGTCGACCGTGACATCGAGCCCGCCGGCGTTGCCGGCTCGCATCGACAAGCCGGGCCGATCGGGCACAGGATAGCTCTGCCCGGCCTTCAGGACGCCGCTGAACAGCACCCTGTGATCCGCTTCACGCACCTGGATCCAACTATCAGCGGTAGCGCGCAAGACGATCCGCGCCGGTACGCCGACGGTGCCGTAGGCGCTCGGTGCTGCGCTCTGCGACTCCGGTGGGCCGCCGGCCGCCGCATCCTGGCTGCTGGCGGGGGTGGGGGGCGGCGCGTTGACGATGGCTGAGACTGGGCTTGGGACTGTGCTCGTGCTCGGGGTAGCGGGGAGGGTCGGCGCGGCGGGAGCTGCCGGCGCGGTTATCGGCGCTGTGGCCGGTTTTGACCAATTCGACGGCAGAGCCGAATTTGACAGCAGGAGGTTTGCCGGCACCTCGGTCACCCGCTCGGGCCGCGAATGTCCGCCAGTTGCCAG
>Ga0210390_10004654_pt1 | contig 11548 bp, 18 predicted proteins | sample IncBWH11OmetaG_FD_161050 | JGI IMG/M metagenome (GOLD analysis project Ga0210390, IMG submission 161050) | Forest soil microbial communities from Barre Woods Harvard Forest LTER site, Petersham, Massachusetts, United States - Inc-BW-H-11-O ... | reverse complement strand
TTGAAACTGTCAGGTTGAGAACCGCTTGTCACAGTCGCCCGGCTTCCCGGTAATGTTGAGTGTTCTAAGAGGTGGTAAGTCCACCTCTTAGTGAGTGCTCACACCACTGACTCCACGCCGGCAGCGAAGTAGTATGGTTGGTCAACATCGGCGAGTAGTCCTGGCTGCTTCGGTTGCCAACCCAGCTGTTTCCGAGTCCACTCGCCGGACGCCGGAAGGTCGCCCGCCGCAAACTGCGCGAACCAGCCGAAATGCTCGTTCGCCTCCTCCCGAGTCTTGGCGACGACCGGAAGGTTCAAGCGGCGACCGATCAGAGATGCAATCTCGCGGAATGGTATTCCTCCCTCCGCCACCCCGTGATAGCGGACGTCCAGAGCGCTCTTTTCCAGCGCGAGCCGATACACAACCGCAGCGTCGAGCCGATGCACTGCTGGCCAGCGGTTGAGCCCGTCGCCCACGTAGGCCGAAACTCCCTTTTCGCGAGCAAAACCAATAAGCATCGGAACAAAACCATGATCACCCTCGCCATGCACTGAAGGAGGAAGTCGCACCACGGACGCGCGGACACCACGCGATGCCACCTGAACTGCTGCCTGCTCCGAAGCGCGAGGCCAAGACGGAGAGACAGGCGGGGCCGCCACGTCTTCGGTCGCGACCTTTCCCGGGGTCAGTAACCCCGTGCCGGATGTCACGATCAAGGGACGGTCAGAACCAGCGAGCGTCGAGCCGAGAACCTCGATGGCGCGTTTGTCGATTTCGCAGCTTTCTGCAAACTTCGAGAAATCATGGATGAATCCGGTGTGAATGACACCGTCAGAAGCCTCAGCTCCGCTGCGCAGGCTCTCGAGATCCTCCAGAGAACCGCGATGTACTTTAGCCCCTGCAGCGGCTAGAGACTTGGCACCCCCATCGGAGCGAGCAAGACCAAGAACCTGATGCCCCGCACCAATCAGCTCTCGAACCACCGCGGAACCGACGAATCCTGTTGCGCCAGTAACGAATACTCGCATATTAATTCTCCTTTCGTTGTTTAGCGATTGAGTTGAGATTCCCAAGCATTTCAGCGGGAATATGGAGCTGTGAAGCCTGAAGATTCTCGCGAAGGTGTTGCACAGAAGATGTTCCCGGAATCAGCAGGATGTTGGGCGACCGTTGTAGAAGCCATGCCAGCGCAAGCTGCATTGAAGCCACTCCGAGTGAGGCTGCTGCTGTGTCGAGTTCCGACGACTGTAGCGGAGTGAAACCACCCAGTGGGAAGAACGGAACGTAAGCGATCCCTTGCGAGGCAAGGTCGTCGATGAAAGCATCGTCGTTCCTCTGCGCCACGTTATAAAAGTTCTGCACACAGACAATTTCCGTAATGCTGTGCGCCTCGGCAAATTGTTTGAGAGTAATGTTGCTCAGACCGATATGACGGATGAGCCCCTGACGCTTAGGTCATCGAGCACAGTCAATGGCTGCTCGATCGATCCCTCCAACGGTTCCATGATTCCGCCGACGCGAAGGTTCACGACGTCCAGAGCGTCCAGGGCGAGATTTCTCAGATTGTCATGAACACCATCGATGAACTCCTGCCGTGAAAGAGCGTGAATCCAGGATTTGTCCGCACCCCGACGAGCTCCAAGCTTAGTGACGATCACAAGATCATCCGGATAGGGATGTAGCGCCTGCTTAATAATCTGATTGGTCACGTGCGGACCGTAGTAGTCGCTGGTATCGATATGGTTCACGCCGGACGCTACGGCTTCGCGCAGAACGGTGATTGCGGCATTAACATCGCGCGGCGGTCCCCACACACCGGGGCCAGCAAGTTGCATTGCGCCGTAGCCCATGCGGTTCACTGTTATGGCTGTGCCGCGCAGAGTGAAGGCGCCGGCGAGAGCAGTCTGTTGAAGCATTTTGTTCCTCCCGGTCTCTTGTTGCGTTTTGCTACAATCATTTGATGAAGCATTCTTCAGGTTTGGAGTTCGCATTATGGCAGCTAACGCTCTAGTTGCATTTGAGCCAAGAAAGACGCCTGTTCAAGCCAGGGCGACGGTCACGGTAGAGGCAATTTCCGAGGCAACTGTTCAGGTTTTGCTCAGCCAGGGAACTCAGCGCTTGACGACTACGCGAGTGGCCGATCGCGCTGGGGTATCCGTGGGAACCTTGTATCAATATTTCCCGAATAAACAGTCCCTGCTGTTTGCGGTGCTGGAAGACCATTTGGAACGGGTGACCAAAGAGGTGGAAGATGCCTGTGAACACGCGCGCCACAAACCGCTCACAGAGATGATCAAAGAGGTAGTGGAGGCGTTTGTGGACGCAAAGATTGCTCGCGCAGATATTTCGGTGGCCCTCTACAAAATCGCGCCGGACGTCGGAGGGCTGGCGCTGGTCAAACGCGTGACGCAACGGATGCGGAAAGCCATCGCGCGGATGCTCGAGTCGGCAACCGATACAAAGACCTCACCCGACGAATTCGCCATTCAGATGATGCTGGCTGCAATGTCAGGCGCGATGCGCTCGGTGCTGGAGACAGGAGGTTCACCAGCCATGATGCGTAAGTTGCGCGAACATCTTGTTGTGCTTTGCCAATCGTACATGGCGGCGGCGACGATCAGCGTCCCTAAAGCGCGAGAAGGGACAAACCTCAAGAGAATGGCGCAGTAACCGGGTCGTACTGTAAAACCAGGGGTCTCGACCGGGATGATCCTTACGGTTCAGTGCCAACCGAGGGCTGGGGCGACCGTAGTCAGAATTGCCTCCATGACGTGCGAATTGTAGGCAACACCTAGTTGATTTGGAATGGTTAGCAATAATGTGTCGGCCTCCGCGATCGCCTCGTCTTTTCTAAGCTGCTCGATGAGAATATCTGGCTCAGCAGCGTAGCTGCGCCCGAAGATCGCCCGCGTATTCTCTTCAATGAACCCAATTGTGTCCTCTTCCTGAGGGCCTCGTCCGAAGTAGGTGCGGTCACGGTCATCGAGCAACGGGAAAATACTGCGGCTAACGGAAATGCGCGGAGTACGCGTGTGACCAGCTTCCTTCCAGGCTGCGCGAAAGGCACGAATCTGGGCGGCTTGTTGGACGTGGAGTGGCTCGCCGGTCTCGTCGAACTTGAGGGTCGAGCTCTGCAGGTTCATTCCTAGCTTCGCGGCCCACACTGCTGTCGCGTTGGACGCGGACCCCCACCAGATTCGATCACGCAGTCCCGCCGAGTATGGCTCAAGACGTAGCAGCCCCGGAGGATTGGGAAACATAGGACGCGGATTGGGCTGAGCGAAGCCCTTGCCGCGCAGCAACTCAAGAAATTCTTCGGCGCGCCGGCGGCCCATATCTGCATCGTCCTCGCCTTTAATCGGGTGGTAGCCAAAATAACGCCAACCATCGATGACCTGCTCGGGGGAGCCGCGGCTGATTCCTAACTGCAGTCGGCCGCCAGAGATTAGATCCGCGGCACCGGCGTCCTCCGCCATGTAATCAGGATTCTCATACCGCATGTCGATCACTGCGGTGCCAATTTCAATTTTTCGCGTTTTCGCACCAACCGCCGCGAGTAGCGGAAACGGCGATGCCAGTTGCTGGGCGAAGTGATGAACCCGAAAGTAGGCTCCGTCCATTCCCAGGCGCTCTGCTTCTACGGCGAGGTCAATCGACTGTAGAAGCGCATCGCTCGCTGACTGGGTTTGTGACTGCGGTGAAGGTGTCCAATGACCGAATGAGAGGAAGCCAATTTTCTTCATGCAATATAAGTCTCTTGATTTATGCCCATTGTTTTGTAAGCTGACGTCTCATCGGCGAGCGCTAAATAAAATTGGGTTTCGGGGGTGCGCACACCGATTCAAACCAGCGACTGATGTACACCTCGGCATGACCTTCACCGCAGTAATGCCGAGCTCCGGCAGCGTTGGCGGTTTCAGAATTCCACCGGTACACAGTAAGCTTGGAATCCCCACATCGAATCACGAACCAGTGGGTAGGATTGGTGGTCACCAGTCCACAGACTTCACATCTAAATTCCTTCAGAGACGCCATGCGGGCCGTTCCGTTATAAGTGGTCTGTCATCTTCACTCCGCGATCGAGGCCGGTCGCATACTCGGCGTCAGAACCGTCAGTTCGCCGACTTGTTCCCTCTTCACGGTACCACGCAGCTTGGCGTGGTCTATCATCCAAACCTCAGGAATGATTTCGCCGACCAGTTTTCCATGACAGAAAAGCCGCACCACCGAACTCTCAGAGACGACAATTCCCACCGCTTTGGTCACTGCGCTCATGTTCGCGGCGGCAATGTGACGGCTACCCAATCCCAACGGCACATCCACTTGTCCGGCCACAGCATCGAGATAGCGGCACGCGGAAAGGACAATTCCCTGGCGACTCACCACGAACCCGCCGTCCAGTTGCGCCAATTCCTTGATAGTTCCGCGTAAATTTAGATTGGTGACGTGCCGCGAAGACTCCGGATGCCCTAGCAACGGATCCAAAATCAACGGTCTGGATTTCGCGAGGACTGCTTTCTCATCACCGAGTGTAAATAGCGTGCCAACGCGTCTTCCCTCCCGACCCTCGCGAGCAATTTCCACCGCGAGCTCAATCAAGGACTCTAGAACGTCGGGATCGTACTCCGTGACCTGGCAGAGAATGCTCTCAAACATCCATCAAATCTCATCTCTTGGGGTAGACGCCACCTTCTACAGCGGGATGCACTCTGCTTTGGATGAAGGGATCACCAAGAAGATTCAGGTGTGGAAGAGTGACACTCGAAGCCTGAGGACGTCGCAGATGTAGTCGCGTTCTTGGCTTCGGACAAAGCGCGCTGGATCGATGCCAGGGTTCCCGATGATGGTGGCTCGAAGGTGAAACTAATACCGCAAGGAGCGCAATGGAGAAGCGAGTGGATGCGGGTTACGATGCGGACCACACCGCGGTTTGTTGGGGGGGACTCTGTAGCAGATATGCCCGATCTTGGCCTCTGCTAGAATGTTTTTCGGGTAGAGCTTGGCGTGCAGCACTAGAGATCTGGAGTATTCCCGGCGCAACTTGCTCGGCCATGCTCGCAGCTCAACTCGTCCAGTTTTGGTCGAACGACGGCGAAAGTTGCAATAGGTCTTTGTTTCAATGTGGGCGGTTAGCTCAGCTGGTTAGAGCGCCTGCCCAACAAGTGTATCCCTCGGGATTGCCCCGACGTAGGTTTCTCTAGAACTTAGCGCCGGTCGGGCTCCGGTGAATTGCCCGCATTTACCCGCGTTTACCCCGGCCTAGGCACCGGTTAGGCACCAAAAATAAAGCGATCGGTACGGCGTTGGAGTAGTCCTCGACTAGTTGCTTCCTCCGCGAAAGCCGGTAGCGCCGGCACATCTACTTGCCTTTGATCTCGCTTGGGCATCTGTGCTCGGCGAATTGCTTGCGGAGATTTTCTCGAGCGTCGGATGTCCTCTTGAGTGAGGCTAAGTGCGTGGAGACCGCGACGGCCGGCACGCTGCTCACCCACTTGGTGACGCGAAGACTGCGACTTGCCACGCTACAGTGTCCCACAGGATCTTGAAGGACTCGCGGACGCTAAAAGACCCACAACCCCCGTCGATTTCTAGGCACCTAAGCGTCAACCAAGAAAGGACATTCGTCAGAGGACGAAACCGCATGAGGCTCATATTGGTTGTGGTGTTGATTTTGCTTCTTCTCGGAGCACTCCCAACTTGGCCATATAGCACCGGCTGGGGATACTACCCCAGTGGGGGATTAGGGTTGGTATTGCTTATCGTGCTGGTGTTGGCTTTGACGGGCCGTCTGTGAAAGGCGGCAGAGAAACTCAAAATCGAAAGGATCATGATGACCACCCAAGCTGCGAAGTGCGCCCGCGTGCCCTGCGTTTGTATACCGCGCGCTGGCGAGAAGTATTGCAGTCAGTTTTGCAAAGAGGCTGGTTCGAGCGAGACGGAGATCGCATGCGATTGTGGTCATCCCGCCTGCACAAAATAATCTAGCTACGTCGCAATCTCGCGCACCTTAGCGTGTCGGCCGTTCGGGACTTTTACGAGCGGGCTTACCAGAATTGCCGCCTGATCTACGACCGCCTGCCGAGCCCCCGACAAATGCAGACGCTCGTCCAGGTGTGGAAGCTGCTGTGGAAATGGCGCTGATTTCCGCGAGGCCCAGATGAATTTGGCTGTTGCTCTTCGCCGCGAATTGGCCGACCGCGCTCGGAAATACGCGCAAGCTCAAGGATTGCCTCATTGTCTCAGCTACGGCGAAGCCCCGATCGTATGCTTCCCGCCGTACGAAAACGACTCGCGGCATGGCAACTTTCTGGCGGGGAGCTACAGGGCCATAGGAAGAAATCCGGCGTGGGGAAGACGCTTGGCGAAGGTCCATACCCAGGGTCATAGATCGCTTCCCCCGGCCGAGCGGGGACGCTGGATGGAGCTTGATACGTGCACAAGTTCCGACGCTCTGTTAATGAACGTCTTCTGCTATCCCGGCCTATCACGACACGGTAGGGTCGCAGCACTCCTGGGAGCTGATCCGGACACCTCAGCGTGTTTCGGGTACAAGGCCCATGTTCCGCTGGTCAACGGCAGACTTGATCGTACGGAAGTTGATCTGCGACTGGGGAACGTCTTGGTTGAGGCAAAACTCACTGAGGGTGATTTTCAGAGTGTCCGGAAACGCTCACTCCTGGCATATCGCGATTTCGCGGAGGTGTTCGACGGGCAGGCACTTCCCCAAGTTAACGACCAATATCTCTCTTACCAACTCCTCAGGAATGTGCTCGCGGCTCACGCTCTGGACTGTGCGTTCTGCGTGCTGGTTGACGAGCGGAGGCCGGATCTGATCGATGCGTGGTACGCCATTATGAAATGTGTGAAGCCGGTTGAGCTCCGGACCCGGCTAAGAATCTCGACCTGGCAGGAAGTGGCACAGTCGGCGCCAGCGAAACTCCGAGCTTTCTTGGCGACAAAGTACGGAATCGAAGGTCAATGAGTGTAATTGATTGCATGACAATGTGGGCTCCGACGGCCGCTGTTTTTGGTTCGGGCGCAACCTCTACCGCGTATTTCGCAGCCAACAATGATGAGGCAGTTTCTTCCGCATTCACGATCACGCTGCAATACGTGGCGCTTGTCTCCTAGAAGGATATCCTCCTCGTGGCCCAGTGTCTTCGCCATTCACGGGACTTGTACTTGCAATTGTCCTGTTGTCGTGCGATTCGAAGTGTCGGTAGCTGTTCCAGTCAAAACGATTATGCCGCTTACCGCGTAAGCTTCTTTGGACACGGGAGGGGTGTTTGAGACTGGGACCATGACATTGCAGTCGAGCTGGTAGAAGACAAACCCGGTTATTAGGAGTGTATTGCTGTTCACAACCGGATTGAAATTCGTGCTCTGCGGCGGAAGGCTAACTGATTGATTTCCTGCCGTGTAGACTCCTCCTGTACCGTTGTTGGCCGCGCACGCGGGATTTCCCTGAGCCTGAAGAGTAATAGTCTTGAGGCCTCCTGGGGCTACCGCCGCAAACGACAAAGTGTATGTGGTGCTGCCGCCGACATGCACTGTTCCGTTCTGTCCGAAATTCTGCGTGCTGTTCGCATTTGTGTTCAGAACAGTCCAAGTCACGCTGGGAGGGTTCGGCCCCGGCCCAGAAGCAGGGGGGCACCCCATCAGCGGTAGGACAAAGATCAAAGGTGAGAGTTTGTAGTAGCGGCGCATGGAACAAGTCTCCGGCACACCACATTAGAAACCATCGGCTAAGGTTAATCCGTTTTTGCACAAAAAGGAACTCAAAGTACGGAGTTTGCTATGATCCTTCGCTGAGGGGGGGACGAGCCAAATGGGGAAACTATCTATCGTGGTCCGCCAATTGAAGAAGGAACAGGCACGACTCACGAATGAGTTGCACGGGGTAACAGCCGCACTAGCCGCCTTTGGGAAGGTCTATGTGAATGGAAGAAGGCCGACGCCTGTCACTCGCAAGAAGCGGACGATTTCCGCAGCGGGTCGGAAGAGAATCGCGACGGCTCAACGTGCGCGATGGGCAAAGATTAAGGCGAAGAAGAAAGCCGCGTAGCAAAGCGCGGGGTGCTTTGCCTCTAATTAATCGTTGCCGAAGCAAAAAGCGTTTTTACTTCGGGCGAATCGAACGCCGTGCCCGTCATGGTGCTGGATGTGGGAAAATAGCGTCTGTTGATCTGTGGGGTCCTGGGTTCCGTCCTGAAATAATTCGACCGGTTGCCATCTTCGAGTGATGATGCTTCGCAAGAAGAAAGGATTACCGTATGCGTCAATGTTGGTTTAAGGTTTTTTTCGTCAGTCTCTGTGTCGTCTTTGCCGCTACCGCGTATTCGCAAGTTGAATATCACGATGAACAGTCTGGGGTTTCGCTTTCGCTGCCTCCGGGGTGGACGTGGACCGCCCCAAGGGCCATGGAAGATCAAAAAAGTATTCTAACTTTGAAGGAGTCGGAAACGGCTCCGATACTTCTCCTATATGTGACCCTTCTGGATCCGGCCGAAGAAGTGATGCCCGCGCAAAAGATGAATCATCGATTGTTGAAGCAGGCGGAAGCCAAGGTGAGGCAGCGAACCAGTGAAGGATACGAGAACTATCGGCTCCGCGAAAACAGCTGTATTCTGAAATCGATCAACGGACGATCGGCGCTGAGCTGGGTTGACGATTACACGGTACGCGGAAACCACATGGTCGAGTATTTGACGCGAGTGCGCAGTGAGAAAACGAACGCCCTATTTTATGCTCGCTTGCCAGCAGGGCAACTCGAGGATTTTAAGATGCGGGTAGATCCAATCATCGCAACGTTGCAGATCCACTAAAGATTTTGCGCAGGCTGCGAAGCCACTCGGTAGGGCTTTGAAGCTGCGGTAGTCAGTTGTCGATAAATCGCCATCACACTCATCGACTCCGACCGGGGGCGAGCCGGATTCTCGGGTTGCTGGCCCCACTCCGCACTTCTGCTAAGCTTCTCCTGTAATCACTATGGGCAGCGGTCCGGTCTCACGACAACGAAGATGGCAGATGGCCCAAGTCAAAGCGGGCAGATGCGTGATTTGTGGAGAGAAGCGGGCACACTACAAGCAACATTGTGACGCCTGCCAAGACAAGCATCGAGAGTTGAAGCGCAGATTAACCGGCTGCAAGCCCTACTCGGGCGGGAGGGGCCGGCCACCGAAGAGACAATCCCAGTGAGACGATGTCTCTGCGATTGACCACGCCGCGCTTTTTCCACCAGCTATAACCGGCGCAGACATCGCCATTTCACTCATTGACGGGATTGTGAGAATGCCCCACAAAACGAAAGCGCCCGAGACTCTTTCGAGTACGGGACGCTTCGCTGAACAGCCCTCCCCAAAGCGCTGCTCGATTCAAACCTAGTCCGCCGTAACAACTTTCGTGAATAGCCCCTGCGTGCCACGCGGCGGCACTACTGGGCTAGCCTGTTGAAAACATCTCGATTACACTCGTTGACCCGGAAATGAGAGACTAGAGAGGATGGCGAAGCCGAATCTCAGGGTGACCAAATGGTTAGGCAGTGTGCCAGCCCTTGGGGTCTGCACGAACTGCGAGCGAACTTTCAAGGCCCCGTTGGAGTCTCTGAAAAGGACATCTGAGGCGCAAGAGAGCCTTCGCAAGCAGTTTGTCGAGCACAAATGCAAGCAGGTAGAAGCTCCGTGACCGAGGGACTCCCATCACGAAGTACAGGTCCGTAGCACAAACCCGCAGTCTGCGTACCAGCACTGCTCTTAGATCGGCTTCGGAGTTCTGGTCGCCACGAGCACCGCCAATATGGTGGCAACGTTGCGAACGTTACCCGCAATCGTCATCAGTGCTTCCGTTATGGGCGCGTGCTGTTCCGCCAGTCCCTCAAGACGCGAGCTGACGTTGTGGAGTTGATCGACTTCGTTCAGAATCGCTTCAAAAGCCATGGGTACACCGCTCTCTGACTGAAACAACCTAAGGTGAGAGAACTTCAGATGGACTGGCTTAGGTCAGAAGACCTGAAAGAGGAGAAGGTGATAACCACCCCACAGGTAGCTTAACACGCCAGCAGGTTGATTAGTACTGATCAAAATCGACCAGTAGACGCTCCAAACTCGTGACATTATGGGGCATGCGGAAGAGAAAAACCAAAAAGCAATCGGCCAAAGTAACCCTCGCCGAGGTTGTCAAGGAAATGGCGAAGCCGAGAGTGGCTACCTCTGCAAGAGAACAGGCCTCGCTTTTTTTTCCGAAACGCAGCTTCAGTCGTGGAGAACGACGTTGAGGAGTGAACTGTGAACCTGTAATTCATCGCCAGCGTGATAGTCAATGAATCCCAATTTCCTGAACCTGTTCATGAAAAAACTGACCCGTGAGCGAGTTGTGCCTATCATCTCTGCGAGGCTCTCTTGACTCATCTTAGGGATTACAGTCTCGGGTTTTCCATCCTTGCCAAAGTGAGCCAGCAATAGCAATATCCGGGCTAGTCTCTTCTCACTGGAATTGAAAAGCTGGTCAACCAAATCTTCTTCATATCGGATGTTCCTAGTCAACAAATACCTCACGAACATGTCAGAAAATGCGTGCTCCCGATGGAGGACTTCCATCATGTATTTCTTGGCGATTTGCATCACAGAGCAATCGATCATTGCGGTTGCGGAGAACAAGCGAAGGGTTTGCCCTACAAGGCAGCCCTCGCCGAAGAAATCGCCCTCGTTCAGAATGCCTATCGTGGCTTCCTTGCCGGTCTTCGACACAACGGTGAGTCTTACCTTTCCTTTCTGTATATAAAAAACAGCGTCGGAGGAGTCGCCCTGAACGAAGATCGCCTGCTTCTTAGAAAAAGCTCTGATCTTTCTACCGCCGTCGATGGTCGAAAGGAATGTCTTCGTATCGAATTTGCTGAGTTTCTTCGCCTTCGCCACGTGTGTTGTGATCTCCCAAGGCTTTCCGAGTGTGCGGAACGCAACTTCCTATGAAGGATGAATGAATGCGGTAGAAGGCGAGAGCAACTCACTTTGCAGGCAAACCTGAAATCCTGCAAGGGTAAATAATGATTTCATTTTTTGTGTCGAAAGTCAACGCCCGCCGTGGTGAAAGCCGCTTTCCGTCGCAACTGTTCTGTCGCTCATTCGATCTGCCATAATCTTTTCCGTCAGCAGACGCTGATAGCGAACGATCCGTTTTCGTATTTCTGGGTCCTCAAGCGTCGCTACCGCTATGGGCGCGATTTTCCAGAATACAGATGACAATGGTTAACATTTCTGGTAGCGCCTTCTTCTTGGTGGAAGGGAAGAGAAGAAAAAATGAGCAATTTTGATCAGACAGGGTAACTGCCTTCTTGCGAGGCTGGCGGGGAATGGGGTAACACCTGGTCGGAAAACCGAGAGGTGCTCGACGAAGCACTGAGTACCTCTCGGTCTACATTCCAACTTTCAAATTCACCACACACCCAAATCACACAGGTCATCCCCTACAGGTTGACGTTGAGTTCAATATTCACGCCCGGATACATCGGGTTGCACAGGTAATACACGCCATCAATGTCGATGACATAGACGTTTTGCGTGTAGAGCCA
>Ga0210390_10004653_pt1 | contig 11550 bp, 6 predicted proteins | sample IncBWH11OmetaG_FD_161050 | JGI IMG/M metagenome (GOLD analysis project Ga0210390, IMG submission 161050) | Forest soil microbial communities from Barre Woods Harvard Forest LTER site, Petersham, Massachusetts, United States - Inc-BW-H-11-O ... | reverse complement strand
CGGTGAATAACGTGGTCACTGGGTCGAACAGTTCAGCATCCGGCTGGCCCACCTCTAAGTAGTCTTGCCCACCACAGCCGCCGACAACCAAGACCTGTCCGCTCGGCAGAAGTGTGGCCGTGTGGACACCGCTCACCTTGATCATGCTTTGCACTGAACCAAAAGAGCCTGCGGTATTGATTACAACGATGGAAGCGACTGCACTCTTGCTCGGGTCCGCAGCGCTGGTTGCGACGACGTGAAAGGTGCCGAGTGTTGCAGTCGCGGTGTAGAGACCACCGCTGATGGTTCCCGCTGCCGAACCTTCCTGCAAAGCCCACATCACCGTTTTATTGATAGTACCCTCGACATCTGCAGAGAACAGCCTAGTGCGCGTGGGATTAACCACCGATGCAGTGGGTGCAACCGAGATAGAAACGGCGGGCACAGTAACTGTCGCCGTGGCTACGACGGTGGCATCGGCCCGGCTCGTAGCTGTTACATGGTAAGTTCCCGGCCCGTTGGGCGCGGTATAGATACCCGAAGTGGTAACCGATCCACCCGTCGCGCCCTCCACAACCGACCAGGTCACGGCTGTGTTGCTGGTTCCCGTGATGGAGACGGAAAACTCCTGCGTGGCCCCCTGAGCTACTGTCGCGTCAATGGGAGAGATGCTCAGCAACACAGGCTGCTGGCCAGAAGGAATCTGCGTTTGCTGTGATCCGCAGCCATGTAAGGTCGGCAGCGTGATGGCGATGAGCAGCATTAATTTCCTTGGACTTTTCATAACTGGTGTCCTCTCTTCAGTCATGCATAACTCACTATCAATCTCACTTCTGAGTACGCTCCGTTAGTACACCCCCCGCTCAGTATGGGTTGGGCCGGGAGAAAAACATCCCCGCCCGGTATGGGTATTGGTAAAACTTGCGGTGGCGATCCCTGCCCCCATGCTGAGACACAAGCGAGGGCCAGAAAAGCCACCTCCAAAAACAGCTTTTGCCACATTCCCATGCTTTTTCTTCTTGGTTCATAAGACCCCCTCCTTTCTGTCCTTACACGGACAGTTTAGTGCTGCCAACCTTGCTTGGAGAGGTGTGTTCGGATCAATGTTTGGCGGCTGGCTTTTGACTGGGATATTTATGATCGTGCAGATTGCTGGAAAGAAAAGGGGTTGCGCCTTAGAGAGACATTTTTACTTGCCGGAGGGTATGCTAAACTTAGCGGAATTTCGGGCTAGCCATGGCAACTCCCACTTCTTCCGAACAGGTTTGCTTCGACGCATTCGAAGCGGACTTGCGTTCGGGTGAGCTGCGAAAGCAAGGCATCAAAATCAAGCTTCACCATCAGCCCTTTCAGGTTCTGGCCATGCTGCTCGAACATCCGGGCGAGCTGATCACACGCGAGGAGTTGAAAAAGAAGCTTTGGCCTCTCGACACGTTTGTGGACTTCGACGTGGGTTTGAACTCCGCAGTCAAGAAGTTGCGCGACGCGTTGGGCGACTCGGCAGAAATCCCACGTTACGTGGAGACCCTGCCACGTCGGGGATACCGCTTCGTCGGATCGCTCAGTAAGGCTCCGACCTCCAAAGCTGACGCCGCAGCGGCGATTCCCGGGCGAGTGATCGAGGAAAAGTCCTCTGCTGCGAGCGAGGAAGCTGAGAGCAAAGTGTCTGCGGTATCTGGGCCGCGCAGCCGGTGGATGCTTTGGGCCTCCGTTGCCGCCCTGGTCGGTCTCCTAGTGTTGCTGGTCGGGTTCGATGCTCGCAGCTGGCGGGAAAAACTTTTGGCCAGAACAACTCTCATTCACATTCGTTCCATTGCCGTGCTGCCATTGGAAAACTTGAGTGGCGATCCATCGCAAGAGTACTTCACTGACGGCATGACGGATGCCCTCGTCACTGAGCTGGCGCAGATCAGCTCCCTGCGCGTGATCTCTCGCACCTCCGTAATGCGCTACAAGGGTACGCGCAAACCGCTTCCAGAGATCGCCAAGGAATTGAACGTAGACGGCATCGTGGAAGGCTCGGTCGTTCAATCGGCGGAACGAGTGCGAGTTGATGCCCAACTGATTCAAGCGACAACTGACCGGCACGTCTGGGCAAGCACGTATGAGCGCAACCTCGGTGACGCGGTCCTTTTGCAAAGTGAGGTCGCCCGAGCCATTGCCAATGCAATTCAAGTCCAGCTCACCCCGCAGGAGCAAGCGCGTCTGGGGCGGACGCAATCGGTCGATCCCCAGACTTACGAGCTATATCTCAAAGGCCGCTACTTCTGGAATAAGCGAGACGAAGATTCGCTCCGCAAGAGCATCGACTATTTCCAGCAGGCGATTCAGCACAGTCCAAACTACGCCCTTGCTTATGCCGGACTTGCCGAGGCATATGTGGTGAGACCCGATGTCGCACCTCAGGAAGAGTATTCAGCCGCGAAGAGGGCAGCCCGCCGAGCTCTCGAAATAGATGATGGTCTTGCCGAGGCACACAATGCACTGGCTGCAAGTCTCTTCTGGTACGACTGGGACTGGGCAGGTGCTGAGAGGGAGTTCCAGCGAGCTCTAGCCCTCAACCCAAACTATGCCCAAGCCCATCAGTGGTATGGCCAATTTCAGAAAGCCATGGGAAGGAAAAACTGGCCGGACGAAGTCAAACGTGCCGGCGAATTGGATCCTTTGTCATTGGTGAATGCCGGAGGCGGCTGGTACATCGAGAGCGGCCAATACGATTTGGCGCTGGAGCTCACTCGCAAAAGGCTGGAACTGTACCCCAACGCTGCCGTTCTTTACGCCGCTCTGGGGAGGGTCTACGCACGAAAACAGATGTATCAGGAAGCTATCACGAATACGCAAAAGAGCGTCACGCTTTCCGGCGGAGAACCGCGATTCCTGAGTGCTCTCGGTTACACATATGCAATCGCGGGAAAGCGAAACGAAGCTTTGGGTATTCTCCGGCAGTTGACTCTGCTCTCAAAGAGCAGGTACGTGTCACCTTTTGAGATAGCCAGTATTTATGCCGGTCTCGATCAAAAGGATCTAGCGTTCAACTGGCTGCAGAAAGCTGTCGCGGAGCATTCTCCTGACGTGGTCTTCTTGAAAACCACAACATTGCAAGAAATGGACAGCCTCCGCTCAGACCCTCGCTATGCTGGACTGGAGCGCCAAGTGGGACTGCCTCAATAGAATTGACTCCAGCTCCGACGGTCTGCGTTCGAGAGCTCTCCCGCCTAAAACAAAAACTTCAACTGCATCCTCATGGTACGAATTCCGCCATCGGTGAACTTCGGATTTAAGAATTGTCCCGGCGGCGAGTTCACAACGTCGCTGCTTGGCACCTGTACGAACTGACGATGGTTGAATGCGTTGAACGCCTCCCAGCGAAACTCCAATCTTTTCTCTTCTCGCACAACAAATGCCTTTGCTACGCTCAGATCCCAATTGTTGGTTCCTCCAGCAAACAGCGTGTTGCGTCCTACCGTTCGGCTATTCGGGAGACCTTGACCTTGGACGAAATGGACATCCCCTGGAGTAACGCATGCACCTGTGTCCGGATTTCTATAACCAGTGGAGCATGCTCCTACGCCCGAGACGGGGGTTATCACCGCCCGCGTGTTTAGGGGAGCCGCAGGATTGCCAATGTCGGGACGATCGTTGTCGGCGAAGCCGTCGTTGTTGCGATCCGATCCGTTTTGCAGGCTGTAGGGTGCTCCCGACTGAAAAGTGGTAATGCCAGCAAGGGACCAGCCCCCGAGTGCCTGCTTCCAGAATCCCTGTGTCGGGCCGGGGATCTCCCAGAGGTAAGCAATCGTGAGAAGATGGCTGCGATTGTAATCACTCAAGCCGCGATCCAGTTTCAGTCCTCCCTGGCTCGCTGGCATCGACGTCAGATTTTGACCTCCAGAATTTGCGTTGACTAACAGAGATTCGCTCACACTGTCCAGGTCCCGTGACCAAGTATAAGATCCCGCGATCTGCATACCGTCGGCCAAACGTCGTTCGACACGCAATTGCAAGGCGTGATAGATGGAGTTCCCGTTGCTTGAACGGATGACCCTTGGCCCGAAATCGGGATGCAGACGTATGCCATTCAGCTGCCGCGGATTCACATCGTCGCGAATGAAGAGCCGATGACTTTCAGAGCCAACGTAGGCAAGGTCAAAGAGAATATGGTTGGAGAAGGCGCGCTGCAGGCCGAGAGACCAGCGTTCTGTGTATGGGTTGCGAATATTCTTGTCGAACACCGCAGTCTGCCCGTTAAGGATGTCAGGTGGGGCAGCCACCAGAGGTAAATGCGAAAACCAGTTGGCAGTCCCGCGACCAGCGCCGACCCCGCTTGCTGTCATTTGCACGGTATTAGGGCTGTCGCCCATGATGAAGTTGAGCATTTGGGTAAAGAATGCGTCATAACTGATCTGGTATCCAGCGTGCCAAACTGTCTTTCCTTCACCAAAGAATCTACGCAGACGGTTTGATCTGGGGACTGGGGACCAAGTCAGCCCTACGGCAGGACCAAAATCTCTGTTGTCTGGATTGACCTTGTTGGGCACAAGAAACTCGGTCGGATCAAACCCGGCAAACGCGGGAAACCGCAGAGCGTTGGCCGGCTGGCCGAAATTCTCGTAACGTAAGCCCAGGTTCAAGGTCAGCGATGGCTTTGCCCTCCAAGTGTCTTGGAAAAAGTAAGATTGACGAAATGAATCGGGATAGTAGACGGGGTTACCGAAATTGCGCCGGGCGGCTCCGGAGGGCCCACTGTAGTCATCCAGGAAATTGGCAAAAGCCGAATAGCCGGGCGCGGCAGTGTACGTAAGTACTCCTCGTCCAGCGAATCCTGCTCCAAGTTGGTTGGCCAATTGCCAAAGAAATTCAACGCCGTACCGGAAAGTATGTCGCCCCACGAGTTTCGACTGTGTTTCCTGGAGCAACCAGTTGTTCGTAAATCTGAACTGCGGAAGAGATCCGCCGAGTCCGGGGCTTGCGATGGAAGGAATATTGATACTTGGTAGTGTCTTGGCAAGCGCAACGGAGTTGGATGAAATCGGCCAATCCACCGCGACTCGTGCGTAAGAGAATCGAAACTCATTCGTCCACGTGGCCCCGACCGTATAGGTGTCGCTAAGCAGGAAATTCTTGTCATGCGTGCTGGCATCACCGAAATACCCAGGGAAGGGAAAGAAACTTTGGGCGTTGATTGGAGAGTCCATTCCGGAATCGCTGATATAACGAAGCGAAATCCCATGCTGTTGTGACCAGGAATGATCGACCCGCAACATCCACTGCGAATCGTCATTGATCGAAGGGGACAACCAGGTTGCGGTTCCGAAGGTCACGCCTCCTCGGTTCTTTCCAGTAACAGGGTCAGCGCCGAGAGCGAGCGAAAAGGGGTTGGAGAAGCCACGCAAGTTCCCTAACGCATTCAAATAAAGGTCAAGACGCGGATTGGACGGGAACAACAACCGCAGAGTCGACACTGATTCTTCCGTCGGTAGGACAAACCGAAATTGCCCCGTGGAATGAAACCTGTCCTGCTGGAACGCCGCCAGGAAGAAGGTTTTGTTCTTCCTTATCGGGCCGCCCAGGGTGAAGCCGTAGACATTCTCGTTGAACGTAGGAGGAGAGGTTCCGTTGAGCTTGTCTAGGTTGGAAAGTGAATTAAAGTCCTGTGATCGATACAGCCAGAGGACGGTCCCGTGAAACTCATTCGTTCCCGATTTGGTGATGACATTGAAGACCGCACCTCCCGCACGGCCGAATTCAGCGCCGAAATTACTCGTCTGAACGGAAACTTCCTGCACGGCATCGGCGATGTTAACGGGCTGCGCAGCACCCGTGAAAGACATGTCGTTATTGTCCGTGCCGTCGAGAAGATAGTTGTTTCCGCGCGGGCGCTGGCCATTGACCGCAAACTGGGTAGCCTGATCGCCGATTCCATAAGTTGTGCTGCCTGAAGGCGAGACTGCACCGGGCAGAGTCCGCGCCAGCGAAATCGGATTCAGCATATCCAGTGGCAACCGGCTGACTTCCCGAGACTGGAAGTTTCCACCGCGTAGCGGAGAATCTTTCAATAGTAGCTCGTCGGTCTCGGCATTCACCTTGACCACTGTTTCGTTGCTGCCCACCTGCAGCTTTACATCTACAGTCGTCGTCCGGTTGCCCTCCACACCTATGCCCAACTCCAGGAACACGTCGAAGCCCGCTTTGCTTATCTTAAGGTCGAACAGCCCAAGGTCCACTGCGTCAAAGCGATAGATGCCAACAGTGTTGGTTGTAGTGGCGCGTTTCACTCCACTTTCTTTCTTGGTTAGTTCTACAGCGGCGTCCGGCACTACTGCGCACGAGACATCTGTTACCGTTCCGGCCACACTGCCGCGACTGGTCTGCGGTCGTGCGGGCAAGGCTAGACTGGCGATCGTGAGCAGGCTAATCGCCAGCCTTATGCGGAACCTGCTGCTCAACTTCCTCTCCTCCCGTCATGATATTAATGGAGAGAGCTGACTTGGCGCTTGGCCACCTCAAAATTGTCGAAGAGCCAGCCTCTTCAGAATGGCACCGGCTCAATAACCGTTCCTATTCCGTGGTCCTCGATTGTACCCGGCCCGACAATGCGCGTCTTCGTAACGAGGTCGCCCACAAAGACGTCAGCGACCGATGCCTCGAAGTCATCGAAGCGGTTGAGAACGAGCGCGTTGTTATCCGGGATTCCGCCTTTAAAAACATCCACGGAGAGTGCGGCTCTTGCGCGTCCTCGAATCCTGTTGTTCAGCACTACATTGCCTTGAGCGAATCCCCTGATGTTGATTCCTGCGCTCAAAGGGCCGAAGACTGTGCCCTCGGGCGCCTCCATGTTTACATCGTTGTCCACGACGCTGGCGCGCTCCATGGGCCAGTCTGCAAGTTGGCTAAACACACCGATGCCTTTGGCCTCTGCATCCGCCCATTGGCAATCGATCGAGTTGTGTGCAATCAGATACGAACCGATATTTGCCACGCGAATCGCCTCAGGTCCCGGCGCATTCTGCGAAGACACGGAACCTGTGGTGATCATGTTCCGCTCCACGTAGACTCGCCCGTCAGCACGCCGGAAGTTTATCGCGGGCTCAGTCGTGTTCTTTATCTTGTTCCTAGAAACGTACACCTCGACCTCGGCGCCGGGTACGCCAACACTGAATATGAGGACTCCCACCGTAAGGTCGAGAGCCGTTCCTCCAGCAAGATCGATGTCGTTATCAGCGATCACGAGCGTTCCGGAGACATTCTCTGGCTTTCCCGGGTTCGTTGGCATAGGTATACCGGGGCTCGTAACGATATCGATTCCGTCGCCGCCACCAAGCAATGGCTCTAGGCCTTCGATCCTGCAGGAGGCGATCACTAATCCGCTGACGGCGTACACAAAAATCGCGTCTCCCTTCGGGCGGATGAAGCGCAATCCCTGAATCGTAACGCGGGCTCCCGGAGCTTCGACATAGAAAGGAGTCGTTCCCCCCTCAATAGTCGCCATCTCACCGTCCTCATTCTGCGTGCCAGAGATCGCGACTCCCTTCGACACCAGGACCGTAGCTAAGCCCCCGACGAAGGCCGTCGCCGTGGGTACTGTTGGCGCTCTGTTAAAAGAGAAATGTCCTTTCAAAACAACCTCGCCGCCTTGGTCCACGGCGGCTTGAACCGCTTTAACGTCAGTATCGGGGTCGCCCGTTCCGACCACTACGGTCTGCGCTGCTGCACTTGCCGCCCATGCTAGCACCGTTACGAATCCAGCGATGAATCGCCATACGAATCTCCCAGGTATCCCATTCGTCTTCATGTCTCCTCCTTCTGTTTGTCCTTCGGCCTTGGGGCTCCTAATGTTCCACCCCACACCAGGCATGCAAGCGTCGGCAACTCGCCGCGACAAACGCAAAGATGGCGAGCCGCAACTGACTCTCACATGTCTCGCTACGCGGCACGTTTTGAAATCGCGTTGCTGCGGCGACTCTTGCTTCGGTAGGGGTGTGCGATCAATGTTTGGCGAGTGATTTTTGTCTGTGACGTTTCTGATCGCGTAGGCGGCTGAAAAACTTAGGGTTGCGGGGTGAAGTGCTCCGCCACGCTTACTTACCGGACGAATCTGATAATGGCCAGCAATCTTAGGGCCTCATAGGCAACGGATCCGCGATCTCACAAACGGAAGCGATTCACATGGACGAAAAACGCGCTACTCGTTGAAGTGCCAGAGCAGTTGGCGTGCCCTCGCTTCAACTGCAACACCAATCATCGAGCGTTCTGCTCGCCGGGATGGAGAACGGCTGCGGGGGAAGATCGCTTTCCCTGAGCTTCCGAATGGATTCGACGACCGACGGCTCGCGAATCCCACGCCTTGCGGAATTCGCAAGAATAAAGACCAACTCTTTCGGTCTCATAACGCCGAAAGCCGGACGGAGCATCCGGCTTTCGCAAAGCAAAGTAGTTGGTGGACGAGACCGGGATCGAACCGGCGACCTCCTCATTGCGAACGAGGAAAAATCTGAGATAAGGCACGGTGCGGCAATCACTTAGCCTTTCGAGGGGGCTTTCCAGTTGGACTACTTGGACTACCGGGCTCAGACGCCTCGGACAAAACCGCGAAGCAAAACGAGTCCGACGATCACTTCCGGTTAGCGACTGTTAGCGACCACTCGTGAGTTGACGCGATATGCGTAAACACTAGCGCGTTTGTCGGTACGAATCGCGAAAACGCAGCCAACTTCCGGTTGGCCGTGATCCAGGAGCAATTCGGACGCGGCAACTTCTGCGGTACTGCCACGTTTCGGCCAGTAGCATGCCCCCACTCGGAAACGTTGCCGAAAATGAGCGGGGTTGCTTGAGCCGCGCGTAATAGAGCGTGATCGTCAGTTGGCGGCCGGGCGCTCGATGCGCTCCACGGTGTATACCGGCAAGATGTCCTCTTGCCGCTTCAGTTCGAGACCGAGTTTGAACTACGTCCCCGCTGAAGGGTGAAGCGTCACAGGTGCTGCAAGACAATTGAAGCACAACAATGGTGGGCACTGTCCGATTTGAACGGACGACCTTTCGGGTGTAAACCGAACGCTCTAACCGCTGAGCTAAGCGCCCTTACTCAAGTTATCGTACAGGAAGCAGCAAGCAGCGTCAACGCGTCTGAAAAATGCGAGTTGATGATATACTTGATTTTAGTCGCACATCGCCAGTCCGTTGTGCTATTTGAACTGCAAGTGTTTTTGTTTCGCTGCATGTGAGGCGCGGTCGCCAAGTGGTAAGGCAAAGGTCTGCAAAACCTTTATCGGCGGTTCGATTCCGCCTCGCGCCTCCAATTTTTCCTCCTTCGATAGACCATTTCTTTGCTGCCCTTCCTTCCGATCATTCGCGCGTTGCGAGAGCTGCGAAAACCGCACAGGCAGGAGTGCCCGTGCTACGCAATTCCGCTCTTCCTTGCACTTTGTGGGTACAGCCAGTAAACTCTTTTTCTTGCTTTTACGCAAAGGACTCACTCTGGGATGCTGATCGCACGCGATTACGTCGGATACATGGCAACGGAAGTGGTGAAACGGCTGGTGGAAGGGAAGTTGATCGAGACGAAGGCTGCGGAAGCGGTGGCGCAGCGTCTGCGGCAGCGCATGATGGAAGAGATCACCGTCGAAGACCGGCTGAACGAAGAAGTGCGCCAAATCCTCACCGAGCATCAGGACGAGATGCGCCGCACAAGCGTTTCGTACCAGGAGATGTACAAGAAAGTGAAAGCCCAGCTCGCGCGCGACCGCAAGCTGGTGTTGCGGTAGCAGAGCCTCTTTCGGCTGAGCAGGATTAAGTTCCATGGGCCGACGCGCAGCCTGTTGATCGCAAGGTGCGGCGCGCGACACGGCGCCGGAAAAAGAAAGAATCGAGGGCAAGCGACTGGAATGCGACTGAGCCGCGAAAAGATTGTCCGAATCTCCCATCAGATTACGGACGTGCTGGTTTCCAGCGACGACGTGGAGTTTGTTGAGGACCGCGATACCATCCGTCAACAGGTGGTGCAGATTCTGACCGCGACACTTCACGAAGAAGAAAAAGCCGACCTCGAAGTCCGCAAAAAAATCACCTCGCAGAAAAAGGAAATCCTCGAAGACAGCGAGGAGTGGAACGTCCTCTACCGCAAGTATTACGCCGACGAACTTCGCCGCCTGGGAATTGCCGCCGCTCCTGACGACCGCCGCCGGTCGTGAATGGATCGGGCTGGTCGCCGCTGGCTGGTACTCCTGCCTTGCAAGTTCCGCGAGATGTACCGGGAACGGAGCCGGTGAGTTTTGAGTGGCGACTCGTGACCGGTGATTCGTGATCCGATGCCCATCCCCCTATGTTTTTTGCAAGAATATGATTCGCTGAGGGTTAGCCGGTGGGGGTGTGCGAAGAATGTGATTCTAAAGGGGATAGAGGCGAGTAGCGAGGGACGAGTGGGGCGTGGGGAGGGATGAGGCCCAACTCCCCGGGTATACAGAGAACCGTGAAGTAAGCTCATGAAAGAAATAGGGTTACGGGCATTGCTGTGCGCGCGCAGAGCCGCTGGGACGGGATGTAACGACGTAACGGGGTAATGAGACAACGAGGAAGAGGGAAAAATCAGATTCCTCGCTTCGCTCGGAATGACAAATAGGGATGGATTGACGAGTTGCAACACATCGGGGGCGGAGGTGGGGCTCCCCCCTCCCGGTTTTTTGTAAGTGTTGATTCTGCGAGAGTTGAAGTGGAGTGGAATCAACAGCTGTAGAAGTGTTGATTCTGAATGGGTTAGGAGAGGGCAGCTATTATGAAATGGTAACTCTAGTGAGACGGAAGATTTTGCGGGATTTTTAAGGATCGCGCGGCGGAGACGCATGACTTGCGGGAGCAGAGACGGGGTCCGTGCTCCAATAATCCAGAAGAGTATAACAGATTGATACTTATTGTCAAGTATTAATTATAAGTGCTTTGGCTGCTTCAAGATAGCGGCGCGGGGTTGGATGAGATTTGCGAGAGTCGAGAGGTTTGAGGGGGTTGGCGGGTTGAAACGGTTTTGTGCGAGTGCGTTAAGGTGCGGGAAAGTCAAAAGCGCGAATGAGAGAGAGGAACGGCCCACCGTTTGCAAAAAACAAAACTGCAAACGGTAGGCCACGCCGGAGTTAAGGCGGCGCCACCCGCCGTTTGGATCATAGCGATCCTCCCCAAGGCCCCCTCTGCTGCATTCAAGGGAAAATCAGGGTAAATGGGCTCACTCCAAATGAATCAATCTTTATCTGGCGCGGCGTAGCAGACTTGCCCGCTGTAGCGGAACACCGTCCCGTTGACCAAATCGACTTCGCCGATGGCGGTCAAGTCCCCAGTTGCTCCAGCGTATCGGCCTGTGCCACCTGTCAGGTGCACGGGATAGGTGACGATAGCGAATAGGGTTTGCGAGAGCGGGACAGTCGTGGCAGTCGCCTCGTCGAAGTTGAGGGTGTCCCCCGATTCCGTTACCCAGTGGTGTTGGACATGGAAAATCACTGTACCGTTTGCGCCCGCCACTGGCGTTCCCTTCAGCGTCCCACTCACGGCGCCACGCAAATCTCCCGTCGCCACGCCCATTGTGGTCAT
>Ga0210390_10004647_pt1 | contig 11556 bp, 10 predicted proteins | sample IncBWH11OmetaG_FD_161050 | JGI IMG/M metagenome (GOLD analysis project Ga0210390, IMG submission 161050) | Forest soil microbial communities from Barre Woods Harvard Forest LTER site, Petersham, Massachusetts, United States - Inc-BW-H-11-O ... | reverse complement strand
GACCAACCAGCGCGGACCCCTGCTCTGTTGCCAATGCCGGTGGTGCGGTTACCTGCCGTCCCCGTCATGCTGTCCGGTCACCGCAGCCAGGGCGTCGCCGGTCAGCTTCAAGACCGTCATGCCGGAGCCGGCGCGGTCGAGATTGTAGATGTAGCCGCGGTCATCGACCTCGCCCAAATCGGAAAAGATCGCATTGCGGCAGTAGTTCGCATTGCCCTGGTACGTCCCGCACGTCGATATCGTGTTTTTGTTCGGCGCCTGGATGAAATAGCCGACGCGTCTCGGGTTATAGGGGTCGCGGATGTCGAAAACCTGCAGCCCGGCGTTGAACATCGCGACCACCAGGATCTTGCCGTAATAGGGGGCATAAATCTCGCGATTGAGCTCGTGGGTTCCGAAGCGCGCTCCCTTGGCGCAGAAATCTCCCGGGAACTGGCCGACCGTCATCGAGGAAATCGGCCAGATCGCCAGATCGTTGGTGATGTCGAGCAGCTGGGCATTCTTCCATGGTTGCCCAAGGCAGTCGTTGGTCGTGTCCTCGGAGGTGACTGCCAACAGATCGTATTTTTGCGGCGTGCCGTCGAGAAAATTTTCCTGCGCTTGCGGGATTGGCACCCCGAAGATCGGGATCGAGGTATGCCCGCCCTGGTTTGGGTTCGTTGTCGTGTAGCTGATCTGCGGATAGAGCAGATCCGCCTGGGACGGGTTGTTCGCGCAATCCGCCGACGCCGCAGAATTAAAACTCGCGTTGCATCCATTAAGGAGCTTTTGCCGGTCGACAATTTGGAAGACGCCGGTGCTGCTGACACCATAGGGGAGGTACACCCGGTTAATCTTTACGCCCGCCGAATAGACTTGGTGAACCATTTCCGGATCGCCCGGCCCGGCGGGGTTGGTCACACCTTCGTAGCAGGTGGGCCCGGGCGCGTTGTAGCAGCTTTGCGCGGTCGGCGAGGCAGTTGGCTGCTGACCGACCAGCCCCCACTGGCGGATGAACACCGGGTTCGCCGGATTGCTCAAATTATAGATATAGACGTGCTGCCCCGACTTCCATCCATCGGACGCGCTGCCGGCGATCAGGTAGGCGATCCCGGTGTCGCATTCCCACCAGTCATGGTGCGTAAAATTTAGTCCGGTCAGGATCTTTTCCATCAAAACCGGCGCCGAGGGATTGGTGACGTCCCACATCTCCTGATCTATCGAGCCGTCGTGGCGCAGCATGTACCACTTGTTCGGCGGCAGACCGGGCGAGGGCGTCGCCGTGTTCAAGATGTTGCTGCCGCACACCGCCACATGCGACGCACTGCCGGTGGTCGATGCAATGTGATGCAGGAAGACCGGGTTGTTGGGATAGGTGACGTCGATCAGCGAGGTGCCGTTTGGCTCCACTTGGTGGGTCAATGGGTTGTAGGCGCTGCCGCCGCTATCGGTCATATAGAGGATATAGCGGCCGTTTTCGTTCTCGATCCAGCCGTCGTCCGAGCTCGGGCGGCCCTGGTTGTCGTTGAAGCCGACGACCTTCATGTTCCAGATCGATTGCTGGTTCCAGCCATGGGGTGGGGGCACCGGCAGCGGCGGCAGGCCGGCCGCCCCCTCCGGACCCTCATTGAGGGTAATGACCGGAACGTTTGGCCCATCCGGCAAATAGCCTTGCGCCGAAGCGACCCCGCTCGCTGCGAACACGAGGCCGGACAAACCGGCCAACAACGCCAACCCGAGGCCGCGAGCTGTTCGCGCAAGGTTGTTCATGGCGATCCCCCTAATTTGTCAATATTTTGGCAACCGTACTGCTGCCTGACAACTCCGGTCAAGCAATAGCTCAGCAATGAGGGCGCGGTTCGACCCGCCGGCGTCGGCGATCCAGCGCGCAATGTGCGGCTTAACAGAGGGCCGGGATGCTGCTCTAATGCCGCGGGTTCGGGAAAAACCGCCGAGGGGGATTGGAAATGCCGCGATGGGCCGCCGCTATCGGGCGCGCGCTCGCCGCCGCGCGTCGCTTCGAATGACCCGGCGCTGAGCCGATATGGCAATTACTCTCGAGCTGGCGATCAACGCGATCATCGCCGGCCTATTGCTCGGCGGCTTTTACGCCGCCGTCACGGTCGGGGTGACGATCTCCTTCGGCATGCTCGACATCGTCAACATTGCCCACCCGGCCTTTATCATGCTGGGATCGTTCGTCGCCTACACCCTCAACTCGATGTTCGGGCTCGACCCGGTGCTGATCGGCGTCGCCATGGCCCCGCTGTTCTTTCTGCTCGGGATGGCCGTCTATCAGGTCTACTACTATGCGTTCGAGCGGCGCGGCGAAGAATCGATCCAGGGCCTGGCCTTTTTCTTTGGGCTCCTGTTTGTCGGCGAGGTCGGCCTGATCCTGGTGTTCGGCGTCGATTACCGCTTTGTCGAGGCGCCCTATATCGGCTCAAGCCTGCATTTCGGCTTTGTCGATCTGCCGCTGCGCATGCTGATCCCGTTTGTCGTCTCGCTGCTGATGGTGGCGCTATTGCAGCTGTCCTTTGGCCGCAGCTTTATCGGGCGCGCGATCCTCGCCGTATCGCAGGACCGGCTGGCCTTGCAGCTGATGGCGGCCAATCCGACCCGGATCAAGCGCATCGCTTTTGGCATCTCGATCGCCACCGCCTCGGTCGCCGGCGCCTTGCTGATCATCATCCAGCCGGTCGAGCCGTCGATCGGGCGCGACTATATCGGTCGGATCTTCGCGATCTGCGTCTTGGGCGGGATGACGAGCTTTCCCGGCATGGTCGCCGGCGCCATGCTGATCGGTGTGGTCGAGAGCCTGACCGCCACCTTCTACGGGCCATCCTGGGCGCCGGCGGTGGCGTTCGGCTTTCTGCTCTTGACCCTGGCGGCGCGCCCGGCCGGCATCCTCGGCCGCTGACGACGCGATGAGCACCGGCAAATTCTGGATCGTCTCGTTCGCCGCGGCCGCAGCACTGCTGCTGCTGACGCGCTGGCAGATCCAAAACGAGTATTTCTATTTTGCCGCCTATGTCGTGCTGCAATACGTCGTGCTGGCGACCGCGTGGAACATCCTTGGCGGCTACACCGGCTACACCAATTTTGGCACCGCGGCATTTTTCGCGTTCGGCGCCTACACCGCGGTCGTGCTGCACAAGCTGACTTCGGTTCCGGTCCCGGCGATGATCCTCGCCGCCGGCGCGGTCTCGGGGCTGCTCGGCTTCGGCATGGGCTATCTGACCCTGCGGCTGAAGGGGGTGTTCTTCGCCATCGCCACCCTGGCGCTCGCGATCGTGGCCCAGACCCTGATCGTCAACTGGGACTATGTCGGCGGCTCGCGCGGCATCTACATCATCCGCCCGCAGCAGGCCCCGCTGTTCGGCGGCTACATCGAATACCTCTATTCCCTGATGCTGCTGCTGAGCTGGCTCTCGGTGGCGCTCGCCCGCACTATCGAGCGCTCGCGCCTCGGGCTCGGCCTCGCCGCGATCCGCGACGACGAGCAGGCGGCCGAGGCGAGCGGGGTTCCGACCCTGCGCCTGAAGCTCGTCGCCACCACCTTGAGCGGCGCGCTGATGGGCATGGCGGGGGCGCCGTTACCCTATTACGTGACCTATCTCGACCCGACTTCGAGCTTTAATCTGTCCTACGCGGTCAATGCCGTGGCGATGCCGCTGATCGGCGGCATGACCAGCTGGATCGGCCCGCTGATCGGTGCTGTGCTGCTCGGCACGATCCAGCAGGTGGCGACGGTCACAATCTCCTCGGCGCTGAATTTGCTGATCGTCGGGCTGCTGCTGATCGGCTTCGTCATCGTCGCCCCCAACGGCATCGTCGGGCTGGTCCAAGCCCGCCGCCGCAGCGGGAGGCGCAGATGGCGGAGCCGCTGACCGCCGCGTCGGCCCCGCCATTGCTCGAAGCCAATCGGCTCGCCAAGCATTTCGGCGGGTTTGTGGCGCTCGACAATATCGATCTCGCCGTCGCCGAGGGCGAAAGGCTGGGACTGATCGGCCCCAACGGCTCGGGCAAGAGCACCCTGGTCAATTGCTTGTGCGGCACTCTGCGCCACGATGACGGCACGATCCTATTCGCCGGTCGCCGCCTCGACGGCGTCCCCGCCTACCGGCGCACCCGGCTCGGGCTGGCGCGCAGCTTTCAGCTGCCGCGGCCGTTCCGCACGATGAGCCTCGTCGATAATTTGCGCATCCCGCTGCTCTATTCGGTCAATGCCCGCCCCGGCGCCCGCCTTCACCAGGCGGCGATCGACGAGCGCTGCCTCCAGCTCCTCGACGAGGTCGGGCTCGCCGATAAGGCGCGCCGGCTGCCGCGCGATCTGACCCAGGTCGAGATGCGCAAGCTCGAGCTCGCCCGCGCGGTGGCGAGCGCGCCGCGGCTGCTGTTCGCCGACGAGGCGATGGCCGGGCTGTCGCCCTCCGAGGTCGAGGAGATCTTGGGCGTCCTATTCCGGCTCAACGAAACCGGGATCACGATCGTCCTGATCGAGCACATCATGCGCGCGGTGATGAGCTTCTCGACCCGGCTCGTCGTGCTGGTCGCCGGCCACAAGATCGCCGACGGGGAGCCGCAGGAGGCGATGCGCAACCCCGAGGTCGAAAGGGCCTATCTTGGCGAATAGCCTTTCGATCGCCGGCATCGATGCCGGCTATGGCGCGGTCCGGGTGCTCGACAATGTGTCGATCGAGGTCGGGGCGGGGGAGACCGTGGTGCTGCTCGGCACCAACGGCAACGGCAAGAGCACGGTCATGAAATGCGTGATGGGCATCGTTCGGCCGATGGCCGGGTCGATCACGGCCGAGATCGACGGCGCGCGGCACAACCTTGTCGGCCGCTCGACCGAGGCGATCGTCGATCTGGGGATCAGCCTGGTGCCCGAGGGCAGGCGGCTCTTTCCGAAACTGACGGTCGAGGAGAATCTGTTGCTCGGCGCCTTTCGGCCCAAGGCGCGGGCCCAGATCGCCGGCAACCTCGATGGCTGCTACGCGACCTTTCCGGTATTGCGCGAGCGGCGCCGCCAGCTCGCCGGTAGCATGTCGGGCGGCGAGCAGCAGATGCTGGCCTTGGCCCGCGCCTTGATGTCGGCGCCGAAGATCCTGTTGATCGACGAGCCCTCGGTCGGCCTCGCCCCGGTCCTGGTCAAGCGCACGATCGAAAAGATCGAGGAGCTGAAGGAGCGCTACCAGCTGACCGTGCTGATGGCCGAGCAGAATTTCAACCAGGCGGTGCGCATCGCCGACCGCGGCTATGTCATCGTTCACGGCGCGATCGCCTTCGAGGGCCAATCGGCCGAAGCCCTCAACAACAACGAGCTCGTCCGCAAATTCTACCTCGGACTGTAGCCGGCAGGTGCGAGCGTAAACGAAGGCCGCCGAGCTAGCTCCAGATTCCCGCAATGCCGCCATAAACCCCAAGCGCCGCGACGAGGCTCGACAAGCCGATGACGATCCAGCGATAGGTTCCACGCAGCCGATGCTCCCGCGGCAATGCCCGCATCGCCAACGCGACGAGGAAGCCCAGCACCAGCGGCAGCAGCAGCGCATTCATCACCTCGACCGCGACGTTGAGGCTCACCAGATCGGGAACCTCGGCGACGATGATGGCGCCGCCAACGACCGCGGCGGTATAGACAATATAAAACCATGGCGCCTCGAGCGGGCGGTGCTCGAGCGAATGTTTGTACCCGGCGATCTCGCCGAAACCCCAGGCGCAGGCAAGCGAGACGACGATCGCCGCCACCATTGCAGCGCCGGTCACGCCGAGCCCGAAGATCACGCGGCCCGCCATCGGGCCAAGGAACGGCGTCAAGGCATTGGCCATCTCGCCGACGGAGTCGAGATTGCCAGCTCCCCCAGAACTGCCGCCGCCGGCCTTGCCGATGGTGGCGGCGGTGGCGATCAGCACGGCCGCCATGACCAGCTGCGTGGCCACCGCCCCGAGGCAGGTATCCCAGCGCGCGCTTTTATAGTCCTCGGGCAGAAGCTTCTTATCGGCGACCGCAGATTGCTGATAGAAAATCATCCACGGCATGATGACGGCGCCGATATTGGCGGCCACGAGGTAGAGATAATCCTTGTTGCCGAGCGGGAACTGCATCAGGCCTCGCACAAGCTCCGCGGCTTGCGGACGGCCGCAATGGGCGATCCAGAAAAACGCGCATTCGAACAATCCGAGAGCGATGGCGACGAGCTCGACCCGGCGATAGGAACCGGTCCACACGACCGCGAGCAGAAAGATCACGACCACCAGCAGGCTGATGCCGCGCGGCACGCCGAAGAGTTCGCCGACCCCCGCTACGCCGGAGAACTCGGTGAGCAAGGCGCCGACCGAGGTGACCCCCAGACCGGTCACCGACAGCCACGCCCACCGCCTGCCGAAAATGTCGCGGATCAGTTCGCCATGCCCCTTGCCGGTAAAGATGCCGAGACGCACGGTCAATTCCTGAACCACATAAAGGATCGGCATCAGCGCGATCTGCAGAAGCAACAACCGATAGCCCCACTGGACTCCGCTTTGTCCGGCCGTGATGATGCTGCCGACATCGGTGTCCGCGAGCATGACGACCAGGCCCGGGCCGAGCACGGCAAAGAACCGCCGCGCACCGACGCTGGGCTTTCGGGGAACGGCAACGGCGCTTATGGACATGGGTTACCTGGTGCGAGTGAGACTTACTCGCATATAAGCTATCCCATTCGCGACCGTCAACCAGCCATTTGGCAATGCCGAGAGAACGCTGACCCACGAGCCTCACTTCGCCGGACGCGATACGCTAATAGTTTACATAACGCGCGGCAGACACGGCGCGAGTTGGGAGCGGCGACGGTCGCGACATTGCCGACGGCGTCATTGCTCTTTCGCGCGGATAGAGACGGACGGGATGTCACTCCAGGCGGAGCGCAGCCGACGCGGCAAGTCTTAAACCCGCTCGATCGCGGCCTCGCCGAATGCGCTGTTGGGCCAGGTCAATCCATAATGGTCGCGCAAGGTTTCGCCCTCATAGGCGGTCCGGAACAGCCCGCGCCGCTGCAACAGCGGGATCACCTCGGCGCTGAAGATGTCGAGTTGCGCCGGCAGCAAGGGCGGCATGATGTTGAAGCCGTCGGCGGCCCCATCGGTAAACCATTCCTCGATCAGATCGGCAATCTGCTCCGGCGTGCCGGCGGTGACGTAGTGGCCGCGCGCGCCGGCCAGATACCCGAGCAACTGCCGCAAGGTCGGCTGCTCGCGGCGCACCAGGCTCAGAATCACCTCGGTGCGGCTGCGCGCCGCCTCGACCGAGCCGGGGTCGGGGAAGTCCTCGGGCGCCAATGGCCGATCCAACGGCAGATGCGAGAAATCACGCCCGCCGAAGCGGTTGGAGAGCCGCTTGCGCCCGACCTCGGGGTCGGTCAAAACGTTGACCTCGCGCACCATCCGCTGCGCCTCGGCCTCGGTCGACGCGATCATCGGGCTGATCCCGGGCAGGATCAGCACCTGCTCGGCCGAGCGCCCCTCGGCCGTCGCCAGCGCCTTCAGATCGGCATAAAATTCCTGCGCCGTCGCCTTCTCGACATGGGCGGTGAAGACCGCGTCGGCATGCCGCGCCGCGAACCGGCGGCCGGTGTCGGACGAGCCGGCCTGCACCAGCACCGGCCGGCCTTGCGGGCAGCGCGGCAGGTTCAGCGGCCCGGCCACCTGGTAGAAATCGCCGCGGTGGTCGATAGGCCGGATGCGCTCCGGCCGCGCATACCGGCCGCCGGCCCGGTCGTCGACCACCGCGTCCTCGGCCCAGCTGTCCCACAGCGCCTTGACCACGGTCATGAATTCCTCGCCGCGGGTGTAGCGGTCGGCATGGCTGACCTGGCCTGAGCCGCCGAAATTGCGCGCCGCCGTCGCCAGCCACGAGGTGACGATGTTCCAGGCCACCCGCCCGTTGCTGATGTGGTCGAGCGAGGCGAACTGGCGGGCGAGGTTGAACGGCTCGCTATAGGTCGTCGACGCGGTGGCGATCATCCCGATCCGGCTCGTCGCCACCGCAATCGCCGCCAGCAGAGTGATCGGCTCGAGCCAGGTGCGCGCCGCTTGGCCCACATCTTCGCCGAGCGCCAGCTGGTCGGCGACAAAGATCGAGTCGAACAGTGCGGCTTCCGCCCGCTGCGCCAAATCCTGGTAATAGCGGATATCGGTCAGCGCCAGCGGCGACGAATCCGGATGCCGCCACGACGCCTCGTGGTGCCCGCGGCTGTGGATGAACAGATTGAGGTGCAACTGTCGCTGCATAACGCCTATTCCTCGGGTTCGCGGCGAGTTTCCGTTCGCCGCTGCCACTGCGCCAGCTCTGCGGGCCGATGACAAGCGCGAAGCAGCCGGGGCGGCCATGCCGTGGCCGGAGCGCGGGGCGCTAGCCCGAGGCGGAGAAGCCGCCATCGACCGGGATCGCGGCCCCGGTGAGGAAGTCGGCGGCGGCCGAGGCGAGAAAGACGGCGACGCCCGCCAAGTCTGCGGGTTCGCCCCAGCGGCCGGCCGGGGTGCGGGCCAGCACCCGCTCGTGCAGCCCGGCGACCTCGCGGCGCGCCTCGCGGGTCAGTTCGGTGTCGATCCAGCCCGGCAGCACCGCGTTGACCTGGATGTTGTCGCCGGCCCAGGCGGCGGCGAGCGATTTGGTCATCTGCACGAGTCCGCCCTTGCTCGCGGCATAAGGGACCGCATAGGCCGCGCCGAAGATCGAATACATCGAGCCGATGTTGATGATCTTGCCGCCGCCGCCCTCTTTCATCGCCGGGTGGGCGGCCTGCGCGCAGCGGAAGGCGCCGCTGAGGTTGGTATCGAGCACCGAGTGCCATTCGCCGGCACTGTAGGTCTCGGCCGGCTTGCGGATCGACATGCCGGCGTTGTTGACCAGGATGTCGAGCCGGCCGAACTGGCCGAGGGCAGCCTCGACCATCGCGCGGCACGAGCGCTCGTCGGCGACGTCGAGCGCAACAAAGACGGCATCGCCGCCGAGACCGGCGAGGGCCGCCACCGCCGCCGCGGATTTCGCCGGGTCGCGCGCCGCCACGACGATCCTCGCCCCGGCGCCGGCGAGCCCGCGGGCCATGCCGAGGCCGATCCCGCCATTGCCGCCGGTGACCACCGCGACCCGGCCCGACAGGTCGAACAGGCTCATCCCCACGACCGGCAGCGGGACCGCCGCCGGGGACAGCCGTCGGCGCTCAATAGACTCCTTTCAGCGGGGTCGTCTCGCGCTTTTCGACGGTCGCCCCGGCGGCCCCGGTATCGCCGGCAGTCAGCAATTTGTCCGACAGGCTCTGCGAGCCGACGATCGCGTTCTGGTCCGGCGCCTGCGGATTGGCGCCGAGATCGGGGAGGCCGCCGGTGCCGCGCAGGCGCAGATCGGGGGCCTCGTTGCCTGGCCCGCCCGGTCCGGCCTGGTCGATCGCCTGCTCGGCATCTTGTTGGGCGGTCTTTTCCTGCGGCCGCGGCGCGCCCGGCTCCGGCGGGCGCAGATCGAATTCGGGCGGCACGGTCAGCGGGGCCCGCGATTCGACCGCGAACTCGTCGGGCATCGGCGGATCGAGGCCGATCGCCTGCTTCAGATCGGAGCATCCGGAAAGCAGCGACGCCCCGGCCAACGAGACAACGCAAAGCGAAACCAGACTGCGTCCGGCAACGCGAACCCGGCGATATTGCATCATGGCAGTAGTCCCTCCCGCCGGCTCTTTACCGCGTTTCGCGATGCAGAAGCAAGCCGTCGAGCAGCATTGCGGCGACGCCGACGCAGATTGCGCTGTCGGCGAGGTTGAACGCTGGCCAGTGCCACGATCCTATATGGAAATCGAGAAAGTCGACGACCGCGCCGAGGCGAATCCGGTCGACGACATTGCCGACAGCACCGCCGATGATCAGGCCGATCGCGACCGCAAGCAGCGCGCTCGTCACCCGCCGCAGCCAATAGACGAGCCCGGCGACGATCAGCGCGGCGGCGAGCGAGAAGAGGAGGGCATCGGCCGCGGCACCACTCCCGGCGCCCGCATTGAACAAACCAAAACTCACCCCGCGATTGTAGACCAGGACCAGGTTGAAAAACGAGGTCAGCCGCTCGCCGTCATACGCGTTCGCGACGAAATGGCCGAGAATAGCAGCCTTGCTGAGCTGGTCGAGGATCACCACGACAAGGGCGATGGCGAGCCCGCGCGTCAGCATCACCCCGCGCTCGCCGCCGCCGTGCACCCATCGTGGCGATCCACGACTGCGGCGCAGCGGCGGCAGAGATCGGCGTGGCCTGGCCCCTGCCCGACCTCGGGCAGCACCCGCCAGCAGCGCTCGCAACGCTCGCCCGGCGCCAACGACACCCGCACCCCGATATCGGCCACATCCGGCAGGGTGAAGGCGTCGTCAGGGATCGGGCCGGCGCGCAGCGTTCCGGCAGAGGTGATGCACAGCTCGGCCAGATCGATCCCGCGCACCAGGTCGACCAGGCGCTCGGGCGCGAACACCTCGACCGCGGCCTGCAGACTGGAGCCCAGCCGCTTCGCGCCGCGCTCGACCTCGATCGCGCCGGTGACCACCCGGCGCAGATTGCGCCGTTCCGCCCAGCGCTCGCCGAGGGACGGGTCGAGCCAGCTCTGCGGCACATCGGCGAACAATTCGAGATGAATGCTGCGCTCCGGCGCGTCGCCATGGCGCGCGAGCCAGGCTTCCTCGGCGGTAAAGCACAGGATCGGGGCCAGCCAGCGCACCAGGCGATCGAAGGTCAGATCGAGCACGGTGCGCACTGCCCGCCGGCGGATGTCGCCGGGCGCGTCGCAATAAAGCCGGTCCTTGCGCACATCGAAGTAGAATGCCGAAAGATCGAGCGCGCAGAACGAATAGAGTGCCGTAAACATGCCGTGAAAATCGAACGCCTCGACCGAGCGCCGCACCACCCCGTCGAGCTCCGCCAGGCGATGCAGCACCCACCGCTCGAGCTCCGGCATCGCCCCGACGCCAGCCGCCCCGACGCTGACCCGCTCGCCCGGCGCGAAGCCGTCGAGCGCGCCCAGAAGATAGCGCAGGGTGTTGCGCAGCCGCCGATAGATATCGCTCTGATGCTTGAGGATCTCGGGGCCGATGCGCAGATCGTCAGAATAGTCCGAGCCCACCACCCACAGCCGCAGGATGTCGGCGCCGCTCTGTTTCATGACGTCCTGGGGCGCGACCACGTTGCCGAGCGATTTCGACATTTTGCGGCCCTCTTCGTCGAGGACGAAGCCATGGGTCAGCACCGCGTCGTACGGGGCCCGGCCCCGGGTGCCGCAGGCTTCGATCAACGAAGAATTGAACCAGCCGCGATGCTGGTCCGAGCCTTCGAGATAGAGCGAGGCCGGCCATTGGAGCTCCGGCCGCTGTTCGAGGACAAAGGCATGGGTCGAGCCCGAATCGAACCACACCTCGATGATGTCGGTGACCTTTTCCCACTCCGCCGGGTCGTAGGCGTTGCCCAGGAACTCCCGCGCATCGGCGCTGAACCAGATGTCCGAGCCATGGCGCTCGACCGCGGCGGCGACCCGCTCGATCACCGCCCCATCGCGCAATGGCAGGCCG
>Ga0210390_10004646_pt1 | contig 11558 bp, 7 predicted proteins | sample IncBWH11OmetaG_FD_161050 | JGI IMG/M metagenome (GOLD analysis project Ga0210390, IMG submission 161050) | Forest soil microbial communities from Barre Woods Harvard Forest LTER site, Petersham, Massachusetts, United States - Inc-BW-H-11-O ... | reverse complement strand
TCGGTCTACCCGACGCCGCGGTGCGCGAAAGCCGCGACCGCGTGCGCGCCGCCATCAAAAACTCCGGCTACCTTATCCCGCCTACGCACATCACCATCAATCTGGCCCCGGCCGACCTCAAAAAAGAAGGCTCAGGCTTCGACCTTCCCATTGCGCTCGGCATTCTCGGTGCCTACGGCGCATTGCAGGGGAGCGATGTCAGCCGATTCCTGATCGTCGGCGAACTCGGCCTCGACGGCAGCGTACGTCCGGTGCCCGGCATGTTGCCCGTCGCCATCCTGGCGCGCGAAAAGAATATTCCCAACTTGATCCTGCCCCTGGCCAACGCCGCAGAAGCTGCCGTCGTCGAGGGTGTCAACGTCTACCCGGTGTCCTCGCTGCTCGACGTCATCGAGTTGCTTAACAGCCAGGTCGTCGGTCATATCCAGCGTGAACCGTTTCGCGTTTCGACTGAAGCATTGCTCGGAGAGCTGCAGCACTTCTCCGTCGACTTCAAAGATGTGCGCGGACAGCAGACCGCCAAGCGCGCTCTCGAAGTTGCCGCGGCCGGTAGCCACAACATTCTCATGATCGGCCCTCCTGGTTCCGGCAAGACCATGCTGGCAAAACGGCTGCCATCGATCCTCGCGCCGCTCACCTTCGACGAAGCCCTCGAGACCACTAAGATTCATTCCGTTGCCGGAGTTCTCGATGCCGCGCAGGGTCTCGTCACGCAGCGCCCGTTTCGATCGCCCCACCACACCATCTCCGACGCCGGCCTCATTGGCGGCGGCATCGTGCCGCGCCCGGGCGAAGTCTCCCTCGCCCACAACGGCCTCCTGTTTCTCGACGAACTCCCCGAGTTTCCGCGCAACGTCCTCGAAGTCATGCGCCAGCCCCTTGAAGACCACACCGTCACCATCGCGCGCGCTTCCATGTCCCTCACCTTCCCCGCGCGCTTCATGCTGGCCGCCGCCATGAATCCCTGCCCTTGCGGTTACTTCAATGACAAGTCGCGCGAGTGCCAGTGCACACCGCCTATGATTCAGCGCTACATCGCCAAAATCTCCGGGCCGCTGCTCGATCGCATCGATATTCATATTGAGGTGCCCGCCGTTCAATATAAGGAGCTGCGCGGTTCAGCCGCGATCGAAGGCTCCTCCGAGATTCGCGATCGCGTGCTCGCGGCCCGGGAGCGGCAGCAGCAGCGCTTTCGGAAGTTCGGCGAAAAAATCTACTCCAACGCCCAGATGAGCACGCGGCAAATTCGCGCCTATTGCGAACTGGGTCCCGACGCCGAGCACCTGCTCGAGCGCGCCATGCAGCAACAAGGCCTCACTGCCCGGGCCCATGACCGCATTCTGAAAGTGGCCAGGACCATCGCCGATCTCGAAGGTGCCGACCGCCTCGACGTCGCCCATCTCGCCGAAGCTATCCAATATAGGACCCTCGACCGCAGCTACTGGGCCTGATCCCCTCAATTCCCGTGCCCCCGCTCGTCCGCCGGCTGTTTTCCACAACGTCGGACCGGTCCGCGACCGGTTACCGGCTTGATTCCCGTACGTGGTGTGACGCCAATCACAGCGGCTTGAGGCACGTTCAGCCTGGACGATAATCCTGCAAATTATTCATAATAGATAACTTATGATCAGATATCAGCCGGTCAATTCGTCGTCCACACCCCTCCACACCCGGCAAAAAAAATGTTGACCCACAACCGGTCCGGGTATACATTCATGAGTGCCATCCACAAGGGTAGATTGCACAGCGCAATCGCGCGTTTCTCTGCCAATTCCTGCATCGATTCTGGGCTCAGGCTCATCGTTTGATGCGTCCGAGGTGTGTTTTTAGCCCGGCATGCGGGAATGAAAAGAGTTCGAGTTCGCCTGATGCGGCAATCCGTTGTGATGATTGAGCAAATACCTGCTTCATAACGCGGCGATTTGTGTCAAAGATTTAGAACTCGACGCTCATTTGCCGCGTCTAAAGCTAAGAAGTGAGGCTGTGGGGGCAGCCTTTCGTCTATCGCGCTCCCAACTGCACCGGCGGTGCCAGGTAGTACCGAAGGGCGGTGGATTGTAGAAGGAGATTTTTTGATTATGCGTTCTGATTTGGTTTTTGGGGCACTCTCTCATGTGTCCAATCGCTACCAGCTCTGTCAACTGGCAAGCAAGGCTACCCGCAAGTTGCACAAGCCGAATACACGGCTGCAGGACACCACCAACGAAGTCCTCGTCCGTTTCCACTCCACCAATCCCGGCACCTTGGTTGCAGTCAAAGTGGCCGCGAATCAACCTGTCGAAACGCGCCGGGCCGCCTGACGCGTGATGCGTTTTTGCGTCCAACATGCCCGTTGCGTTTTTGCATCCTAATTGACATCGGCTTCGTAGGGAGGGCTACCTTGAACGGCAGCCCCCTTCGCCCGATGCCCCAACCATAGGCTCCCACTTGAAATCTGATTCCCGCGCCGACGGCGCAACCGCTTCCACGAATCCTGCCTGGTTCTTCCCGGAGCAATTCCCTCTCGGATCTCCCTCCACACCATCCCGCCTTATCGATCGTAGGTGAACATGACCATCGCCGAACTAAAAGAAAAAAACATCACTGAACTCAGCCGCATCGCGCGCACTCTCGAGATTCCTGGCGCCAGCGGACTGCGTAAGCAAGACCTGATCTTCAAGATCCTTCAGGCCCAGAGCGAAAAAGAGGGCCATATTTTTGCCGAGGGCGTTCTCGAAATCCTTCCTGACGGCTATGGCTTCCTGCGCTCGCCCGATTACAACTATTTGCCCGGGCCCGACGATATCTATGTGTCTCCGTCCCAGATTCGCAAATTTGATCTGAAAACCGGCGACTCCATCAGCGGCAATGTTCGCCCTCCGCACGAAGGTGAGAAATACTTCGCGCTGGTCAAGATCGAGGCCATCAACTTCGAGTCGCCTGAAGAAACACGCAACAAAATCCTCTTCGATAACCTCACGCCGCTCTATCCGCAGGAACGCATCAAGCTCGAAACCGTGCGTGAAGCCGTCAGCGGCCGAGTCATGGACCTGCTGACCCCGGTGGGCAAGGGCCAGCGCGGACTCATCGTCGCTCCCCCGCGTACCGGCAAGACGATGCTGCTGCAATCGCTCGCCAACTCCATCACCGCCAATCAGCCTGAAGTTGTCCTGATCGTGCTCCTCATCGACGAGCGCCCCGAAGAAGTCACCGACATGCAGCGCTCCGTCAAGGGCGAAGTCATCAGTTCCACCTTCGACGAACCTGCCGCCCGTCACGTCCAGGTGGCCGAGATGGTCATCGAAAAAGCCAAGCGGCTCGTCGAACATAAGCGCGACGTCGTGATCCTGCTCGACTCCATCACCCGCCTCGCACGCGCCTACAACACCATCGTGCCTCCCTCCGGCAAAGTCCTCTCCGGCGGCGTCGACTCCAACGCCCTGCAACGCCCCAAACGCTTCTTCGGGGCGGCCCGCAATATCGAAGAAGGCGGGTCCTTGACCATCATTGCCACCGCCCTCGTCGACACCGGCTCCCGCATGGACGAAGTCATCTTCGAAGAATTCAAGGGCACCGGCAACATGGAAATCATCCTCGATCGCAAGCTTGTCGACAAGCGCGTCTTTCCCGCCATCGACATCCAGCGCTCCGGCACGCGTAAAGAAGAGTTGCTCATCCCCAAAGACGACCTGCAGCGCATCTGGGTCCTCCGCAAGGTCCTCAACCCGTTATCGCCCGTCGAGGCCATGGAGCTCCTCATCAGCCGCCTCGAAAAAGTACGCAACAACGCCGAGTTCCTGCAGAACATGAATCAGCTCTAGGTGGGTCTAGGTGGTCTAGCAACGCCAGAGCTGCAAAAGGCCGGGACACTGTCCCGGCCTTTTCGCGGGCTCTAGCTGACAGCAGGCATGGAGTAAGCAAAGCCCAGGATCTGCTTCTGTTTTGCGCGAAGTTTCCACAAAGAACCTGGCTGCCCCCGTCGCTTCGCGTCAAAAACGCGGTCCATTTGCCCCACCCCTCCCCGCAATGTCATTCTCAAAGGATGAAGCCCGTCACCCTCCTCCGCGCAGCCACACTCCTGGCCCTCGCCGGCTCTCTTTCCTGCGCCGCGCAGGACAAGGGCTATTGGCGCGCCGCCAGCAAAACCGCTTCTTCCATCACCGATGACATTGCCATCTCGGATGCGAAGATCACCATTGACTTCTTCACCTTCCCCCTCGTGCAGGCACGCACCTTGGTTCCCGCCGAAGTCAGCGCGGTCTTCGACGCGGACATCAACGCTGGCGCGACCGGCACTCTTTATCATGTGACGATTCCCGCAACCAGGCGCCTGCAACACCACAACACCCTCTGCGGCACCGAGGACACGCAATGGATGGCCACCTTTGTTTCCGGCCGCTCGCTGCAGGTCGCCTTCTTTTCCGGATCGGAGGCGCCCCTCTTCACTATGGATGCCCTCGCTAAATCGACCAGCCTCTGCGGCACGTTCTCCTACGCGCGGTAAACGGCGCAAACCTGCATCTGATCCGCACCGCGTACAGCGGCATGCTCCAGCCGCAAACCCTCTCTAAAGTTTGAAAGCCGGGCGTGCCGCCTTTCCTGAATTCCCGCGCACTGGTAAACTAAGGAAGTCGTGGGGCTGTAGCTCAGCTGGGAGAGCGCCTCGTTCGCAACGAGGAGGCCAGCGGTTCGATCCCGCTCAGCTCCACCAAAGATTCAACAACTTGCGGATTACCTTCCGTCCCCTCCGCAATTTTGTGTCGTAACCCCGCCATGTGCCCCGAATCCAGGTTCTAAACCGGTTTCATGGAGAACGCGTCGAGCGATCTCCACTTCACATGCATGCGAGCACACCGGATGAGTGCCGGACCATCGAGTTCAGAGACGACAAGAGAAATTTCTGCAAGGAACGAAAGAGCAGCTTCTCGACTCGAGCATTCTGAGTGCACACGCTGCTGGTCGTCAAAGAGCCAGAGAGCGCCGTCGCAATCTCGGCGGCCGGGCATCTTGGAGTGAGTCCAGATCCGCGACCATGCTTCCGGCTTGCCCGAATCCAAGGCTGAAAATTGCCCGTGGTAACTTCACGCTCTCCCCTGCGGTAACCGGGAAATAGCGGTTGATTGAAACGAATGCTCTGCAAATGAACTCCACAGTTGGATTGCCAGAGGCCTTCGATTTTCTTGAGAATTGTCAGCGGACGCCAAATGGCTTGCTTGCGCAAGCACGTCTACTTCTCCCCTGCGCCAGTTGACCCCTGGGGTGAGGAGTGCGCATTTGACAAAGACACAGTTTCGTCTTCCTGATTTTCCCTTTACGTGCTTTCAGAAGGTTTTTCAGTTGCAACACAAATCGCATCATATTCTCTTCGGCGTCTGCTTGATTGCAGCAATCTCGACCATCACCGGCTGCGGTGGCAGCTCAAACAACACGACCATCACCAAGACTCCGAGTACGCTCGCGATTACGACCTCGTCCTTACAGAATGGTCAGGTTGGCGTCGCCTATAGCGCCACGCTTGCGGCGACCGGCGGCACTGCACCCTATTCTTGGACTCTGGCTTCGGGCAGCTTACCCGCCGGTCTGGTCTTGAATGGCTCCTCCGGTGCAATTGCGGGCACGCCCACTGCAACTGCCAATGCGAGCCCGCTCACGTTCAAAGTGACCGACTCCGGCAGCCCCGCACAGTCGCAAACGGTCAACCTCACATTGACGATCAGTGCCGCAGGCACGGCTCCGCTGGCCATCACAACAACTTCGCTGCCGAAGGGTCAGGTCAGCGTCGCCTATAACGCCACGCTTGCGGCGACCGGTGGCACGACTCCATACACGTGGTCTCTCACAACTGGCTCATTGCCAGCCGGTTTGTCTCTGAACGCATTGACCGGCGCCATCACGGGCACTCCCACAGTCACCGCGAGCGCCGTCGCACTCACATTGAAGGTGACCGATTCCGGCAGCCCTGCCCAATCTCAAACCGCCATCCTGGCGCTGACGGTCAATGCATCCGCATTGCTGATCACCACGACTTCCTTGCCCAACGGCCAGGTTCGCAACCCGTATAGCGCGTCGCTCGTAGCCACGGGAGGCATGCCTCCCTACACTTGGGCCGTCACCTCCGGCTCGCTTCCCGCGGGCTTAACCCTGAATCCCGTCACCGGAGCCATCACTGGGACTCCCACGGCAACAGCAAACGCAACCGCACTCACTTTTTCCGTGACCGATTCCGGCAGCCCCTTACAAACTCAGACTGTGAATCTCGCGCTTACCATCGCACCCGTGTCGTTTACCCTCGTCCAACATACCGCCGCCACTTGCACTTCAAGCCCATGCGCCGACGACATCACACCCACCACCGCGGGAGATTTGCTTGTTCTGTGGTCGGCAGCAAAGTACTCCGGCACAGGAACACCCCTTGCCGAGGGCTTTACTGCTGCAAGCGGCGATAGCAGCTGGACTCATTGTCCCAACCAGATCGTGAATTATATCGACGGCGGCAGCACAGCCTATGCGCTCGACTGCTGGTACATCCTGAGCGCCACGGGAGGCGCTGCATCGGTCAGCGCAACATGGACGTTCGCAGGACTAACCGCCCCAACGTATGCCATCGCCGACGAGATGTTTGAATTGCAACCGTCTTCGACGCCTGTTTACTACGACACGGGGAATGCGAGTGACAATTTTATCAACTGCTCCACGGCGTGTACCGGACCTGCCGCGCTGCTCAGCGGTTCCGACGCGGTGCTGCAAGCCACGATGCTGTCCAGCCTACCCGTGGGACTTTCCAGTCCCTACACCACCCCCGATATCCTCTCAAATGTCGACAGCGCGTTCGCGAGTGCCCTGGGCCAATCGTCCTATTCTCAGCCGACGTGGCAAGGTACCGACTCCTCCAATCCAAATTTCTATTCGACGGCTGCATTCGGCACGAATCCCACACCTCCCGAAACGCTCGATTATTTGATCGATTTCAGCGCATGTACGGCAGGCTCTTCGCCAACGGTAGGCTGTTTGTCGAACTCCACGTTCACAGGCGCAAACCAGACAACGCCGTTACTCTCGAACATGGGCCCGAATCTCATGGTCACAAATTCCGGGCCATCGAGTCAGCTTCCCATTCCCGTCATCATCAACGGCTCGCCCAAGATGGGGAAGGGTCCCCTGAGTCTCGGATGCACAACCAGTGGCAGCGGCCGCAGTTGCGGCCCTGTCGATGTCGGCGTCAACATGGTCCCCATGTCGATTTCCATCGGCTACACAGTGGAGTCAAGTTGCCCGGCAACCGGTGTCGACTGTAGTGCGATCGGTGGAATTTTTTCCAAGGGCGGAGTATTGGATTTCGATGTTGTCCATTTCAGCCCTCTGGGCAACGGGATGATCTGCTTCGAGACACAAGGCGGATCAGGCTGCGCTGGCCAGACGACCCTTGCCTACAGCCCTAATACTGCGTACCGAGTGAACATGCAGATCAACAACTATCCGGCAACCACAAATTACATCACCGTCTGCGCCGACGGTCCAGGCGGCACCGTTCTCGGTACGTGGTCAAACGGAGCGACCGCAGGAAATGCCGTGGACGACGTGTTTGTCCTCGGTGTCTCCGGCGAGGAGCCGGCGGTCGCCGGCTATACGTATTCCTGGCGCAATGTCGTCGTGAGCTTCACGGGACAATTCTCAACCACGAGTTGCTTTTAAGGAAGAAGTAGATCTCGGTACGTGATCGCGGCCACCAAAAAACTACGTGCGAGATAGAATCGGTAGCCTCGGAACGGGCGAACGCTACATCGCGGACACAACAGGCTCGTCGCGACCACTACCGTAAACTGTGAGCCACATTGCCTTCACTCACGGGCCAGCGGTTCGATCCCGCTCAGCTCCACCAAATCCTTCCCAATCTCAATGCGGAAAGCGGCGAGATTTTCTTCGCACCGCTTCGAATGAGCCACGTGCGGTCGCAGCACACAGCGAATTCGCAGCATGACCCGATATCATAGAGTGTGAGTTTCTCGCGCCCCCTCAAACCAAAGCCGATCACAAGGCGACGCTTCTTGACTGCGACCGCTCTCGGCGCTGCGGGCCTCGCGTTCTATTCGGGCGAAATCGCGCGCCATCGCATCGAGATTACCCAACCCGAGATTCGCATTCCCAATCTTCCGCCGGCATTCGATGGCTTTCGCATCGCTCAGCTAAGCGACATCCACCTCGACGAATTCACTGAGCCCTTCTTCCTCCGCGAAGCCATCTCCCACATCAACGGCCTTCAACCGGACGCAGTGTTTCTCACCGGCGATTTCATCACCTATGATCTGCTTCCGCGCAAATTCCCCATCCACTCCGCGTGGAAATGCGCCAGGATTCTCGAGACTCTTGCCTGCAAACAGCGTTATGCAGTGCTGGGCAATCACGACGTGGTCGTCAGTCCCAGTGCCGTCATCGCGGCCCTCACCGCCAGCAACATCTCTGTGCTCAGAAACGGCTGGGTCCCGCTCGAACGCGGCGCATCCCGGCTCTGGCTGGCAGGCGTCGACGATCCCCTGGAGGGCCATCCCGATCTCGATCGCGCCATCCCCGCATTCATGCGTCAGCGCACCGACGAGCCGATCCTGTTGCTGTGTCACGAGCCCGACTTCGCAGACACCGTGCTCACCCATCCGGCCGGACCCTCCGTCGCGCTGATGCTCAGCGGTCACACCCATGGAGGCCAGGTGCGTTTGCCGCTCCTCGGCGCCATGGAACTGCCTGAGTTGGGAAGAAAATACGTCGAGGGTCTATTCCAGTTGCAAAGCCTGCAACTCTACGTCAACCGCGGCATCGGCACCGTCGGTCTGCCATTCCGGCTCAACTGCCCGCCCGAAATCACATCCATCACGTTGCGCAGAGCCTGATCGAGGCCCTCGCTGTCCACTATGCACTGCCCGCTGTTCACTGTCCCTGCTTAACTGAACAGGTCCTTCACCTTGTCGATCAGTCCCGGCGCCGTCGGCTTGTTTTCGATTGCGAGCGATTCCGCCAGTTGCGTGACCAGCTCGCGCTGCGCCCGCGTCAGCTTCTTCGGAATCTGCACCACGACCTTTACCACCAGGTCGCCCCGTCCCTTCTCATTGAGATAAGGAACACCGCGCCCGCGAATGCGAAGCTCTTTCCCGCTCTGCGTGCCCTCGGGAACCTTCAAGCTCACCGCGCCATCAATTCCAGGAATCTCAATCTCTGCGCCCAACGCGGCTTGCGGAAAGCTCACCGGGATGACGCAACGCAGATCTTGTCCGTCGCGCTGAAAGAAGTCATGCGACCGAATCGACAGCACGATGTATAAATCGCCGCTCGGTCCGCCCGAGCGCCCCGTGTCGCCTTCGCCGCTGTAGCGGATCCGCGTTCCGTCTTCCACACCCGGCGGTACCTTCACATGCAGCTTCGCCTCTTTCGCGACACGCGTTTCGCCATGGCAGCTCGCGCAGGGATCGCTTACGATCGCACCCGCACCACCGCAGGCACTGCAAGTGCGCGCCACGGAGAAAAATCCCTGCTGATAGCGGATCTGCCCGCGGCCCTGGCACTGCGGACAGACCGTGGGTCCGCGCCCCGAGGCGCTGCCGCTGCCGTGGCAGGTCACACAGCTTTCAAAGCGGCGAATCTTGACCTCGGTCTCCTTGCCGAAGATCGCATCTTCAAAATCAATGGTGAGGTCGTAGCGCAGATCTTCGCCCCGACGTTGCCGCGTCTGGCGCTGCTGCCCTCCGCCCATGTTGAACATCTCGCCGAATAAATCGCCGAAGATGTCGCCCAGGTCGACGCTGCCTGAAAAGCCCCCAAAGCCGCCCGGACCCGCGCCGCTCACACCCGCATGTCCATAGCGATCGTAGGCCGCGCGCTTGTCCGCATCGCTCAACACCTGGTAGGCTTCGCTCGCTTCTTTGAACTTCTCTTCCGCAGCTTGATCGCCCGGATTGCGGTCAGGGTGATACTTCAGCGCCTGCTTCCGATAGGCGCTCTTCAATTCCTGGTCGCTCGCTTCACGCGAAACACCCAATACCTCGTAGTAGTCAGCTTTACTCACGTTTGCCCTGGAACTCATTTTCTCGTTTCTGTTCGCTGCAAGCCATTGGCCTGCGGCTTCGATTGCTCCGGAACCGGAATTCGCTTCTCCGGCCGGAGCATGCTCCCGTTTCCCCGGCTGCCGATTCCTCGCCTCTTTTGCGGAGGCCTGACAGCCAGGAGCCGACGGCTGGATGCCGGCAGCTAATCATTCGTCTGTTTCGGATTCGACGCCACGCGCACCAGTGCAGGCCGCAGCAGCCGCTCGCGCAGCTTGTAGCCCCGCCGCACTTCCTCCGCCACGTGCTGATCGGGCATGTCGTCGCGCTCCACCGTGCCCAATGCTTCGTGATGCCGCGGATCAAACTCCTCGCCGACGGTCGCAATGGGCTGCACCTGCAGCTGTTTCAAAATCTCTTCCATCTGCTTCACAATCAGCTCCACGCCCGAACGCAGTTTCTCCGCGGACCCCGTCGCCTTCAACGCCAGCTCGAAGTTGTCCACCACCGGCAAGAACTGCTCCACCACGTTGCCCACGGCAAAGTCGCGAAACTCCTGCCGCTCGCGCTCCGTGCGCTTCCGCGCGTTTTCAAACTCGGCCTGCATGCGTGCCAGCCGATCCACAAGCTGATCCCGTTCCGTTTTCAACTGCTCATAGTCGGCCTTCAGCTTTTCCAATTCCGCGCGGCCCGCCATTTCGCTTTCAGACTCGGCCTGAGGCGACACACCTTTTCCCTTTTCCTGATGCGAGTCCCCTTCAGGCGCCACGTCTTCTGCTGCCTCCAGCGTTGTCAACTCTGTTTCCTGTTCTGGCATACCTCTACGCAATCTCCCGAATACATTTCCCATCTTCGTCAATGATAAATTCCGTGGCGCAGTTGCGCCTTCCTCCGGCCCGCTTTAACCGGCTCTGTTTTGCACCCTTGGCTCTTGCCGTCCCGAAACGGAAGGCCCGTCAGGAGCATTTGGAATTGCCGATCAAACCGATCAATCCGCAGGGACATCCAGGATCCGCTCGGAAAGACGCGCCACGTAGCGCACGGCCTGGATCATCTCCTGGTATTGGATGCGCGTCGGTGCAATCACTGCCACCGTGCCCAGATTCCCGCCGCCCAAACGTGCCGGAGCGCCAATCAAAACCAGGTCCTGCATCGCGGGCGAAGCCTGGTCGAGACCGACCACCACGCGCACTTCCTGTTGGCGCCCATCCACGTAGGCAGTCAGCAGTTCCACCAACCTCTGCTTTGCCTCCAGCGCCAGCAGCATCTGCCGCAACCGTTCCCGATCTACTTCGGCCGCAATCAAGTTGGCCATGCCTTCGACAAACAGCGCAGGCCCCGCTTCACCTCCGGCCAGTGCGCCTTTACGGCAGAGTTCCTCCACCGACGCCAGCATCTGGTTATACGCAGCCCGCTCCGCTTCGATGCGCCGTGCCACTTCAGCCCGGATCCGTTCAATCGGCCATCCGTGAAAATTCTCGTTCAGATAGCGTCCGGCAGTCTCCAGTTCCAGCGGCGTCAACTCGCGATCCAGCGCGAGCACCCGGTCCA
>Ga0210390_10004645_pt1 | contig 11558 bp, 10 predicted proteins | sample IncBWH11OmetaG_FD_161050 | JGI IMG/M metagenome (GOLD analysis project Ga0210390, IMG submission 161050) | Forest soil microbial communities from Barre Woods Harvard Forest LTER site, Petersham, Massachusetts, United States - Inc-BW-H-11-O ... | reverse complement strand
TATGCCTCCACTGTCGGTGAAGGGTTCTGGCGTAGTCTTCGAACGCGCCGCGTGGAAACTCGGCTATCACCCGTTTCCTGCGCCGATGGCTATTCTTTCGCAGCCACGGGCCGGGCGCGATTCCTGCGTGAATTGCGGATTCTGTCTCGGCTTCGGCTGCGAAGTGGGCGCGAAGTCCAGTTCGCTTTCCGCCATGATTCCCGTGGCCGAAGCCACGGGCCGCTGCGAGATTCGTCCCAACTGCTACGTGCATCGCGTGGCCATGGATAAAAACGGGCGTGCCACCGGCGTGGAATATTTCGATGCCAAGCGCAACGCGCATTTACAGCGGGCCAAGGTCGTGATTCTCTCCGCGAATGGCGCGGAAACGCCGCGGCTCCTGTTTCTTTCGGCGAACTCGCAATTTTCAGACGGCTTGGCCAATTCCAGCGGCATGGTGGGCAAAAACCTGATGCCGAACACTGCCGCGATCGCCTTCGGTGTGTTTGACGAGCCGCTCAACGATTACAAGGGTTTCGCCGTCAGCCGCGTTCTTCACGATTTTTATGAACTGGACCACGAAAAATTAGGTTTTTTCGGAGGCGGAGGCTTGGACGCGCGGTTCGACGCCACGCCCGCTGCGTTCGCTCTTGGCAGCCTGCCGCCGGGAACTCCAAAATGGGGCAAGGAATTCAAGAAAGCGCTGCATCAGAATTTCACTCGCACGTTTGAGATTTTTTGCCATGGCACCTCGCTTCCCGTGGAGACCAACGGTTTCTCGCTCGATCCGGACGTGAAAGACGCGTGGGGGCTGCCCGCCCTGCGTATGACGTTCCGCGACCATCCCAACGATTTGAAAATGATGGAGTGGATGAGCGCGCGCGCCATGGAACTTCTGGACGCGGCGGGCGCGAAGACGAAATGGAGTGAACCCGTTCGCGAGCAGCAATTCGCGGTGCACCTGCTCGGCACCTGCCGCATGGGCAACGATCCGAAAACTTCGGTCATCAACTCCGATCATCGCACGCATGACGTGGCGAATCTTTTCTTGTGCGACGGCAGCAGCCTGGTGACTTCTGGCCGCGGCCAGCCGACGATGACCATCGAAGCGCTGGCGTTTCGCGCCGCGGACCGCATGACGGCGATGGCGAAGCGCGGAGAATTAGGAAGCTAGCGGTGCCGCACGGAATCGGATTCACAGACAACTCATGCGGAGAAAACAATGAAGATCATTGGGGAAAAGAAGTGGTTGCCTGCGGTCGCGTCGCTGGGTTTTCTTCTGCTATGCGTTTGCAGCTTTCGAACCGCGGCGCAAGATCAGGCTAAACCTGCGTCAGAGGCGCCCAAAACTGCCGAGCAGCACTTCAAGAACATCCAGGTGTTGAAGGACATTCCCGCGGATCAATTGATCCCCACGATGCAATTTATCGCCGCGTCCCTTGGCGTGGAGTGCGAGTTTTGTCATGTCGAGCACGAAATGCAGAAAGACGATAAGAAAACGAAAGTCACCGCGCGGAAAATGATCATGATGGAACTGGCCATCAACAAAAATCATTTCGACACCGAAATCGATGTTACCTGCTATACGTGCCATCGTGGGACGCCACATCCGGTAGGCACGCCGATCCTGTCAGCGGAAGCCAACCGGCCTGCGCCGCCGAAAAATGAAGAAACGGCGGAGACTAAACCGAATCTTCCCAGCGCCGATCAAATTCTGGATAAATATCTGGCCGCGGTGGGGGGAGCCGGTGCGCTGATGAAAATCAAATCCCGCGTGCAAAAAGGGAATCTGGCCGCGGGGCCAATGCAGGCTCCCATCGAAGTGTATTCGGAAGCTCCGGACAAACGCGTATCCATCTCGCACACGCAGGGCGGCGAAAGCGTCACCGCGTTCAACGGCGAAGTGGGATGGCTCAGCATTCGTAACGGCGTTCATCGCATGACTGGTTCGGAGCGCGAGGCCGCGCGCATCGACGCCCAGGTTTATTTCCCAGCGCGCGTTCGCGAACTGTATAAGGACTTCAGTGTCAAGCCCGGCGAAGACATCAACGGCCACCCCACGTACCTGGTGATCGCGAAAGCGTCCGCGCCGAACCAGCCTTTATTGCAACTTTATTTCGACCAGATCACGGGCTTGCTGCTGCGGCAGATGCGCTTCGCGCAAACTCCGCTAGGTCGCAATCCCACGCAAATCGATTATGCGGATTACCGCGATGCCGACGGCGTGAAGATTCCCTATCAATGGACGCTCACGCGGCCGAATGGCAGCTTTACGATCAAGATCGACCAAGTGCAGCAAAACGTTGCGATCGATCCGAAGCTTTTTGTGGCGCCGAGCGAGCCGCCACCTCCTCCCGCGAAATAAGGCGAGCACGCAAAAGAAAAAGGGCCGCGGCACAACCGCGACCCTCGTTGCGTTTGAGATTGGCAGACTAACCTTAGAACGCCAAGACCAGCCCGCCCGTGAAGCTTCCACGATTCAGGAAGTTCCGCACCGTCGCATAGTAGCAGCCGAAATAGCAATACAGTTCGTTGGACGAGCTTCCGTACGTTGGCAGGTAACGAAGGTCGCCGCGCAAGCCCACATGGCGATTCAAGTAATATTTCACGCCGCCGCCCAGGCTGAATGAGAACGCGGTGCGGTTCGGAGTGCTGCTGCCGTTCTCATCATGCGTGAAGCCGAGGCTGGCTGCTACGTACGGCCGCAGCTTCACTTCGCTGTTGCGAAACATATACAAGCCGCCGAATTGATACTGGTCGATTATCGAATGGTACGCATTGATGTACGTACCTGTGAGCGTGTCTTGCGCGCTGTAGGAGGTGTTATTGCGATTCCACATGAATTCCGGCTGGAAATTTTCCGTCAGGCTGTAGTCGATGAAGGTGCCAAACGCCGTCGATCCATTCACTCGCAGAGAGTCAATCGGAGCAGATCCCACGGGCGATCCTGGAGGGCCGTTCGTGAGAGAGATGGGATAAGAGGCGCTGGTTTCATAACCCACAAACGGGTCGAGTTCGAATTTTGCTTGTGCATGGGAAGGAATGGCCGACGCAAGAAAAACAGCAGCTGCGGCAAACCATATCGTACGAATCTTCATGGATCGAAATCTCCTTTTGGACCACTCACTCTGGATTGAACTGCGGCCATCCGTCACCGACCGAAGAGCGCTGGCATAAAAGCCAGCGCCACGTTCGGGCTCAAACAGCATCGCAGCGCCGTGCGCCCACGCGCTTCAATGAAAACCCGGAAAGCGCTCAAAAGTTCTTCAGCGCCCTGTGGATTGGACGAGCCGAACGTAAAATCAGTTGCACCCGGATTCATCTGTAAGTAATTGAAAATACAGTGAATGCTGTACTGTTTTCAGGCACGGGGCTTATTTTTTCGGAGCGGTTGCGGGTTGTGGTACAGGGGCAGTCTCTGTGGGGGTTGGTTCGCACCTGCCTCATCGTTCGAGGCCGCAGGCTTGCCCTCGCCGTCTTTCGCTGTTCCCGCGTCTCCTTTTTCCGGCTTCGCGGGGGCTTCGGTCTTTTTGTCCAGATACTGAACGATCAGGGAAATGCGCCGGTTCGATGCGTCCAGCGGAGCGTCCAGCTTGCGCAAGCGCTGGTCCGCGAAGCCGCGGACTTGCGTGATTTGGTCCGAGCGAATCCCGTTATTCTGCATCATTCGCCGCGTTGAATTGGCGCGGTCCGTTGACAGTTCCCAATTCGTGTAAATAGCCCCGGGCGGATAGGGTTTGCAGTCCGTGTGACCCTCGATGGCGATCGGGTTCGGCAGCTTGTCCAATTCCTTCGCCAGCAGGTCCACCAGCCCAGCGCCATCCTCGCTCATCTTGTCGCCGCCGCTTTGGAAGAAGACTCCGCTGGCCGATTCCGTCAATTCGATGCGCAGCCCCTCGTTTGTCACGGTCAGGTCGATGTGATTTTGCAGTTCGTTGAGTTTGGAAACCTGCTTGATAGCCTTTTGCAATTGCTCCTTTAGCTCCTTCATGTTGTCTTTGGAGACAAAGAAATTCTCGGCCGCGACCTTCATGTCTGTTCCCACCATGTTGGCAGTTCCCGTGGGATTCTTAAAGTAACCGCCTACCGCCTCCTGAGTTTGTTTGCTGCTGTTCATCAGACACAGCACGATGAACAGGGCCATCATTGCGGTGACGAAATCCGCGTAAGCCACTTTCCACGCGCCGCCGTGATGGCCGCCGTGGCTCACTTTTTTCTTCATGATGATGGGCGGAGGCGAAGGCATGCGCGTTTCTGGGCCGTTACGCCGCTGCTGCGGCGGGCGCGTCTCCCTTATCCTTGATGAACTTTTCCAGTTCCTGGAAAGAGGGACGGTGATGGCCGGGAATCGCACGGCGCCCGAATTCCACGGCGATGGTGAGAGGCGATCCTTTGATGAAGCTTACAATCACGACGCGCAGCACAGGATATGAGCGACTCGGTCGTGGAATTCGTGCTGAAGGAATCCCAACGCCACTAGAGCATTGACGTCGAGAAGAGACCTCATGAAGACCATATTTCTTGCAAACCAACTCGCCTGCCGCTATAACCTTAAAGATATTCACTTGCTTCCGAAGATCAATGCGCCTGTTGTCAGAGTCTTGACGGACTTCCTTCCTCGTTATTGCCTTTGTACGACGGCTTCGGCCGTGGTGCATTTTTTGTGGCCCACGGAGAAATGGAAATGACCGCAGAGAATGAGACGCGACGCGGATTACTCAAAGCAACAGGTGCGGCGATTTTATGTCTCGCTGGTGGCTCACGATCGAGCGCTGTGACCGAAGAAATGCCGCGAGAGGCTCTACCAAATGAGCAGTTCGATGTCCGCAAATTCGGAGCCCTTGGTGACGGAAAAAACCTCGATACGCCTGCCATCAACAAGGCTATCGAAACGGCGGCGAGTGCCGGCGGAGGCACAGTATATTTCGCGGCCGGAACGTACTTATGCTATTCCATTCACCTCAAAAGCAAGGTTCAGTTACACCTGGCGAGCGGCGCCACCATATTGGCGGCTGATACTCCTCAGGGAAAACAGAAGGAAGGATACGATCTGGCCGAATCGAACAAGCCGTGGGAAGACTACCAGGACTTCGGGCACAATCACTGGCACAACAGTCTCATTTGGGGAGAGGGCCTAGAAAATGTTTCGATCCTTGGCCAAGGCCTGATCTGGGGCAAGGGTCTTAGCCGAGGCGGAGGGCAAGGACCAGTTGCGGAAGTTTCCGGAGTAGCCAACAAGGCAATCGCGCTGAAAAACTGCCGCAATGTGCTTCTGCGAGACTTTTCGATTTTGAATGGCGGCCACTTTGGAGTTCTTGCCACCGGAGTTGATAACCTTACCATCGACAATTTGAAGATCGATACAAATCGCGATGGCATCGACGTGGATTGCTGCCACAATGTACGCATTTCAAATTGCAGCGTCAACTCACCATGGGACGACGCCATTTGCCTGAAGAGTTCGTTCGCGCTGGGTTACGCGCGTTCCACGGAAATGGTCACCATCAGCGACTGCATGGTAAGCGGCAGTTTCGAAGAAGGCACGCTGCTCGATGCGACGTACAAACGTTTTCCTGCAAACGCCGATGTTAGTCGCAATGGGCGCATCAAATTTGGCACAGAATCAAATGGCGGCTATAAGAACATCACCATTTCCAACTGCGTCTTTGACGGTTGTTTTGGCTTGGCTATCCTGAGTGTGGATGGCGCGCTTATCGAAGACGTGTCCATTTCCAACATTACGATGCGGGAAACGGTTGGCGCCCCAATCTTCCTGCGTCTTGGATCTCGCATGCGAGGGCCGTCTGGTGTGCCTGTCGGCGCAATCCGGCGAGTGAATATTTCGAATATCGTTTCATCGAATGGCTCTTCGCAGGTTTGTTCCATGATTGCCGGGATTCCCAATCACAGAATTGAGGACGTGAAGATCAGCAATGTTTTGGTGCAGCATCCGGGCGGTGGAACAAAAGCGGACGCGGCGATTGAGCTGAAGGAGAAGGAAAAAGAATATCCGGAGCCCACCATGTTCGGCACGACCCCTGCCCACGGTTTGTTGATCCGGCATGCGGAAAGGATTGAGGTGAACGATTTCAAAGTGATGACGCAGGCAAATGACGCTCGCCCGTGCTTTATTCTGGACGACGTCGATCATGCCGATTTCTTCAATATCAAACCGGGTGCGGAGCGGGATACGCCCGTATTTGTTTTAAATGGCGTCAAGGATTTCAGTGTCGCAAAGTGCAAGGGGATAGCCGACATGCAGATTGTTGAGGCAAAACACAAGGAACTTTAAGAACAAGCCCTGTCCTATCCGCAATGAGAACACACGGAAATCGACAGAAGTTAGGCGCAACTACTGGATTCGCTCGAGGGTCCAGCGGTCCCGACCAGCCCAATACGGACACTTGGGGCAGGACTTGCCCTCTGGATAGTCGATACCCTCTTCATGTGGACAGCCAATGATGCCATCGGTGACGACGACGGATTTGACTTCATGCAATTTAATGAATGCGATTAGTTCTTCCACGATCTCCTCATTAAATCGGATATCTAAATCCTGTAAAAACCACTTTTCGAGAGGATCGGCGTCTCCATTTTCCTCTTTGAAGATTCCAACGACGACTTTCGTCGCCAATTCTGCGGTGGGACCATAGAAGGCGACAGTTGCGACAGGATATCCTCGGAATCCTTGTTTGACTCTCTTTCTTAACCACGGTTGGGATGGCTTCCATTTGCTGCTCATTGGATAGTTCCTTGGCGTGACGATGCGTTAGCACCCTGACACAGAGTGCAATCCAGCCCAATGCGAGCACCAAGCATATTACAAGGGAGCCGGGAACTGCCCGAATATGGCAAAGGAAAAGGAGGCCGAGGTCCTCAAGGAGAAAGCGATGAGGGAGTTGGCATCAAGGCATCACCAGAAAGACTTTAATTGAGAGCGACAAACTCAAAGATGGCTGAATTGTGGGTTGAGAATTTTAGTATCACAACCTGTAACTTATGAGCGGCCTGGGTGGACTTGAACCAGCGACCTCGCCCTTATCAGTTGTCAACAGGCCGCTTGCGACGCGTGCCGACGAGTAACGAGACGTTGCGATTCGCCAGTGTTTATGCGGCCTCTGTACGCATCGGCCTTTGCTACGTATTGCGACCCCTGGCGGCGAATGTTGACCTATGTGTGCACCAAATTGTGCACCAACTTCCCGCAGACCTCGAAGCACCCAAAAACCCCTACCCGGCTTGCGTAGGCTTATGTGTGCGGACAAATTTTTTGAAAATTGTCACTTTGCGGACGCCAGTTACTAAGTGAGGCGATCAGGTGAAGCTATCGACACTGTCCCGCTGCTCGTCGGACATCTTGGTACTGGTAGCCACACATTATAAGAGGGCGCGCCCTCTGGGAGTAGGTTTTGAGTCCTGGCTCATTACCTACAAGAAAGGAACAGCCTTATGTATATCGGCATGGACGTACACACGGAAGGCATTACCGGACCGTTCCCGCACGATTCTTTTCGACGAGCTGCTCGATTACTTTCTCGAGGTCTGGATACCCTGCGCCAAAGCTCCGCGTGAGCCAGTTTCCTCCGCGCTCGGCAATTTTTTCGCCTCCTGCTATCACGTCGAACTGGCCAGTCTTGCCAGGCGTACAGACAACTTCAATGTTTAGGCGCTGCTTGATTAGGGTCACGAGACTCGCGACCTTGGCACTATTATTCTGTCACGTTGGACAGTGAACGATTTCGACCTTCATAATGCTATCTATTCTACTCGTCCAAAAGCCGTACCGAAACCAACTTACCGGTTGCCCCTGCCGGCCCAAACGGGCGATGCAACACCCTTCAATCCGTTGATTCGACTATGCCTTCCTAGAAGAACTCTTCTGTTTAGTTGTCTTTGGTCAAAACCTAGCCAGAGCAGCGTTCCGGCTGATCTAACCCTAGCGACCGATTTCAGCCTTTGTTTTCTTTGTAAATTCGGTTCGAGCTGAGTGTTGCGTCGACCCATTGAGACCACCCCGTTTACCGGGACTTAAGACAGGCAGCCAGTTTTCTAGCTGCAGTCTCGTCGAAGAACAATTAAAAGTTCGGAAGTTTATTAAGTTTTCGGTTCTTGCGACAAGTCTAGTTTTTCTGCGCGGTGCAGGCAAGTCAACTCGGGATTTTAGGTGGTGGAATCAGTCGGGAATGACCACGCCCTGGCTGGTGGCGCCGAGCTGCGCGCCTTCGGAATCGCGGACCACAACACGAACCATGTAGGTTCCCGGTTGCGTATCGAAATTCAGCTTCACGCGGATGCCCGTTTTGTTGAGCGTGGCGAGCGTGGTGTCTTTTAGCTGCAGGGTAACGCCCCGCTCCATTCCCGAGAGAAAATTACCGTTGTTGTCGAAGAGCGCCATGATGACTTTGAGATTGTCGTGATTGCGGTCGTCGACGTGGCGGAATTTCAGGCTTTTGGTGTCAATGCGTGCGACCACGCTCAGACGGGTTTGGCTGGGGCTTTTGAAGATTTGTGTTTCGCACTGGAGGGGCAACTCGCGCAATTCGTCCTGGGAAGTGAGGGCCTGGTCGATCTGTTCATAGGCGAGGTGATCGGGGTTGTCGGAGGCGAGTGGGGCGAAGTAGCCGCGACGAGCCTGGAGCGTCCAATTGGATTTGCTGGTGAGGCTGACCTTCAGAGAGTGATATTTGCCGTCGAGATTGAGGTCACGGGGGGAAAAGCCGAGGACGTAAGAGACTTGGGGTTGCGCGGCGAGCTGGACGAGACCCTGATCGAGATCGTTGCGATTGTGAAAGAATTGGCCACCGGTGCCGTAGGCGATGGAAGCAAGGACGTCTTGCATGATGGATTCTTCGTTTTGGCGGAATTCCGTGCTGAACTGGTCGACATGCTCCCTGCTGGCGGCGTCGTAAACGCTGGAAGTGTAAAGACCACGGGCATCGGCGGTGTTGACGACGACGCCGACTTTCGTGGCGCGGTCGATCAGGTCGTTCTGTTCGCGAGTCGTTGGGGCAACGTAGAAGCCGGGGGAAACCATGACGATGACGCGCTGGCCGGGAAGAACGCTCATGCGTCGAATGACAGAATCGAGGTTGCGCAGCGCGACGCGCTGCTCTTGCTCGCCCTGGGCTTCGACCGTTGAGGCCAATGCGCTGACCATCATTTTGGCCTGACTGATATTGGCAGGAGGGACGGTACAGTTCGGTAGGTCGGCTAAAGCGACCTGCATGGCATAAGGATCGCCACCTTCAACGATTTGATAGGCCTGATAGTAAGTCAGCGGTGGACAATCGGCCGATGGGTTTCTTGTGGAAATCGGATGTGGCGCAACCTGCTGGATGGCGGCAACGAGTTTGTCGCGATCATCAGTAAATTGCTGTTCGAGGTGGCCGGAGGAGGTAAAAACGGCGACGCGATCGGTGAGAGCAACGGAGTTGAGAAATTTGATGGCTGCTTGTTTCGTTTCGATGGCATGGGATTCTTCGAGGTGAACATCATCGAAATAGAGAGCCACAAAGCGCTGGGGCGGTTGAACAATGCTGGCTGGAGTTGCGGTGGCATCTCCGGTGGCAGGCTGGTTTTTTACGGCAGTGGTGTGAGGTGTTTCGGCGCGAGAAGTAGGCGTTTCGACGGAAAACGTGGAAATGATTTGAGGTTTGCGGTTATCGAGAAGGAGGAAGTCTTCCTTTTTGAGGTTGGCGACGGGCTTGCCTTGCGGATCGCGAACGACAACACGCACGAGAACCAGGTTGACGTTTAGTTTGTAAGTAGCGGAAGTATCTTGCAGAACGATCTCCGGCGCTGTGGTTGAACTTTGCTGGCTGCCTGTTGTCGAAGACTGAGCTAGTGTGCTCGGATTAGCGACTTGTGAGTAGGCCGGCGACAGCCAGAAAAAACAGAAACTCCAAAGGAGGAGAGCCAAGACCACAAAACGGAATCTGCAACAACGTTTGGTTGCTTTACGAACACCCCGCATAATCCCTCAACTATCGGGCTGCGCTCCTGGCGTGGGGCAGCACGAGTACCAAACTCGGCGGCATTACTGACAATTGGACGTGGTTGAACCATTAAGGGGTACAGAGCGCCCCCTATATGACCGGCATCGGAGTATTAGCGATCCGCGCCCTAGAGCAGCTTACCTGCCTGATAAGTCGTGCCAGTTCAAACGGTCGAAGCAACACTATCTACTGCACTGATTCGACAATGCTTCCCCGGAGGACTCCATCTGTTTGGCTAGACTCGAGCAAAACCTAGCCGGGGCAGTGCTCTGGCTGTTCTAACCTCAGCGAGCGATTTTGCCTTTGTTTTCAATGCAAATTGGGTTCGGCCTGAGTGTTGCGTCGACCCATTGAGACCACCCGCGTAACCGGACATTTAGGTACTAGCCGCCACTCTTCCGATTTGTCCGGGAGCGGATCACTTTCTTCTTTAGGCAGCCTGACTAGACGACCGGCGAAACAAGGTCAATCTGCGCTCTCGGACGATTATCCCGCCGATGACAATCATGATTGCATTGCACAAGCAGAGAAAGATGACACGCGGTAGAACCGAGACACCGCCTGAACCTGGCCGATGCATCGCGAGCACCATCCAAGACTGCGCCATCATTAAAACCAGTGAAGCGGATCCAAGGGTTAATGTAACTATTACTTCTCGGCCTTTAGCTGCTGACGCAACGAGGCACCCAACAACCAGCGACTCCAAAAGCTGGCCTATCAGGATCGCTGTATTTAACCGCTGGACGTAGGCGTACCACTGCGCCGGAGTGCGGTAGGGGGTGACATGGTGCTCATACAAGCGAATGCTTCCCTCGATCAACCGCTCCGGCAACGACAAGCCAAAGCCAAATCGCAAAAGTAAGAGACCGCCAAGGACGGCCACGATACTCAACCACGGCTCGGTCCGGAATCCGGTGCCAATAAGGCGCACAACGGACTTGACGGATTGCCTCCAATACCATTGGCGTGCGGGAGCAACTCCCGACGTTTCTGCCAGAGTCGCAAATTCTTCCAACAGGTCCCCGAGAATTGACTCGTCTGGGGCGAACAGTTCGAGAAGCCAGACAGCAAGAAATGGTGGCCTAACAAGGGATTTGTGGGAACTCACGAATACCTCCCGGCCAATTCGAGACCTTGCATCATCCTCTGCATTGCGCGATGGGTTCGATTTAATGCTATTGTCCCTTTGCCAGTAACATAAAAAAAACGCTTCGAGCGTCCGCCACGCTCCGGTGTGGGTTCGCCAATTTGAGATTTGACGTAACCCTTTGCTTCCAGACGATCCAGCGTGGCATATATCGCGCCTATCGAAACTTCTCGGTCGATCCTCTTTTCAATTTCCTGTCTGACAGTGACACCATACGCACCTTCACCGAGACGTAAAAGTGCAAGAATAACGATGTGCTCAAATTCTCCAAGATAATCGCGTGCAGACATTAGATATACAATATAGAAGAAACTTGATTCGCTCAACTCCTTCCATGAGAAGGCCGGTGAGCGTCAAGCGTTTCTTTGATTTTTCTCTTTTTTCTTCTTCATTTTTTCGTTTTCCAAATTGTTCCCATTGAGACAAGCCGCCTCCGT
>Ga0210390_10004641_pt1 | contig 11565 bp, 9 predicted proteins | sample IncBWH11OmetaG_FD_161050 | JGI IMG/M metagenome (GOLD analysis project Ga0210390, IMG submission 161050) | Forest soil microbial communities from Barre Woods Harvard Forest LTER site, Petersham, Massachusetts, United States - Inc-BW-H-11-O ... | reverse complement strand
GACGCGGCGATCCGTTGCGTCATGATCGCCGGCAGCCCGGGCGCGTTCTGCGCCGGCAACGACATCACCGATTTTCTGCAGGCGGCGGGCGGCGGCATCGATCCGCGGGCGCATGATTTTCTGCACGCGCTGGCGCGGCGGCAAAAGCCTTTGGTCGCCGCGGTCAACGGCGTGGCGATCGGCGTCGGCACCACCATGCTGCTGCACTGCGATTACGTGGTGGCCGGCACCGGGGCCACCTTGTCGACGCCGTTCATCAGGCTCGGCCTCATTCCCGAAGCGGCGTCGACGCTGTTGGCGCCGATGCGCATGGGTTATCCGCGGGCCTTTTCGCTATTGGTCATGGGCCATCCGCTCACCGCTGCCGAGGCGAAGGACGCCGGCATCGTCAACGCCGTGGTCGATCCCGCCGCGGTCGACGACACTGCGCTCAAGGCGGCGCGCGAGATCGCGGCGCTGCCGCCGCAGACCGTGGCGGTGACCCGCGGCCTGATGCGCGGCCACGTCGACGAGATCATCAAACGAATCGAGACCGAATCGATGCATTTTCGGGAGCTGTTGCAGTCCGACGAGGCACGCGCCGCGTTTGCCGCGTTCCTGGCGCGCAGAAAGTGAGGGCAGCGATGTCACTGCAGGGAAAGACTCTGTTCATCACCGGCGCCTCGCGCGGCATCGGGCTCACGATCGGACTGCGCGCCGCGCGCGACGGCGCCAACGTGGCGATCGCGGCCAAGACTACCGAGCCGCATCCCAAGCTGCCCGGCACCATCTACACCGCCGCCGAAGAGATCGAGCGCGCCGGCGGCAAGGCGCTGCCGCTCGTGGTCGACGTGCGCGACGAAGCGATGGTGAAGGAGGCGATCGACGCCACCGCGGCGCGGTTCGGCGGCCTCGACATCGTGGTCAACAATGCCAGCGCGATTTCGCTGACGCCGGCGGTCGCGACCGACATGAAGCGCTATGACCTGATGCAGCAGATCAACACCCGCGGCACCTTCGTGGTGTCGAAATGGGCGATCCCGCATCTGCAGAAAGCCGCCAATCCGCACATCCTGATGATCTCGCCGCCGCTCGACATGAAGGAGAAGTGGTTCGCGCCGCACACCGCCTATACCATCGCCAAGTTCGGCATGAGCCTCGTGGTGCTCGGGCTCGCCGGCGAGCTGCGCGGCAAGGGCATCGCCGTCAACGCCTTGTGGCCGCGCACGGTGATCGCCACCGCCGCCGTCAACAATCTGCTCGGCGGCGAGGCGCTGATGCGGGCTTCGCGCAAGCCGGAGATCATGGCCGACGCCGCCTACGTCGTATTCTCAAAGCCGGCGCGCCAATTCACCGGCAACTTTCTGATCGACGACACGTTCCTTTCGGAAAACGGCGTCACCGACTTCGAACAGTATCGCGCCGACCCGACGCAAAAGCTGGCGCAGGATTTCTTCGTGCCGGCCGACATCCCGGTGCCGAACGGCGTCAAGATCGAGGCCGGATTTCATGGCTAAGCGGCAGGTCGAATGACTCTCTCGGCTTTCATAGACTTGCTGCGTCGCGACCAAGGGCTGCGCCATCGTTTCGCGCAAAATCCCCGGGCTGTTCTCCGGGATTTCGCCGTCGAGCTTTCCCCGCATTATGATGTGCCGGAGCGGTTGACGGCGGCGCAGCTCGAGCGGCTGCTCGCCGACTGGTCCGCGTCGACAAATGATTCATCGCCCGGCTTCAACAAGCTGGACAGAGCGCCGCCGGCGCCGGCGGTGCTCTACGGACCGCCGCCGGGCCCCGCGACACCGCGCTGGCTGTCGCGATGGCGCCGGCTGTTTGGGCGGCGCTGATGCGGATGCCAGGCGCCGCTCCGCGCCACTCCCTCTATGACGGCGATCCGCGCAAGCTGGCGCGCTGGCGGACGAGCGCGCACGCGCCGCCCGGCATTGCGGTGTGGGAGCTGACGCTGCGCTGCGATCTCGGCTGTCGCCACTGCGGCTCGCGCGCCGGCCGTCCACGCCCACGCGAACTGAGCACCGCGGAAGCGCTGGACCTGGCGCGCGCGCTCGGCAAGCTCGGCGTCAAGGAAGTCGCCCTGATCGGCGGCGAATTCTATCTTCGCGACGACTGGGACAGGATCGCGGCGGAAGTCACGCGCTGCGGCATGCTGTGCAGCGTCGTGACGGGAGCGCGCCAGCTCACGCCGGCGCGCGTCGAGCGGGCGCGCCGCGCCGGCGTCGGCAAAATCTCCATCTCGATCGACGGTCTGGCGCAAACCCATGACCAACTCCGCGGCTCGGCGGGCTCATGGCGGGCGGCGATCGATGCGGCGAGGCGCGTCGCCGCCAGCGGCATCGATCTTTCGGTCAATTCCCAGATCAACCGTCTCACCATGCCGGAGCTTCCCGCCATTGCCGATCTGCTGGTCGATATCGGCGCGCGAAGCTGGATGGTGATCCTGACGGCGGCGATGGGGCGGGCCGCCGACGCGCCCGCGCTGATGCTGCAGCCCTATCACCTCCTGCACTTGTTTCCTTTGCTCGCCGCCATCAAGCGCGAACGCCTCGACCCGAACGGAATCGCCTTCTTTCCGGGCAACAATGTCGGTTATTTCGGTCCGCTGGCGGAAGCTTTGCGATATGGCGCCGAGCGCACGCCTGGTCGGGTTGCGCGGCCGGCGAGGCAACGCTCGGGATCGAAGCCGACGGCAGCATCAAGGGATGTCCGTCGCTGCCGAGCGCAGATTATGTCAGAGGCAACGTGCGCGACCGGCCGCTGGCGGACATCGCCGCTGCGCTGGCGCGCGAGCACGATGCTTCATCGGTGAAGACTTCGCCGGTGGAGACTTCTCCGGTGAAGACTTCGCCGGTGGAGACTTGGGGATTTTGCGGGCGCTGCCCGTTTGCGCATCGCTGCCGCGGCGGCTGCACCTGGACGTCGCACGTACTATTCGGCCGCCCGGGCAACAATCCGCTCTGCCATTTCCGCGCGCTCCGCTTCGCCGCCGCCGGCATCGGCGAAACGCTGGAGCCGATCGCGCCTGCGCCCGGACAGCCCTTCGATCATGGGCGATATCGCATTGTCGAGGCGCCGCTCGGCGATTTGCTTGCGAACGATCCGGTCGTCGCCCGAACCGCAGCGAGCAGCGCATTCGGGATCAGCGCCGGCGCGCCAAGTCTGTGGTCGCCCGACGAGCTTGCTGACGCTCTGCGGCCTGGAGCGCAATGATACCCGGCAATGCCGATGCGGGCTTCGCGTAAGCCCGGCATCATGGCCCGCGCCGCCTACATCGTGTTCTCCACGCCGGCGCGCCAACTCACCGACAACTTTCTGATCGACGACACGTTCCTTTCGGAAAACGGCGTCACCGACTTCGAACACTACCGCGCCGACCCGACGCAAAAGCTGGCGCAGATTTCTTCGTCCCGGCGGACAGCATTCCACCGAAGGGCGTGACGTTCGCGGCCGGGTTTCACTGCAAGGTTATTCGCGGTGGCGCTCGGCCTCGGCGCCGCGCATGGCGAGCCGCAAAATGCTGTCGAAATGCCGGCTCTTGAGCCATTCCGGCGGCTGCGGACTGTCGGCGTCGAGAAACACCGGCATGATGTCCGGCAAGTCGTTGTCGGACTCGGTTTGCCGTTCCAAGGCGTAGCGGGTCTCGCGCTCGACCCATTCCGAGCGCGCAGCGCTCGTTGTCCAAAACAGAAGAAAGAGATCGCAGGCATCGATAGCCTGATGGAGGCGGCGCTCCCATTGCTCCATCGCCCGCAACGACGCGATGTCCTGAAAATATTTGATGCCGACGGCGTCCAGCAATTGTGCGTAGGTCAGCACCTTGGTGCGGTCGTCATGGGAATGGGACAGGAAGGCGTGGCGATACCGGTGCGCCGCTTCACCGACCAGATCGAGCGCGGCGGTCGGCTGCGCGGCATTTACTTTCAGGCTGAAACGCAGCACGCCGACCGGAACCGATTCGACCAGCACGCGGGCCTTGACCGCACAGGATCGGCCGGCTTGGTCGGGCGTGAGCGTCAGCACGAACTGGCAGGCACGCGGCTCGCCGCGCCAGATCAGCGATTGACTTGGCTCGTCGACAACGAGCGGCCCGGCGTCCAGGACGATATCGACGCGCTGGCCGCGGCTTACTTCCACCGCGAGCGTCGTGATGCCGCGACGCGAGGTGTCCGGGTCGGCCTCCTGCGCCAGCGCCGCCGCGGCGGCAGCGTCCGGCGTGGCGTGCAAGAAAATCTGCACCATCACATCCTCGCCGCCGCGGCCGGAAGCGGGCGCGAAGGCGCTGGCATCGACCAGATCGCGCACCGCTGCGGCGTCGGGCGCCGGTATCGTTGGCACCGGTGCCGCGGCGAGCCCGAGCAATTTCAGAAGGCCACCGGCGGCGATCGCGAGGTCGTGGCGCCAGATATAACCGGCGGCGGCCACGACCGCTGCAGCGCCGAGCAGCAGCGGCCATTTGAGCCCGCCTGATGTTTGGGCCGCCGACACGCGCGGCGGCCGCGCTTGCGCAGCAACGGGTCGAGGCTCGGGCCGCGAGCGCTGCCCGGACGCCGGTGTGTGATCCGGGCTCGAGACGCGATCAGGCGGCGCCGGGCCGCGGCTGCGCGCATTTCTACGGACTTCCGCTTCGCGCTGCTGCCGCTTGCGCATCAATGCCGCGATGGGAAGCGGCGCGGCGTGCGACGCCGGTGCAGCATGATTAGATGCCGCGGAAGGCGCCGCGGATTTGGCCTCCTGTGCAGCCGCGGCTGGACCAGTCGATAGACGCGCACGGCCCAGGCTGTCGAGCGCCCTGATCAGCCGGTCGACATCCCGGTCGAAATCGCCATCCGGATCGATGGAGACCCCGTTGTGGTAGGCCAAATTCCGCACCTCATCGGGAAGCATCTGCGAACTTGGCATGTCAGTCGGACGAATCAGCACCGGAATGACTGGAATATTGCGCGCGAGCGCGAGCGACGCCTCGACGCCGCCCGGATCCCGCTCGGCGCGAACGCCCGCTATCCATTCGGCGCCGATCACGATCAGCGCGACGTCGGCGGCCTGCAACTCCCCGCGCGTCGCAGCTTGCTCGGGGCGCCCGCCGCGCGGCCAAAAGCACGTCATACGGTCGCCGCCGACCTCGTCAATGCGATCGATGATGCGCCGGGTGACGGCTTGCGTATCTGACCCGCGACCAGAAACAAAGATTTTGAGCATCAAGGTTCACCGAGGCGGCCGCGCGTGCCGATCAAGTAAAGCTGCCATGCAGGGAAAAAACCAGACAATTGCCGGTGGGCGCGCCGTGCCGCCCACTCACGCCAGCCAGCGCTTGCGCCTCTTATAGTGCTTACCCTCGCGGAACGACTTGCGCTTGCCTTCGGCGACGCCGAGGTAGAATTCCTTGACGTCTTCGTTTTCCGACAGCGTCGCCGCCGACCCGTCGAGCACGACGCGGCCGTTCTCCAGAATGTAGCCGTGGCCGGAATATTTCAGCGCCAGATTGGCGTTTTGCTCCGCCAGCAAAAACGCCACGCCCTCACTGTCGTTGAGGCTCTTCATGATGGCGAAAATTTCTTCGACGATCTGCGGCGCCAGCCCCATCGACGGCTCGTCGAGCAGGATCATCTTCGGGTGCGACATCAGTGCGCGGCCGATGGCGCACATCTGCTGCTCGCCGCCCGAAGTGTAGCCGGCGAGCGCCTGCCGCCGTTCACGAAGCCGCGGGAAATAGGCGTAGACCTTCTCCAGATCGGCGCGGATCGCGGCGGAGCCATCACGCCGGGTGAACGCGCCGGTCAGCAGATTCTCCTCGATGGTGAGATGGCCGAAGCAGAAGCGGCCCTGCATCACCTGGATGCAGCCGCGCCGCACCACCTCGTTGGGCGAAAGGTCCTGCACCTCGGCGCCGTCGAACACGATCGCGCCCTTGGTGACTTCGCCGCGCTCGGAATGAAGAAGGTTGGAGATCGCCTTGAGCGTCGTGGTCTTGCCGGCGCCGTTGGCGCCGAGGAGCGCCACGATGCCGCGGTTCGGCACCGCCAGCGACACGCCCTTGAGCACCAGGATGACGCGGTCGTACACCACCTCGATATTGTTGAGGGTGAGAATGGAATCCGCTGCCGGATCCGGCACGGCTTTGATCGGCGAAACGGCGGTCATGGGCCTCTTCGCTTTTCCCGGGCGCGGCGCAGCACGAAGTGATGCGCCGCAGACCCGGGATCGTCACAAACTCAAAGCTGTTAAGTTCCCGGATCAGCAGTGCAGCGCCATGGCGCTGCACTGCGTCAGGGAAACGCGGCCTGCGTCAGCCTACGACGACTTGTCGCACGGCTCGGTCCGCTTCGGCCAGCCGGTGTTGGCTTTCACGTATTCCTCCGCCGTTGAGTTGATCAGCGGCAGCACCTTGTCCTTGATCGGCGCGATCGAGGGCACGGTGGTGTTCCACTTGGTGCCGTCCCATTCGACCAGCGAGATGCCGCTATGGCCGTTGTGGTCGGCGCAGCTCAGATGGATCGGCGAGGCGAAGCCGGGCAGGCCCAATTCCTTCCAGCGCGCCTCGGTGATGTTGAGATTCTCAAAGCCGCGGCGGACGTCTTCGCTGTTGACCTGCTTCTTGCCGGTCAATTGCTGCGCGGTGCGGATCGCCTCGGCGATCAGCGCCGAGTTGAGGACGGCGCGGTTGTAGAGATTCTCGCCGACCTTGTCTTTCGAGGCGATCTGGCTTTTGCCCTTGTCGACCACGTATTTGATGATGTCCTGGATCGCCGGATAGTTTGTGCCGACACCGTTGATGTCGAGCGTGCTGTAGCCCTTGGCCTCGGCGCCGGCCGGACGCGCATCGTCGTCACCGCCGGACCACCAGACGCCGACCAGCCGATTCATCGGGAAGCCGATCTTGGTGGCTTCCTTGACGGCGGTCGGATTCATCGCGCCCCAGCCCTGGATATAGATCCAATCGGGCTTGTCGCGGCGCACGTCGAGCCAGAGCGAGCTCTGGTTCTGCATTTGCGGGGCCGGAACCGGATAGAGCTTGAGCTCGAAGCCATAGTCCTGCGCCAGCGCCTGCAACAGCGGGATCGGCTCCTTGCCGTAGGGCGCGTCGAGATGGACGAGGCCGATCTTCTTGCCTTTGAGCTTGTCGAAGCCGCCTTCGACGTCGGCGACATGGCGAACGAACGCCGAAGCGCCGTCCCAGTAGGTCGCCGGCGCGTTGAAGATCCACGGGAACAGATTGCCGTCGGCTGACGCCGACAGGCCGTAGGCCATCGAGAAGACCGGGATTTTGTCGACCGATGCCTTTGGAATCACCTGCAGCGTGATGCCGGTCGAGAACGGGGTGATGACGACGGGATTCTTGCCCTTCACCGAGTCATAGCATTCGACGCCCTTCTTGGTGTCGTAACCGGTCTCGCATTCCTCGACGATGACCTTGACGCCGCCGATGCCGCCGTCGCGCTCGTTCAGCATGGTCATGTAGTCGGAGAGGCCGTTGGCGATCGGGATGCCCGATCCGGCGAAAGGCCCGGTGCGATAGGTAAAGAATGGAACATAAAGCCCGTCCTCCGCCTGCGCGGTCGCGACTGCGGCGGGCACCGCCGTGACGATCGCCAGACCGAGGGCGATATGCTTAAGACGCATGGTCGTTTCTCCCTTAAGTTTGCGCCGGCTTGCGCCGGTGCGTCTATTCCGGCCCTCGATCCTGTCCGCGGAAACGAGGGGGACCCGGGCCGGCAGATCGCCGGAGCGGGAATTGCGGCGGAGTGTGCACCATCAGTAAGGAAAGGGCCACACCCTCAATTTCTGTTTGCCAATTTGCCACAGCCGCGCCAAGCCGGCCGGCTCCAGCACCAAAAAAACGACGATCAAAGCGCCGACAATCACAAAGGTTAATTGCTCGGCGGCGGCGGGATGGATCGGCAGGCCGAACGCGGCCGGCACCGCCCGCAGCCCGATCGGCAGGATGTAGATCAAGGCGGCGCCGAAAAACGAACCGATCAGCGTTCCCAGCCCGCCGATGATCACCATGAACAGCACCAGAAAGCTTTGGTCGATGGCAAACACTTCGGCTTCGGCGCCGCCGTACCAGAGAAACACCATCATCGCGCCGGCGACGCCGCAATAGAACGAGGACACCGCGAATGCCAGGAGCTTGGCGGGCAAGAGCCGGATGCCGATCAGTTCGGCGGCCAGGTCCATATCGCGGACCGACATCCACATCCGCCCGATCCGGCCATGCACCAGATTGGAGGCGACCCAGGTCATGCCGACGACAATGGCAAGCACGATCAGATAACGAGTGACTGGCGTCGCCGTCGGGCCGGTGATCGGAATGCCGAACAACGTGCGCAGCGGCACTTCGATCGCGCCCGAGGTGCTGTTGTTGTAGAGCCACGGGATGCGGATGAAGCACCATTCCAGAAAGAATTGCGCCGCCAGCGTCGCCACCGCCAGATAAAAACCCTTGATGCGCAGCGACGGCAGCCCGAACAATACGCCGACCGCCGCGGAGAAGAATCCCGAGGCGAGGATCCAGACGATAATGTTCACCTGCGGGAAGAATGTCGTCAGCTTCAGGCACGCATAGGCCCCGACCCCCATGAAGCCGCCGGTGCCGAGCGAGAGCAGCCCGGTATAGCCGGTCAGCAAATTCAGTCCGATCGTGGCGAGCGCGAAGATCAGAAACGGGATCAGCACCGAGTTGAGCATAAAATTGTTGCCCGAAAGCGGAATGACCACGAACGCTATCAACAAAATGACGGCGAGCCCGATCCGATCCTGCAGGATCGGAAACACCGCCATGTCGGCGGCGTAGCTGGTCTTGTATTGTCCGGCCTCACGGTAAAGCATGGTCAGATCCGCTCGATGATTTTCTCGCCGAACAGACCCTGGGGCCGGAACACCAGAAAGCCGAGCGCGATCACGTAGGCGAACCAGGTCTCAATGCCGCCGCCAAGGAGCGGCCCCCAGTAAATTTCGCCGAGCTTCTCGCCGATGCCGATGATCAGCCCGCCGACGATGGCGCCCGGGATCGAGGTCAGCCCGCCAAGGATCAATACCGGCAGCGCCTTGAGCGCGATGATCTGCAGCGAGAACGAGACCTCCGAGCGGGCTCCCCACATGATGCCGGTCGCCAGCGCGACGACGCCGGCGGCGAACCAGACGATCACCCAAATCTGCTCGAGCGAGATACCGACCGAGAGTGCCGCCTGGTGGCTGTCGGCCACCGCGCGCAGCGCCCGGCCGATGCGGGTGCGTTGAAAGAACACCGCGAGCACGCCGACCATGACCGAGGCGATGACGACGGCGGCGATGTCGATCTTCTGCAGCGAGACGAAGCCGCCGAGCGCCTTGAATTCGAAGGCGCCGCTCGGCAGATAAAGCTCGGACGCGATCATGACTTTCGGATTGCCGCCGAACACCAGCTGGCCGACGCCGATCAGGAAATAGGTCAGGCCGAACGTGGCCATGAACAGAATAATGTCGGATTGATTGACCAGCGGGCGCAGCATCAATCGTTCGACGCCGTAGGCCAGGACCAGCATCACCACGATGGTGAGCGCGAGCGCGACAAAGGCCGGCACGCCGCGCTCATGCAGACCGACCAGCGTCAGCGCTGCGAACACCACCATGATGCCCTGGGCGAAATTGAACACCCCGGAGGCCTTGAAGATCAGAACGAAGCCGAGCGCGATCAGCGCGTAAAGCACGCCGGCGACCAGGCCGTCCCACAGGGTCTGCACCAGAAGATCCGGCGACGTGCCCATCTGCAGGAACGGATCGATGAAGACTTTGTAGAGAATGTCCATGCGCCCTACCCTGCCCCGCGCCTCATACGCTGACCCCGTGCGGCTCGCCGAGATAGGCGCGGATCACGTTCTTGTCGCGTTTGACCTCGTCGGGCGTGGCGTCGGCGATCTTGCGGCCGTAATCGAGCACCACCACCCGGTCGGACAGGTCCATGACCACGCCCATGTCGTGCTCGATCAGCGCGATGGTGGTGCCGTATTGCTGGTTCACATCGATGACGAAGCGCGACATATCCTCTTTCTCTTCGAGATTCATCCCGGCCATCGGCTCGTCGAGCAACAGGAGGTCCGGCTCCATCGCCAGCGCCCGGCCGAGTTCGACGCGCTTCTGCAGGCCATAAGGCAGGCGGCCGACTGGAATTTTGCGGATGGCGGCGATTTCGAGAAAATCGATGATCTCCTCGACGCGGCGGCGATGCTCGACCTCCTCGCGCATCGCCGGCCCGTAACGCAAAATCTGCCAGAAAAATCCCCGCTGCATTTTCAGCGCCCGCCCGGCAAGAATATTGTCGAGCGTGGTCATGCCGCGAAACAGCGCCAGGTTCTGGAAGGTGCGGGCGATGCCGCCGGCGGCCGCCGCATGCGGTCGCATGCTTTTCCTCACCTGCCCTTTGAAAGTGATGCGGCCGGAGTCCGGCTGGTAGAAGCCGTTGACGACGTTGAGCATCGAGGTTTTGCCGGCGCCATTGGGGCCGATAATGGCGCGGATCTCGCCTTTGCGGATGTCGAACGACACGCCGGTGAGCGCGCGGACGCCACCGAACGAGAGTGAAACGTCCTCGACGGCGAGCAACACTTCGCCGAGCGCCGCCTCACGGGAGGACGGCGCTCTCACGCCGCCCGCCCCATCTTCGCCGCCGGCGCCGGATAGGTTTTCAAGTCGCGGATCGCCACGCGCGCCGCGATCACGCCCTTGTGCCCGTCCTCGAAGGTGACCTCGGTCGCGATCTGCGCCTCGGTGGCGCCGTTATAGAACGCCTCGACCAGCGGCGAATAGCGATCGATGATGTGGCCGCGGCGCAGTTTCTGCGTGCGCGTCAGCTCGCCATCGTCGGGATCAAGCTCCTTGTGCAGGATCAGGAAGCGGTGGATTTGCGCGCCCGCCATCACCTCTTCCTCCGCCAGCGATTTGTTCACCTCATCGATGTGCCGCGCGATCATGTCGTAGACGCGGGGATTGGCGGCCAGCTCCTGGTAGGAGGCGTAGACCACGTTGTTACGCTCGGCCCAGCTGCCGACGGCGGTCAGATCGATATTGATCATGGCGCAGACGAAATCGCGGCCGGCGCCGATCGCCACCGCTTCGCGGATGTTGGGATAGAATTTCAGCTTGTTCTCGATGTATTTCGGCGCAAACACCGTGCCGTCCTTCAGATGCCCGACATCCTTGGCGCGGTCGATGATGCGCAATTGGCCGGTCTTCGGATCGAAGAATCCGGCATCGCCGGTGTGCACCCAGCCGTCCGGCGTCAGGACCTCCTTGGTCTTCTCCGGATCCTTGTAATAGCCGGCAAACACGCCGGGCGAGCGGAACAGCACTTCGCCGCTGTCCGATATCTTGATCTCGACGTCGGGCGACGCCTTGCCGACGGTTTCGGGGTGAATTTCGCCGTTCGGCTGGGCGGTGATGTAGACCGATGCCTCGGTCTGCCCGTAGAGCTGCTTCAGGTTGAGACCGATGCCGCGATAGAAGCGGAAAATCTCCGGGCCGATCGCTTCTCCGGCGGTATAGCCGATGCGGATGCGGGTGAGCCCGAACTGATTCTTGAGCGGTCCATAAACCAACAAG
>Ga0210390_10004638_pt1 | contig 11568 bp, 15 predicted proteins | sample IncBWH11OmetaG_FD_161050 | JGI IMG/M metagenome (GOLD analysis project Ga0210390, IMG submission 161050) | Forest soil microbial communities from Barre Woods Harvard Forest LTER site, Petersham, Massachusetts, United States - Inc-BW-H-11-O ... | reverse complement strand
CGAATGCAGGCGCCCACGGCCTTGGCTCATGATGATCAATTCCATTTCTTTTACTTAATACTTCGGTTAATGTTTGTTTATCTTGTTAAGACAGTATTTACGTGAATATTTATAGTCGATTACTTGAATTGAAGCCCTCGATAACTATCTAATAATCAATGGTCCCCCATGGGACCAAAAGGAGTTGCCAATGACGCATCTTTTATCTGCATTTCTGAAGGACGAAACGGCGGCGACCGCCATCGAGTATGGGCTCATCGCCGCCGGCATCTCGGTTGCGATCATCGCGGTCGTGCAGGGCCTCGGAACGAACCTGAAAACGACCTTCTCGTCGGTTTCAACCGCACTTAAGTAATCGAATCCAAAACGACAGAGGGGCTTCGCCTGTTGGTCGAAGTCCCCGTTCGTCGGCCTCAGATCAATACCGCTCCGTGCCGGCATCTAGAATTTCAAAGCAAGAGTTGCCGAACCGCTCCATCCGCTTCGGCAGGACAGTAGGCAATCGTGGCAACTTACCGGAAAGATATCAGGCCCGACACTTACGTAAGCTGTCCGACGTGTGATTGCGAAATCATCATGCTGAACACGATGAGTTTGCCACGCGAGTTTTCGGTGCGATGCCCGAACTGCGGGGGACGAAAATTTTACCAAGCGGATCAGATTCATGATCGCCGCGACGACGCCGAAAAAGCCGAGAGTTCCGGAAAGTTACAATTCGGCATCAGGCGCACGAACGAGCGCGATCAAACGCCGGCAAAGCCGATGCAGCCGAAATCCCGCTTCAGCGCGATGGCCACCTGGCTTCTGCACTAGACACGCCGCATCATTTAATAACGCCGTCATCGCGGCGATTCTCTAGCTTGTCGTTCCGGCCTCGACGGGCACTGACCATCACCCGTGCCTTGCCGGCAGCTGCGGCCACTGGCCGGCTTCGATCTTGCCGGCGGCGATGACGGCCTGAGTACGGCTTTCGACGCCGAGCTTTTGCAGGATGGCGGAGACGTGCGCCTTCACGGTCGCCTCCGAGACGCCGAGCTCGTAGGCAATCTGTTTGTTGAGCAAACCGCCCGACAGCATCATCAGCACCCGCACCTGCTGCGGCGTCAGCGTCGCAAGCCGCGCGATCGTGGCGGCGGATTCGGCGTCCGCCCCGCGCCCCAGATCGACATCGGGCGGCGTCCACACTCCGCCTTGCAGCACGCGCGCGATGGCCTCGCGGATCACCTCGATGCCGAGCGTCTTGGGAATGAAACCTGAGGCGCCGAATTCCATGCAGCGCCGGATCACGGCGGGATCGTCATTGGCCGAGACCACGATAATCGGCAGGCTTGGATATTGGGCGCGGAGATACATCAGGCCGGAGAAGCCGCGCACGCCGGGCATCCGCAGATCGAGCAGAACCAGATCGATCTCGCCGTCGCGTTCGAGGACCTCGGTGACCTCCTCGAAGGTGCCAGCCTCGCCGATTTCGACACGATCGAACAGGGCGCTGACCGCCTCGCGCAGCGCACCGCGGAACAGCGGATGATCGTCGGCAATCAACAGATGATGGGAAGTCGCCTCGCTCAATGGTAAGCCCCAGTTCCAGCGCAGGCTGGCGGATGATGTTACCGCCGTTCGGCGGGGCGGGTCCACCGACGATGCTGTCTTTTACGGCACCGTCAATGAGTGCATCGTGATGATGCATCCGCTCCAGACAAATTTCTGTCGAGGCGCTTAAGGCCTCGTTCAGGCCCGGTTCATTGCATTCATTGCTTTCTCTAGGCGTCATCCATCCCCATCGGATGGCATCAACAATCGGGAAGGAAGAAACCATGGTTCGATCACTCTTGTTGAGCGCTGCATTGGTTTTCGGTATCGCGACCGCCGCGAGCGCCGCGGGCTTTACCCCTGTGCCGCTCGCCAATAACGATGGCCTGATCATCAAGGTTGCGGAGGGATGCGGCCCCGGCTATTGGCGCGGCCCCGCGGGACGCTGCCATCCGTTCGCCGTCGGCCGCGCCTGCCCGCCCGGATACCACCTCGGACCGGAAGGAAAGAAGTGCTGGCCGAATTGACGGCGGCTTGAGCGACGCAGTTCTGAGCGAAAGACGCGGCCGGGTCCTCACCGACCCGGCCGTTTTTTTGGTCCGGTTCGCCGCTCATTGACAAGCGCCGAGAAATTGCAAAATCACCTCGCGACGATGCGGCCGGCTGCGATGTTCGGCGACATAGATGCCCTGCCAGGTGCCGAGCGCCAATGCGCCATCGATTACCGGCACGTGCAAGCTCACGCCGTTGAGCATGGATTTGATATGCGCCGGCATGTCGTCTGGACCTTCAACGTCATGTACCCAGCCGGCTTGCGCCGGCGCCAGCCGATCAAGCGCGGTGACCAGATCGGTGCGGACGTCGGCGTCGGCGTTTTCCTGAATTACGAGCGACGCCGAGGTGTGCTTGAGATAGAGCAGCACGGCGCCGTCGCGCGCTTTGATCTGGTCAAGAAACTGCACGAGGTCGCGCGTAATCTCGAAAAATCCTTCGCCCGGCGTTGCTACGGTCAATACTGCGGTCGCGAGCGTATCGATGCGCGCGGAGCGCACTCCTGACAATTTGCTCACGCGAACTCTAACTCTTGTTGAGGACCTGTTGCTGGGCGCGATCGACGGCATCGATGAAGCGATGCCAGAGCTGACCGGCATAGGCGACCATGCGGTCGATATCGGCGTCGCTCGGCAATTGCAGGGTCACGCTGTTCTGCGCCATTGGCGACGCCGCACCCGGCTCCGGATTGGCGCCCGGCGGCAGCGGCAAATCGTGCGACAGGACTTCTTTTTTCAGCGCCGCATTCTCGGCGCGCAGCCGTGCGATTTCGTTTTCGAGCACGGCGCGGTCCTCCGGCGCCGCCTCGCAGGCCCAACCCACGCTGCGCTGACTGCACAAGGCAACCTCGCCGGTTTGCGTATCGAGGCGCAGATAGCCGACATGATCTTGACCCTGGGCGTCAGGTTGCTTTTCGAACATATAGCGCCCGCCGGCAGTGTCCGGCGTCGTGGGATCCGCCTGCGCCTGCGAGGAGGCCGGCACCGCGAGGGGCGGCCCAATCAGGCACAGGACGAGGGTGGAGATAAAGATATTGCAGCGTGTCATGAGCGACGCCTCCCGCGAGGTCCCGACTTGTCCATCTTAGACAGTCTTACGCGGCTTCGCAGGGCACAAGTAAGGCTCTCCGACGAGTGTCGAGAACGTGACATATGTGACGATATTTCAATGTGTTAGCATTAGTCCCCAGTTTCTTGACTTGCCGGAACGACGTCAGTATGGTCCGCGCGGCTTTTAAGGAGCGGGCGTGCCGCGATCGCTGCGAGCCGCGAGTGTCGGACAGCATGAGCGACGCGCGCGATAACGGCGAGCACGACAAGCAACAAACCGGCGAAGCTGCTCTCTCCGCGAGGCTCCAGCGGCTCAACGAAGGTCTCGGTCACGCACGCGACTCGGTGCGCCCGCCTTCGGACGGTACTGGTGCGGATCGGGCGACGACCGCATCCGGCTACGCCAGGGGCTTCCGGCTCTCAAGCGAACTCGTTGCGGGCGTCGTGGTCGGTGCCGGCATCGGCTGGCTCATCGATCGCTGGCTCGGCATCTCGCCTTGGGGGCTCATTGTATTTCTCTTGCTCGGCTTTGCCGCGGGCGTGCTCAATGTAATGCGCTCCGCGGGGCTCGTTGCGGGCACCGCGCTGGACAATACAGGACCGGAACACCGGGAAAAATAATGCGGCGCTGCAGCCAATGCTGCAGATGCAACTCACGCCGAAGGCGCCATGCAAGTCGATCCGATCCACCAGTTTCAGATCAAGAACCTGATACCCATGGTCAGCATGGGTGGGCATCAGATCGATTTCACCAATTCCGCGTTGTTCATGTTCATCATCGTCGGCGTCGTTTCGGCGCTGTTGATCGGCGCGACGGCGCCTCGGGCGGTGGTGCCGGGGCGGCTGCAATCGATCGCGGAAATATCCTACGAGTTCGTCGCCAACACGGTGCGCTCTTCTGCCGGCAACGAGGGCATGAGGTTTTTTCCCTTCGTGTTCACCTTGTTCATGTTCGTGCTGTTCGCCAACCTGATCGGGCTCATTCCCTATTCCTTTACGGTGACGAGCCAATTGATCGTGACCGCGACTCTGGCGCTGCTCGTGTTCTTCATCGTGGTCGGCTACGGCTTCTGGCGTAACGGTTTGCACTTCCTCAATCTGTTCGTGCCGAAGGGCGTACCGAAGCTCATCCTGCCGGCGATCGTGGTCATCGAGGTGCTGTCGTTCCTGTCGCGGCCGGTCTCGCACTCGGTACGTTTGTTCGCCAACATGCTGGCCGGCCATATCACGCTGCAGGTGTTCGCCGGCTTCATCATTATGCTGGGCGGCGCCGGTATCTTGGGCATATTCGGCGCGACGCTGCCGTTCATCATGGTGGTAATGCTGACCGCGCTGGAACTTCTGGTGGCTTTCCTGCAGGCCTATGTGTTCGCCATTCTCACCTGCATCTATCTCAACGATGCGATTCACCCGGGCCACTGATGGCCGCTTGTTGCAACCTTGTATAAAGAGGGAGTTTTTGACATGGATCCGACCGCCGCAAAATACATCGGGGCCGGCATTGCCTGCATCGGCATGGGCGGCGCCGGCATCGGCGTGGGCATCATCTTCGGCAACTACTTGGCCGCCGCGCTGCGCAATCCGTCGGCCGCACAGGGCCAGTTCGGCAACCTGATTTTCGGCTTCGCCATTACCGAAGCGCTCGGCATCTTCTCGCTGCTGATCGCGCTGCTGTTGCTGTTCGGGCTGTAAGCCTCACCGCCGACCGCCGCATCCAAGTCAGGCACAGGCAATGCCCGAACCGAGCGCCCATACCGAACAGCCAGCGGGCCATAGCGCCTTCCCGCCGTTCCAGGCGGAGCACTATCCGTCGCAGCTCCTTTGGCTGACGATCAGCTTTGCGCTGCTTTATGCGCTGATGGCGAAGGTGGCGTTGCCGCGGATCGGCTCGATCCTAGCGGAGCGCAGCCGGGTCATCGGCGACGAACTGGCGGCAGCGGAACGCCTGAAGGAGCGGTCGGACGCTGCGCATGCGGCTTACGAGAAAGCGCTCGCCGACGCGCGGGCCCGGGCACAGGGCATCGCCGGCGCAACGCGGGAGCGGCAGGCGCGCGAGGCCGAGGATCTGCATAAGCGGATGGACGCGCAGTTGCACGAGCGGCTTGCCGCGGCCGAACAGTCGATCGCGCGGACCCGCACCGCCGCCATGGGCAACGTGCATGCGATCGCGTCGGACACCGCTTCGGCCATCGTCGAGCGGCTGATCGGCACGGCGCCGACCCAACAAGACGTCGCTGCCGCGCTCGGCGGCCTGGTCAAGAATTGAGCCGCCGATGTCGCAAGCGCTGATGGAAACCGAAAACTGGGTCGCGCTGGGCTTTCTCTGCTTCCTCGGCCTGCTCGCCTATCTCGGTGCCCACCGTAAAATCATCGAGGCGATCGATGGGCGCCGGGCACGCATCAAGTCCGAGCTCGACGATGCGAGCCGGCTGCACGAGGAAGCGCAAGCACTGCTTGTCGAGTTCGAGCGCAAGGGCCGCGAGGCGGAGACCGAGGCCCAGGCCATCATCGCCGGCGCCAAGGCCGAAGCCGAGCGCCTCGCCGCTGACGCCAAGGCCAAGGCGGAAGATTTCGTGACGCGCCGGACCAAAATGGCGGAAGAAAAGATCGCCCAGGCCGAAGCTCAAGCGCTCGCCGACGTGCGCTCCGCCGCCGCCGAAGCCGCGGTCGCGGCCGCCGAGAAAATCCTCACCGCCGCCGCCAAGGGCAAGGTCGCCGAGGACCTGCTGGCGCGGGGCATCGAAGACATCAAACAAAAATTCAATTAGCTCGCGGCCGCTCCTCAGCCTGCCGTTCAACATTCTCAGCTTGTGATTTACGCCAGTTGTTGTTTGTGAATTATGTCCGATTTCTGTGCATAATTGCACGGCGATGCGTGGCGTCTCTTTGCATAAGCGCGGCGACCGTTATCGTCATCCTGGGCTTACCGGAAAGCCGGGCGACGGCCGTGCTTCAAGGCCGAACCTTCGGAGGGACCAATGGTCATCTTCGATTGTAACGGCGTGCTTGTTGACAGCGAACCGATTGCCGCCGCGGTGTTTTCCGAAGCTCTCGGCCGGATCGGCGTAAGGCTGTCCGCTGCCGGCGCGATGCGCCGGTTTCACGGACGCCGGCCGGCCGACGTTTTCGCCGCTGTCGAGGCGGCCACCGGAAGGCCGCTGCCGCCCGATTTTGCGGCGTTCGTTGCGGCGCAAACGCTTCACCGCTTGCGCACGGAACTGCGGCCCATCGCCCATGCCGCACACGCGCTGACCTGGATCCGCGGGCCGAAGGCCGTGGCGTCGTCCTCGCCGCCCGAGCGCGTTCGCGCCAGTCTCGAGGTCACCGGTCTGATGCGCTTTTTCGAGCCGCGCTGCTTCTCGGCCAGCGCCGTGCGCAAGGGCAAGCCGGCGCCCGATCTATTCTTGCTGGCGGCGGCGCGCAGCGAAGCCGTGCCCTCAACGTGCATCGTGGTCGAAGACTCCGCGCCGGGCATTGCCGCGGCGGTAGCGGCGGGCATGAAGCCGATCGGCTTTGTCGGCGGCAGTCCCGCGCCTGGCAAGCTCGCCGCCGAACTCCTCGCCACCGGCGCCCGCACCATCGTTGCCGACATGCGCGCCTTGAAGAGCGCGATCGCCGACCTGCGGGGATGGTGATCTCGTCACGAAGCGGCGCGCGCCCAAATGGCGGGTGGGTTATCCCGTCGGTGCGTTCGGGTTGGGCTTCGGCTTGGGCCTTGGTCTCATCCTCGGCGCGGGCTGCGGCTTCGCCCGTTCTTGTTGCTGCGCGCCGATCGGATCGAAGCCGATATAGACGACGTAATTGTCGAGCTCGGCCGATGACGGCAGCGGGAACGCAAAATTATCCTCGATGTGCGTGAATATCGCGCCAGCGTCATCGGATGTAACCATCACCGGAACAAGAACGAGCTTGGTGACGATGGTGTGCGATCCGGATGGCGTCTGGTCGACAACCGCGAGCCGCAGCGGCACTTCGATTTGACCCGGGCCGCCGGCGGGTCCGACGATGACGCGGCCTTGCACGCCGATCTTCATCGCCAACTGACCGTTGACGACTTTGCAGTCGCGCGCAGCGCGTACGAAGGTGCCTTGGTATTTCAGCGACATGGCGTCGTTGCTGCCATCGGGCGGCGGCAGCGGTATGGTCAGCGTTCCCGCACCCTGCCGAATGTCGATCAGGGGGCAATCGACATCGGCTTGCTGCGTGTTGACGACCGGCCGCGGATCGTGCGCCGCTCCCGCAGTCGAGAAGAAATTCTCGATCTTGTCTTTGAGCGAATTGGAACTCGGCGATGCGGCGGCCGTCAGCGGCGGAGGCGCCGCGGCAGCCGTCGCTGGAGCGGGTGGTGGCGGCGGTGGAGGCTCCGCCGTCGCGGTGGCGGCAGGGCCGCCGAACATGCCGCTGCTGCCGCCGGAACATCCCGGCAAAACGCACGCAAGCGCAAGCAGCGCCACGACCGGCGCGCGATCGAACAACACTCTCGAACAGGACCGCAACATTCCCCGTTTCATCGCTGAGAGCATATTCCCGATACCAGACCTTGGGAAAACGTCTTGCTCAGTTCAAAGTGCGATGCCCTCGATCTTATAACAAACCAACCGTGGCCATCCCAAGGCGCCACCCTACCCTCCCCGGCACCGACGCGCGCGAGAGCGACGCGTTATGGTTAAGGCCGCTCGGGAGGGTCTTTAGCCGCATCCTTCAGGCGGGCAAAAAGCAGGTGATCCTGCCAGACGCCGTTGATGCACAGATATTCCCGGGCATAGCCCTCGCGGACAAAGCCGGTTTTCTCCAAAAGCCGGATCGAGGCGGCATTGGTCGGAATGCACGCCGCCTCGACGCGGTGCAGCCTCAAGCTCGCAAAGGCGAAGGGCAGGACGGCGCGCACGGCTGCCGTCATGTAGCCGTGACGCACAAAAGACAGGCCCATCCAATAGCCCAGGCTACCGGCCTGAGCGACACCGCGGCGAATATTGGCCAGCGTCAGGCCGCCCAAGAGCGTGCCGTCGGCATAACGGGCGATCAAAAAAGCGTAGCCCTGGTCGGTCCGCAAATCCTCGGCATAGCGCTTGAGTCGGCGCCGGAACGCGCCGCGGGTCAGATCGTCGTCCGGCCAAGTCGGCTCCCAAGGCGCGAGGAAATCGCGGCTCGCCTCGCGCAACGCCGCCCATTCCTCGAAGTCGGTCATCTGCGGCGTGCGCAGCACGACACCGTCGCCGTCGATGCTCGGCAGCGGCTCGCTGAAATTGATGGTGCGGAAGAACGCCATTCCGGCAGCTTATCGGCAAGTCTTCGTCATGCAGCCCGGCGGGTGAGACTTTCGGCAATCGCCGCCGCACTTTCAAGCCCGGAGCCGAGCCCGAGTACGGCGGTCGCAAGCTTGCCGCGGGCGAGGAGCGCGCGGCCCGCGGCGCGTGCGCTCTCCACCGTGACGGCTTCGACTTTTTCAACGAGCTCGGCAAGTGGGACCGGGCGGCCCCGCGTTATCATCTGCCGCGCCAGTTGCTCGATGCGTGCGCCAGAACTCTCCAGCGCCATCAGCAGGCCGGCCTTCATCTGCGCCTTGGCGCGCGCCACTTCCGGCTCGGAAATGGTTTCCGCAGTCGAGGCAATCTCGTCGACGATGAGCCGCATCAGCTCCGAAGTGTCGGCGGCATCGGTCCCGGCATAAAGACCGAACATGCCGATGTCGGAATATGGCACGTGGAAAGAATAGATCGAGTAGCAGAGGCCGCGCCGCTCGCGCGCCTCCTGGAACAGCCGGGACGACATGCCGCCGCCGAGAATGTTGGTGAATACCTGCAGGCTGTACAGCGTCGGGTCGACGATCGCCAGACCGGGCAGCGCCAGTGCGATATGCACTTGCTCGAGTTCGCGCTTCTCGACATGGGTACCGCCGCCGAAGCGCGCCGGTTCCGGCAGCGGGCCGGCCGGGCCGTTGAAGCCCGCGAAACGCTTCTCGACCTCGGCGAGCACCGCCTTGTGCTCGACCGCGCCGGCCGCGGCCACGACGATCTCCGGCCCGCGATAGTTCCGGGCGAGATAATCGCGCAGCTTGCCCTCGTCAAACGAGCGCACCGTTTTCGGCGTGCCCAGAATCGAGCGGCCGAGCGATTGGTCGGGAAAAGCGATGACCTGGAGATGCTCGAAAATGAGATCGTCTGGAGTGTCGGCGACGGCGCCGATTTCCTGCACGATGACGTTCTGCTCGCGAATGAGCTCCTCGCGGTCGAAGGCCGGCTCCGACAGGATGTCGGCGAGCACGTCCAGCGCCAACGGCACATCGGCTCTGAGCACCCGCGCATAATAGGCGGTGCTCTCCGCGCCGGTCGCCGCGTTGAGATCGCCGCCGACCGCCTCGATTTCCTCGGCAATCTGCCGTGCGCTGCGCCGCCGCGTGCCCTTGAACGCCATATGCTCGAGCAGATGCGAGATGCCGTGCTCGTCGCGATGTTCGTCGCGGCTGCCGGAATTGACCCAGACGCCGAGCGAGGCGGTCTCGAGATGCGGCATCGTATCGGTCACCACATTGATGCCGGATTTCAAGCTCGTCACCTCTACGCTCATGCTGCCGCTCCTTCCTGTGCGGCACGGCTCGTTTGCAGGACGAACCTCTCGACCGCGGACTGATCTGCCGGCAGCACGGTGACGCGCTCCGGACGGTTACTGATGTCGGATAGCCATTCCGGCAATGCCGGACGCATGCCGCAGGCGGCTTCGACCGCGTCGGGAAATTTCGCGGCATGCGCGGTCGACAGCACCACCATCGGCACCGCAGGGTCGCGGCTTTCCTTTTCCGCCACCGCGATGGCGACCGCGGTATGCGGATCGACGAAATTGCCGGTCTCGCGCTTGACCGCGCGGATGGTCGCCGCGACTTCGTCCTCGTCGGCACGGCCCGCGGAAAACAGCGCGCGGACGTGGGACAACGCGCGCGCCGAGAGCACGAACCGCCGCGATTGCTGGAGCGATCCCATCACCGCCCGAATGGCGCTACTGTCACGGTCATAGGCATCGAACAACAGCCGCTCGAAATTCGAGGCGACCTGGATGTCCATCGACGGCGAGGTGGTCGCCACGACGTCGCGCTGCTCATAGACCCCGGTCGAGAGGGTGCGGGTGAGGATATCGTTGACGTTGGTGGCGATGACCAGCCGGTCGATCGGCAATCCCAAACGCTGGGCCACGTAGCCCGCATAAACGTCGCCGAAATTGCCGGTCGGAACGGTGAAAGCGACTTTGCGCGCCGGCGCGCCGAGCGAAACCGCGGCGGTGAAGTAATAGACCGCCTGCGCCACGATGCGCGCCCAGTTGATGGAATTCACGCCGGACAGGCGCACTTGGTCGCGAAAGGCGTGATGATTGAACAGGCCTTTCACGATGGCCTGACAGTCGTCGAAGGTGCCCTCGACGGCGATGGCGCTGACATTGCCGGCCGCAGTCGTGGTCATCATGCGCCGCTGCACCTCGGAAATGCGGCCATGCGGAAACAGCACAACGACGTCAACCTGGCTGCGGTCGCGGAAAGCCTCGACGGCGGCCCCGCCGGTATCGCCAGAGGTCGCGACCACGATAGTGCGGCGTTCGCCGCGCGCGGCCAGCGCATGGTCCATCAGCCGCGCCAGAAGCTGCATCGCCAGATCTTTGAACGCGAGCGTCGGCCCGTGAAACAGTTCGAGCATGAAGGTGTTCACGCCGAGCTGCGCCAGCGGGGCGACCGCAGGATGACGAAAGCTGCCATAGGCTTCGCGCGCCATGCGGGCGAGGTCGGCTTCAGGGATGGAATCGCCAATGAACGGGCGGATCACCGCGACCGCGACTTCGGCATAGGAGCAACCCGCAAAGGCGGCGATCGCCTCCGGTTCGAGCCGGGGCCAAGCCTCGGGCACATAGAGGCCGCCATCGCGAGCGAGACCTGCGAGCATAGCCTCGGCGAAGCTGGGCGACGGGGCCTCACCCCTGGTCGAAAGGTAGTGCAACTTGAGTTCCTCGTAGCCGGTTCCGGCACCGGATTTGTATTAAGCTACTGATTCTATATGTTTTTTCATGGAAGCCCCGCGCCTCGCGACCGCCGGGCCGCAGCCACACTAGATGGCTTCACAGACAACGCCAAGGGAGCCGAAACAGGCCCGGAAAAGCGGGAAAAAGGGCCTAGACCGTCGGCGCGGCGGTCTCCCCGGCGCTTTTTTGTCGCCGGGAGGTGAAGACGTAGGAGATGAAAACCCCTGCCAGGACCGCTGCCAAGCCAAACCACGTGACCGCGTATTGCAAATGATTGTCAGGCAGGCTGACGACGAGCTTGCCCGGTTGTGGCAGGCCGCCGGGCGGCCCCGGTGACTCCTGCTCGACGTAGAACGGCGCGACCGGACCGATGTTCTTGGCGGCCGCTATCGCCAGCGGGTCGCGCGCAAACCACAGATTATGGGCGGGGTCGTCG
>Ga0210390_10004637_pt1 | contig 11570 bp, 6 predicted proteins | sample IncBWH11OmetaG_FD_161050 | JGI IMG/M metagenome (GOLD analysis project Ga0210390, IMG submission 161050) | Forest soil microbial communities from Barre Woods Harvard Forest LTER site, Petersham, Massachusetts, United States - Inc-BW-H-11-O ... | reverse complement strand
ACCAGACCAGCGTAGCGATCACGGCGGCGACAAACCATATTCCGAGCAAAGTAGTCCCGATCGGCAGCGTCACGAGGCCGAGAAAGCCGAACAAGATCGCCATAGTGACCGCGCCCCCAAGATCGACGCCCATGAACAGACACGGCTCGGTCGCAGAGATCGGACTGTTGCAGCCAAGCGCACCCGAGACCGCGCCGCCGACCAGCAACGACACTGTTGGCCCGATGGTGAACAAAAGGATCAGTCCCAGCGGGACGCCTAGCCACGCAAAGGGATAGCGCGGCCCGCGCGATTTTTGGTACTCAAGCATTTCGTTTCCTCTTGCGCTTGCGCCACCTGAGAAACCGCCGGTTCGGGGCACGACCACGTTGTGGGCGCTCAACGCCTGCAAGGCTGGCCATATCAAATACGCGATGACTTTCTCGCCATGGCCTCAACCATATCAATAATCGAGTTTCGCAACTCTCTATCGTTGAGCCGGATAAATGCTTCGGCAAACCGTAGCGCCTGTGGATCGAATGCCAGTGGTTTTGCCGACGTTCGACTCGTTCCAGCATCATCAGCAAAAAACTGCCCGACCGGGACGTCGAGAGCGGTCGAGATCATTTGTAGCCGGCTGGCGCCCACGCGATTCTTGCCGTTCTCGTATTTTTGGACTTGCTGGAATGTTACGCCGAGCTTTTTACCAAGCTGAGCCTGGCTCATCTTGCGACCTTTGCGAAACCTCCTGATCCGCGAACCGACCAAAACGTCGATGGGATTACCCCCTCCCTTGGTTCTCATTCAGTCACATCCTCGCGTTGAGACGATATTTGTTGATGATCCATTGCTTCAAGACCTGCGTCCGCTGTTGGGCACACGCCTCGGCTCGGCGACTTCCACTAAAAGCATGCTTATCGAATCCTCGCGCATTGTCTCAAGAAGATTAGTGCGCAGTTGAGCGCATGTCTGGTATGAAGCGAGCTGAATCGGAAAATCCGGGAGATCAGAATGGCGGAGTACAAGATTCACGAGCATCACGAACAAGCAGCACAGCACTATGACCAAGCCGCCAAACATCATCGCGAGGCCGCCAAGCATCACAAAGCGGGAAATCATGAAAAGGCTGCGCATCATGCTCGGGTCGCATTCGGTCATTACCTCGAAGCCGCCGAGCACCAGAACAACGCCGCGAGGCAACACGCGAAACAGCACAGCTAAAAACGATGATTGCGCGAGGGGCCATTAGGCGTTGGGGCCGGCTATGGCGGTGCGAAGGTCGTTGGTGCCAATGCGAGGAGACATAATCCGCGTGACGCGATCGCGGGCTTCATCGGCAGGGATGCCGGCGGCCTCGTTGAGCACTGCCGTGGCCCAATCGAGTACGTTCCTAAAAACCATTTCGCCATGTTGGTCTCGCACATTCCCTGCGAGAGCGGCGACAACAGCGACCAGGGCGGCGAAGTCTTTGTCATTCGGCATTGCTGACTCCATGATGGCGGAAACGCCCGATGCCAGCCGCCGGCTGTGACGGCTCTATTGGATTGGACCTTTGTCGCAATCAAACGTCGGCGTGAAACCTCGCGGCATTCTGGGGCGCTCGCGTTCTTGCGGCTGATTGCACAACTCACACGGCATGCCGGCGCCGCCGCAGGTGCAGGCGTTTGGATGATCGCCCACGGCCGATCGGCATGTGCCTCGCAAACCCATCCGGTATCGCCGCAGGCCGGGCACGGATGACATTCACCGTTGCGGCCGGACCATGAGCTTTTTTCTGGTCATGCGGTTTCGTGATCTCGAATTGCTCGATCGCTTTCGCCAACGCCTGCTGCTCGCTCATGGTATAGACGACGCCGTAGCCTCGGGCAGGCGAACGGGTGATGGCGATGATTTCCCACGGGAGGGCTTACGCTTACTACGCTTTGACATGCCAGAAATATGGTGGATTTTCGCGGGCATTTGGAGTCCGGACCTGCTAAAATCGTCAGTGCTGCCGGCGCGCAACAGGAGTAGACTCCCGGCCAATGCCGCCCCTGAACGCAACTCTTTGGATGCTACTTATCGGGTTGCTTGCTGCCGCCGCTGGCTGGGGCGTGGTGTACTTTTCGGCGCGGATCGAACGCCGGCGTAAGGCCTATGGGATGACTCGGGATTCGCGTTAGCGTTTTCCTCAAGGATTTTCCCGGTTCGCCGGAAAAAATCGTGCATGCCCGCCTGCCACAAGCCCAAGCGGCTGGACTAGCCGACGCCGGCGGGCGTCTAATGCCGGTCATGAGGACGGTCCGCGCCCGCGCCACGCTTGGCGAGCCGCAGTACCGGTAGTTGAACCTGCGCAAAGACAACGACGACAAAGTCGCAACGAGTCATTACTTACAGTCAGCTAAGGCTTCCAAGATGACCCAGCAGCAAATCGACGGACAGCTCACCGCGGAAAGCTTGGTGCTTTATCCCACGCGCGGCCGCACCATCGCGTTCGCGGCCGTCGTTCTCGTCGCATCGCTTTTTCTCGGATATCAGGCTGCGCACGCCCCGATGGGGATTTGGTGGGCTTGCAATCTGTTGGTTTGCGCGCTGCTGGCCTACATGGGCCTCGCCGCGGCTTTTGACACAGTTCGCGGCGTGCCGTTGTTGCAGACCTCGGACTCTGGCATTTCTATCAACAGCTTCTTGGGTCACCTGTTTGTTCGCTGGCCCGACACCGTAGGGTTTACCGAAGGCATCTTCCCCTGGTGGCTGAGAATTCGGCAGCGGGACGGAGCGCAGCCATCCGGGTCGATCGTTACACGCATCCTGAATAAATCGTTGTGGGCGCGTTCGACCATAGCCGTCCCGTTGTTTACGACCGAACGAAATGCGTCGGAGATTGCCAAGACTTTGACGCAGATTCAGTCGCGCAAGCTGGCGCTTAACGATTAAGTTGTTCGCATCCTGCACGGCTCGCATGCGCGGTCGCGGTCATCCGCTGGAGCGCCGGCTCGTCGAGCGACAAGCTGCGCCGGTGCGCCCGCTGCACCGCCTGCGGCCACAAGGCCGCGACGATTCAGCATCCAGGGTGGGGCGGCGAGCACATCGGCTTTCTGCCGTTTCCTGTAGCCCGCTAGGTGCCTTGCGTGGGGTGTGCTCTGCCGGCAACCAGTGTGGGCATGCTCGCAAAAGGTCACCTCAGCGCAGATCCCTGCTTCCTGACTACGCCGATCCGGCTGCGTCCTTTTCTTGAAGCAGCCGACGTTGATCGGGGTACGTGACACGATCAGGATTGTTCACAAATTCGCGGATCTGTTCGATCACCCAAACTGCTCCTGGCATTTCTTCTGCGGGGTATTGGGCGCTCACTGATGCGAGCAGCTTGTCGATTTGAGCGGGTTTAATTCCCGCATACATCATTAGATCGAAGGCAACTTTCAGAGCATCCATCAGAGCGATTTCGAAATCGCGAGGCGTGTTGCTGTCGTTTTCCTGCTCTGCTTCCGGCAATTTTTGCTTTCTTCCCCATGTCCTCCCCCGCGGATTTCTGGGGAGGATGACAATGTAAGAAATGCCTGATTTTACTGGCGACCCCGGCAGGATTCGAACCTGCGACCTTCAGCTTAGAAGGCTGTTGCTCTATCCCCTGAGCTACGGGGCCGCTTGCCGGCAAGCTTATATAGACTCTTGCGTTAAAATGCCCGGTAAATCCGGACGAATGGCCAGCCGCAAGCCGACCGGACGGCGGCAAAAACCTTTAATTTTGCCGCCGCGGCCTCGGTCACGACCTCGACACGATTCGCCCGTCAAATCCGCCGCACTGCACGTTCGAGCATGATCTGATCCGAAAGCCGCAGTCCGCACCGTCGGATCCAATCTGAGGCAGCTTTTCGGGATCATGCCCTTGAGGGTGAAATTGCGCGCCCGTTTGGGAGGAGTCTTCCGATGATTTGGTCGCTTGTCCGCGCCGGCGTCGCCGCCGCGCTGCTCGCCGTTGCGCCGGTGCTTGTGTCGCAGGCCGCCAACGCCGCCGAGAAGCCGTTCCAGAACCGCGAGCTTGCCGACAGCGCGGTGACGCTCGAAGCGCAGATCAAATCGGACGCGGGCACGCCGACCAAGCCGCTGCCGCAGATCCGCAAGGACGCCGAGTCAGCCTTCGCCAAGAACGATTTCCGCGCCGGCATGGCGTTACTCGGCCAGATCGTCGCCGCGGCGCCGAACGACGCTACCACATGGCTGCGTTTGGCGCGCACCATCATGCAAATCCGCCCGGCCGACGACAACGAAAAGACGCTGTTGCTCGAGCGCGCGTCGACGGCGGCTTATATCGCCTACCAACGCACCGCCAACCGCGTCGAGGAGGCCGACAGTCTCGCTTTCCTCGGCAATGTGCTGGCGCAGCGCGAAATGTGGCGGCCGTCGCTCGATGCGCTGCGGCTGTCGCTCGAAATCCGCGAAGTCGCCGACGTGCGCGGGCAGTATGAACGCTTGCGGGAAGCGCACGGCTTCCGCGTCCTCGATTACAGTGTCGACGCCGACACCACGTCGCCACGCGCCTGCTTCCAGTTCTCCGAAAATCTGCCGCAGCGCACCGATTTTTCGCCGTTCGTCGTGCTCGCCGGCACCGATAAGCCGGCTCTGTCGGCCGCCGACAAGCAGCTGTGCGTCGAAGGGCTGCAGCACGGCCAAGGCTACACGGTGACGCTGCGGGCCGGGTTGCCGTCGACCGTGCATGAGACACTGTCTAAGTCGGCGGAATTTTCGATCTATGTGCGCGACCGCAAGCCGTCCGTGCACTTCTCTTCGACGGCCTACGTACTGCCGCGCACCGGCCAGCGCGGCATCCCGGTGATCTCGACCAACACACGCGCGCTCGCGGTGGAGATTTACCGCGTTGGCGATCGCAGCCTGGTCGATGCCATCGGCAACGACTCGACCGGACGCGGCGACTTTCAGCGCAGCCTGAACCGCTACGACGTCGAGCAGCTGCGCAACTCGCGCGGCGTTGCGGTGTGGAAAGGCGAGCTTGCGGTCGAAGCGGCGCCGCTTAATGCCGATGTCACCACCGCCTTCCCGGTTGATCAGGCGGTCGGCGACCTCAAGCCCGGCGTCTATGTCATGGTGGCGCAGCCGCAGGAGACCAAACACGCCGACAATTTCGATTCGCTGGCGACCCAATGGTTCATCGTTTCCGATCTCGGCCTGACCGCATTCTCGGGCAATGACGGCATCCACGTCTTCGTCAATTCGCTGGCGACGACGGAAGCGAAGAACGCGGTCGATGTGCGGCTGGTCTCGCGCGGCAACGAAGTGCTGGCGGCACGGCGCAGCGATGCCAGCGGGCATGTCCAGTTCGAAGCCGGGCTCGCAAGCGGCGAGGGCGGCTCGACGCCGGCCATGCTGGCAGTGAACGACGGTCAGGGCGATTATGCCTTCCTAAGTCTCAAGGCGCCGGCATTCGATCTGACCGATCGCGGCGTCGGCGGCCGACCGGCGCCGAACGGCCTCGATGCGTTTGTCTATGCCGAGCGCGGCGTCTATCGCTCCGGCGAGACCGCCTACCTGACCGCGCTCGTTCGCAGCCCGCAGGGCGCCGCCGCCGTCGACGTGCCGCTGACATTCGTCATCGAGCGCCCGGACGGCGTCGAATTCCGCCGCACTTTGATCGCCGATCAAGGTCTCGGCGGCCACAATCTCACGCTGGCGCTGCCCGCCTCGGCGCCGACCGGCACCTGGCATGTGCGCACCTATACCGATCCGAAACGCGGCGCCATCGGCGAGACCACGTTCCTGGTCGAAGACTATGTGCCCGACCGTATCGAGTTTGACCTGACCTCGCCGACCGGCCACATCTCGCAGAAGGTGCCGGCCAAGATCAATGTCGCCGGTCGCTTCCTCTATGGCGCGCCGGCGGCGAACCTCGATCTCGAAGGCGAGGTGACGATCGCGGCAGCGAAGGAGCGCGCAGGCTTCGCCGGCTATCTGTTCGGCATGAGCGACGAAGAGGTCGATGCCGCCCAGCAGACCCTGGAAAATCTGCCGACCACCGACGCGACCGGCAAGGCGAGCTTCCCGGTGCAGCTCGACAAGCTGCCGCCAAGCACGGGGCCGCTGGAAGCGCACATTGCCGTGCGCATGGCCGAGCCCGGCGGCCGCGCGGTCGAGCGCAAGATCGCGCTGCCGGTCACGCCGGCCGGCAACATGATCGGGGTCAAGCCGCTATTCTCCGGCCGCTCGCTCGCCGACGGCGCCAATGCCAGCTTCGACGTCGTCATGGTCGCGCCGGATGGCGCCGCGACGACGCAGCGCGGCCTGCACTACGAGCTGTTGCGCATCGAGACCCATTATCAGTTCTACAAGCGCGACGGCAGCTGGAATTACGAGCCGGTCAAGACCACCAAGCGCGTCGCCGACGGCACAATCGACACCACGCTCGACAAGGCGGCACGCATTTCACTGCCGGTGAATTTCGGCCGCTACCGGCTCGAAATCTCGACCGCCGACCCGAACGGCCCGCTGACGTCGGTGTCGTTCGACGCCGGGTTTTATGTCGAAGCCAATGCCGATACGCCGGACATGCTCGAAGTCGCGCTCGACAAGGGCGACTATGCGCCTGGTGATACGATGACAATCGCGGTCACCGCGCGCAGCGCCGGGCGGCTGACGCTCAATGTCGTCGGCGATCGGCTGTTGGCGACGCAGACGACCGAGGTGCCGCAAGGCGTGAGCCAAGTAAAGCTTCCGGTCGGCAACGATTGGACCACCGGCGCCTATCTCGTTGCGACGTTGCGCCGGCCGCTCGATGCGCCGGCGCAGCGCATGCCGGGCCGCGCCATCGGCGTGCAATGGTTCTCGGTCGATCGCGGCGCTAAGACGCTCAGCGTCGAACTGAAACCGCCGGCGCTGATCCGGCCGAACTCGGCTTTGGCGATACCGGTCAAGGTCTCCGGCTTTGCCGCCGGTGACGAAGCGCGCGTCGTCGTCGCTGCCGTCGATGTCGGCATTCTCAACCTGACCAACTACAAGCCGCCGTCGCCGGACGACTATTATCTCGGCCAGCAGGCGCTGTCGGCGGAGATCCGCGATCTTTACGGCCAGCTGATCGACGGCATGCAGGGTGCCCGCGGACAAATCCGCTCCGGCGGTGATGCCGGCGCCGAACTGCAGGGCAATCCGCCGACCGGACCGCCGGTCGCGTTTTATTCCGGCATCGTCAAGGTCGACGCCGACGGCAACGCCCAGGTCGCGTTCGACATCGGCGGCTTCGCCGGCACCATTCGGGTCATGGCGGTGGCCTGGAGCAAGGGCAAGATCGGCCACGCCTCGACTGACGTCACCGTGCGCGATCCGGTGGTGCTGACGGCAACGCTGCCGCGGTTCCTGCTTCCGGGGGACCGTTCGTCCCTGCATCTTGATCTCGATAACGTCGAGGGGCAGGCCGGCGACTATACTATTGCGGTGACGAGTTCTGATGCCCTTTCAGCCACTTCGAGCCAGAAACTGACGTTGCGGGCGAAGGAGCGTGGGGCAGCGACCGTGCCGCTGACCGCCACCGCTGCCGGCAACGGTACAGTCAAGGTGAGCATCAATGGGCCGGGAGGCTTTGCCTCGCAGCGAAGCTACGCGCTCACCGTGCGCGCACCGGCGCAAATCCTGGCGCGCCGTACGATCAAGCCGCTGGCCAAGGGCGAGAGCGTCACGGTGTCGAGCGACATGTTCGCCGATCTCGTGCCCGGCACCGGGGCGGTGTCGCTGTCGGTCGGTTCGCTGGCGGCGTTCGACGCCGCGGGCCTTCTTGCCGCGCTCGATCGCTACCCGTTCCGCTGCTCCGAGCAGATCACCAGCCGCGCGCTGCCGCTCCTTTATGTCAGCGACCTCGCCAAGGAGGCGCAGGTGGCGCTCGATCCGGCGACCGATCAGAAAATCCGCGACGCCATCGAAATGCTGCTGACGCGGCAGGATTCCAACGGCTCGTTCGGGCTATGGGGCGTCGGCGGCGAGGACATCTGGCTTGACTCCTACGTTACCGATTTCCTCACCCGCGCGCGCGAACGCAAGATCGCAGTGCCCGATACGGCATTCAAGCTCGCGCTCGACCGGCTCCGCAACGCGGTCGCCAGCACCACCGATCCGGCCAAGAACGGCGGCATCGATCTCGCCTATGCGCTCTATGTGCTGGCGCGCAACGGCGTGGCGCCGATCGGCGACCTTCGCTATCTGGCCGACGCCAAGCTCGATGCGCTGTCGACGCCGATCGCCAAGGCGCAACTCGCGGCGGCGCTCGCCATGGCCGGCGATCGCACGCGCGCCGAGCGCGTCTATGCGGCGGCGCTCGCCGCCATCGCGCCGGCGTCGCAGCCGGATCTTGCCGGCCGCGAAGACTATGGCTCGACCCTGCGCGATGCGGCTGCGGTGGTGGCCCTCGCCAGCGAAAGCGGCGCAGCGCGCGCCACCGTGCAGGCCGCGGTCCAGCGGGTCGAATCGGTGCGAGCCAATCTGCGCGCGACGTCGACGCAGGAGGATGCGTGGCTGTTGCTCGCGGCCGCCGCCATGGCCAAGGACGGCGGCAAAGTCTCGCTCGACGTCGGCGGCACCCCGACACCGCACGCGCTCTACCGCACCATCCGCTCCGGCGATCTGAAAGAGCCGCTGCGCATCACCAATAACGGCGAAGATCAAGCCCAGGCGGTGGTGACGGTCACTGGCGCGCCGGTCACGCCGGAGCCGGCCGCGGACAAGGGCTTCAAGATCGAGCGGCAGAGCTACACACTCGCTGGCGATCCGATCGACCCGAAAGAGGTCAAGCAGAACACCCGCATGGTGGTGGTCTTAAGGGTGACCGAAGCGCAACCGCAATTCGGCCGCGTGATCCTCGCCGACTATCTGCCGGCGGGATTCGAGATCGACAATCCGCGTCTGGTATCGTCGGGTGATACCGGCACGCTTGATTGGATCACCGACGCGGCCGAGCCGGCCAATACCGAGTTCCGCGACGACCGCTTCACCGCGGCGTTCGAGCGTAAGAAGGACGACGCCCCGGTCTTCAGCGTCGCTTATGTCGTGCGCGCGGTCGCGCCGGGAAAATACGTGCGGCCGCAGGCCGTGGTCGAGGACATGTACCGTCCGGACCGCTACGGCCGCACGGCTACCGAAAGCGTGGAAGTCACGGCGGCGAAATGAGCGCCCCTCGTCATTGCGAGCGAAGCGAAGCAATCCAGCCGCGCCTGGATCGCTTCGTCGCTTCGCTCCTCGCGATGACGAAAGGTGTGCGCATCGCCATCCCCGGTTGCCTTGTTGGTTTCTTCGCACTCGGCGCTGCCGTCTGGTGGATCGCCGCGCTCGGGCCGGCGCCGCTCGGCCGCGATCTCGCCTTCTCGACCCGCGTCGTCGATCGCGACGGCCGCTTGCTGCGTGCTTATGCGACCGCCGAAGGCCGCTGGCGGCTGCCGGCACGGATCGCCGACGTCGATCCGCGGCTGTTCGCCATGCTGTTCGCCTACGAGGACAAACGCTTTCGCGACCATCCGGGCGTTGATGTACTGGCGCTTGGCCGTGCCGCGTTTCAGCTCGTTACCAGCGGGCGGATCCAATCCGGCGGCTCGACCCTGACGATGCAGGTGGCGCGGCTGCTGGAGCCGCGCAGCGGCCGAAGCTTTGCCGCCAAGCTCCGGCAGATCGTGCGCGCCCTTGAGCTCGAGCGGGCGCTGAGCAAGGACGAGATCCTCTCGCTCTATCTCGATCTTGCGCCATACGGCGGCAACATCGAGGGGCTGCGCGCCGCCTCGCTCGCTTATTTCGGCAAAGAGCCGCGCCGGCTGACGCTTGGTGAGGCGGCACTGTTGGTGGCGCTGCCGCAATCGCCCGAAGGCAGGCGGCCGGATCGCTCGATCGCTGCAGCCCGCGCGGCCCGCGACCGTGTCCTCGACCGCGTCGCCGCGTCCGGCAGCGTCCCCGCCGACGAGATCGCGCTCGCCAAATCCGAGCCAGTACCCGCCGGCCGCCGCCCGATGCCAATGCTGGCGCCGCACGCGGCCGATCGCTTCGTCGCCGACGCGGCTGTCGGAAGCGAAGTACGGCTGACAATCGATGGCGATCAACAGAGAGCCCTCGAGGAGCTTGCCCGCGAACGCGTCCGTACGCTGGCGCAGACGCTCGGTCCCGACGTTTCGCTGGCCATGCTGGTCGTCGACAATGCGACGGGAGAGGTGCGCGCGCATGTCGGCTCGCCGGATTATTTCGATGCGCGGCGCGCCGGGCAGGTGGATCTGACGCAGGCGGTGCGCTCGCCCGGTTCGACGTTGAAGCCCTTCATCTATGGGCTGGGCTTCGAGGACGGCTTCATCCATCCGGAGACGCTGATCGACGACCGGCCGACGCGATACGGCGCCTATAAGCCGCAGAATTTCGATTTCACGTTCCAGGGCACCGTCACGGTTCGCCGCGCCTTGCAACTTTCGTTGAACCTGCCGGCGCTCGCCGTGCTCGACCAGGTGGGCGCGACGCGGCTGAGCGCGCGGCTCACCCAAGCCGGCGCGGCTTTGGTGCTGCCTGAAGGCGAGGCGCCGGGGCTTGCCATCGGGCTCGGCGGGGTCGGCATCAAGCTTGCCGATCTGACGATGCTCTATTCGGGCATCGCTCGTCTTGGCAACGTCCTGCCGCTCACAGAGCGCGTCGAGACTTCTGCGGGCAAGGGGGATGGGAACCGGCTGATGGAGCCGGTCGCAGCCTGGTATGTCAGCCACATTTTGATCGGCACAGCGCCCCCGGAGAATGGCGTTCCCGGCCGGGTCGCCTTCAAGACCGGCACCAGCTACGGATATCGGGACGCTTGGTCGGTCGGCTTCGACGGCCGCTACACCGTCGGCGTCTGGGTCGGCCGGCCGGATGGCGCGCCAGTCCCTGGGCTGGTCGGACGGGCGGCCGCGGCGCCGATCCTGTTCGACGCTTTCGCCCGGTTACCCACGCCGGCCGCGTCGCTGCCGCGCGCTCCTTCAGGTGTCCTGGTAACGACCAACGCCAAGCTGCCGCCGCCGCTTAAACATTTCCAACCGGACGCCCGGTTCGGCGAGGCCCAGGCCAAGCTGCATATCCTGTTTCCGCCTGATGGCGCCCGGCTCGACTTGCCGGCCGGGGACGACAAAGCCTCCCTGGTCCCGCTTAAACTCACTGGCGCCGTGGCGCCGGTCACCATTCTGGTCAATGGGGTGCCGGCTGCAGCGCAGCCGCGGGGCACGCTGTTCTTTCGACCGCCGGGGCCGGGATTTGCTCGCGTGACCGTCATCGACGGCTCCGGCGCCGCCGACAGCGTCATGGTCCGGCTCGACGATGGCGCGACGGCCGCTCTTGTGCCCGCGGCACCGCCCAGCCAGCCGGCTTGCCCGACCACACCATGCGCCCGCCCGTGACGGGGTTCCGGCGCCGGAGGGTTTTGGTTATGGTCCGCGCGTTTTGCGAACCGCGAGAAGAATGAATACGAACAGCGCCGCGCCGCGGATATTCGCGCCGGGCATTGCTGTGGCTGCCGTCGCGCAGCGCATCCCGGTCAATGTTCTGCGCTGGATCATGGTGCTCGTGCGCCCGCCGCGCGTGCGGTTGCGGCCCTGGCCGCCGAGCTTCTGGCTGGCGAT
>Ga0210390_10004635_pt1 | contig 11573 bp, 12 predicted proteins | sample IncBWH11OmetaG_FD_161050 | JGI IMG/M metagenome (GOLD analysis project Ga0210390, IMG submission 161050) | Forest soil microbial communities from Barre Woods Harvard Forest LTER site, Petersham, Massachusetts, United States - Inc-BW-H-11-O ... | reverse complement strand
GCGAGAGCGGCAGCTACCTTGGCCGCAGCTTCCCGATTCAAATGGTCGGACCAAGCACCGAACGAACTGTGCCCATTCCGGTCAAGGAATTCACGCACTTCGACCATGGTTTTTGGTACCACATACGATACCATTGTCGAGAGTGCGGAATCGAGAATCCGGCGAGTGATTTCCGAAGTAGAACCTGGAGCGGGAAGACGGAAATATGTTTGGGATATGGACTTACGTTTTGGGGCCGGTTCTGGCTTTGTTGCCACGACGGTGGCGCGTAGCCATCGATCCCGGTCAGCAGCGCGTGGCTTGGATTCCGGCGACCATTTTCAGTGGGACCATAGAAGCGCTGGCGGCGCTGACCGCGTTGATTTATTGGTATTCCTATTCGGTGGAAGGCTGGGCGCAGCAGGCCGTTTATTCGACGATTAAAGCGCATCCCGAAGCGGCTATTCGCGAAGACACGGTGGGATTTGCGGCGATGACTCTGATGGCGATGCATCCGCTGACGTGGGGTATCGTCTGGTTCGGTGTGGAGGGTCTTGTCAGAGCGCTGGGCGCTGCGTTTGCGGGGAGCGCCAATGGGAGTTCGGCACTTTGGGCATTGGACCGCGTCGTTCTGCTTTTCCAGCGGCGTGCAGATGCGGGGGCGATTGGAGACAATGCCGCGTCCTTTGTGGATGCTCTCCGTGACAAATTGATTTTGAGCCGGACTCCTGTTGTGGCGGATGAAATTCGCGTATCGATGGATGGACCAGAGGAATTGATGGAGATTCGTTCCTGCCGTCCGAAAGAGGATTGGGATCCGCCACGTGTGGTGCGCTATCAAGGAATTTACTACCGGTTGGAATCCTGCTTGAAAGGCGAAGCGCCACGTCCGTTTCATTTTTGTCTGCGCAAGCTGGCTGCGGGCGTGCCCGGGCGAACGGTGCTGGAATATTTGCCCGATGTTCCGCCGATAAGCGCGGGCAAAGGAAATTAAACGGCGGTGATGAAACCGGCTTCGGGATTAGCGAAGCCATAGGCCATGCGCGGGGTGTTGAAAGCGTAGCCGGGGTTGCCGTCTTTATCGAGGAGGATGAGGCCGCCGGTGCCGTTGCCGCGGCGGGCGAGGAGCTGGACAGCAGCTTGCGCGGCGCGCGTGGGGTTAGAGCCGGCAGGGCGGAGAAAATCGCAAGCGGTTTTGGCAAGAACCACTTTCATGATGGCTTCGCCGTAGCCGGTGGAAGAGACGGCGCCGGTTTCGGAATCGGCGTAGCAGCCGCAGCCGATCAGCGGCGAATCGCCGACGCGCCCGGGTAGCTTGCAGCAAGTGCCACCGGTGGAAGTGGCGGCAAAGAGCCGCCCGTGATCATCGAGTGCGATAGCACCGACGGTTCCCTGCTCATGGCCACGATGATTATCAGCCGCATGGGAATCCTTGCGGCAGCGAGACCAGGCTTCGCGTTCGGCGGACGAGATGAGTTCTTCGGGATCGCAGAGAGGAATACCCTGACCAAACGCAAACTGTTCCGCACCCTGGGAGATGAGCATCATGTGCGGACATTTTTCCAGGACGGCGCGCGCGGCCTGAATGGGATTTTTGATGCGACGAAGACCGGCGACGGAACCCGCGCGAAGCGTGGAAGCGTTCATGACAATGGCGTCGCATTCGACATAGCCATCGAGATTGAGATGCGAGCCGTAGCCCGCGTCGAACACGGGATCGTCTTCGAGCACGGTGATGGCGGCTTCGATGGCGTCGAGAGCGTGGCCGCCGTTGCGGAGTATGGCATAGCCAGAGTGAAGCGCGCGAAGGCAGCCGGCGTTGCAGGCTTCGATGGCGTCGTCTGGGATGTCCCAGGCACCGCCGTGGACGATGAGAGAAGGGCGCATGAGAAAAGAGAATAGCAGAATCGCGGTGGTCGATCAGGGGATGAGGCATTTTGAAATTGCGAATGACGGTTAGGTTGAGCGGAGATTTGCGGCTGAGATCGAAGAGGATTCCTCACTTCGCGGACTCCGTTCGGAATGACGGAGTTTGTTAGACGAAGAAGTCCAGGACGAAGAGGAAGAGGCCGAAGAAGAGGAGGAACGCGCCCCAGGAGAAGCGGCGGCGGGGAAGTTGCGCTACGGAATGGACGAAGCCGGCGGGAATAACGCGGAGACGCGATTCGCCGCGGCGTTCGTAAAACGGACCGGCGGGAATGTAGCGCGAGAAATTGCGGCGAAGCGTGGTGATCTCGTCATCGACCCAGAAAGTGAACTCCGCGCGATGACGCCATAAAGTGGACGCGCCAATCACAAAAATGGCATAGCCGAGACAAGTAAGAACACCGAGAGCAGAACCAGAACCCCAATAAAACATAAGACCTCACCGCGGCTGGGCGGAAGGCGTCAAGCCTCTTCGTGAATGGTGACGAGGCGAACGACTTCGAATTCTTTCTTGCCAGCGGGGGTGGCAACTTGCACTTCATCGCCAACCTGACGATTCAGAAGCGCGCGACCGATGGGAGAAGTGGTGGAGATAAGACCCTTGTCGACGTCGGCTTCTTCGCTGCTGACGAGCTTGTATTCGACCTCAATGTTACGCTGCAGGTCAAGTACAAGTATGCGGGAGCCATAGCCGGAACGGTCTTTCGGAATGTTGCTGAGATTGAGCATGCCAAGATCGCCCATGCGCTTCTTAAGGTTGCCGATCTTGGCGTTCACGTAGCCCTGGCGCTCTTTGGCGTACTTATACTCCGCATTTTCGGAGAGGTCGCCGTGCGCGCGAGCGACAGCGATTTCCTTGGGAAGCTCGACGTTGAGCTCATGCTCGAGAGAATCGATTTCCTGCTGGAGCTTGTGCTTGATTTTTGCCAAAGGATCGGTCATTCGTTCGCCACGTGTTCAGAGAAAAATGATGCGGAGTTCGGCCAAGCCGAACTCCGCCAGGGCACCATTATAAGGTGGAGCGAAATGGGCGGACAAGGGGTAGGCGTTGGAAGACGCAAACAATTTCATAAGGCTTTTGTTTTCATCGCGTTGATGCCTAGCGGACAGCGAGCTCCACGGTTTGGGAAGCGGATTTTCCCGCGGAATCGACGATTGTGAGGGTGTACGTGGTTGTTTTTTGGGGGGAAATGTCCAGGCAGCGATTGTGCGACGGCCAGACTTCGCCGGTCGGAGGATCGAGGGTGACAGTTTTCGCGTTAGCGACGTCGTAGCAAATCTGCGCGGATTCGCCACGATGGATGACTGCGGGAGAAACGTACAACGCGCGAATAGCAAGATCGGAACCGCCGAGTTGTTCAATAGCGGCGCGATCTTCTTTACGGCGCTGTTCGGCGGCTCGTTCGGCTTTGCGGCGTTCGTAGGCGCGATTTGATTCACGGCGGGAGATGAGAATGAAGACAATGTAGGCAGCAACGCCGAGAAGAATCAGCCCGGAATAGATGTAGGGATTTTTGAAGATGGATTTTGGGGGAGGAGATTGTACGTCCATGGTGATGCTCCTGAATGATTCACTTACAGGATATGACAACGGAGGCGAGCGGTTCTATCGGAGGAATTGTTTAGGGCCTAGGGATCTTTGGATTTGCGATCTTGCGGACTTGGGGTCCAGCAGTGCTGGACCCCTACGAAGAGGTTAGGTTAGGGCTGCTTTGAGGACCTCGTGGAGGCGGTTGGCTACGATGGCATCTTCACCGGGCTGCAGCATCCAGACGCCGACGATGATGGAGTTAGGGCCGCCGGGAAGTCCGGCGCTGGCGGGGGCGCCACCCGTGCCCGGATTGAGTTCAACGCGAGGATTTCCCTCGCGCATTTTTTGTAGAACTTCCGTGGCGGAAATTTTGATGCGGTTCTGATCGTAGGTGATCAGCAGGTGCGGGACGTGATTGGCGATTTCCGGAATAAAGCTCTGCGCCTTGACGGTGGGAAGCGTTTTTACTCTTGCAGCGATAAGGTCGGCGCGTTTCTGGAATTCGACCTCAAGCTTGGCGTCATCCTGGCTGAGGAACCAGTCGACGGCGGCGACCAGGCCGACGATTTCTTCCTTGGCAACTTTTAATCCGCGGCCGACGGTGTTGGAGCGCGGAGAATTGTTCTGTTTCGCCGCATCGATCAAATCCTTGCGGCCTAGGAGCAAGCCGGTACATTGCGGGCCGCGCAGACCTTTGCCGCCAGAAAAGGTTACCAGGTCGAAACCCATTTGTGTGTAATTCCAGAGATTGGAAATGGGCGGGACGTCGGCGGCGGCATCGTTGAAGCACGGGACGCCGTGTTTGTGGGCGACGCGAATCCAGTCTTCACGGGAAATTTTCCCACCGTCAGCGGCGTTGAAGAAATGAGTCATGACCGTTTTATCGGTGAAGGCTTTTTCGTATTCGTCCATGGTTTCGACTTGGACGTAGCGGATGCCGCAATTGCGGAGGGCATGGTCGTAATCGTAACGATGCGCCTTCTGCACGATCACTTCGTTTTTGAGGCCGGCCATGTCTGTGGGAATGCTTTCGATGGCGGGTTTGTTGCCGAGGGTGATGCAGGCAGCGGTGCCGACTGTCAGCGCTCCGGCAGCGCCTGATGTAACCAGCGCGCCGCCACATTTGAGGCGTTTGGCTAGATATTCGCCAGCGGCGTCCTGGAGTTCGAGTAGGTGGACGGGGCGTTTTGAGGCTATGGCGATGGCGGCCTGGACCTCGGCCGGCATGATGGAGGCAGTCAAGACGGTGTAGGTGCCGGCGGCGTTGATGAAGGTAGAGACGCCGAGTTTTTCGTAATAGTCGACACCGTTGGCGGAAGCGGCTGTTGACGAAGCTTCGGCGGCGCGGAGAGCGGGGACGGCGCATGCGCCTACGGATGCGGCGATCGCGGCCTGCGCGCCTTTGCGCAGCATTTTGCGGCGAGTCAGTTTTTCGGACATGCGAGCCTCCTGATGATGCGGGCTTTATGAAATCCGTGTCGTGCAACGGCCTGCCTCGGAAGGCCGGCCCTACAAAAACTGGAAACCCCAAGAGCCCACATGCAAAAACGGCATGTGAGGCACCCGAGCCACGAACGTTGTTCGACTCAAAGCCGGAACAGCTAACCCCGAGACCCATCCTTCGCAAAAAGCGCTCAAAGTGGGGCACCCAGGAGAATTGCGCCTTGCGTTAGTGGCGCGGGAGATCGTCGGCGGTTGAGGGCTTGTCGGAGCCTAGTACGGGTGATGTGAAATATTGTTGGCGTGCCTTTTCCCATTCGACCATGCTGAGGCCGGAAGGATCGTAGACGATGCGCCCGGCGCGGACGGTCATGCGCGCGGTGATGGTGGTGTCTCCATCCATGCGCGCCCAGCCACAATCAATGAAGCCAAATTTGCCGTGGAGTTCCTGGAGAACGGCGATATCTGCATCTTTACCGACAGAAAGAGTGCCGAGTTCAGGGTGATGAATCTCGTTGGCGGGATTCACGGTGGAACGCTTGATGAGTTCATTGAGCGGTACGCCCATGGAGGCAAATTTGGAGAGGACGTTGTCATAGCTGAGAATCGTGAAATTTTCGATGTGCAAATCGGTGGAAATGGAATCGGGAAGGAATCCCTGTTTGACGGCGGGAACTGCGTTGCGGAACCAGAAACTGCCGGCGCCGTGACCGACGTCGAAAATCACGCCACGCTTGCGCGCTTCCAGCAGGATGGGATTGAGCTTGCCGTCAGGAAGAATGATCGGAAATTGCTGGGCGAAAACGTGCGTGTGGATGTCGCCGGGCCGCGCTTTTTGAAGAATTAGATCGGCATAGGTGCGATCCGGACGCGGCCAGAAATCGAACATGACGGGACGATTTGTGGCTTCACCGCAGGCGATGGCGCGGTCAACGGCAGCCCAGGGAGTATGCTCGCCATCCCACGGCCGGTCTGGCCAGTAGTGCGCGGTCTTCACGCCGACGATGAGGTCGGGATACTTCTTGATGGTTTCGGCGCAGCGATTGACGTCCATCTCGTCAACCGACTGTTCGAGACCGCCGCTCATACCATTGGCAACGATGTTGAGGAAGGCGAGGACGCGGACTTTTGCGCGGTCCATGACGCTTTCTTTTTCCTGAAGGAAAGATTCGGCGCCGGCAGTGCCAGCGTCGACGACGGTGGTGACTCCAGAAGTAAGGACGAGATCGGCGGGAATTGCGTAAGGCTCGGTGTGGGAGCGCGATTCGGGATCAAACCAATTGAGAGGAGCGCCGCCGTAAGTGATGTGCACGTGAATGTCGATGAGGCCGGGAGTGACGTACAGGCCGGAGACGTCAACAACTTTTCCGCCTTCGGAGGCGGGAATATCTTTTGCGACGGCAGCGATTTTGCCGCCGGATACGGCAACGTCCATCAGGGTATCAATGTTATTTGCGGGATCGATGACGTGGCCGCCCTTGAGGAGAAGATCGTAGCGAGGGGATTGCGCCTGAGCGGTCGAGACGAGAAGGAGGGAGCTGAGAAGAAGAATTATTTTCGCAAAACGGTTCATTCGGGATCCTTTCGGTCAGAAGCGGAAATTCGTTCGTTTCGAGCAACGTGAAGGGTTAGAAAGTAGAAAGGAGAAAATGGACAATCGCGCGATCGAATGGAAAGCCGTCGAGTGGAGGAAAATGGCATGCGCGAATATTCCCCTATTGAAACGAATCAATGAGAGTCTACTCAGTCCCGGAGAGATTGTCACCCTCTCGTCGCGGAAGAGAAATAAGAGTAAGCTGGAACTTTAAATTGTGGCGGTGAATTGTTTTCTGTGAGGGGAAGAGGTTCGGGCCGACATGGGAATGGATCGAAGAACCTTCGTAAAGAGAACCTGTACGGGAAGCGCGGGACTGATGCTGGCGGGAGTGCCGGTGCTGGGGACGGAACAAGTTGTAATGCCGCAACCGCCGCCGATCGATGTGCACGAAGCGCCTTTGGCGAAAAAATCAGCGTTGGGAATGCCTGGCTTGTACCCGGGAAGAGTGGTTGAGTTAGCCGACGCGCGCGCGATCGCAGGAAATCGCGTCTCCCAGCCGGTGGTACACGAGATGCTGGAACGCGGACTAAAGGAATTGACCGGCGAAACTTCCCCTGCGGCGGCTTTTGCGAAATTTGTCGAGCCGAAGGACGTGGTGGGAATCAAGATCAATCCATCGGGAGCGCCGGCATGTTGCTCCTCACCGGAACTGGTGCGCGAAATCATCGAAGGCGTGCGGTCGGCCGGAGTTCCGGTACGGAATATCGTGGTTTACGACCGCTTCGGATACGAAATCGACCTGGGAAGTTATCAGACGCTGATGCCTCCGGGAATCGAAATATTCGGAGTGCAGGATGGCTTGCTGGACGCTTCCGGATATGACGCGAATGTATATTGTGACATGAATTTTTTTGGCGAGTGGGAGACGCGTTCGTATATGGCGAGCATCGTGGCGACGCGACTGGACAAAATTATCAATGTTCCGACGTTGAAGGATCATTCCGCTTCGGGAGTGACCGGGTGCCTGAAGAATGTGGCTTACGGGAGTTTCAACAATGTGGCGCGGTCGCACAAGGAACCGTACTCGTTCACGAATCCGCTGATCGGCGTGATGTGCACGGTGGAACCGCTGCGATCGAAAGTGGTGCTGAACATCATGGATGGGATGCGCATGGTGTGGCACGGCGGTCCGCTGACGCAAAATCAGGATTTCATTGCGCAAACGGGCGTGCTGATGATGAGCACAGATCCGGTGGCGATGGACACGATCGAGCTTGAGGCGATTGAGAAAAAACGCAGGGAGAAAGGCGCACCATCCGTCTGGGAGCACAATCCGAAATCCATCACGGCGGACAGCCGCGAATTTTATACCGATGCGAGCAAGAACCTGTTTTACCGGCAACCGGGCCACATTGCGGCCGCCGGAAAACTGGGGCTCGGCGTTTCTGATTTGAAACAGATCGACCACAGAAAGCTTCAGGCCAGCTGACGGCGATGACGGAAAAATCCTCGATGACAGAAGTTGCAGCAGCCGCCGAAGGCGACTGGATCACCCTGCTGAAGGACAACGGCCGGACCGGAGGATTCGGCGCGCCGACGGTGCCTTCTCCTACCAAGGCACGGTGGCAGTTGCGATTGAGCAGCCCAGTCCGCAGCTCGCCCGCGCTGCGCGAAGCGACGCTGTATGTAACAGCGCAGAGAGGCCAACTTTATGCACTTAAAACCAAGGACGGCCGGCAAGAGTGGAAGTTCGAAGCCGGCGGAAAGATTAATTCGACACCGTCGCTGAGTGGGCGCAACGTGCTGTTCGGGTGCGACAACGGAAAAGTATACGCCGTGAACGGAGACAACGGCGCGAAGGTGTGGGAAGCGACCACTGACGGAGAAGTCTGGGCGTCGGCGGTAGTGCGGCAAGGAATGGTGTTCGTTGGCAGCGGGGACGGACACTTGTATGCGCTGGACGCGGAGAACGGGAAACGGCGCTGGAAATCCGAGTCGCTCGGCGGACGAGTGTATTCCACGGCGTATGCGGCTGAGAAGGCGATTTACGTGGGATCCGGGAATGGAACTGTGTATTGCTTTGAACGGGAGAATGGCAAGATTCTGTGGAAAGTGGCGACGGGAGACGGGATTGATTCCTCGCCGGCGCTTGTGGGAGACACACTACTGATCGGTTCGCAGGATTTTTTTGTGTACGCGCTGGACGCAAACAATGGCGCAGTGCGCTGGAAATATGAAACGGGCTTGGGAGTGGCGGCGGCACCGGCCGTGTCCGGCGATGCGGTGGTAATTGGAAGCAAGGACGGGCAACTGTACACGCTGGAACTGGCTACCGGAAAACTACGTTGGAAAATACGCGCCGGAGAAGCGATTACCGGGCCGGCCGTGTTTGGAGCTTCCACAATTTATTTGCAATCGTGGGGACTGCAGGCGCTGGCCGCGGACACAGGAAAAACCGTGTGGCGCGCGGGGCTGGGCATGGGCGTACAGAACGCACCGGTCATTGCCGGAGGCAGCATTTATCTGGCGAGCCTCGACGGCGAAGTGTATGCGCTGGAATAGAACGCTGACGGCGGCCGCATTGTTGGCCTGTGTTCCGCTTATGTCTGCGGGACACCGTGCAGAGACGCAACGGCCGGTCCATAAGACAAAGTATGCAATGGGAACGGTGTATGAGATTGCCGCCTACGACGAATCACCGGAGCTCGCTTCGCAAGCGATCGACAAAGCGTTTGCGGAAATCGTTCGGCTGGACGGTATGCTGAGCAATTACAAGCCGGAAAGCGAGTTGAACCGCTTGAACCGCGAAGGGCATTTTCATGCGGTGAAGGTGCCCGCGGATTTGTACCGTGTAATTGAGGAATCGGATATGTATTCGAAACTGTCCGGCGGGAAATACGACATTACGGTGGCACCGCTGGTGGATATGTGGAAAGCGGCGCTACGGGGCGACCGCGTCGTCTCTCAGGCAGAGCAGGAGAAACTGCGCGCGTGCGTGGGATATGAAAAGATCGAATTGATTCCACCGGACATGGTGGAGTTTCATTCGCCGTGCCTGCGCATTGACGTAGGCTCGATTGGCAAAGGCTATGCCGTGGATCGCGCCGTGGACATCTTGCGCGCGAATGGAATCAAGAACGCGCTGGTGGATGCGGGCCAGAGCAGCATTTATGGCATGGGCGCGCCGCCGGGACAAAGCGCGTGGGAAGTGCACCTGCGCGATCCTTCGAATCGTGTGGATCCCATGGTGATGCTGAGCGAGAACAGCGTGTCCACTTCGGAGCAGACGCCGCCGAGCCTATTGGGAAACGAGACCGCGGGACACATTATCGATCCGGACAAGGGGAAGCCGCTGGAAACGAAATACGCCCTGAGCATCGTGGTGAAAACCGGAACGGCGTCGGATGCGCTGTCTACGGCGCTGCTGTTGCTCGGCCCGGAAAAAGGGAAAGCCATCGTGAAGCAGATCCCGGATGCGGCGGCGATCTGGGTTTCGGCGGATGGCGAAGCGGAAACAGTTTCGACCGGTCCGCAGATTCGGTTGGCCGGGAAGCAGGAAAACGCGCGGGCGAAATCGTTGTCAGGCAGTCCAAGGGAAGAGTGATGAGGCGAGGGCTAGGTTTGTTTTTGTTGATGTGTGCGGCGTTCGCGCAGACGGTGGCGGGCAAAGTGTATGTGCGGTGGACGCAAAGCACATTGCCGCCGGCTAAACTCCTGGGCGTGAATGAGCTGGTGATTCCGTGGAACGACGGCGCGACGAGCCTGATGGAAACCGCGAAAAAACAGGGGTATCACGTATACCTGCAAGCAACGCTGGAACAGGCCGTAACCGCAGCGGAAGCGGGGGCCAAAGCAGGAGCGGCGGGAATCATGCTGCAGGGAACGGCCACACAGCAAAGCCAGGTGGCAGAAACCACGCGCAAATTACGCGAGCAGTATCCGAAGCTGAAAATCCTGCCGCTGAGCGCGGCCGTAAAACAGCCGGAGATGCGCGGATGGCTGGTATTCAACAAGAACGGGATTCTGCAAGTTTCGAGCCCATCGGCACAGCCTTGGCTGGACCAGAACCTGACAACGGTGAGGCAGGAACGCGCGTTTAATGGCGGGCAAGCGCCCATTTATACGTTCAAGTGGGATGAAAGCGATCCACTCGTGAAGCGGGATGGACCAAAGCCGGCAGACTATTCTCTGGCAATCACGGAAGCTGGGGCGTTTCACGCAGACCTTGTCCTGGAATTGTACGAAGTGCAGCAGAAGGGATTGGCGAGTGGGGACAAGCAGGCGCTGGAGGATTGGGAGCCGGTGAAACGCACGATTGCTTTTTACGAGAGAGGAAAAGACGGGCAGAAAGAAGCGGCAGATGTAGCCGTGTTGACGGACGATTACGACTCCTGCTACGAAGCGCTAAACCTGATGGCGCGACACAATATTCCGTTTCGCGTGCTGCATTCAGCGAACGTAAAGGCGCAGGACCTGGCGGGACTGGATGTGGTGATCGAATTTGCGGCGCCGGGGAAAGAATTGACGGAAACGCTGCGCACATTCGCCGAACAAGGCGGCACGGCGGTGCTGGTGAATTTGCCGGAAGCGTATCCGTGGGACTCATCGCCTGATCCGAAGAGGAGCGAGAGGTCCGTGACGTACACCGTGGGAAAAGGCAAAGTGATCGAGCTGGGAGAGCCGGTGAGCGATCCAGAAACATTCGCGCAGGATGTCCGGCGGTTGATGACGAAAGATCGCGTGCCGGTAAGCTTATGGAATTCGCTTACAACCCTGGTGGTGGAATATCCCGGCGAGAAGAAGGACGAGGCGATTGTAGAGCTCGTGAATTACGACGAAGAGCCGACGCAGGTGCAGGTGCAAGTGAAGGGGGCATTCGAATCAGTCAAGTTTGAATCGCCGGATCGGGGATGCTGCGAGACGTTGAAGCCCTCCTATGTGGACGGATTCACGGAATTTGTCGTGCCGAACCTGCTGATTGGCGGACGAGTGCACCTGAAAGCACAGTAAGCGGGAAACTGAACTGGACCAGCACCAGCGTGGAAATGCCTGCTTGATCGAAACTGCACTTTACTTTTTATTTTGTGATGGTATTGTTTGGCCTGCACCCGCCCCGGTCAGGGAAATCTTGCCAACCTGCTCTAAAGAGCGCAGAAGACC
>Ga0210390_10004633_pt1 | contig 11578 bp, 14 predicted proteins | sample IncBWH11OmetaG_FD_161050 | JGI IMG/M metagenome (GOLD analysis project Ga0210390, IMG submission 161050) | Forest soil microbial communities from Barre Woods Harvard Forest LTER site, Petersham, Massachusetts, United States - Inc-BW-H-11-O ... | reverse complement strand
CCTCGAAGAATTGTCCCTCGAACACCGCATCAACGAAGAGGTGCGGCTCATCCTCGATGCCTATCAGGACGAAATGCACCGCACCGGCGCCGCCTACGCCGAAATGTTCAAGAAGGTGAAGATGGAGCTGGCCCGCAAGTACAAGGCGGTGCTGTGAGAATCTCCCGCGATAAGCTCAACAAACTCGCTCACGTCGTCTCCGACGTACTCGCCGAGACCGACGAGGCTGAATTTCTCGAAGACCGCAACACCATCCGGCAGGAAGCCCGCAAGGCGCTTGAAAAGCTCCTACTCGAAGAGATGCGCATCGACCAGGCCGCCCGCCTCAAGATCCAGTCCCAGCGCCGCATCATCCCCGAAGGTAGCCAGGAGTGGGACATCCTCTACCGTAAGTACTACAACGAGGAAGTCAAAAAGCTCGGCATCTAGGAAAACGGGCTGTGTGGCCGCTCGACTACGTCTTCAACTGAGGATCCCGGCACGCCGTATGTTGGCACTGGCAAGTTAGTTCCAGCAAGCCCTTTGCATCGGCACAGGTCGTGCTGCAGTACTTTTTCCCATCAGTGGCCACACAACTGCAGGCTGGATGTGCGCATTTCGAGGTTGCAATCATGGGGACTCCTCTTCGGTTTTGCAGATAAGTACTCGCAAGCTACAACAGGATCGCACCGGCGAAAGTAATCATCTGTTCCGTTTTGCTCATCCCATAGAAACAAATCCAACATCAGTGGCAGGGTGGCCAGCTCAAGGCTTTGGGTTGACGGGCAATTTCCGGACAAAATCGACCCTGCCGCCCGAGGGCTAGCCCATTCAAGCCTTCTGTTGGCCTGAGTGAGGCAGAAAGAGTGGAACGCGAGGCAAACTCCTTTCTTCTGTCCGCTCCTGCTTGCGGGTTCCGTCAACCTTCAATCAATACTTACATCAACGGCGTGAACAGTTATCGAGAAACCTAGATAGACGTGGCAACTGACGGAGGTTGTGTGTTGAAAGCTTGGATGAAGATCCAGACAAGCTCCAGAGCCATGGGCCACACGATCACCATTGTGATCAGCCAGCCAGATTTGGTTTGGAAGGTCCCCGCTGCCCCGCTGTAGACAACCAGGCAGAGCGCTGCATTGGCAAGATAAGCAGTGCTTAAACCGGCAATGCAGGCGCGAGTAGGGAGCATATCGCGTCGGCGTAGAAATAAGAGTACCGCGCTGACAACGACAATGTCGAAGCCGAGGCAGAGGACCAGAGGCGCTGCCACTCGCTCGTTCCAGCGAGGTGCAACAGGAACGGCAACTCCACCAGGATCGTTCCACACGTCGAAAGGCCCGCGACGATCCAGAGGATGCGTCGTCCTGTCAGGGTGGACAGTTGACTCGAAAAGAGCGAGCGCAGGCGAAGCCAGATCATTGGAAACGCCAGAAAAAACGGCGCACCCACCAGCGCGTGCCACCAGTTCCCTTGATTCCCCGGGACCCTCAGCGTTACCGCATCCCATGGCGATGTGTTGACTGCGAATGGAAGAAAGACAACAGCACTGGCCAACAGCCAGACCAGTAACGCAATGACTTTGAGTAAGGCCGACCCTCGTTCTTCTTCCAATTGTGTCACCTTATGAGTCTCCTCTGCAGCTCTCCCTAAGTGCCGCATCATCGCACAGCATCGAGCGTTAAACGACAACGACCATTGAAAGGGAACAAGGCAGGTTAAGGGTGGCGTCGCCCATTTAAAACATCCCCATGCTCCTCACCCGCGTTTAGCTCCGAACGAGGCAACATCTGTTGTCAATCCCTCGGCCACATGCCTTTAAAGGTGATTTACTCGCAATTTTATGTGCTACGCCGCGGCTTCATGAGCAATCAGAGGGTTGTGAAAGGAGAAACGCTCATGAACGAGATCGACCTCGCAAGTATCGGAAACGCGATCAAAGCGGCGAAGACCGGCGATCGTGCTTTCTCCGATCGGGCCCTTATTCTTTCAACTATCGATCACCACCCTGCTCTCCGGCACGTATTTGGCCACGAAGCCCTCCGTGCCTTTTTGTCGCAAATGCGCAAAGCCTTCTCGGACCTCGAGATCGCCGTTGAGTCTATGGTCGGCGACAACGAGGCCATCGCCTTCGCCTACACACTCACAGGAACTCAGGATGGCCATCTGATGGGCCTTGCGCCGACCGGAGACAAGATCAAAATTCACGCTGTCTTCGAAATTCAAAAGGCCCAGAATGGTCGGGCGCTGAAGCAGTTCGGGCAAACTCCGAACGCGGGTGGACAAGTTAAGCCGGCACTAGCCTGAACTGGGGGTGGGATCCGTCTCCGCGAACGCTGAACACGCCCTTCAAAACATCCCGATCTGCTCCTCGCCCTGATCCCTCACTTCATCCAGCAACTCCGGGCCGGTGTTCCGCACGTTGTTGATCTTCTGATCCACGCGCCACGCCTTCATCTTGTCCGCATCAAAAGGTCGCACCAGGTCAATTGGAGGCCGCTGCTCATCCCCCGGCTCCAGCCATCGCTGATAATCCTGCCGACGGACAATTACTGGCATGCGGTCGTGCCCCGTGTTCTCTGCGACCAGCTCATTCGGCTCCGTCGTAATAATCGCGAACGTATCCATCGCGTGCTTCTTGTCCGGAGAGCGCCAGTGCCGCCACACGCCGCCCAGCGCAAACGGAGCATCGTCCTTCATCCCGAAGAGCCACGGCAGCCTGGTGTTCGCATTCACACGCTTCCACTCAACAAACGAATCCACGGGAACGAGGCAGCGGTTGCGTAAAAACGCCTCACGCCAGATCTTGCTGTCGAGCAGCGTCTCACCTTTTGCGTTGATCGTGTCCAGCCGGAACTTCTTCGGATCGCTCACAAAGCGCGGCAGAAACCGCCAGAACATCATCTGCAGAGTGCGCGTCCCGCATTCCTCATCCCACACGATGACCGGCTGCATCGTCTGCGGAGCCACATTGTAGTCGGGAGGCAGTTCCAGCGCCAGCCCGTCCACATTGCCGAGCGAGAATGCCTCAGCGATGCGCTGCTTATCGGATCGTCGCTGGTAGCGTCCGCACATTTTTCGATCCTAATTTATAAGCGGCCTGGCGCGCCTCAAAGAATCGGTTGCGCCCTCTGCCGCTATGAGGAGATAGGTAGGGATTCGGACTGCCGCCAAAATGGGAAGGGAAAACTTTCGCATTGCCTTCCGGATCTCTTTACTTGGCGGGTTCCGATTACGAGTGTCGTCCACTGTTGCAGCGTGCGAGAATTGCCGGTATCGGTTTGCGGTTCATCCATACATTCCGAAAGAAGGCCATGCCTTGATGACTGAGAACGCTGCGACTTGTCCACTTACGCTTGAGGTTGAGCGCGACGGCAATGCTTTTGTGGTGCGATGCCACGGCAGGCTGGTGGCGGGCACAGGCGATGTTCTCTACAGCAGGGTCAAGGAATTGATCCCGGATACCAAGCGAATCGTGCTGGACCTGACGGACCTTGCCCGCGTGGACAGCATGGGTCTGGGAACGCTTGTCCGGCTGTATGTCTCTGCCCGCTCGGCGGGCTGCGCTCTGGAACTGGTCAATCTTGGCCAGCAGGTTAGGCAACTTCTTGGAACAACCGGTCTGTTGTCAGTCTTCACCGTGGTGGGCGAACGCGGGATCAGGCTATGAAGGCGATCCGCGGATCACTCCGGAATGCCGGCGAGGCGAATCGGATGCGACCGAAATGGCTTGCCGATCGCGGTCAGCAGTACTACAGTGCCGGCTCAGGTTCTGACTACATCAACATCAAAGAGAAAATTACAGGAATTTATTAAGACAAGTTCTTGACACTTATAACAGAAGAGGAAGAATATTCCACCGAGCAGAAAAGAGTCTGAAGTCTGACTACTTCCTGAGACAACCTCGTCTTAAATGTTTCCGAGGTGAGATATGTACACCTTAACTGCATTGGCACCTTGACTGTATAAGCACCTCAATTGCATAAGGACAGTTAGGCAGGACTTCTGAATGTTCTCCGCAGACAATTGCGCGGAGCGGCAGTAGGAGCCTTACCACGGTTACTACTGAACATGCTGACGTCATTCTCCTCGTCCATGGCTCTGCGCGGCCTCGCTTGACCCGATCTTTCTGAGCCGGGCGCATAGCTCACGTTCATCTGCACACGCGCTCCTTGGCGTGCCGGAATTGCGTGCCTCAATACACGGCTAAGGAGGGATATGTATGGCCGGAAACACATATGTGTTCGGATATGGCTCGCTTATAGAAAAGGCGTCCCGAACTCGCACCAATCCCGACGCTATCGGCGCATGGCCCGCGCGGGTCACTGGCTATCAGCGCGGCTGGTTTCACCAGTTCGCTAACAATGTAGGCAGTACCTGCACATATTTAGGGGCGATAGAAAACGCGGGTGCAACCATCAACGGTGTTGTTTATAAGGTCGGGGATATCGAGAAGACAAAAGAACGCGAGACCGGCTATACGGCCACCCGAGTGGATGGGAAGATCTCAATGCTGGATGGGAGCGGGCCACTAAACCCGACGGACCAGGTCTATCTGTTTGTGAGCAATCCCGAAGACATCTCCAAGACTAAAGAACCTACGCCTGGCATCCCGATGGTCGAATCTTATGTGGACATCTGCATCAATGGCTGCCTGGAAATCGAAGCACTATATCGCTCGGCTGCGGGGTTTGCGCAGGAATTTATTAAGACATCGACGGGCTGGAACAAGTACTGGGTGAACGACAGATTGTATCCTCGCCGGCCGTTCATCTACTGCCCCAATTCGAGCGCCATCGATCAGGCTCTACAAACAGGCGATGTCTTGAAGTATGTACAACTTCACGACCTGAAGTAATCCATTTCTTATCTTAACGCGCTTGCTGCGCGTGCCGGGACACTTTGTAGCTTCGCATTGTGTGTGTCAAGTGAGCACTTCAAAGGACAGGCTCCGAGAATGGCTCTAACTCGCTATGTCAGGACTGTGAGAAGGCCTCGGTATGCTGTTAACCGCTCGGCAGTTCAAGATCGAATCCAGAAAGAGGACTTATGCCGGACAGTATCATGCCGCAAATCAAGACTATTGTTTTCCTGATGATGGAGAATCGTTCTCTGGACAATCTCCTGGGGTGGCTATACGAAAACAGCAACCCGGATCGAGTGTTTCCACCAGACAGTCGCAAAGATTACGACGGACTGCAGACCGGTTCGTATTCGAACCCAAGACAAAACAATCCCGGCCAGCTTGTTCCGGTCACGAAGGTTTCAGATATTCGCTGGAGGGAGATTCGAAGCAAGCAGTGGGGGGTGCCGTATTACGATCCCTGGGAAGCGCTAAGAGCTTACCCGAATGATCCGAGACAACCGTATAGCTGGAGCGGCGTGATGAACCAGTTTTACGGCGACGCCAAGATTATCGACGGGATGCCTGTTACAAAAGATGGTCATCCGGCCATGCAGGGCTTTTTGCAAGATTATTACTGGCCCAAGATGAAGGCGTGGAAGGGTGAAGATATCCTTTGGACGTACGGGCCGGAACAGCTCAACACGATTAACTCCCTGGCTCGCAACTTCGCAGTCAGCGATCGCTGGTTCTGCTCAGTACCGACCGAAACGAATCCAAACCGCGCTTTCTCAATTTGTGGTACCTCTCTTGGACAAGAGGATAACGGGCCATATAGAATCTCGCCCCCTTACCAGCAATACGACACCCTGACACTCTTTAACCAGCTTAGCCATCAAGGCAAAAGCTGGAAGCTGTACTATACGGATGAGTGGTCAGACGGTTTATCTTACACGGAATACACCTTCCCGCGAATCCCGCGTGGTCGCCACGATACCCTCAACGCCTTCTATAACGACGCCAGCGCGGGGACGCTGCCAGCCTTCAGCTACATTGAGCCCCACTGGACAGGTCTAACTACGACAGGCACGGATTACCACCCGCCAAGTTTTGTCTGTCCGAGCGAAGACTTCCTGCTGCAGGTTTTCACCGCCTTGCGCAATAGTCCGCAATGGCGAGAAATGTTGTTCGTCGTCACCTTCGACGAGCATGGCGGCACTTACGATCATGTGCCGCCGCCAGGAACTGCGATGAACCCTGACGGCAAAGTCAGCGAAAACGGTTTCAAGTTCGACCAGTATGGAGCACGGGTGCCGACACTGCTGATTTCACCCTACATTCAAAAGGGTACGGTTTTCCGGGCCCCCAGCGGATCAGCGCAGCCCTTTGATCACACCTCATTCATCAGGACCTTCTTGCTGTGGGCGGGAGTGAAGACGGAGGACATGAGTCTTGGCCAGCGCGTACCAAACGCCCCGACTTTTGAGGCTGTCCTCTCGAATACCCGAGTAAACGACACGTCAGACGGCGGTACCGCGTGTGCTCCCTCCGATGGAAATCAGGCAGTCGCGCTTCACTCGGCGGGTACAAACCAGGAACTGCAGGCGCTAATAGGCGACCTGCCCGCCGCACCTACTAAAGCCATCCTCGCAACATGCAAGACAAAGGAGGAGATAGTGGCTGCCGTGGCGGATTACCACAAGCGCACAGAGATCTAAGCCGACGTCACACCGAAAATGCTAAGTAAGGGACAAGAAACGATAGCGTGTGTCTCACGAACCTACTTCTACATCTGGATTTTGTGAACTCTACAGAAAAGGTGATACATCATGATCGATCGAAAGACCCACACTCCGGAATCCGTGGCAGCGGAACTCAAAGCCAATCGCCCAAAGGTGCCGCCACTAGACAAGGCTGAGGTCACCTACAACGTAAATCTTTCGAATTCAGGCGGGTATTACCAGCTCAACTGGAGCGCGGACGTGGTCCAAAAATACGATTGGATCGGCCTGTATCCTAACGATCAGGTTCCGGACACAGCATACATTACGGGCGATAACTGGCAGTGGGCCGCAAATGGCAGCCCCTACAAAACCGCAACGGCAGTTTCAAGCAAACACCAGGCGCGCTACCTTGTATGGGATTACGCAAACAGCGTATACGTCGCGGTCGCCGTCTCCGGCGTTTTATGACAGCTTGACTTATTCTCGGGCGCCCCCACCCGACCATCTTCTGGTTGGGTGGGATGATCGAAAACGGCTAGACGAGAGTCACCTTTCCAGTGGCGAGATCATAGTAGGCGCCGACGATTTTCAGTTTGCCTTCCTTCACCATAGGAGCGAGGACGGTAGAGGCCTTGCTCAGGAGCGTGGCCTGGATGGATGCATTCTTCTGGGTGGTGGCGGCAAGGTCTGGACCGGCCTGGTCAACGGCGGGGCGCAGGGGAGGAAAGAGGGCACTGATCTGGCCGGGAACTTCGTTTCCCGCGATGGCGGCTTTGACGGCTCCGCAACCAGAATGGCCGAGAACCATAATGACCTTGGTTCCGAGGACGGCGGCGCCGTATTCGAGGCTGGCGATGATCTCAGGCGTAGCGATGTTGCCGGCGACCCGGGTGACAAAGAGCTCCCCAATGCTCTGGTCGAAGATAATCTCTATGGGCACGCGGGAGTCGGCACAGGAGAGGAGGGCAGCGAACGGTTGCTGCTTCTCGACTGTGCGGTCGCGGAGGATCTGCTTGTCCTCGTCAAAGCTTGTGAAGCGTCCGGCGATGTAACGCTGGTTACCGTCGAGTAGTTCCTTCAGAGCCTCGTCGGGTGTGAGGTTGCTCTGGGCGAAGGCTGGAGCTGTGCTGAAAAAGCTCATCGCAGCTGTGCCGGCGAGAGTTGCGGCTGTTCCGGCAAGAGCTGAGCCGAGGAACTTACGCCGGGAAAGGTGAGACTTGTGCGATTCTGTTGAGCCTTTCATTGCAGGCCTCCTTGCTGAATTCGAAGCGAAGCCATCATAAACTGCGAGGCACGGAATCTGTCGGATGGCCGAATCAAATTTCTGTGGCGGTTTGATTCTGCCTTAGACTGGGTCGCAACGACGGATACCAGTCGAAACCGCAAAAACAGGTATAGGAGGGCAAACCGGCAACGATGAGCGATCAGAGTGTTTTGGAGAAGCTGAAGGCAGGGGCGCGGAAGTTTCAGGTTGAGATCCACGCCGGGAGTGCGGAGAAATACCAGCGAGCCGCGACGACACCACAGGCGCCGCACACACTGATCATCGCCTGCGCCGATTCCCGAGTGGATGTGGAGACGATTACGAGCTCGGGCCCCGGGGAACTTTTCGTGGCCCGGAATGTCGGCAACATGGTGCCACCCTACGGTGCGGTGACGGGGGGCGTGACCGCCGTGATCGAGTATGCGATAACGGCGCTCGGAGTAAGGCACGCAGTAGTGTGCGGGCACTCGGATTGCGGCGCAATGAAGGCCCTTCTGCATCCTGAGTTAGCGAGCAAGATGCCGACAGTGGCGAGTTGGCTGCATAACGGGCACGCAGCGTTGATGGTGGCCGGCAGTCAGGCAGCCAAGGATGACCGCCCGAGCCAAGAACTACCACGATTGACAGAAGAGAACGTGCTGATGCAGCTGGCGCACCTGAAGACCCATCCGAGCGTGGCGGGTGCGATGGCGCGTGGAGATCTGACAATTTCCGGCTGGGTTTATGACATTGGGACAGGAGTGGTACGGATCGCGGAGGATGGACAGCGGGCGTTTGTGCCGGTAACAGCTGGAGCCGAGGCTAAGGGATGATCGTTTCCAAGACGACGCACGTGACGCTGATGATTCGGGATTTGGCATGGTCGTTAGTGTTCTTAGTGGGATGGGACATCCTGATCGTGTTTTGCGAAAAGGTTATGCACTGGCACTGGGTAAGCTGGCCCAGTGTGCCGTTGGCTCTTTACGGGACGGCCATCGGAATCATAGTTGGGTTCAGGAATGGCTCAGCATATGCGCGCTGGTGGGAGGCACGGACGCTGTGGGGCGCAATCGTGAATGAGAGCCGAACGTTCGCGCTGCAGGTGCTGACGACAATGTCTCTGGAGACGGACGCGACCGCTAACGAGCAAGTGGAGATCGCGGGGTTGCAGCAGCGATTGGTGTTGTATCAAGTGGCGTATGTTCACGCACTGCGTCAACAGCTCCGGGGGCTTGACCCGGTGCGAACGGTGGCTCACCTGATACCTGAAGAAGATCCGGTGGCGCTTGCTCGCGAGAAGAACTTGTCGCTGACGCTGCAACGCAAGATAGGTGCGATGTTGATGGTGGCTCGCCGGCGCAGCTGGCTGGATCAATGGGAGTGGCAGGCAATTGACCGGAGCATGGGCAACCTGATGGATGCGCAAGGTGGCGCAGAGAGAATCAAGAACACGCCTATGCCTAAGCAGTTCGAATTTTTACCGCAGTTCTTTGTGCTGGTCTACTGCCTTATGTTGCCCGTGGGGGTGGTGGAGAACCTGGGGTGGTTTACACCGCTGGGGTCGACCCTGGTTGGGTTCATGTTTCTGGCGCTGGACAAGGTCGGGCGCGACCTCGAGGATCCTTTCGACAGCTCGATTCATGATGTGCCGATAACGGCGATCGCGACGACGATCGAGATCAATCTAAGGCAACTACTGGGGGATAGTAAGCTGCCGGACCCGGAGAAGCCGATCGATGGGGTCTTGTGGTGATGGAGTGAGGCACATCGAAAAAGCAAAAGGCAGGCACTGAGGCCTGCCCTTGCCTCTGTAGCCGAAGGTTCACTTGGTTTTGCGTGGGACTTTATAGACAAGGGATATGCCCACGATCTCGTTGGTGTCCCAGCCGGGAGGCAGGTTGACGGACTGCAACATGTAGTAGGGCCGGACGGAGAATGAATTGGTGACGGGCAGCCGGACGCCTACTTGAAAACGGTTCTGCGTATAGCTGCTGCCACCGTTGGCAAAGGGGTTATACCACGGCACTATGAAGAACTCGTTGCTGACGACGATGGTGGGACGCCAGGCGGTGCGAAGCGGCAGGGTGTAGTCGACGCCGGGACGAAACCGTAGGCGCGCAGAAGCTTCGCGGTCGTCGGGAAATCGCCCTTCGATGAGGGTGCGCAGGTTATATCGCCATTGTCCCCGCGCGGTGCTCAAGGTGAGGTTGAGCTGCAGCCGATTTTCGTAGCTAATGGCGGGATTGCCGGGAAAGCGCTGGTAGCGGTAAATCGGTATGACTGTAAGCCACGGCCGAGGGCGAAAGGCGATTCCGCCTTGAAAGAAGTACTCGAACAGGTTCGACGCGCCCTCGTCGAACCGCTGATGGAATTCGATTTCCAGGGATTTGTTTGTTGAGAGAGGGGTCGAAATTCCCTGATCGAGCCAGAGCCCTACTTGCTTCTCATCTTCCGGATCTTCGGGCTCCGGTTGCTGCTGCGCCCTGGCCGGGATAGCCAGGAAGCAACTGCACAAAAGCGCAATGACGCAGACTATGCGCCCCATCGTCATCCGCCTACCTGTGGAACCGTCTCCGCTTGCATAGAACTCTCGGCAAGCTGGTTCGGCCAATGGACCAGGCTTGCTTAGGCCTGTTTTATTCCGATTTGCCGGATTTCTATATCCGCACATTGGCATTCAGTACATTGATAAGTCCGTGACCTGTTGGTCCGTTGTCCAATCGGTAATGTGTTATCGGGAGAGCTTGAGGCGAGGGTCATTTCTTCGATCCTGCCAAAGCCGGCAGTGTGATCGGCAAATCCACACTGATGGCAGCATGGTCTGATAGATGCGGGTTCAGCGCTTCGTTCGACTCGTTCATGGTGCGTGCAAAGGCTGGCGCAAAGCGGTAGGAGTCAGCATCCTTAGGATCTTCTTTCAAATAGCCCTTCACAAATATCCAGTCCAGCCTGAATTTCCCTGCTGCTCCGAGGGTTCGGGGCAAAGCAAACGTTGTCACAAATCCCTTGCTGGCGCGCTCGTTCGAGTTGCCCAACGTCCCCTCGCGGTCGTTCACCGAAAGCTCCGCATCCCCACGAAAATCAATGCGGGTCCCATCATCGAAACGGTACTTATCGAGATCCTTAAAGAATCCCTGTTCAGGATTGGCCGCCAGTAAAGGAACCCCCGACGAAGTAGGGTCGGCTTGGAACTTTGTCTTTTTGAAGGCGAAAGTGCTAAGGCCCATGATGAGGCCCGCTCCTGTAGCGTACTTGACTCCTTGCGTGGCCCAAAACGCAGGATCGTTTATCTTTTTCAGCACCGCCGATTTTATGCTGATAACCGAGCCGTCCTCCCCGGTCGTATTCATATCCCCGGCGACGATGACGGGATGGGGAATCGGACGAATCATGTCAAGAAGCTCATCCAGCTGCTTGACCCGACCTTTCGGCGTCGTGCGGTTCTCCAGGTGAGTCGCAACGATAGTCACCTCCCGTTCCGGAAGATCAGGCACATCGATCGTCGCAACAAGGTTGGTCCGGCCGCCGCGGCGCACCTCGCGCACGATGCTCTCGCCAAAGAGCAGGCTTGCGCCTTTACGTTTACCGGCCTCAACCGATCCATACTTCTTCTCGCCGTTGTACCAGTCGTATGCCTCATATTTAAAAGGCACTAGCTTCACGTCGCGAAGGGGATAGCGAGAAAGAATTGCCGTGCCATGTAGCCCAAGCAGGCGCGCCTTGTCGGTGCTGAACAGTTCCTCCAACTCCTTGCGCTCGGTTTCATTTTCGACGTTCTCGAAGGATTGGGTG
>Ga0210390_10004632_pt1 | contig 11578 bp, 10 predicted proteins | sample IncBWH11OmetaG_FD_161050 | JGI IMG/M metagenome (GOLD analysis project Ga0210390, IMG submission 161050) | Forest soil microbial communities from Barre Woods Harvard Forest LTER site, Petersham, Massachusetts, United States - Inc-BW-H-11-O ... | reverse complement strand
TGACGAAATGCTCAACGGCGCCTGAAAAAGCGTCTGCCAGATAAATAAAAACGACATCAGCCGCCCCAACCGGTTTGCCCCGTACGCCTCGCGCAGAAAAACGTAACTTCCGCCCGCTTGCGGCATTGCCGCGCCCAATTCCGCCCACACGCATCCGTCCAGCGCCGCCAGCACCGCACCCACCACCCACGCCAGAATGCACTGCGGCCCGCCCATCGCCCGCACGATGAATGGAATCACGATGAACGGGCCAATCCCCACCATGAACGTCATGTTCAGCGACGTCGCTTCAATCAGCCCCAACCCACGCTCGAGTTTTTCCGGTTCACTCATGCCGCATCGCTAGAGAATCCTTCACGTGCCGATGGACTCCAAAAAAAGAGGAAAGTCAGCATAACAAGAAAGCCGAACCCGCCTCCCGAAATCTATTCCACTCTGCGCTATCATTGACCCGAGCACCGCGCCCCTCACGCTGATGCTGAACACCCACACAATCCTCGGACTAGCGCTGACCGCCGGCACTGCCGCGTCACTCTTCCTCGGATATTTCCGCTCGCGCCGCCTCCGCGCCTTCCCAACATACGGCTGGCTCGGATGGCTCGCCCTGCTCTCCGCCCAGGCATTACTCTTTGTGCGCGTCGAACCAGTCGCCACCTATTTCACGCCCATCGCTTGGAGCTCCTACATCCTCATCGCCGATGCCGCGGTCCTGGCCGTCACCAATCGTTCGCGCCTCAACGACGCGCCCATCGTCGTCGCGCGCCTCGCATTTCTTTCAATTCCTCTCTGGCTGATTTTCGAAGCCTACAATCTCCGCCTGCAAAATTGGACCTACGTCGGCCTTCCCGGCGCGTGGCCCGCCGCGCTTCTCGGTTATGCCTGGTCGTTCGCCACTATCACGCCTGCCGTGTTCGAAACTGCAGACCTCGTCCAGGCCATTCTCCCAGCGCAATCAGGCGCCCCGCTGCCAGAACACGCGCCGCAGCCCCGGAAAATTTCTCCCGCCGCCGAATACGTCCTGATGATTTCCGGCGCGGCCTGCTTGCTCATTCCACTCCTCGCGCCCCGGCAGCTGGCTGCGTACCTGTTCGCGCTCGTCTGGATCGGATTTCTTTTGCTCCTCGATCCCCTCAATCATCGCCTCGGCCTTCCATCCTTTATCGGTGATCTGGCCGAAGGCATGCGCCGGCGCCTCCGCGGTTTTCTCCTCGCCGGCTGGATTTGCGGCTGCCTGTGGGAATTCTGGAATTATTGGGCAACCGCAAAATGGCTCTACACGTTCCCGATGTTTCAGCGCTGGAAAATTTTCGAGATGCCCGCGCCCGGCTTCCTCGGTTTCCTTCCCTTTGCGCTGGAGTGCTTCGTAATGTACGTTAGCGCGGCTTGGCTCCTCGGCTGGATAAAAAGAGTAAAGTGAATAACGTGCCTCACCGAATCTCTCGCATCTATCTTGCCGTCGCGCTCTGCTTCGCTTCCATCGCCGCGATGCTCGCCGCCCCGCCCGCGCGTGCAGGAGAAATCATGCTCCCGCCCGAAGTCGTGCAAGCCATGAACAAAATGTACAGTGGCGATCCCGACGGCGCCATCGCCATACTGCGCAATCTCGAACAATCCCAGCCCGAAAATCCGCTCCCCGTCCTGCTCGATGGCGAAGCGCGCTGGTGGAAAATTTACTGTGCCAACCTGGAAATCAGATACGGAATGATTGACGCCTGGAAGCGTGGGAAAAAACCGGAAGATGAAGCCTTCCTCCTGCTGGCGGACAAAGTGATTGATCTCGCTCACGCGCAGATTGCCAAATCCGATACTGCGGATATGCATTTCTACGCTGGCATGGGTTTTGCCCTGAAAGTTCGCCTGGAAGTCTTGCGTGGTGAAAATCGCGCGGTTGCGCACGCCGGAGTCTCCGCCCGCTCCGAATTTTTGCGTGCCCTCGAACTCGATCCGCAAATGCCAGACGCTACCGCCGGCCTGGGCCTCTACAACTACTACGTGGATTCACTTTCCACCACCGTGAAAATCTTGCGCTTCTTCATGGGCATCCCCGGCGGCAGCCGGACGGAAGGCATTCGCCAGATGCAAATTGGCATTGACCACGGCGTGGTGACGCCCGTGGAAATGCGTTTCCATCTCGCCCGAAATTTGCGCACCTTTGACTTCCAATACGAGCGCGCCGCCGTGGTGGCGCAACCGCTCGTCGAACGCTACCCGGGAAATCCGATTTTCCTGTTGCTGCTCGGGAATCTGAACACCCAAATGGGCCGCCCCGAAAAAGCCGCGCAGTATTTCCAGGCCGCGCTCAATATCGCGGATCAACCCGCCACTGCCGATTGCTGCTCCCCGTGCCCGTCCTGTCCCACGTGTTCCGCCCGCGTCCGCGAAATCGCGAAAACTTTCCTCGCCTCACCGCACTAGAGCCCGTTTTCGTAGCGCCGGCGTCCCGCCGGCTCCTTTGCCTTTGTTTAGCTAGCGGGCATCTTTCTCTCTCTCTTGTTTATCGCGTCGAATGCTTATGACGCCGCTGCCGAAGCCGTGGAACTCTTGCCCCGCTCGGTGCGGCTCATCAGCAGCGTCGAAATGCATCCCGATACAAACGCCGCGCCCCACATCGTCGTCGCTCCCCACTTCCCCAGAATGCTCGCGCCCAGCCACGGTCCCACCGCAAACGCGACGTTGAACGACATTGTGTATAGCCCCATGTATTCTCCGCGCCTCTCGGGCGGTGCGAGTTCCGCTGCGTACGCCGAGCTGCCCGGCATCAGAATCATTTCACCGAACGTCCAGACCACCACCGCCGCAAAAACGCCGGCAGTTTTCCCAAAAGGCGCAATTCCCACCACCGCGTACGATCCAAATCCAACCGCGTACAAAAATGCCCCCAGCATCAGCGTCCGTCGGTGCGTCCAGTGCTCCGTCGCTGCGTTCAACGGAACTTCCAGCGCCACAATCAGCAAAGTATTCACTGTGAAAATCGTCCCGAACACCGATTCTGGAAAGTGCAGATAACGCACCAGGAACAGCGGCAACGTGGACGTAAGTTGATAACCCACCAGCTGCACCGGAATCATTGCCGCCAGAAAATAAAGCATCCGCGGGTTTCGGAACGCGCGCAGATCCGCCGCGGGATGCAGTGCCGCCAGTGGCGCGGAACTAACCGCTTCGATTTCGCGGCCCAGGTCCGTCGGGTCCGTCCACTCCGGCTCATGCGTCCTGTGTCGTCCTAAGTTGCGCATTGGCCAGAGCACCAGCATCGCTCCGGCCACAATCGAAGTCGTGCCGTCCACCAGAAACAGCCAGCGAAACGAATACACCGCCAGGATTCCGCCGATTGCCGGCCCCACGCTCATCCCCAGATTTCCGGCCAGCCGGCCGAGCGCGAACGCCGCTTTGCGTTGCGCCGGCGCCACCAAATCCGAAACCATCGAAAGCGTCGCGGGGCGCAGCGACTCGTTCAGCACCGCGAATGCAAACGTCATCATCAAAATCGCGCTGTAACTTTTCGCCAGGGGAAATAGCAGCAGCAGAAACCCCGTCAGAAACAGCGAGGCCTTCATGATCGGCAACGGTCCCACCCGATCCGTCATGATGCCCGCCAGCGGCATGGCCATCAACGCCGCCAGGCCGTATACCGTCAGCGCCAGCGCCGCCCGCGCTGGCGTCACTCCCAACGTGTGCGTCACATACAAAACTAGAAACGCCAGCACCATCGTTCCGGAGCGATTCACCAGCGTCGCCGCCGCAAGCATCCACATCTCTCGTGGCAGATTTTTCAGTCCGCGCCAGGGATTCATAGGAGGGTGGCGCCGGCGTCTCGCCGGCGGTTTTTCTTCGAAGTATTGGGAACGAGATCGAGCCCGGTCAACGCAGTCGCGTCAGTGCCCGAGTCGCGCGCCTACGAATGTGCCGCTTCTTCCTGTTCGAAAGCATGATACGAAGACCGCACCAGCGGTCCAGCTTCCACATGTTTGAATCCCATCGTTTCGCCGAGCCGTTTGAACTCCGCGAATTCGTCGGGATGCACGTAGCGCTCGATCGGCAGATGTTCGTGCGTCGGCTGCATGTACTGGCCGAGCGTCAAAATGTGTGTGCCCTGGGCCGCGATGTCTTCCATCGCAGCCAGCACTTCTTCCCGCGTTTCGCCCAGTCCCAGCATCATTCCGGTTTTGGTAGGTAGTCCCGGAATCATTTCTCCCGCGCGCCGCAATAATTCCAGTGACCGCTCATACACCGCGCCCTTGCGCACCTGGCGATAAAGCCGCGGCACGGTTTCCATATTGTGATTCAACACGTCGGGTTTCACAGCCATCACGGTCGCAAGGGCGTCCCAATCGCCGCGAAAATCCGGGATCAGCACTTCCACTTTGCACCCCGGGACGCGCGCGCGAATTTCCGTGATCGTGCGCGCAAAAATCGCCGCGCCGCCGTCCGGCTGGTCGTCGCGATTCACCGAAGTCACCACCGCATAACGCAATCCCATCCGCGCCACGGCTTCCGCCACTCGCTCCGGCTCGTCTTCCGCCGGAGGACCCAGAGGCTTGCCGCTCGGCACCGCGCAGAATCCGCACGCCCGCGTGCAAATGTCGCCCAAAATCATGAATGTCGCCGTGCCATGTTCCCAGCATTCGCCCATGTTGGGGCAGCGCGCGCTCTCGCACACCGTGTGCAGATCTAGCGTGCGCATCGTGCGTTTCAGTTCCTGATATTTTGGTCCGCCGAAAAATCGCACACGCAACCAGGACGGCCGCGGATGCTCCGCGGGCGGCGGCGTGGAGTTCGGAAGGATCGTAAAGGGCGTAGCCATGGCCGTTTTGGGTGAAAAACCATTGTACGTGGAACCGCCCAGGCCAGACAACCGCGCAGCGCGGCGCGAATGGTTCTCATGAATGGACTGCGAACGCCGGAGCGAATCCGTTGGGGTAACCTCGGAGCTCTTTGCCTAGCCTTAAACCCTGAAATTCGACGTAACCTGTTCAACCAGAACCACGTCTGAACCTAGCGTTATGTTGTACTCTTACCACACCAGTTGGAACATATCTAACTTTGCCTGTATAAGTTACTGATTGCAAAGGGCTATAATCACTGATGAGGGGTCACCGACGTGCATAGAAAGATTTGATCCAGCGAATGCCCTATCAACTCACAATACACAAACCAGTCGAAACTCGCGGCGTCGGGCTACACACTGCCGTGCGCTGTCACCTACGTCTGCTTCCAGCGCCTGCGGACACTGGAATCGTCTTCCGCCGGGTCGACCTGGACAATTTCGAGATTGAAGCACATGTGCGCAACGTCGCGCGCGTGAGCTATGCCACCAGCTTGATGAAGCAAGGCGTGTTGCTCTCCACCGTGGAACACTTGCTCGCGGCGCTGTACTCCTGCGGCGTCGACAATGTGTACGTCGAGCTGGACGCTCTGGAGCTTCCGATCCTGGATGGCTCGTCGAAGCCTTTCATCGAACTACTGGCGGAGGCCGGGATTCGCAAGTTGCGGCGGCAGCGGCGTTACATCCATGTGATCAAGCCGCTGGAATTTTCCGACGGCGACCGCCGCATCGGAATTTATCCCGCGGATGAATTTCGGGTGCACTGTTTCGTGGACTACAAACATCCGGATGTGGGTCCGCAGGAAGTGGAAATGACGGTGGACCGTCAATCTTTCAGCCGGGAGCTGGCGCCGGCGCGCACGTTTGGATTCATGAAGGATTTTGCGGGCTTGCAAGCGATGGGATTGATTCGCGGCGGCTCGGTCGAAAACGCGATCGTGCTGGACGACGAAGGCATTCTGAACGGCCCGCTGCGTTTTCCGGATGAGTTTGGCCGGCACAAAGCGCTGGACCTGATCGGCGATCTAGCGCTGGTGGGGCGTCCGCTGAAAGCGCGCATCGTGGCGCACAAAGCTGGTCACGCGCTGCATACGCAGCTGGTCACTCGCCTGCTTGCCGACCACACTCTTTGGACCGAGACGACTGCGCCGCGCGATGCCGAAGATGCGCGGCCCTCTGTTGCCGATTCTCTTCCCGCCACAACCTAATTTTTCCGGAATTTCACGCAGTGCGAACAATCACAAAATGAATCAGGCGCCGGGTGCGGAAGCCTAGCTTCTCGTACAAATGAATCGCGGAAACATTTTCCTGGCGCACGTGGAGAATGGGAGTTTCACCGCGCCGGATGATTTTGCGCATCAGAATGGACATCAATTCGCGGGCGTATCCGCGGCCTTGAAAGTCCGGATGGGTGCAGACCGCGCTGACTTCGGTGTAACCCGGCAGATGCAGCCTTTCGCCGGCCATGGCTACCAGACGCTTGGATTGGCGGATTCCCAAGTATTCGCCCAGTTCGCGCGTGCGCGTGCCGAAGGGGCCGGGCTTGGTCAATTCGGCGAGCGCGACCATTTCCGCCACGTCTGCAGGAGTTAATTTTTCGGCGGGAAAACCATCTTGCGCGAGATTGGGTTTTTCGCAGAGCATCTGCACTAGCGGCGATGCATGGACGGTGATCCAGTCCGCGGGAATCTGCGGCGGTTGATCCAGGAATAACGCCGCGCCGGCGCGCTGCAGAGTTTTTGCGAGCGAGGCGTACGCTTCGCTGGTTGGTTCGCCCATCGCTGCGAGCAAAGTTACTTCCGGAGGGTAGCGTTTCGCGAGGTCGTCGCCTTCGGCGAAGTGTGCGTGGAGTGTCGAGAGCGAATTCCAGATCGGATTATCGAGGATGTGCATCGTCTTCGCGCTCTCGACGGCTGTCTGCGTTTTCATCGCTGCACTTTTGATCCTTGCTCTTTCGATCCCTGCTCCTTCGATCCTTGTTCCTTCGATGCTCGCACAATTTATGCGGCGCGTGAATTCTGCGCTATCCGAATGTAGCGGCCAAATTGTCCTGTGAGATTTTCGCTACTGTAGCGGCGGACTATCCGCTGTGGCGGATTCTCCGCTAGCTGAAAAACGAATGACTCCGGTCTGATCGGCAAAGAAGCTGCGCATTCCCGTGCTGCCGCGTTGTAGCGGTTCTGCGGTCACTGTGAAACCGGACGCGCCTCCGGAGGTACAGCCTTTCGCGGCGGCCTTGGGTGAAATGACGGGCGCCGCGCTGTTGTCCGGAAACACTGGAGTGTAAGTAAAGACGTAACCGCTTTTTTGGCCCGACGCCAGTGGCGCGTGAATCAAATTTGCATGGTTGCAGGCCGCTTCGCTGCCGGAGGCGCTTCCCATCACTTCCAGGCTTGAAGGAAATCCATTTTCATATTCAGAGCTGTAAACGACCGCGGCGGTCTCGATGGTGCGAAGCGAGGCCACGGCGGAGGCTTCATTCGCGGCCATGCGCGCGCGCAACAGATTGGGGATCGCGATGGCGGCGACGATCATGATGGGAAGGACCATGAGGCCGAGATAGCCCAGCACCAGACCGGTCGTCGCGATGCCCTGACCGCCGATGCGGCCTGCCGATTTGCGGATTTCGGAGTGCGCCATGTGGCCGAGAATGACCGCGGCGATGGAGGCGGGAAGAAAAATTGTGAAAATCCCGCAGATCAGGCTGGCGATGGCTTTGCCGCTGGTGGGCGGATTGCTGTCGAGCGGAGGCGGTGTTGCGAATGAACCGCCGGGGACTGCGCCCGGGCCTGTGGTTGGTCGTACGGCGGCAGCGGCAGTGAGCGGGCTGCCGCACTTGGAGCAGAATTGCCCTGAGTCGGGATTGGCCGTACCGCAGTTTCGACAAAACATTGCGTGCCTCCTGTTTGACTTGCGAGGGAATATAGCGCTTTGGTTAACAAATGCACGGTATTTGTGGCGCTGGAGCGGCTGTTTCGATTGCCAAAGCTGCGCGGGGAAGCGACAATAACTGTCGAATGGCTGCCGCTGACACCGTCATTGTAATTTTGGCTGCTGGGAAAGGGACGCGAATGCGTTCTGACCTGGCGAAAGTGTTGCATCGCGCCGGCGGACGGCCGCTGCTGGAGCATGTGATTCGCGCATGCCAGCCTGTGAAAGCGGCGCAGATTTTGGCCGTGGTGGGGCACCAGGCGGAAGAAGTGGGGGCGCTGGCCGAATCGCTGGGCGTCGATACGGTGAAGCAGCAACCGCAGCGCGGCACCGGACACGCGTTGCAAGTAGCGCGGCGCGCGCTGCGCAAGAGCGCGAAGCTGGTGATCGTGGTTCCGGGCGATGCACCGCTGCTGCGCGCGGAAACTTTGACGGCGCTGCTGGACACACACCGCCGCGGCGAAGCGGCTGCCACGATTCTGAGCGCGGAGCTGAGCGATCCCACGGATTACGGCCGCGTGGTGCGCGATTCCGAAGGGCGCGTGCAAGCGGTCGTCGAAGAAAAAGCCGCGACGCCCGAACAGTGCGCCATCCGCGAAGTGAATTCCAGCATTTATTGCTTCACGCTGGAAAAACTGTGGCCGTGCCTGAACGCGCTGCGGCCGAACAACGCGCATCGCGAGCTGTACTTGACCGACGCGATCGCTCTGTTGCGGCAGCGCAATGAACGCGTGCTGGCGCAGGTGGCTCCCGACGCAAATGAAATTCTGGGATGCAACACGCGCGCGCACCTGGCGGACGTGGACCGGATATTCCGCGCGCGCAAAGCCGCGGAGCTGATGGAGGCTGGCGTAACGATTTACCTGCCGGAGACCGTGGTGATTGATCCGGAAGTGAGCGCGGGCCCCGACACGGTGATTGAGCCGTGCGTGCAACTGCTGGGCAAGACGCGCATCGGCGCACGCTGCACGATTCAGACAGGCAGCGTGCTGCGGGACATGCGTCTGGATGACGAGGTATTGATCGGGGCGCATAGCGTGATGGTATCCAGCCGCATTGGCGACAAGGCACAGGTGGGGCCGTTTGCGCGGCTGCGTCCTGGGGCGGATATACGCGCGGGCGCGCACATTGGAAATTTTGTGGAAGTGAAAAATTCCGTGGTGCACGAGGGTGCGAAGGCTGGGCACCTGACTTATCTGGGCGATGCGTCTGTGGGGCGCGAAGCGAACATCGGTGCCGGGACGATTACTTGCAACTACGATGGCGTGGCCAAGTATGAAACCACGATCGGCAATCGCGTTTTTATCGGGAGTGATACCGCGTTGGTGGCACCGGTGCGAATTGGCGATGGCGCCTATGTGGCGGCGGGGTCCACGATCACGGAAAATATTCCAGCCGACGCGCTGGGAATCGCGCGCGGACGGCAGACAATTAAGACTGGTTGGGCAGCGGCGCGGCGGCGCGAGTTGGCGCGGGCTGAGCGCGACGAAGGGCGCAAGAAACCGAAACGCCGCGGTAAGGTTGTGCGGCGGGCGAAGGTGAAAGCGCGGCGACAAGTGAAAGGCAAGGCTGCGAAGCGTTCGCGGCGTTAGAATTTCGTTGCAAAGGCAAAATCGGTACTTCAGCGGCTGAAGCCGCTCGACGTTTTCTTGGTTTATGTCGTGGCTGAAGCCACGACCTACAAAGATTCTTGTTTCCTCACGCATCCTCTGCGCCTCTTGCATCCCTCGTTCGGTTGGGCATTTGTGCATCGTGCGTTTCTTGTTGCGGTTAGAAAATCCTTTCTCGTCTGGTTTCATGGATTTATGAATTTTCTGAATTCGGGTCTGTTGCGGTTAGGATTTTGGGGCCGCGTTTGCTGCGAGCTCGTTTCGGCGAAGCTTGATCGGATTTTGCGGCGGTGCGACGGCGCTTCGCGGGCTTCGGCGGAGCGGGGTCTGAGGGTGGATTGGGTGGTTCATCGAGCGACGCGGGGCCGGTAAGGAGGTATTGGGTTCTGGGCGCTTCGGACCATTCACCGTGTTGGTTGATGCGGACGTAGAGTCGGGTGGCGCGGATGATCATGTCGGCGGCTTCGAGAGGGCAGCTTTCGGCGGATTCCAGGAAGCTTTCGAGGACGCGGGCGACTTGGCGTTTGCGGCGCTCGAACAGGCCGGCGTAGTGAGCGTGGCGATAGACGGAGACGCGATCGGTGATGTTGAACGCTTTGGCAATTTGCTCCGGATTGCGCCAACGGATGAAATCGCCTTCGATGGCATCGCGATCGGGATGACAGCAGATGGTGCAGCGGCGGGGATGGCGGGAGAAATCGGGAGGGGCGGAGGGATCCGAAGGAGCGAGTGGCGCGGCGGGAATGGAGGGCGGCTGTTCGGGCGGCAGCGGAGGAGCGGGGAGCGGCTGATCCGGTGAAGTTGCCGAGGAAACGGCGGCGGCGTCCGCGGCAGCATTGGCGGCAGCCAGCTTCTGGGCGGCCACGCGTGCATCCGCTGCCAGTTTGGCGTCTCTCTCTTCGTCCGTAAGGAGCTCAAGTCTTTGGGGCCCGAAACGCGAATCGGAAACGAAGCGGTAGTGGATTGGGAAGGTGCGCTTTTTTCTGGGCGGTGCTTCGTCCATGGCGGCCTCATTTGCGGACGAGCGGAGGCGCGCGGGCGAATGGATCCCGCGGCGAGGCGGGCGGAGAAGTCCCTGAGCACGGGGACGGGCTCGCTCGTCCGAACGTCAGCTATTTAGTTTTTAGGGGTGCGCTGCACGCGCTGGTTACTTTCTGCTGCTGATTACTATGTATCATACTTTTTAGCGGATTTCAAGAACGAGGTTAGTCGATCCGCGGCTTGGCGGGAACGAACCGCCAAGCGGGAGAAGGGCGTTCCCAGGAACCGCGGGATAATGTGCTTGACTGGGGCGGCAGGTTGGAGTTTTGTAGGGCGACGGCGGCGGAATCGTCTGGCGATCTGCGTGATTATGGAAATTTGGTGCTGCGAGAGGTGCTGCGATGACTACTGGTGCTGGAGTTGGCGCGGGGGCGGGGACGCATCCGGTTCACAAGGCGATGGCTAGCCACACGCATCCTGGGAATTTGCCCTGGGTGCCTTGGGCGCCGGGACATTTCATTAAGTTGATCAAGCTGAACCCGGTGACGGGGCAGATCATATTGTTTATTCGGTCGGTGCCGGGAGCGGCGCTGCAGATGCATTTTCATCCGGGCACGGTGGTGGTGTACACGGTGCAGGGGGCATGGACTTACGACGAGGGCTGGGTGTCTGAGATGGGCGATGTGGTTTTTGAGGTGGCGGGGTCGACTCATTCGCCGCGGATGGTGGGGAAGGAGGATACGATTGTGTTTGCGGTGATCGAGGGGGCGCTGGATTTCGTGGATGAGAAGGGGCAGACGATCGCGACGGAGAATTGGCAGACATTTCTGAAGAGGTATTTGGATTACTGCGAGGAGAAGGGTTTGGCGGCCGTGGATATCACGAAGTTTTAGTCGGAGGACTTACGGAAGAGACGCAAAAAAAAGACTTAACACAGAGCGCACAGAGAAAAACGGAGAACACAGAGAAAGCGGGAGCGATCCTTCCCCCGCCGCGGCGGGCTCAGGATGACGGCGCGCGTTAGCCGGCGGCGACTGCAAGAGCATAACCGAGAGTGGCTGTGCCAAGAAAAGCGGGCCTGCGGCATCTCTGGCGCGCATGGTAAAATGAGTGAGAGGAGTGGCGATGAAATTTGGCGTGGTGCAATTTCCGGGATCGAACTGCGACGCGGACGCTTTCCATGCGGTGGGCGCGATTGTAAGGCAGCCGGTGGAATTTATCTGGCACCAGTCGG
>Ga0210390_10004631_pt1 | contig 11578 bp, 9 predicted proteins | sample IncBWH11OmetaG_FD_161050 | JGI IMG/M metagenome (GOLD analysis project Ga0210390, IMG submission 161050) | Forest soil microbial communities from Barre Woods Harvard Forest LTER site, Petersham, Massachusetts, United States - Inc-BW-H-11-O ... | reverse complement strand
GTGGAGGAACTTCGGGCCTTTGTCGAAGAAAGCAGTGTCGTATTCGTCGCCTTCGAGGATGAAGTGCTTGCCTTCGCCAAGATGAAAGCTCGAACCGAAATTTTCGGCGATGCCGCCGATCAGGAACGAAGGCTGAAGGCCGGCAGAATGGAAGATCCATGCCAACATGGAAGTTGTGGTGGTCTTGCCGTGAGTTCCGGCGACTACCAGCACTTCCTTGCCCCGAAGAAATTCGTCGTGCAGCAACTGCGGCAAGGAACAGAATGGGATGCGCTGATCGAGGACATGCTCGAGTTCAACGTTGCCGCGCGACATGGCGTTGCCGACTACTACCAGGTCCGGGCGGGGCTCGAGATTTTTGGCATCGAATGGTTGGGCGACGGGAATGCCGAGTTCGCGGAGAAAATCTGACATAGGCGGATAAGCCGCAGCGTCAGAGCCGGTGACGTGGAATCCGCGCTGCTTAAGCATTCCCGCGAGCGAGGCCATGGCGGTGCCGCAGATGCCGATCAGGTGAATGTGCTTTTTGTCGTTCATGTCGTCAGTGAGCAAGCGCCTCTGGGGCTGAAGCCCCGCCTGAATTAAGAACCGCTATCGCAGCGCTTAAGCGCTGCGCCACCCAAAAGCAGACCTTCGCCGCATCATCTTTGCCGAATCAGTATCGTTGCTACATCAGCATTGTCCGCGCCAATATTTCGCTGACCGCTACGGCGTGACCGCTGATTCTAAAATCCTCAGAGCTACCTGACTGCCGCGCACGGTCAGCTTTGCGCGCACTCCAAACGGGAGAGTAATGTTGCCCGACTTCACGTGGCCCGACTTCACGCCGAAGACGACGGGAACTCCCAGGTCGCCGACGATGCGGGTAACGACCTCCTGTAAAGTGTAGCCTTGATTTGCGGTCTGGATGCAGTCGAGCATTTCTCCGAAGACGATGCCGCGCACGGCGTCGAGGTGCCTACCCAGTTTCAATTGCATCAGCATGCGATCGATCTGAAAGGGCTTGGCAGCGATATCTTCGAGGAACAAGATCGTGTCGGCGGTTTTTATTTTGTGGGGCGTGCCGAGCGATGCGACCAGCATGGAAAGGCATCCACCGTACAAAACGCCTTCGGCCTCACCCTCGGCCAAGCCGCTGACTTCCGCTCCCACAGGGACACTCCACGGCGCTGTGCCCGAGACTGCTGCTTGCCATGACGGCAAGTCAACTCCATTTTCGTGCGACCAATCTTTGGCGGCCATGGGGCCGTGGAAGGCGACGAGGCCAGCAGCGTCGTGAAAGTAAGTCAGCAGCGTGGTGATGTCGCTGTATGCAACAAAAATCTTGGCGTGCTCCTTGATCTTTTCGAGGTCTAACTTTTGCAGCAGGTAGTTGGATCCGTAACCGCCGCGCGCGCATACGATCGCGCGCACTTCGTCGCGCACGAACATCTCTTCTAACTCGCGGGTTCTGCGCTCGACAGATCCGGCGAAGTACAGATCTTTTTCCAGAATGGAGTCAAAATAGAATGGGACGTAGCCCGCTCGGCGCAACGCATCGCAACCGGCTTCCAGTTCAGCCTGCTTGAGGTTGCTGGCGGGCGCTACGATACCCACCGTGTCGCCAGGGCGAAGGGCGGGCGGCTTGACGGGCTGTCGGCGGGATGAGGGCATAGGTTCTAAGGCTGATGCGGCAATCCTAATTTGTGGCGATCAGGCGGCTTGTCGGCTCAACTTAGCTCCGGTCAGGTCAGAAAGAATTCTCCCCGGCATAACAGACGCGCGGGGCCACGCAAAAAAACGTTGCTACCCACCGTGCGGACGGTCTGAATTCCGCCAGGGCCGCGAACCTTGACCGGGGAGACGGCCCGGCCGGCGGCGATGGCGGCTACTGCCGAAGCGCACGAACCGGTGCCTGAGGACTGCGTTTCTCCGACTCCGCGCTCGAAAAAACGCGCTCTCACATCGTACTTACTGTCGATCGCGACGAACTCAACATTGACTCCATGCTGAAAGTGCGAACTGCGCTGGATTTCCATCCCGCGCGCCTGCCAGTCCGAAGTAAACTCAGGAACGAAAACCACGAAATGCGGATTGCCCACGGACACGGGAATGCCGCGGACTTCTCTGTGTACTTCCCCGGCGCCAATCTTCAGCGCGAGTTCGTTCTCCACTACAGCCTGACCCATTTCGACTTCGAACTCGTAGTCAGTGTCTCGGCGCGATGTTAGCTGACAGATTTTTGTTCCAGCGCCGGTCAGAATGGAGATGCGTTCCTTGTTTAAACGGTCGCAGACGTAGGCAGCGACGCAACGCGTGCCGTTGCCGGAAATCTCGGCCGCAGAGCCATCGGCGTTGATTAAACGGATTTCCACATCGGCGGTGAAGTGAGGCAGCATCCATTCGACCCCGTCGGCGCCTACGCCATTGTGCCGGTCGCAGATGCGAACTGTGAAGGCCGCGATATCACGCGGAGCTAGAGCGGCGTCGATCAGCAGGAAATCGTTACCGCAGGCCGTGGCTTTCACGAACGGGATCGTGCGGACGCCGGAGTTCACTCTGCGTCCACCGAACCGAGGCAGGTCGCGCCGAGCAGGACCCGCGATGCCTTTAGTTCGTGCAGCAGATCCTTTTGCTCGCGGCTGCAGCCCTCAACATCAAAGCGCAGGCGGATGTGCTGGCCGGTGTTGCCGGTAAGAATGTTTTGCATCATGCGGTGGTGGTTTTCCAGAATGCGATTGACTTCGTTGCTCATTTCTTCGACGCTGGCGCCGCTGACTTCGTAACCCATGATCAGAAGCTTTAAGTTGAAGGTTTGTTCAAGGTGCCCGAGGGAAAACAACGCCAGCAAAACCAGACCCGTAGCAAATATAGCTGTGGCGTAGAGGCCGCCGCCAGCAGCCATTCCAACCGATGCGACCACGAACAGCGTGGCCGCCGTGGTGAGACCAGTGGTGAGCCCGCGGGTATGCAGAATCGAGCCGGCGCCGATGAAGCCGATGCCGGGGATAATTTGCGCCGCAATCCTGGCCGCGTCCGAGGGCACGCCTGCCAGCCGTTCGGAAAGAAGCGTGAACATGGCGGCGCCGAAGCAGATGAACATGTTGGTGCGCAGACCGGCGGCGCGGTGTTTGAGTTCGCGCTCCAGGCCGATGAGGCCCCCGAGAATCGCCGCTACTACCAGGCGTGTGAGCGAACTGCCCACGGCTCCGCTAGCCACTTCCCAGTGCAGCAAATCGATGAAGTGTTGCCAGTTCATTTCTATCGGGTTTGGAGTTACACGCCTGATCGAGGCGCACTTCTGCTGGGCCGGATTTTATCACCGGAGTCGTATGCTCCAGCGTTACCTGCGTGATTACCACGCGCGACGATTAGCGAGCGCGATAGAGTACCGCGTGCGCTTGCCCGGTAACGTGAATCTCGACGAGTTCCGGGAGATGACGGCTCTGTACCGCTCGCCAAACGCTGTCTCCTTCGAAAGCGACTACATAATCGGCATACTGCGCAGGATCGGCCAAGGCATGCTCCCACAGACCTTCGGGATCGGCGGGCTGTCTCCAAGTGCGGTGATTGCCTTCGTTGATGACGTGGCTGAGCGGGATCCCCGCCTGCTGCACGGCGCCGACATGATCCCCGAGGTACATGAGGAGCGTGGAATCCGGAGGAAGTTTTTCGAGCCAGACCGCGACCTGGGCTTCGAGTTGATTGCGAGTACCCATGTTGAGTTGAGCCTCCTGGAGCGAGACTGGTCCGGCGCGCCAAACTGACGTGTAACTTACGATCGCGAATGCGAAGGTGCCCAACACACATGCCAGACGGAGCCGCGGCTTCCACGTTTCAGATTGCACCACTCGATGAGTCAGGATGGCCAGTGCGGCCGCGAAGGCTGGCAGCAGTTGTAATCCGTAACGCACGTTGTAATGAGAAAACGGCCACCATGTCGGTACGAAGATGGGAACGCCGCCGTAGGCCACTGACAACGCGTAGAAAGGCACGGGAAGTAGAAGAAAGAGCAAGGGCCACGCTGCGGGAGGCGATGACGTGGCTGCGGTGGTTCTGGGGCGCGAGATGGATGCGGCGGCCGCGATGCTTGCGAGCGCGAGCAGAACCCAGGTCCGCTGCAACCATTCGTTTTCGGCCACATTGGCTTCGGCCGATTTCAGAAAGTATCTTCCTGCCAACAGTGGATCGCCGCTGCCGGGGTGCCCGGGATTGGCGACGGTTTGGGATTTGCGTTCGATGGCCTTCGCGGAATAGGGTCCGTTGGCGAATTCGAGCGGGTTGCGGTAGACGATCGCATTGTAGGTTAGCCACAACAGTGGTGCGGCCGCGGTGATCAGGACGAACTTCACAACAGGCGCTCGTGTGGATTGAGAGGCAGGCGCCGTGTTGGTCGCTTGGCCAGCGATGAAGCCGCGCACTACAACCGTTGCCGCGATGGCTGCGGCGAGAAACCATCCGTCGTACCGGGTTAGGCACGCGGCCGCCAGACACAGGGCACATTTCGTGAGAGCTTTCGCGTCTCCGCGAATGGACTCTGCAAAATAAGCGACTGCCCAAACAAAGAACGCCAGGTACAAGGCCTCGCCCATGGCAGTGGTCTGCATGTAGATCAGATTCGGGTTGGCGGCGTAGACGAGGGCCGCGGTCCATGCGGCTAAGCTCGCTGTTCTATCTGGTTCAGCAGTACCGGCCGCTTCAACTCGGCGGGACAATGCTCCTCGAACCAGCCGGAAGACTCCGACGACGCCGAACACGTACGCCGCCATGGAAGGAATCGAGCCGCCCACACCTCGCCGCCACATTTCGTTGGAGAGGAGGAAAGGAACCATCAGCAAGTGCGGCAGCGGCAGCCACACGGTTCCAAGTTGCAGCAGTCCGGGAGTTTTCGAATCGAAGACGCGGCGCGCGATGTTGATGTGGGCGACCGCGTCGCCGTAGAGCAAGACGTCGTTGCGCTGAAAATAAAACAGAAAGGAAAAGACGGACACGCAGGTCGCGAGCCAGGCCAGCAGCCTGACTTCGGAGTCCCAGGGAGAACTGGGCGGTGCGCTTTTCATTTTCTTGGGCACAGTCGACAGTTCGGAAAACGATCGGGCTTACTACGCGGACTAGTCAAGATGAGTCAGTTCGCGAAAGATCTCGAAGCGTGCATCGATCTCATCGCGGGTCAGCGACTGCAGGCGCTCGGTGCCGAAGCGTTCGACGGCGAAGGATCCCATGACGCCGCCGTAGAACAGCGCGCGCTTCAGAACTTCGCGGGTTAATTCTTTTTGTGAGGCCAGGTAGCCCATGAATCCACCGGCGAAGGAATCGCCCGCCCCGGTCGGGTCCTTCACCTCTTCGATGGGCAGCGTGGGGGCGCGAAAGGGATGGTGACCGATGCCGAACGCTCCCTCGCGAAAGAAAATTGTCGCGCCATATTCGCCGTGTTTGATGACCAGCGCCTGCGGCCCCATAGCCAAGACTTTGTTGGCCGCACGCGGCAGGTTGGTTTCGCTGGCCAGCATTTTCGTTTCGGTGTCGTTGATGAGAAGAACGTCAACGACTTTCAGTGTGTCGCGAAGCTCCGCGAGCGCGCCCTTGATCCAGTAATTCATGGTGTCACAGCCGGTCAGGCGCACGCCGTTCATCTTGCTCCGCACCTGGGCTTGCAGGGTGGGCTGAATGTTTGCGAGAAAAAGGAACTCCGTATCTTCGTATTCCTTTGGAATGCGCGGCTGAAAGCCCTCGAAAACGTTCAGATCAGTGAAATCCGTTTTGGCTTCATTGAGGTTTTCGCCATACGTCCCTCCCCAGCGGAACGTTTTGCCCTGGGCATGCTCGATCCCGCGAATGTCGATTCCACGATTTAGAAAAAGCTTTTCCTGTTCAGGGCCAAAGTCTTCGCCTACAACGGCCACGACGCGTACCTGTGTGAAGTAGCTTGCAGCCAGCGAAAAATAGGTTGCGGCCCCGGCCAGGATTCCCTTCACACTACCCGAGGGCGACTTAACGTCATCGAATGCAACTGAACCAACTACGAGAATGCTCATGCAGCGAATGGCTCCTTGGAGATGGGTAGCGAACTCAGTAGTGTCAATGGCTAGTGGTCAAGTTGGTGACCCTAGGTTTCCGGGCACCAGCCACTAGCCACTGTTCTTAAGATATTTGCCGAGAATCAGCTTCAACTTCTTTTTTGTTGCGGGGGGAATCTTCTTGGGATCGGTGAGAATTGCATGGGCCAGCGCCGAACCGCACTTGCATGACCGGCCGCGCGGCATCGCTGCTACTGTTTCGCGGACAACCTTGGTTGCGTTGTCGGCGTTCTTGAGCAGCACCGCGACAATCTGATCGACCGTCACCGAATCGTGATGCGGATGCCAGCAGTCGTAGTCCGTAACCATGGCGACCGTGACATAGCAAAGCTCGGCTTCGCGGGCAAGTTTGGCTTCCTGCAAGTTGGTCATGCCGATCACATCCATGCCGAGGCCGCGATAGACGTTCGATTCGGCCTTGGTGGAAAATTGCGGGCCTTCCATGCACAGATAGGTTCCGCCGCGCTTGCCGACTACGCCGACTTTTTTGCAGGCGGATTCAATTACACCCATCAGTTCCCCGCAAACGGGATCGGCGAAGGCGATGTGAGCCACCACCCCGCCGCCGAAAAAAGTGTCCACGCGATGCCGGGTGCGATCGAAAAACTGGTCGGGGACGACGAAGTCGAGCGGTTTGTGCTCTTCCTTCAGCGATCCGACGGCAGAAATCGAAACGATGCGTTCGACCCCGAGTTGTTTGAAGCCGTGAATGTTGGCGCGGAAATTCAGTTCGGTCGGAAGAATGTGATGGCCGCGCCCATGGCGCGCCAGGAATGCGACTTTGCGGCCTTCGATGGCGCCGCACACGTAGGCGTCGGAAGGCGCGCCGAACGGCGTCTTTAAGCGCACTTCCTTCACTTTGCCGAGGCCGGGCATGGAGTACAGGCCGCTGCCGCCGATCACTCCGATCTCAGCTTGTGCCAGTCGTTTTTGAGCCGGTCGTTTCTCAGCCAATCGCTTTTCCGCCAATCATCCCCGCATGCCCTCCAGAAAACACTGCGCGCGCGCAAGCCAAACTCGTGATTATACAAGACGGAATTCAGCCGTCTGCGGCTGGGCCGCGAGCCGTCTTGCGACCGCGGACTAGGTCGAGGCGGCAGCGAACGGCGCTACAATCTGAAATTATGAGGGTTCTTGCTACGATCTGCGCCTTGTTTCTGCTGTGCGGTTGGGGCGGAGCGCAAGACAAACCTGCGGACAGACCCGCTACGCCCGAACCGAAATCGGTGACGGTGCCTGCGGCCATTGACCACAATCGCGTCGTCATCAACGCGGATATCGCGCTTCCCAACGGATCGACCGAGCGCGTTCATGCCTGGGTGGATAATGGCACTCCCGATCTGTACATTTCTCGGCGCCTGGCTTCACTGCTCGGGCTAACGGTTTCGTGCAATGAAAATGAATGCACTTCTCCTCCGCCGCGCGAGATGGCCGTGGGCGGGATGAGGATTCCTTTGGCTGGCTTGAAGGAAGCGAAGATCCCGCTGAGGCCGGTGTACGCGGCTTCGGTGCTGGCCGCAGGCATGGGTGTTGAAATTACTTTGCCATCGAGTATTCTCCGCCACTACGACGTGCTCGTCGACTTTCCGGAGCACAAGGTTTCCATCGGAGCGCCGGGCACGTTTGTTTTTCGAGGACAGAGTGTGAAGGTTCAGGTCAACGCGGAGAATGGCCTGATCCAGGTTGCCAGCCAGATCGAGAAGAAGAAATGCAATCTCGCCCTGGATCTGGGCTCGTCGATCAGTTTTCTTTCCGACGACGTCTTTGACAAGCTTGCGGCCGCTCATGCGGATTGGCCGCAGATGACGGGCGCGGTCGGCTCGGCCAACATGTGGGGCGGCGATGATGAAGCGAAGTGGAAGGTGATGCGCCTGGATCGTCTACAGTACGGGCCGCTTTTTCTGGATAGCGTGGTTGTGGTCGACTTTCCGAAAGAGCGGATGGAGTATTTTGAAAAACGCGCCGGTGTGACGACGGCTGGCCTTCTTGGCTCAAGCGCACTGCTCAACTATCGAGTTGGCCTCGACTATGCTCGATCGATGGTCTACTTCGAGTTTGGCCGCAACTTCAACTTTCCGGACTTCGACGTCATCGGACTCACGCTGCGCCCGGAAGACGACGGCCGTTTCACGGTCCTCGGAATCGCGGACTTCGAGGGCCAGCCGTCTTTGCCGCAGGGTCCGGACAGCGTGCAGCCGGGTGATCATTTGATCGCGGTCAATGGCATTCCGGTGGGCGGGTCGACCATGGGACAGGTATGGGCCGCGCTCGGCGGAACGCCGGGGCAGGAACGCAGACTGACGGTCGAACGCGGGGGCAAGCAATTTACCGTCGCGGCTAAGGTGCAACATTTCCTGGGAGAACTTCCGGACGAGGGAGAACGCAAAAAGAAGAAATAGCGCGGATTACTTCGGCGCTGTGGGCGCTGCAAACACTTCTTTTTCGAGCGCTGCCGTAGTGGTTGCGTCAAGACTTTCGCTTACCAGCACTGTATCGCCTTCCTCATCGATTACGACTCGGCCTTCGTCCGTAGTCCACACGTGCCGGCCTTGCAACACGTCAGTTTTGGAATTCGCTTGGATCGTAGGGGGCGCGGGATTTTCTTCTTCTGCTTTCTTGTAGCGCTGCTTCAAGGATTGTGCGTAGATTGCGGCGAACTCGGCGGCCGTGTCGGCGCTCGACCAACGGGAGACGTAGAGCAGAGCGAGAGGCGCAGTCGTTGTCGTTACAAAATCGGATTTCGGATCTTGCTTGGGCTTTGCCGCGTAATAGTACCCGCCGCGCCACGCGGGATACAAGCGCTTGGACAGGGGCTTGCCGGCATATTGCTCGATAAGAACCGCAACGTCGAACTCTCCCATCGCGCCGACATCGAACTTCTCATAATCCTTGAAATCTTGCTTGAAATCGGGGACGAACATGGGCTCGACCTTTTCGGCCGACAAGTATGTATCGGGCTCCATGATCTGGCGCGTGGTATGCGGCGGATTTTTCAGCACGCCGGCGAACGCTTTTTCTTTTCCACCCTGCTTCATGACCTGGATGATGAAGTCCATGCCGTAGCTGTAAGGGAAGGTGAGCGATTCTTTCAGGAAAATTGGCGCCTCGTTAAACACCTTGGTGCCGGACGTTCCCGTCAGCGTCTCCTCTTCCATCTGGCCTACGAGCGCCGGCGAACCGACGATGGATTGGCCGGTGGGGGCGATGGCATATTGAAACATCATGGCCTGGGCCTGGCCTTCGATGACGGCTTCGCGGGCATTGTCGATCTCGTCATTTTCAATGTCGGTGGGGGTGGGGTCTTTCTTGATTTCACCGAGATCTTTTTCGCCCTTCTTCATCCACTTCTCCAGACCGATAGTCTGGTCCTGGAGCGCGTGAGTCAATTCATGGGCCATGACGGGCTCCTGCTCTTCCATGGGCACCCAGTCGAGCAGGTTGACGGTTTTCGTTTTTGGATCGTAGTAGCCGGCCACTTCTTCACGCAGCAGAGCAACCAGAAAAGTTTCCAGATTGAATTCGCGGGGAAGCAATCCGAATTTTTTAAGCACAAGTTCCGAACGGCGGAGGCGCTTGGTGTCTTGGTCGTCCATGTGCTTGGTGAGGAAGGAGACGACCTCGTCGCGGCTGGTGAGTTTGCGCTTTACATTTTTCTTGATGGGCAGGCCGGTCTGTTTGCTGTCGAAGTCTAGAATTTCGTCGACGGAGTGAAACAGTTCCTCGGCTTGGCGGGGGGTGATCTTGACTTCGGGTTTCGACGGTTCATCTTTTGGGGCGGAAACCTGGGGTTCCTGCGTGGCAGCCGGTGGCGCGGTCGGAGTGGGTTGAGGGGACTGGCCGCTTTGATCGGGGGGCTCGTTCGCCGGCTGCGTATTTTGTGCAACTGCCGGCCATAGGGCCAATGTGGCCGCAGCCAGTCCAACCGCGAAAAGCAGCCGAAGAATCCGTGGCGCACGCCTTTGGGCCTTATTCATTGAGATTGAGTTTATACGTTTCCGTATACTTTTCCCTCATGAGCGAAAATCCGGTCAATCTCTGGACTTCAAACGAGCACGCCCGCGACTACCTGGAACGAGCTGACTCGATTTCTCATCGTAGCGAAGGGGAGTCGGCGCTGCTCGAATTTATTCCGGCGGGTACGCGGCGGATTCTCGACCTCGGCACTGGGGATGGGCGATTGTTGAATCTGGTTCGAGACGAATTGTCGCGGCGGGGGCGGCCTGATACTGAGGCGGTGGCTGTCGATTTCTCGCCGACCATGCTGGAGGCCGTTCACAAGCGCTTCGCCGGGGACTCTTCCGTGCGCGTGGTGGCTCACAACATGGACGAACTACTTCCTGCCCTGGGCAAGTTCGATGCAGTGATCTCCAGCTTCGCGATTCATCATCTGGTGCATGAACGTAAGCGAGAGCTCTATGCAGAGGTTTATCACGTGCTGAATGGGGGCGGCGTTTTCTGCAATCTAGAGCACGTGGCCTCGCCGACTCCGCGGCTGCATCAGGAATTTCTGGAGCGCATCGGATTTACGGTGGAGAGCGAAGATCCGTCGAACAAGTTGTTAGATGTCGAGACGCAGTTGGGATGGTTGCGGGAGATTGGGCTTGTGGATGTGGACTGCGCTTGGAAGTGGCGGGAGCTGGCGCTGCTGGTGGGACGGCAGGCGTAGAGATCCTTCGACTGCGTGTGCCGGTTCGTGTTTCGCGAACCCGCATGCTTCGCCCAGGATGATGTGCCTTTGGTGCTTTCAGACACGACTGACGAAGTTCGCTATCCACTCGCCTGCTTCTTTCGTCCCGAGCGGGCCGCCAATGTCTTGCGTGGTTTTTTTCTGGCGCACGGCCTCGAGTACAGCTGTTTCGATTTTCGCCGCTTCTACCGCTATCCCGAGATGAGCGAGCATCATGGCCGCAGTCAGGATCGCTCCGAACGGGTTCGCCAGGTTCTTGCCGGCGATTGGCGGGGCGGAGCCGTGGACGGGCTCGAACATCGAGGTTTTGCCGGGATGGATGTTGCCGCTGGCAGCTATGCCCAGGCCGCCCTGCAAGCCGGCGGCGAGGTCGGTGATGATGTCGCCGAACATGTTGTTGGTAACGATTACGTCGAACTGGCGTGGATCGCGGACGATCTGCATGCAGAGCGCGTCGACGTACATGTGCTGCGCGGTGATCTGCGGATATTCGACGCTGACTTCCTTGAACACGCGCTGCCAGAGGCTTCCAGCGTGAGTCATGGCATTGGACTTGTCGCACATCAGGACTTTGTTTCGGGGCGAGCCGTCGAGTTTGGCGTGACGCCCGCAATATTGGAAGGCGTAGCGGATGATGCGCTCAACGCCCTTGCGCGTGTTGATATCTTCCTGCGTGGCAATCTCGTCGGGCGTGCCCTGCTTGAAGATTCCACCTGCATCGGTGTAGACGCCTTCAGTGTTTTCGCGGAGCACGACGAAGTCGATATCTTTGGGCTCGATGCCTTTCAGGGGACAGAGCGCGGCGTCAAGCAGGCGGACGGGACGCACGTTGGCG
>Ga0210390_10004628_pt1 | contig 11587 bp, 6 predicted proteins | sample IncBWH11OmetaG_FD_161050 | JGI IMG/M metagenome (GOLD analysis project Ga0210390, IMG submission 161050) | Forest soil microbial communities from Barre Woods Harvard Forest LTER site, Petersham, Massachusetts, United States - Inc-BW-H-11-O ... | reverse complement strand
AGTGCAGAAACTTACTGCCTGGATGAGCAGGCCCGATGCTGCACAAGTGGCCGTTTCGCCGGGCATGGCGGCGGAAATACTGCGCCGGATCGAGTGGTCGATCGACGCAGTGGTGCGCCATGCCCCGCTCACCTTTGTGTGTTTCCCTCAATGCCTGGCCGCGTACTTTATGCTGCGCCGCAGGCATATCGCGAGCAAGCTCTTCTATGGCGTTACCCGGGACGCAGATCATCTGAAGGCTCACACGTGGGTCAAGGTGGGAGATCGCACCGTGGTGGGCGGCGACGTTGAGTCCCACTTCACGGTCCTCACCACCTTTCCCTAAGAAACCTTAGGAGGAGCTACGGCCCGAGCAGGAACTCTTCTACCGTATCTACACTAGACTCAAGGTGCTCTAATCCCCAGGGACGGATGAGCCGAAACGCCCTGGCCTGTGACGACACACGGCTGCAACGCAGAAAGCTTTGCTGCAACTGACCCGTTGCCTGCAACACGTAAGCCTGGTGAGTCAAATCCATCAACAGCGGAATTGCCTCGACTGCAGATAGCTCTTGCATTTCAGTTGCTGATGCTTGATTGGGATTGGTCTCCAGGAACACGAGCCGTCCGATGGGTTCGGGACTCGGTGTATTGGCGAGCGGAAGACGGTATTTGTCGTCCTCGCTGAAGACTCTTTCCAGCCCCTGCACCTGGCATCCAAGATGCTCGAGTGAAGTTCGCCACAGCTTCAGCCAGGGCGCAGTGGGGATAACCATGGCTGGTCCGCTGGAGGCAGAGTCGATGAGACAGACGTCATCGGCCAACACGGAAAAGCCACGACTTGCGAGGTAGGCTGCGAGCGACGACTTCCCTTGACCGGAACGGGCCAGAAAAGCCACTACTCCTTTTCCCGTGCTGACCGCGCTCGCGTGGAGCGGCAGCAAATGGCGCTGCTGACACAGGGCAACGAAAAGAGTTCCCAGAAGGTACGCTCGCACGTCGAGTGGGCGAGCTCCGGGCTCCGGGCAGACGATAATCTCTTCCCCGTTGGTAACCAGGTAGCATCCTATTCCGTGAATGCGCAACCAATAATAAGTGGGGGTGGCGAAACAGTCAGGGTCGATTTCTATAGCCTGGGGCAAACGGTTGGGGACGTCTCCCAGCCGGATATGCACGAGATGCGGGTTGGCACTGTGGTGTTGTACGAGGGGCAGTTCAGGAAGCGCGATTTCCGAAACGAGAGTAATCCCCCCAAACACATACACATCTGCAACCTGTCTCATCCACTATCCCCAAAAAGTATCCCCAAAAAGTGTCAGGCGGGACTATTGCGAGTAAACCTTTGGTATAGAAAACCCGGCCTGCAAGGTTTAGTATCTACTCTAGTAACTATCACGTGGAGGAACGCATTGACGCTCACTACCTCCTGCGTTACGCTCTAGCTGTACCAGGGCGAAAGAGCGATGTTTCAAATTCACGGGATCCAGGGAGCTTTCATGAAGAGCTACGACGCTAAAGATCACGGCGCATCTGACCAGGTTGCGGGGCAGGCGAAGAAGCCGTGGATCACTCCGTCGCTCGAGATCATTGCCCTTAAGAGTGCTGAGGGCGGAACGCATCCCTCGCGAGTGGACGGTGGCGGCGGCCACTTCCAACGTCCCCGTTCCTAGTCCTTTCCATCCTTCCTTTGCGGAGATGTGCTTCCGCGTTCCTGTTCGAGAAGTTTACTGAAATTTAAAATTTAGGGTATGAGTGCAATCGCGGGTATCTGGTCGTTTGACGGCGGAACGCCCGCTGTTCCTTCGTGCCGTGAGATGCTCCAGGCACTCAGGGTGTATGGGGGCGATGATTGCGCCCAGTATGACAGTGATTCCCTCTCCATGGGCCGCTGCCTGCTGCGTCTTCTCCCCGAGGACGGGTTCGATCGACAGCCACTTTCAGCGGACGGCGTCACCGCGCTGGTGGCGGATGTGCGTCTCGATAATCGCGAAGAAATTGCGGCTGGAGTAGGACTGTCCAGGCAACAGACTGCCGTCATGGCCGACAGCGAGGTGCTGCTTGCAGCATGGCTGCGTTGGCGGGAGGAATGCGTGGATCATCTTTCCGGCGCATTCAGCTTCGCGGTTTGGAACCAAAAAGAACAACATCTTTTTCTGGCGCGAGATCATACCGGGGAGCGCCCTCTCTTTTACGCCTCCAGTGGCAACAACTTTGCCTTCTCATCGATGCCGAAGGGGCTGCATCGTTTGCCATTCGTGGGCGCGGAGGTGAATGAGGACTACATTGCCCGATACCTGACATTGGCTAACATTCCCATCGAACAGACGGTCTTTCGTCACATGCAGCGCCTGCCCGCAGGCTGCTCTCTCAGAGTCAGACGTGACGAGACGAAGCTGTCGCGTTACTGGCGTACGGATCACCTCGCAGATCTTCGCCTAGGATCGGCGGCGGAGTACCTGGAGTGTTTCAGGGAGAAGTTTGACCGGGCAGTACGGGTGCGGTTGCGCACGCGCGGAGGCATTGGCGCACAGCTGAGCGGCGGCCTGGATAGTGGTGCCGTCGCAGCCGGCGGCTCAATTGCTCGCCGGCGACGGCCGCGAACTCACCTGCTTTACCGCGGTGCCTCGCCCTGGATTTAGCGGCGCGAGCAGCAACACGCACTTTGACAATGAGGGTCCTGCAGCAGCTGAAGTCGCTGCGCTGTATCCCAACGTGCGCCACGTGTTGGTGGAGTCAAGCGCAACATCGTTTCTGGATGTACTGGATCTCAACAACAATCTTTACGATCATCCTTGCTTTGGACCGAGCAATGAGGTGTGGTCCAACGCGATCATGGCGCGTGCCAGGGAAAACGGAATTACTCTGCTGTTGAATGGGAATTGCGGCAACTCTACCCTCAGTTATGACGGGATGCAAGCCTTCTCGACCTGGTTTCGCTCTGGCCATTGGGGCACGCTGGCGCGGGTGGCAAGGCAGCTCACCCGGGCGGGCAACGCGTCCGCCCGCTCCATCGTTCGCAACGCGGTGTGGCCGTCGCTTCCGTTTTGGCTGCGCAGCATGACAGATCCGCACCTGCGCGGATTTTCGCTCGACTACAGTATTCTCCATCCCGAAATTGCAAGGCGGCTTGACCTGGAGCGCACCGCTTTCCACGATATGAATCGGCAATCACCAGACGGACGGACCATGCTACAGGCGCTGCTTGAGTACGGCGATATTGCTGATACGTCGGTGGCCGCGCAGGGGGGATGGCAGCTTGATTTTCGCGATCCTACATATGATCGCGAGGTGGTCGAGTTTTGCCTCACGGCGCCGTTGGAGGAGTTTCTCCGTGAAGGGCAACAGCGTTCTCTGGCCAGGAGGGCGATGGTGGGGCGGTTGCCGACAAACACGCTGAGCAGAAAACAACGTGGAAGCCAATCGGCGGATTGGTATGTCAGCCTGGAGGCGGTTCGTGGTCGGATGGCTGCCGAGGTGGAGCGTTTGCGGCGTTCGCCTTTAGCGAGCCGCTTGCTTGATTTGGACCGCATGCAGCGGTTGATCGAAGAATGGCCCAGCAGCGGTTTCGAGCGGTTGGATGTGAACCGCTCGCATCACATCGCGCTCACCCGTGGTTTTTCCGTGGGCAAGTTCCTGATGCAATACGATCCTGAATATTCTGGGCTTTAGAGAGTGTGTTAGTACCGGGAGAAACCGCACCCTCTAAAGGCCAGTAGGTTTCTCGCGACCTCGCGACGCTGGGGATTACAAACACCACCACAATTACATTTGGGAGATCCGATCGGAGCCAGCTTGGGCGAGAGACCGGACGCCACCGGGGCTAAAGCCCCGAATTTTGCTGCCCAATGTTTAAGCGGGTTTGAAAACCGGCTTCCCCGGACTAAAGTCCGGGGCTTCCACCAGCCATTCTCTCGGGATTTAAACAGGGTGCGGAAGAATTTGGTTTCGGAGCAGATTTGGGACGCAGCGGCTGAAGATTCTGCGGAAAAATTCGGGACCGGGCAACTACCGCAGGGCTAAAGCCCGATGTGTGTTCGATCGTTTACGGCCCGACTAAAGTCGTGCCCTGATACAAAGCCCAGTTCTGCTACAGACGCTTAAAGCCCTCAATTTTTGTGCCCGAGCATTTCCGCGGGTTTAAAAACCCGCTCCCCCGGACTAAAGTCCGGGGCTGGCACAAACGACTTTCCCAGGACTGCAGTCAAGGGTTGGTGGGTGGCCCAGGTCTCGCTTTTGAGACCTGGGTTTCTCCTCGCAAATGGTTCTAAGCCGGAACACCCACTCACACTGTGAAGGTTGGCCGCCTAGGAGGAGGCGGGCACGATCACTGTAACCGCAATCGCGTGGGCAAGCAACGTACCCTGGCTTCCCGTAACCACGATCGTGTAAGTCCCGGCGGGAGTTGGCGTGGCGCCGGATGTGGGCGGCGGGGTGGGAGTCGTTGGCGGTGTCGGCGTTGAAGAACCGCTGCCTCCGCCGCCGCAGCCAATGCCGGCAGCGAGAATGGCGAGGCAAACCAGACTCAGCATAGAGCGCCAACTGCGCCGCCGTGCCGGCAGACCCAGCAGGAACACGCCGGCCAAGGCGGCTCCGCCGCTGGCCGCAAGCCATTCCATCCGGCGCGCCGAGGGACCGGGAGACTTGACCGAGCTCGCGGGCGCGGATGCATTGATGGTGAGCGTGGCTGTGGTGTTTCCATTCACCATGACCGAAGTGGGATTCAGAGTGCAGCTCATTCCGGTGGGTGCCGTGCACGTCAAGGCGACTGCGGCGTTGTAGCCGTTGATGGAGCCGAGGTTCAGCGTCGCCGTTCCGGTTGAACCTGCCGCGACGGTCACGTTCGGGTTTTGCGCCAGCATGGAAAAGTCGGTCAGAGGATTGGAGAGCGACAAGCCGAACTGAGACGGAGCATACGCGGTGTCCCCGGAATACGTAATCACGACGGGGTTATTTCCCTGGGGAAGCGAAGCAGAGGAATTGTCGAAGAAGTAGGTTGCCGTTGAGGTATCGCCGGAGGCTGCAGCGGTAAGGCCAATGCCTCCGGGGGTAAGGTCAACTCCTCCTGACCGGATGTCGACCGTGCCGGAGGGCGCCGCTGAGCCGGTCTTCCCGGTAACCGTGATCGACAAGTTGATGCGGGCAGCCGGCGAGGCAGTGGAAGTGCTGGCGGTGGCGGTGGTGGTAGTGGGCAACAGCGTGGTGGGTGCGGTTACGGTCAGGCTCGCGGGTGTCGCGCTGGCGCCGCTGCTGTAGTTGCTATCGCCGGGGTAGGTTCCGGTTAAGGATACGGCGCCGGCCGGCAACGCCGTGCTCTGGGCGCTGGTGATGGTATAGGTGGCAACCGCGTAGCTGTTTTCGATTGCGCTGAGAGTGCCGGTACCCAGGGTGGTTGAACCTGCCAGGAAGGTGACCGAACCAGTCGGTGCTACGCCACCACCATCCGTCTGGACCAAAGCGGTGAGGGTTGTTGTTTGTCCCTGAGCGATGGTTGCGAGTGCGGTGCTCACCCCTACCTGCGTCGCTCCCTTCACAACGGTGAATGCCACCGTTCCCGGGGTGCTGGTCGATTTGTTATAGCTGCTATCGCCCGAATAGGAGGCTGCGATCGAGTGCGCCCCCACAGCCAAGGCGCCAGTGGTGTACTCCGAAAGACCTTCCGAATCGAGCAGGACGGTGTTCAACGGGTTCCCGTTGTCTGTAAACGTCACGGTACCGGTTGGTTCGCTGAAATAAGGACAATTAGAGGTACAGCTGGCTTCACTCGTAGGGATGGGATAGCCATCGATAATGGCGGGGGTGCCGTAGGAAACCTGTTGTCCCGCGAGGCTGGCTGTTTGTCCATTGGCGTATTCCGCAACCTGAAGCTCTAGCGTGCTGGCCTCCGAAGTCACTGTGATCGGGGTCTTGCTGGACGCGCTGGGAGCAAAGGTGCCGTCCCCGGAGTAGTTGCCCCAGATGTTATAGCTGCCTCCCGGCAAACTGGTCAGGCTGGCTGACGCCGCACCGCTGGCGAGGGTCAGGACGACTTGCCCCTGATTGGTGATCAAAGGACTATCGGTCATCACCGCTACGTCGCCGGTAGGAGTGCCGCCGCTGCCGGCAACGGAGGTCTTGAGCGTAACCGCCGTTCCATGGGTAAAGGATGTGGACGACGGAGTGAACGTCGTCGTGGTCGCAGTTCCGTTACTGCGGCTGTTCCAGTTGGTTACCAGCACATTGGCGTCGATCGAGCCTAAGCCGGTAGCCAGATCGTAACCTGGGGTCGCGGCATAGCCGGTGAGTTCCCCATTGGTGCAATTGGGCGATCCGGCCAGGCAGGGCATCTGGTTGGTACCCGCCTGGATATCATGGAACGCGGTCGGCATCTTGGCAGCCAGGGGATAGAGTTCGTAATTCGCCTGTCCCTGCGGTCCATAAGCCTGGTTCACGATCGCCATAATGCCGGCAAAGGCGGGAGAGGAGACAGAAGTGCCACCGAATCCACTGATCTGCGGGTTGGAAGCGCCCTGGCAGTCGCCATCGGCAGCACAAACCGCATAAAAACTTCCGTTAATACCGTTGGCAGCAAAGAGGGAGACGTCCGGTAGATCCCGAGCACCGTCAGCAGGCACTCCGGTTCCCACCTGCCAGGATGGCTTGGGGGTCGGCGCACAAGCCGTGACCGTCGTACCGGTCGAATCCAGGGTTGGATTACCGCAGGTGCTCGGCCCTCCGCTGCCGCCGGAGATGGAACCGGCCGGGTTGATCAACAGGTTCAGACCAAATTGGCTGTCATTCCAAACCTGCTCCGGGATGTAGCTGATCAACGAACCGTTTTTGCTGTCGTTGGTGCTGTTCCAATAGGTGGCAAGGGCTGCCGCGTTGGGGTAATGAAAATCCGTGCCACCGACCGCCACGTTGAACGGGGTGGAGGCAAATCCGCTTACGGCGAGGCCATTCTGCGCCACGGTCTCGGTGTCTGGATTGTCGCAGCCGGCCGAACCGCTGTCGCCGGTGGAAACCATGACGGTGATGCCCTGCGCTGCTGCCTGTTCCCACAATCCAGACCAAAGCGAATTCGAAGCGCCGAGGGTGGTCTCGCATTGCCCAAAGCTGATGCTGATGACCGGTGCAATGTTGGAGTACACGGCCCGCTCGGCAGCTAACACCAGGCCTGTCTCCACGCTGGTATCAGCGGCAATGACCAGATCAATGGTTGCGCCGGGAGCCACCGCGCCCGACCATTCCACGTCCAGATAGGCTTCGGCAGAGGCGTTATTGAGGCCATCCGGATTGTTGGCGCCATCGATGCCAGGGTCGTTGCCATCGATGATCACCTGGGGAGTGGAAGCCGGCAAGCTGAACAGCGTACGGAAATTGTTAACGAAGTTGATGTTGATATTCGATTCGTTGATGATGGCGATCGTTTGTCCACTGCCATCGAGCGGCTTGGCAGCGGTGTAGAGCGGGGTCACGTCGTATTGGGTAGCGAAGTCTTCGGGGCCCACAGCATACGTTTTGCCCAGCGTTCCCCCGGGCAAAGTCCACTCCGGGATCGCCTCATGCGTTTTCGGATTGTATTGGGCGCTGCCCAGGAAGCGGCTGTAGTGGCGGATGGGAAAGTTGTTCAGCGAAACAAAGCCACCCAAAACGGGCGCCAGCGCAACAGGTATTTGCGGATCTTGAGTATTTGAAAAATGCTGCTGGCCGTTGACCGCGTATTTGTGAATGGTGGTATGAAAAGCCTGTTGCAGGGCGCCTACGGTGCCGGCGACTTCCAGCGTTTGCTTGCCCGGGTTCACCTTCAGTACCTGGAAGCCTTTTGTCTCGAGCCAGCTCTCAATGGTCTGCACATCCTGGTCGCTGGGCCCGAATTGCTTACCAAATTGTTCTGGCGTCAACCATTTGTGGAAGTTTGCCGTGCCCGGGGTGTGCATATCGCTGAGCAGTTGCTGCAGGGCGGCTTCCTGTTGCGGGCTGCGCTTGAGAACTAACTGCAACCGTTCGAGTTGCATATCCGGAGAAGCCGCGCCGCGGTCGTTCGCTGGACTCGCCAAAGGATGAACGGTACCGCGCAAGGTGACCAGTGCGTGCTCATTCACCGGTTGGGTCACCCGCGACTCCTGCGCCGGCGCGGGACGGACCGCGCCCAGCGATACCAGCAAAACCAATGCCGGTAGGATTGTGTTGCTAAGAGTGCGTCGCATGATCTTCCTTAATGGCCTGTTTAGCCGAAGACAAGACAGACCGGGTGACTCAGCGAGTATTGCTTTCCGCTGGGGTTCAGTAGTCCGGACCGCGTGTTGCGCGCGAAGACGACGATATTGGACGAATCCTCGTTGGCAACCAGCAGCCATTGGTTACCGGGATCGAGGGCGAAATGGCGAGGCGTTTTCCCTCCGCAGTCCACGCGCTGCACTACTTTGAGGGTTCCGTCACTATCGCTGATGGAGTAAACCGCCACGCTGTTATCGCCGCGATTGGAAGCGTATAGGAAGCGGCCGGAAGAGTCGACCGCCACCTGGGCGGCGGTATTCGACCCGGTAAAGCCTTCGGGCAGGGTGGAGATGTTCTGCAGCCGGGTCAGCGTACCGTGCTCCCCATCCCATGCAAGGACATCCACCGTGTTGGCTATTTCATTGAGTGAGTAGGCCCACTTGCCGCTGGGGTGAAACGTAAAACTTCTGGGGCCGGAACCGGGAAGCGCTTCGTAGAAGGGAGGATCGTTGGGTGTGAGCAGCGCCGTCTGCGGATCCAGATGGTAAACCGAGATTCGATCCAGCCCAAGGTCGTTGACCAGCACGTAGCGATTGTCAGGAGATACGGTGGTGCAATGGGTGTGAGGAGCGGCCTGGCGCTCCGGGTCGGCTCCGTGGCCGGTGTAGTGGAATGTGGAAACGGGTGTGCTGAGGGCGCCGTTTTTCAATATCCGAAAGGATGCGGCGCTGCCGCCGTCATAATTGGCCACGAGGGCGGCCTTGCCGCTAAAGTCGACGGCGACTTTGCAGGGCCCTCCACCGCCGGAGGGGACCGTGTTGATCGCCTTCAGCTTGGCGGAAGCGCGCTCGACGGCGAAGGACGTCACGGAACCAGTCTTGTTTCCGCGATACTCATCCACCTCATTCACGGCATAAAGGTGACGGCGATCCGGTGACAAGGTAAGAAAGCTGGGGTTGACCGTAGCAGCCGCCAGTCCCTCGAGTTCGAGTGTGCCCTCATCCGGGTCCCAACGAAACGCATAAATCCCCTGGCTGGTGCTGCCTTTGTCGTTGGTGTAGGTGCCGGCATAGAGGAGGCTTGCTGGTTGGCTGGCCCAGGACCGGGATCGCGAAGCCAGGGCGAGTGCCGAGAGATTCGCCAGAAAAGACCGGCGGCTTGAATATTTCATCCCCGCCATACTACTGTAAGGCGACCCTTTTGCACGAGATTGTGGGTCACGCGGATGCACCACAGGAGGCTGAAAATTGCGAGTAGGACTCTTCACGCGGGAATACCCGCCGCACGTCTATGGCGGGGCCGGAGTGCACGTGGAGTACCTGAGCCGCGAGCTGGCACGCAAGGTTTCCGTCGAGGTCCATTGTTGGGGGCGCCAGCATGCCGACGAAGGCAACTTGCATGTACGCGGCCAGGAACCCTGGAGCGAAATTTCTCAAGGCACGGAAGAGAAGTTCAAGGGCGCGCTGGAAGCTTTCTCTCTGAACCTGACCCAGGTGAAGGCGTTATCGGGGATTGACGTGGTGCATACGCATACCTGGTATGTGTCCATGGCCGGCTTCATGGCAAAGAAGTTGTACGACATCCCTTTTGTGCTGACAACCCACAGTCTGGAACCGCTGCGCGCCTGGAAAGCCGAACAGCTGGGAACCGGCTATGCGATGAGCTCGTGGATGGAGAGAACCGCGATTCTGGACGCGGATGCGGTGATCGCTGTCTCCAGCGGCACAAAAGAAGACATTCTGCGTGCCTACCCTGTAGACGCGGAAAGAATCCACGTCATTTACAACGGGATTGACCTGCAGCAGTACCAACGCACACCAGAGACCTCTGCATTGATCGAATATGGAGTCGACCCGGCGGTTCCCTACGTGCTTTTTGTAGGAAGGATCACACGGCAGAAGGGCGTGACTCATCTGGTCGACGCGATTCGCTACCTTCCGCCCACGACCCAGGTGGTTCTATGCGCAGGCGCTCCGGACACTCCGGAAATTTCCGCGGAACTGCAACGCAAAGTGACCGAGGCACGTGGCTTCAATCCCAGAGTGATCTGGATTGACAAGATGTTGAGTAAGCAAGATGCGATCCAGTTTTATAGTCACGCGACGGTCTTCTGCTGCCCCTCGGTCTACGAGCCGTTTGGCATCATTAATCTGGAAGCCATGGCTTGCAAAGCAGCCGTTGTCGCCAGCGCAGTAGGCGGCATCAAGGAGGTAGTGGTGAACGGGGAGACGGGGCTTTTGGTGCCATTCGATCAGGATCCAACCACCAGCTTTCCTCTGGACCCTGATCGCTTCGCAAGGGATCTAGCCGCTGCATTGAACAATTTGTTGGCTGATCCAGAGAAGTGCCGGCGGTTTGGGGAAGCCGGCCGGAAACGTGCGGAAGAGAAGTTCAGTTGGACCAGTATCGCCAACCAGACGATCGATCTTTACCAGACCCTGATCGAAGCCAGAAAGCGGGCCAAAGCCTGATGAGCAAAACCCTGACGAGTTCAAGCGTGAAGGAGGGACTCCAGAGGAACGGCGCTTCCCTGCTGGATAAAAGCATCCCTGTCAATTTTGACTTCGACTCAGCGATTGCTTCGGAGTCGACGGTCAATATCCTTCAAGACGGGCTGCATTTTCCTTTGCTGGTTTTAAAAGAAACTGCGCTCGCCTATAACCTGGCGGCGATGGCGGAGTGGTGCGCCGCGAACCACTTCCTGATCGCTCCGCATGGCAAGACTACGATGACTCCGCGCATTTTTGAGCGGCAAATGGAAGCGGGGGCCTGGGCGATTACGGTGGCCACGGTGTCTCAAGCTGCTATCTGCGTGGAAACGGGCATCAAGCGTGTTCTGATCGCCAATCAAGTTGTAGGCCGGGCGAATTTGCGCTCGCTGGCGGCGATGATGAAAGCGGATCCAACGCTTGATGTTCTCTGCCTGGTTGATAGCTCAGAAGGAATCGAGTTTTTGACCTCGGAGTGGCAGGCCGCGGGCGCAAATCGCTCTTTAGGAGTCCTGGTAGAAATGGGCCGTCAGGGGTGGCGGACGGGCGCCAGGTCGATCGAGTCCGCCCGCGAATTATGTGCGGAGGTCTTGCGGCATCCGCAGACAATGCGCTTGCGAGGGATTGAAGGCTTTGAAGGACTGGCGCACGCGGCGGAGCCGGGAGAAGATGTAAAACAGGTAAGGCAGTTTCTAGCCAACATCGCGGCGCTGGGAAATGAGGTCCAAAGCCTTCACCGGACGGACAAGGAGCCGCTTCTTTTCAGCGTTGGCGGTAGCAGCTTTCTGGATGCGGTATGGGAGGTTGGGCAGCAGATGCGGGAGGGTTTTCAGTTCGTGATCCGAAGTGGCTGCTATGTTACGCACGACCATGGCTCCTATGCCCAAAGGCTCGCTGCCGCCCAGCAACGAAGTAACGGTGCA
>Ga0210390_10004627_pt1 | contig 11587 bp, 8 predicted proteins | sample IncBWH11OmetaG_FD_161050 | JGI IMG/M metagenome (GOLD analysis project Ga0210390, IMG submission 161050) | Forest soil microbial communities from Barre Woods Harvard Forest LTER site, Petersham, Massachusetts, United States - Inc-BW-H-11-O ... | reverse complement strand
CTCAACCGCATCTTGCCACCGATCCGCGTCCCTCGCCAGTAGTTTCGTAACAACCTCTTCTCTGCAAAGGTGGGAGGCGATGCTGCCAAAGAGACCCGCTGAAACGCTGCTACCCTGCCAGCGCCATAGTGTCTTGGGAAGGGCCCGGCTTCAGCCGGGCCGTCACGATTCCCAACGAATAACGGGCTTTAGCCCCTGAGGACACCTTCGCCGGAGCCGGGAAGAGCACCGTCATTTCACTTTCTCAAGTCTCGGAATCATCGTGTCTCTCGGGCCATCAATCGTCCCATCTTTGTTAACCGTGAACACCACTGTGTGGGGAAGCATCAGGCCGAAATCGCCGGTTGCGATGATCTTGTCGCCCTCAACTTTGTAGGTCCCGTCAACCGCGTAAGCGCCTAGGGCGATGTACGCCTTGCCATCTTTGAATTGCGCGTTGATCGTGCCGCTGGGATCCCGGTACTTTCCCTCGGCACTGCTTCCACACCCGACGCCTATAGCTGCGCAGGCCAGCACCGTAACCAGCATCGTTTTGCGCAGCGACAAATTGTTCATATCACTCTCCTGAAAAACCCTGATAACTGCATCACTACGCATTACGCCAAACCACGACGAAAACCGTCATGCCAAGTGGGCCAATCCGTAGCTGCCGGCGTGATCCTGTTCCGAGGCGGGCCGCGCACGTGCTGGGATGAGGGCGAGGGCCAATTCCGGTTTTGAAGACAAAGTGGTAAACCCGGCGCGCCATCCTTGCGTTTTCCGCAAAGGCGGGAAGCGATGCTGCTAATGCATCCGTCCGGATGCCGTAACCTCGCCACCAAGATTAGGCTTTTGGCAGGGCGCGTGAAAGCCCCGTGTCCCAGCGCATAAGGCACGACCTAGCCTTCGCAGTAGTGGTCGAAGTTCGGAACGTCTTCTCCGAGGAGTCTCAACAGCCTTATCCCTTCAACTGACAACCGGAAGCTGTAGTTCGTATGCGGAAGCTCTCGATGCGTGACATCTATCTCGTGCGCCAGACCGAAGCCTTGCAGGCGGGCGCAGATTCCGTAACCCTCTTCGCGGGTGAAAAGATTAGTCTCTGTCTTCTGCCCCAGAGCAAGCGCGATCTCGACGGCAAGCTCCGGCGAACGCTGTATGAATGTGTCGGGGTGAACCTTCATAACGTTGCCCACGCCAGAATTCGGCTGCGGCTTCCAGTCGCCTTCCTTGTTCATAACCTTGTTGAGTACCTTCAGAACGACCACATCGCGCTCCCCGAGCTGTTCGACGGTCTGGACAAAAGTCGTCACGTCCTGAATATGCGTCTCGCTTCTCAAGGCATTGCCTATCAGCCTCACGTAACGATCCCGCTTCCTGTCGTTGAATTCCTCCGCGTCCCGACGCATCGCTAACTGTATCGCTTCCTGAACATCCTCTCCATTAGCCTTGGTGGTCTCTAGGTGCTCGGTTTCCATGACAAGCATGTTCCACATCGCTTGCAGCCTTTCGTCGACGGAGGCACGTGTGAACCTGTTTGCGACTTTCTGGAAAATCTCTAGCGGCAGCGCAGCTTTGGGAAAGGCAAGTTTGCCAGTGAAGATCGCAAGTCCAAGAGGTGATTTGTCCTCTTCTTGCATGTAGTGCTGCCCGAATGCGGCTTTAGGGTCATCTATCGCCATGCGCCTTGTTCCTCCGTGCCATCAGACCTTGGTTCTATACCATCCCCGCAAACTCTAGTCCCAAAATGGGAATCGCGCTGCCAGACGGGCGCTTTTTAGTTGACTGACTCTCCGAAAGCAGATAACATTAAAGACGTAATATTAGCTATTTGAGAATAGCGTTTTAACCGGCTCTTTGACAACCGACCGGCAGCGTCCGATATAAGCTGATCGGCGCTGGTTTCGTCTCTCGAAGGCCCCGCCGGGGGCCAAGCCAGTATCCACTGGAAGCGGCAGCCGATAACTCCTCTTTTTTCAATATTTTGCGGCTTGCTCGTAAAATATTCAAAAATAAGGACTTAACCGAATTCATGTCGCGTGAGATGTGTTTTGTTTTCAATATTTTACGGCCCACCCCTAAATCTATGAAAACACTGCCAGTTTAAGTCTAACGTTTTGTTAGATCTAGCGGGAGCAAAGCCGTAACCCTTTTAGTTTCATAGATACGATGCGAAACAGAGCGTTTTTTTCGCAACGGAAAATTGGGGAATGGCTGACGATCAGGGATCGCGGCCGTCAAGCCGATCTCGTTAAGATGCTGCAAACAAAGTACATAGATCCTTCGCTGCGCCCAGGATGACAGCGCTTGAAATGTGGTGACAGCGCTCGGGGGAGGCGAATTATCAAGACTTATCGCGACTATCCGCCGCTTCGCGCGGTTTGCACCGCTCTTAGCACTGCCTGGGCTTTGTTCATGCACTCCTGAAATTCTTTGGCGGGATCGGAATCGGCGACGATGCCTGCTCCGGCTTGCAAATAAGCCCGCTTCCCTTGCATGAGCATAGTCCGGATTGCGATGCAGGAATCGAGATTGCCGGCGAAGTCGGCGTAGAGAACGGAGCCTCCGTAGATTCCGCGGCGGACTGGTTCGAGTTCTTCGATGATCTGCATGGCGCGTACTTTGGGCGCTCCGCTGAGGGTTCCTGCGGGAAAGCAGGCGGCGAAAGCATCGAGAGCATCCAGGCCTCCGCGCAACTTTCCTTCAAGCGCGGAGACGATGTGCATGACGTGGGAATAGCGCTCCACGTACATCAGATCGCGAACTTTGACCGAACCGTATTCGCTCACGCGTCCCAGATCGTTGCGGCCGAGGTCGACCAGCATGACGTGTTCGGCGCGTTCTTTTTCGTCAGCGAGCATTTCTTTTTCCAGGCGCGAATCTTCGGCTTCATCGTGTCCGCGAGGATGAGTGCCGGCAATGGGGCGGTATTCCAGCTTGCGCCCGGTCACGCGCACCAGCATTTCCGGAGACGATCCCAGCACGTGGGTATCGCCCATGCGAAGGAAATACAGATAGGGCGAAGGATTGACCGTGCGCAAGGCGCGATAAATGTCGAAAGGCGCGACCTCAGGAGAAAAATCGAGGCGCTGCGACAGCACAACCTGAAAAATGTCTCCGGCGGCAATGTACTCTTTGGCTCGCTCCACAGATTTTAGAAAACGGCCACGGCTGGTGCCGGCATGAACTTTGAGCGTGGCCTTGCTGGATCGCGATGACTGTTGCCAGTGTGCCGGCCGCAGCCCGCGGGCCAGTTTCTTTTCGAGGACAGCTATGTCTGCGATTGCGCGATCATAGGCGCGGCGCGGGCTCTCGCGGGAAACGTCGGCGGTAGCGATGATGTGAATCTGATGTCGCAGGTGATCGAAAGCGAGCAGGCGATCGAAGAACATCAGAACGCAGTCGGGGAGGGAGAGATCGTCCTTGGCGTGTTCACCGATTTTTTCGAGTTGGCGAACCGCGTCATAGGCGAAATAACCAACGGCGCCCGCAGTGAACGGTGGCAATCCAGCGATCTTCGCGGGACGATGCTGCCGCAGCAGCTCTTTCACGATCGGCAGAACGCTGCCTTTACGCAGCTCACGAGCCCTTCCGCGTTGCAGCAGGACGTCCTCGCCGCGAGCCCGCACCTGCAGGTACGGCCGTGCTCCCAGAAACGTGTAGCGCCCGATCTGCTCGCCGCGCTCTACCGATTCGAGCAAGAAAGCGTCGGGCTCGCTACCGGCTATAGCGAGAAAAGCAGAGACCGGGGTCAGTAAATCGGCCATGACCGACTTGACCACCGGGACCAGCGTGAACTCGCGGGCCAGGCGTGCGAACTCCTTGTAATCAGGACGCAGCAAGCTGTGGGTCAGACCCTTTCGACGGAATAGCTGCACCCATTATAGAAGGAGCAATGAACCTTGCCGGAACTGCCCTGTATCCAGCGAGTGAATTGACGGAATCCATGGCGCGGCGGAAGATGGAGGTTTAGCCAGCATCCTCGGTATTGAGGGCGTATGCGAATTAAGTTCTGGGGAGTTCGGGGTTCGACGCCGGCTCCTCAGCCGGACAATATGCGCTACGGGGGCAACACTTCGTGCGTCGAGGTGCGCCTCGGAGACAGCCTCTACATCTTCGATTGCGGCACCGGCTTCCGAGTTCTGGGGCAAGCGCTGCGGCACGAGTTCAATGGCCGCCCGGTTTCGGCCCACATTTTCGTGTCGCATTTTCATTGGGATCACATTCAGGGAATCCCGTTCTTCGGCCCGCTTTATGACAGCGGGGAGAACCGGTTCCAGTTTCATTGTTCCAGCCGAACCCGCAGCCTGAAGCGGGTGCTCGAAGAGCAGATGGCTGCGCCGTACTTTCCCGTAGGTCTGACTGAAATGCAGGCGCACCAGAACTTCTACGATCTGGGGGAAGGCCGCATCCAGTTGGGCGACGTGACTCTGCAAACTTTGTGGCTCAACCATCCTCAGGGCTGCATGGGCTTTCGCCTGGAAACAAAAGAAGGTGTGATTGTGTACGCCACGGATAACGAGCCTGGGGACGCGCTGTTCGACAAGAACGTGCGCACACTCGCTGCGGGAGCGGACGTTCTGATTTACGACGCTCAATATCTTCCCGAGGAGTACGAACGCAAACGGGGCTGGGGACACAGCCACTGGCGCGAAGCGATCAATGTGGTCACGGAGAGCGGCGCGAAGGAATTGATCTTGTTCCACCATGATCCTGATCATGACGACGCGTGCATCGACAAGGTGGTCAAAGAGGCTCGCGATTATTATCCCCGATTGCGAGCTGCTGCCGAGGGCATGCAGATCGAAGTATCGGCCAAGCGGTAGTCCCGGCCCTTCAGTATCTCCCACCCTTGTGTTTTGCATCCTGGATTACAATGAACGTAAGGTCAGCGGAACATGCTTCGAAAGGGGCGGTGAGTGACGCAGTTTTCAGCAGCGTGGCCACATGTGTCGGTGATTTCGATCATCGACATTCTGCTGGTCGCGATTATCATTTACGAGTTTCTCGCCCTGATCAAGGGCACTCGCGCCTCCCTGATGGTGGTGGGTGTGGTGGGGCTGGGGCTGGCTTTTTATTTGTCCCAGTTGGGCAATTTGGCCGCGCTGAACTGGCTGATCAGCACACTGCTTCCCTATACCGTATTCGCCTTGATTGTAGTTTTCGCCGCTGAGATCCGGCAGGCTCTGGCGCGGCTTGGACGCGGACTTACGCTTAGTCGCACGGCGGGTTCGGAGGCGGACCCTTACGACGACATTGTGCTGGCGGCTAACCTGTTTTGCCAGAATCAGACTGGCGCGCTGATGGTCATCGAGCGCGAGATTGGGTTGCGCACCTATATTGAAAGCGGAGTTCCGCTCGACGCACGGCTTTCCTATGATCTGCTGGCAACCATCTTTCGTCCGAGCGCTCCCTTGCACGATGGCGCAGTGATTGTGCAAAACGACCGGGTTGCGGCTGCCGCCTGTTTTCTGCCGTTGTCGATGAATCCGGTGCTTTCCACGCAACTGGGGACACGGCATCGCGCGGGCATCGGCGTGACCGAGGAGACCGACGCCATCGCTGTGATCGTTTCCGAGGAGACCGGTGGAATCAGTCTGGCAGTTGCGGGAAAGATCGAACGTGATCTGAGTGTCGATCAATTGCGCGATCGACTGGGAGAATTGCTGCGCCGCTACGTACCTCCGTCCACGCTGCCCACGCCGATTTCAGACGGCGGCGAGGGACTGGAGGATCCCGGGGAGAGCGCACGAGGCTCTCTGCCTCGACCCGCTGATTCCCGTTTGAGCGACTCGCGTTTGAATCAGGGGGCGGATCGGTAGCCCATGCGCGATTTTTTGCATCGCTACGTGCTTCACAACCTGGGGCTGAAACTGATCTCGCTCGCGCTCGCGGTGGGCCTGTGGCTTGCGGTGGCGCGCGATCCTGTGGCTGAGGTCGCGGTCGATGTCGCGATCGAGTTCCACAATATTCCGCAAAATTTGGAGATCAGTTCGGAAAATATTCCCAGGGCGCAGATCCGGCTTCGCGGGCCGGAGCGCGTGGTTCACCGCCTGCGTCCTGCCGACGTTTATGCGGAAATCGAACTGAGTGGCCTGAAGCCTGGTGAGCGCACCTTCGATCTGACGGCGCAACAAATTCACGAGCCTGCGGAACTGGAGGTCGTGCAGGTTGTTCCCAGCCAGTTCCATCTCGCGTTCGACACGCGTCTCACCCGGCAGGTTCCGGTGCAACCACGAGTCGTGGGGACATTTGCACCCGGTTATGCTCTGGGACAAGTCGAGGTTGATCCGGCGGCCATCACGATCAGCGGACCGAAGAAGCACGTCGAGGCTGTCGAGTCGGCGATCACCGATCCGGTCGACGTGAGCGGGGCTATCAATCGGGTAACGTTCTCGAGGCACCCATACATTTCCGACCCACTGATCCAGGTTGCAAGCCCCGATCCAGTGCGGATCACGGTTATCATGCAGAAGGTTCCGGTCACCAGCGGCGCTCAATCCGCGAAACCAGAATGACATCCCAGACACGACAACTCTTCGGAACAGACGGCATTCGCGGGGTAGCAGGCGAATTTCCCTTAACGTTGGAAAGCACGCATCTCATAGGCCGGGCGCTTGGGCATGACCTGGTTCGAAGCGATCCGCACGCCCGCGTGGTGATTGGACAAGATCCGCGAGAATCGAGTTCGTGGATCGCGGACCGGGTGCTGCTGGGATTGGTTTCGAGCGGCTGTGAAGTCCACAGCGCGGGTGTGATCACGACCCCGGGAGTGGCGTACCTGGCGCGATCCCGCAGATACGCTGCGGGTGTGGTTATTTCGGCCTCGCACAATCCGTGGACCGATAACGGCATTAAAGTTTTCTCCGGCGACGGATACAAGCTACCCGATTCGCATGAACTTGCTATCGAACAGGAAATTTTTTCTCTTCTGCAGAATCCTAAAGACGAGGCGCCTGTGTCTGCGAAACCTGCGCCCAGCCTGCCTGGTGAAGCGAGCCTTCGACGTGCATACGTGGAGTGGCTGGCACAAAGCCTGAAGACGGACGTGAGCCAGTTGAGAGTTCTGGTGGATTGCGCCAACGGAGCGGCCACGGCCGAAGCCCCTGAACTATTTCGGGCTTGCGGTGTTCGGGCAACTTACCTGTGTGCATCTCCTGATGGAAGAAATATTAACGATGGTTGTGGCGCGCTGCATCCACAAGCGGTGGCCAAGGTGGTCTCTGAGAAGAAGGGTCAATTCGATGTAGGCGTGACCTTCGACGGGGACGCCGATCGCGTGTTGTTCAGCGACGCGAATGGCCGGGTGGTGAATGGTGACGCCGTTCTTCTGGTGGTCGCGCGTGATATGCAATCCCGCGGCGTGCTCGCCGGATCCTCGATTGTTGCGACTACCATGTCCAACATGGGTCTGGAAATCGCATTGCGCAAAGCAGGCATAAGCATGCTGCGGGCCAACGTTGGCGACAAGTACGTGCTCGAGGAGATGATTAACAGCGGCTCGATTCTCGGCGGCGAGCAGTCTGGGCACATTATCTTCCGCGACGGCGAAGCGACTACGGGCGATGGGCTGCTTACCGCTTTGCGAGTAATGGAAATCATGGCGCGAAGCGGCACATCTCTGGCCGAGTTGATCGGCGATCTCAAAGTTTTTCCGCAGACGATTCAGAATGTTCGGGTGCGCGAAAAGATACCGTTTGTCCAGGTGCCTGAAATCCAGCGTACGATTGAGGCGGCTGAAAGTGAACTCGATGGAAATGGGCGCGTGGTCGTCCGCTACTCCGGCACGGAGGCGCTAGCCCGGGTCATGGTGGAAGCGGAATCGGAAGAAAAGATGCGCGAGTTGGCGGGAAACATTGCCGGCGCGATCCAGGCTGCGCTGGGGGTTTGATGTGTGGTGACGGGCGACTCGCCCGTCCGCCAAGCGAAGCTTGGCAGTGCTGCTGTCTATGACAACGCTATTGTCCAATGTCGCCGCCGTGTGGAATCTGCTTCTGCTTCTCGCGGTGATCGCGACGCTTGGCGGTTTCTTCTATTGGTTTGGTTTGCGACGGATCATCCGGGCCCGAAGGATTGCGAGCTCACGCGACCGAAGAATGCTGAGAGAGGCCGCCGAACGGGAAGTAGATCGGGGACGCCCTAACTAGACCGGTACAGCTATCGCCACCCAAGACATGTTTGTCATCCCTCGCTTCGCGAGAGAAACAGTTTGTGATTTGGATGACAGTGCAAAATTACTGTAGATCACGCCAGTTCGTTCCAACTCCAATTTCCACCAGCAGCGGTACGGTTAGCGGATGAACTTTTTCCATTTGCTCCCGGACCATGGTTCGCATTTCTTCGATTTCATTTTCTGGAACTTCGAACACCAGTTCGTCGTGCACCTGCAGCGTCATTCTTGATTTCAGTCCGCGCTCGCGTAGCGCCGCGTCGATGCGGATCATGGCAATCTTGATTAAATCCGCCGCCGTGCCCTGCAATGGGGTGTTGACAGCCGTCCGCTCCGCGAATCCGCGGAGGTTGGCGTTTTTGCTGTTGATGTCGGGGATAGGGCGAACGCGTCCAAACAGCGTTTTGACTTTGCCTTCACGCCTGGCTTCGTCCAAGGTTCGGTCAATGAATGCGCGGACGCCGATGTACCGCTCGAAATACGCGTTGATGAACTGCTTGGCTTCGGCTGGTTCAATTCCCAGAGTTTGCGAAAGCCCGAACGCCGACAATCCATACACGATTCCGAAGTTCACGACTTTCGCCTGGCGGCGATGGTCGGGCGTGACCATCAGCGGCGGCACGCCAAACACCTGCGAAGCGGTAAGCGTATGGATGTCATCACCGCGACGGTACGCTTCTACCAGGAGTGAGTCTTTCGAGAAGTGGGCCAGCAGCCGTAACTCGATCTGCGAATAATCCGCCGCGAGCAAAACGTGGCCCGGTTCGGCGGTAAATGCAGCGCGGATTTCACGGCCTAGCTCGGTGCGAATGGGAATGTTCTGCAGATTGGGATTCGCCGACGATAATCTTCCCGTTGCCGTTCCGGTCTGGCCGAAGGTAGTGTGAAGGCGTCCGCTGGCGGGATTCAACAGGGCGGGCAACGCATCGACGTAGGTTGATTTGAGCTTGGTCAGTTGCCGGTATTCGAGCACGAGGCGTGGGACATCGTGTTCCTCGGCCAATCCTTCGAGCACGTCAACCGCGGTCGAAATTGTTTTTCCCTTGCCATATTTCACCGGTTTGGGCAGATTCAACTTATTGAAGAGAACGTCGCCTAATTGTTTTGGCGAGCTGATGTTGAACTCGCTCCCTGAGCGCTGGTAAATCTCTTTCGCCTTGGTATCGATCTCGCGTTCCAGGCGCGACGACATTTCTGTCAGTGTTGCTCGGTCGATCTTCACTCCAGCGTGTTCCATTCGCGTCAGCACAGGAACCAGGGGGAGGTCGATTTCTTCGTACAGCTTGAGCAATCCGGCTTCTTCGACTTCGCGACCCAACGCTGATGCCAGTCGACCTGTAATGTCAGCCGCTTCGGGGAGCGTCCCACTGAGTTTGAGGTTGAAGCGGCGCAGGGCCACATCGGCCAAACGATGCGAGGAATATGTCGGATCGAGGAGATAGGAATACAGCATCGGATCATGCTGCACGCCTTGCAACGTGATCCCTTGCCGCTCCAAAACGTGCGTCACTGCTTTGTAGTCGTGGATGGCTTTGGGCAGGCTCTCGTCGGCCAGGGCAGACTTCAGTTTCGTCGTTGCTTCTTCCGCGTCGGCGCTGACGCTGATCGCTATGCCGCGCATGGACGAGATTGCGATATTCCGCGGACGTTCGACAAACAGAGGCTCAGACGTGAGCGGCAACATGCGGTTGTCGGATTCTTCCTCTTCTGTTTCTTCTTCGCCGGCAACGTCTGATTCCGCTTCCACGGCGACCGACAGTGATCCTCCCGATGGAACGGCCTTCATCACGGCTTCCACATCTGCGGCTGATGTCGCTTCGGTGTAATTCGCTTCAGCCACCTCAACAATCGGCAGTAGGTCTTTTAAGAGCGAAGTGAACTCTAGTTCGGTGAAAAGGGTACGCAGGGCTTCGACCTCGGGCTCGCCGAGCTTCATTGCATCTACGTCGAACTCGATGGGCACATCGCAATCGATGGTGACGAGTTTCTTGCTTAGCAGGATGTTGTCGCGATTGTTCTGGAGCGACTCACGATATGTTTTCTTTTCGACTTCCGCTGCGCGATCGAGCGCCTGCTCGACCGAACCAAAGCGCTTGATGAGTTCAACCGAACCTTTGTCGCCGATGCCCGGGGCTCCCGGAATGTTGTCGATAGAATCGCCGCGCAGGGCCATCACATCCACGACACGCTCGGGAGGCACTCCCAGGATTTCCTCGACTTTGGCTGCATCGCAGATCAGGTTGTCTTTCGGCGGATTCAGCACGAGAACCCGATCGCTCACCAACTGCAGCATGTCCTTGTCGCTCGAAACCACGTAGACGGAAAACGACTGCGCAACAGCTTTGCGCGCGAGCGTGCCGATCACATCGTCGGCTTCGTAGCCTCCGAGTTCGAGGATGGGAATGCGGTAGGCTTCCAACGCCCTTCGGATGTAGGGCAATTGCTGCGCCAAGTCTCCGGGCATCTCCTTGCGGTTGGCTTTGTAGCCTCGATATTCGATTTCCTGAAACGTTTGGGTCTTCAAATCAAACCGTCGCACGCTGGTGAGGCCTTCGGCCTGCTGATCGCGGAAGGTGGGCGCGGCTACGTCGAACACTGCCGCCAGATACTCCGGGGAGAAATCATCGCGCAATTTGCGCAACATGTTGACGAAAACGTAAGTCGCTGCTGTAGGTAAGCCGGTCTTGGTGGACATGCCGCGCTGCCGCGCCATGGCATGATAGGCGCGGAAGATGAAGGACATGGTATCGATCAGAAAAATGCATCCCGCTTCGCTCGCAACAAGCTTTGGGGCTCGGGCCGAGGCAGGCGAGTCCGACGCGGAGACTGCAGCGTCCTCGATAGAAACAGACGATGATTTCTTTCTGGGAGACAACAGACTTAGTTTAGCAGCAGGTTTACTGGAGACGCTCGGCCTCACCTCGAGGTAGAGACGTAGCCAGCTACGTCACTACTTAAAAGTCACGGTGAAATCAGCTTTGACAAACCTTGTCCCGGCGCCTTCGTCAGAATTGCTGAAAACCAGATGGTACTGCTGCGGATCATCATACGAGGGGGGAAGGCTCCAATCCACTGTCTGATTATGGGCCGCGTCCAGCTCTTGGGTGGTGCTTTGCATCTGCCCATGGCGAAATTCGTTGAATTCCTGATCGTTCAATAACATCAAGTCGACGTCAGCAGCCTTGGCACTCGTCGAATCGGGGGCGTCGCGATTGGTGAACGATTGGAAGTCGCCATGCACTCTGGCGTGTCCCTGATGCGGGGGAACTAGGAATGCAAATTGTGCATATTTGCTTACGGAAAAAGCTTTGTGCAGAAAATTCCTGGGTTCTTCCGACTTGAGGTTGACGGGGTGATCGACCGCCCGTAGTTCTGCAGGGCCTTCCTGCGCTTCCGGTTTTGTCGGCAGACCTTTAGCTTGTCCTTTCAAGATTGCCAGTG
>Ga0210390_10004626_pt1 | contig 11588 bp, 7 predicted proteins | sample IncBWH11OmetaG_FD_161050 | JGI IMG/M metagenome (GOLD analysis project Ga0210390, IMG submission 161050) | Forest soil microbial communities from Barre Woods Harvard Forest LTER site, Petersham, Massachusetts, United States - Inc-BW-H-11-O ... | reverse complement strand
TCTGGAGACAAAACGATGAGCATTTTCCGCGCAGAAAATTCAGTGGGGAAGTGCGGGCATGCTGTGGTGATTGCTTGCGTGTTGACCCTGCCGGCGGCGGCCAGCACGGGGCAGGATACCGCCTCGCGCCAGTTTCAGAAAACGCTCCCCCTTGCAGCGGGTCAAACCCTGAGCATCGAAAACAAATTCGGCGAAGTCCGGATCCACGGTGAAAACTCCCGCGAAGCGGTAATTTCCGCCTCCATCCGTTCGCAGGCCGGCTCGCAGGCGCAAGCCGAAAAATTTGCCGAGAGCGTGCAGATCGAGGTGACCCAGGATGCGCATGGAATCACGGTCCGCACTGTCGCTCCCGCTGACAACCCGCTGGTTTTCCGCGTCGGCCACAAAAATTCCTACTCGGTCGATTACGACATCGCAGTGCCGCCCGAAGCCAAGCTTTGGGTGAAGAACGCCTTCGGCAATGTGGAGATCCGTGGCGTGCGCTCCTGGAACGATGTGGAAAACAGCCACGGCCAACTGACGGTTCGGGACGTGGGCGCCAGCAAACTCACCAATTCCTTTGGCGCGGTTGAAGCAGAGGGCGTGGCAGGCGATCTGACGGCCGTCAATAGCAACGGCACCGTCACCGTATCCGCGGTGAAGGGAATCGTGGACATCAAGGACCGCTTCGGCTCCATCACCGTAAAAAATATCCACGGCAGCGTCACGATTGTCGGAGGGAACGGCCCAGTGGAACTGACGGACGCGGGCAATTCGAAACTGAACAACTCCTTCGGCCCGGTGACCGCCCGGAATATTCATGGCACCCTTTCCGTCAGCAACAACAACGGCGCCATCGAAGTGAATACCGTCAGCGGTTCTGCGGATCTGAACGGCAGCTTTGGCGCAATCACGTTTACAAACGTTGCTGGACACGTGAAATGCACGGCTAACAACGGCCGCGTTTCCGGCGGGCCGACCGGCGAAGATGTTTATGTCCGTAACAGTTTCGGCGAAGTGGCACTCGAGCAGATCAGCGGCGAAGTGGAGATTGAAAACTCCAACGGCACCATCACGCTCCGCGAGATCAAGGGCAGCGCCACACTGAACACCTCGTTTGGCGCAATCGAAGCCAGTGGCTTGCGCAGGGGCGCCAGGGCCACCACTGGCAACGGACGTATCTCGCTGTCCGACATGGGCGCCGACACGTACGCAAAAACCAGTTTTGGCGCGGTGACCATCACGCGGGTGAATGGAAACCTCACCATCGAAAATTCGAACGGCCAGGTCACGGCAAGTTCGGTGAAAGGCGACGCCTCCGCCAAAACCAGTTTTGCCGCCGTTTCACTCGAGGATATCGGTGGCAATATCACCGTGGACAATCAGAACGGTGCCGTGATGCTGACCGCGGCTCGCACGTCGTCTGGCTGCAAGAATATTTCCGCGAAGACTTCTTTCTCCCCTATCCAGGTGCGCCTGCCGGAAAGCGCGGGTTACTCCCTCACCGCTCGCACTTCGTTCGGTCGCATCAACAGCGAATTGCCGATCACTACGATTGGCCAGGTCGGCGGAGATTCCTTGACTGGCAAAATCGGCAACGGCACATGCACGCTCTCCCTGACGAATGCGAACGGCAACATCGATATCTTGAAATTGACGAAATAATTCCTGAGGGTCGCCCGTCGCTTCATCCCGATTTGCGGCGTGCCCGATCCATGGCGAAAGCGCGAAGAAGCACCCGATTGGCGGTCTCCGTCATATGGAACTTTTCTAACTCGTCCTCCGTGGCGTAGGCAATGTCCGTGACGTCGCTCCCAGCCTGGGCCTCGCCCCCAACCCTTTCGCAAAGATAGTCCACGATAACGTAGTGATACTTGGGCCGCGATCTTTTCCCTGGGTCGAGGGCCGCCGCGTCGAGGAAAATGCGGTCGAAAGCCTCGATCATGTCCAGCACTTGCACTTCCAGTCCGGTTTCCTCCAGCAATTCGCGCGCGACCCCTTGCTGCAAGGATTCCCCCAGTTCGAGAGTCCCGCCAGGGATCGACCATTGCCCCAGCAGCGGCTCGCTTCCTCGCTTGATCAACAAGGCCCTCCCATTCTCAATGATCACCCCGCCTATCCCTACCACCGGACGATCCGGATATTCTCTCGCCATGGGCTGTTATTCTTTCATCGGAGGTGTTGAGTTACACTGAATAGCCCGCCAATGAACCTCGACCCGAGGCTCATGTGCAGGGTATATAATACGCCGGTTGGTGGATCCTGGGATGTCGAGCTACACCGGCTGAAATTCTAATCGGAGGATGGAGACGTGCTCCGCTGCCCTGAATGTTCCGCTGAGATTGATGTGGACGAAGACGAAGTGGAAGAGGGAGAAATCCTGAGCTGCCCGGAGTGTGAGTGCGAACTGGAAGTTTCGCAGACACATCCTGTGGCGTTGAACCCCATTTCCGACGACCTCGATGAAGAAGACGACGAAGAAGAGGACGACGAAGACGCCGAGGACGAAGACGATGTTGATGAAGAGGGCGATCTTCCGGAAGATGAGGACGACGACGAGGATGAAAGCGAGGACGAAGACGAGTGAAGCAATTCCCGCCGCCTTTCCGGACATCCTCGCGTTTCCGGGAAGCCATCTAACCTGACGTGATTCCTCCCCGACGCAGCTTACCGTGCATGCGCTTTCCGATTGCGGCGTTCTTGCTTGTAACTATTATTTGGCCCTGCCTCTCCGCGGCACAGCAGCCTGTGCCTCCTCCCCCAGCCACCTCCCCGGAAGCACCTGCTCCCGCCCCTCCCGCAGCGCCCACACAAGAAAGCTCCAGCACCAGCAAACACAGAAGCAAGATCCCGCCCTTTTTGATTCTCGGAACCGTGTTCAACGAACACGCCCTCGCCTTTCCGGGCGTTCAGGTGAAAATCCGCCGCAAGGGCGAGAAGAAATTCCGGTATGACGCTTATACAAATTCGCGCGGGGAGTTCGCCGTTCGGGTGCCCGACGGCATCGAATATGAAGTGGTCGTTCACCAGAAGAACTACCAGGACCAATCGCAGGTGATTGCTGCGAATATGGGAGAAGTACAGAAACGCCTGACGTTTAAACTGGTTAGCACCAAGCCGGAGAAGCCGGGAGATCCGAAATGAAGTATGCGCGAAGCAAAGCCGCGATTTTCAGTGTTCTTTTCCTCTTCGTGATCGCCGGCGCCGCCCAGGATTCCAAGAAAGAAACGCAGTTGCGCACGGTCCGCGGAGTCGTCAGCGACAAATCCGAAAATCCAATGCCGAACAGCGTCGTCTTCCTGAAAAACTTGAGGACCAACGCGGTGCGAAGCAATTTTGCGGATAGCGACGGGAATTACCGATTCAGCGGCCTGGACCCGAATGCCGACTATGAGGTTCACGCGGAGTTCGAGGGAGCGAAATCTCCCGTTCGAAACGTCTCCTCTCTCGATAACCGCAAGGAAATGACGATCAATCTGAAAATCGACCGGAAGAAAAGCTGAAAAGCAGATCCTTGCGGACGCCATCCGGTCCTTTAAGTGCTTTTATTTGGCCGATAATTGCTGTCAAGAAACACACCACGACTCTCTCTAGCAATGGCCGGAGTCCCTTCTGTTACCATTATTAGGCGCGTGTTTCGCCATCCGCGCGACGTACAATTGTGGGGGCAGATTCAAACAATTCTCCGCCCGGCCTTGGGGGGCTGGACTTTGAATTGCCGGCTCGAAGCTTTCGCCGCCGCGTCGTCACTACTTCTTGGCTGGCGGCTGTACAAATTGGGAAAGCAACAAATTGCACCCGTATCGCCGGGGATTGCCAGGAGAACGTTCTCCGCCAACGGACGCCGCTCCCCAGGATAAACTGAAAGAAAGGTTTTCCAAGTCTTTGCATGAGCCGCAATATTAACCCAGTCCCATCCCTGTTTTTCCAACCCGGGGGCAGCCCTCCAACCCGCATCCCCACCTGGCTCAGTGCCTGCTTGCGATTTTCGCTCCCCCTCGTCGCCACCGCTTTCCTGTTTGCAATTTCCTCCGCGGCCGCCCAGGATACCACCCCAAACGCAAGCGGCCTGGCGGGTTCCATCCACGGAACAGTTTCCACGATCCAGGATAATCTCGTTTCGGGTGTTGCCGGGATTTCGGTGAAGCTCTCTGGAGTTCCCCTTCACGGCACTCCTCTGAGCGCCGATACAGATGAACACGGAGCGTACGCTTTTCCGAACCTCGAACCCGGCACTTACTCCATTTCCATAACCCTGCAAGGTTTCAAATCCATCTTGAAGTCCGTGAACCTGAGCCCTAAACAGCAAATGACGCAGGATTTTACTCTCGAGCTGGAGGTCGTTGCCGAAAAGGTGGAGGTCAAGGAAAACGCCGCGGCCATTGACACAGAAACAGCCGCTGCGCCTCCTGCCGTGGTTACGAACAAGGAACTCACCACGATTCCCACGCCACAGGAAAAAGTGAAGGACCTCCTGCCATTTACGCCCGGAGTCATCAAAACGCTCGACAGCAAGCTCACTTTCAAGGGCGCAAGCGAGCAACAAAGTTTACTGCTGGTCAATTCCGCGCGGACCACCGATCCCGTCACCGGGAGTTTTGGCGTTCCCATTCCCACGGATGCGGTTGAATCTTTTGCCGTTTACAAGACACCCTACGATGCCAGCACGGGAAGTTTTTCGGGCGGATTGACGACTATCGAAACCCGGCCACCGGACGACCAGTGGAGCTTCAAACTCAGGGGAATCGTGCCTTCCGTACTGGGCAAAAACGGCAGCATGGTGGGCATCGCCGAGGCAATTCCTGGCGTATCATTCGATGCCCCGCTCATTCCACACAAATTTCTACTTTCGGAATCCTTTCAGTACGAAATGAAAAAGACAACTGTTGAGGGACTTCCGTGGCCGTTCGACATCAGCAAGCGCCAGGGATTTAATTCCTTCACGACGCTTGAGGCGATTCTGGCGCCCAACCACGTGCTCACGTTGACCGTTAACGCGTTTCCGCTGCGCCAGCAGCACGTGGACATCAGCGCGCTCGAGCCGCTCGGCGCCTCAAACGATCTCGATCAAAGCGGCGTCGCCATCGGACTCAACGATAAATATCAGCTCAGTTCCGGCGCCATTCTTGCCGTGGTGGCGCAGTACATGCGCTTCGACAGCAATGCGCATGGCCAGGGCCCCTTGGACATGCTAATCACCCCCCAGGGATACGGCGGCAACTACTTCAATCAATGGTCACGCCGCGGCAAGGAATTTCAGGCCGTTCCATCGTTCCAATTTCCCAAAGTGCACTGGCACGGAGAGCACGAAATTCACGTGGGCGCCGACATCGACTATCGCTCGTTCTTCGGCACCACCTTGTCGCACTCGATTCAGATTCTGAACCTGAATAATACACTGTCGCAGCAGATCGCTTTCGGCGCGGCGCCCGCCCAGTCTCCTTCCGACAGTTCCGTTGCCGAGTTCCTCCAGGATCACTGGATTCTGGATTCCCACTGGAGCGTGGACCTCGGCGCGCGTATCTCTACCGAGACCTCAGGCTGGCCCTTCGCGATTGCGCCCCGCGCCGCTGCCGCCTACTCCCCGGGAAAAAGCGGCAAGACCGTGATTCGCGCAGGCTCAGGCATTTTCTATGGCGTGCTGCCGCTTCTTGCCGCGGACTTCGCCGCGAATCCGAGCCGTACCATCACCACCTTTGACGCCGCGGGTCTCCCGATCGGCTCGCCCGTAACCTACACCAACGCTTTCGTCGCCAATCTGAATCCGCTCACCGCGCCCGCTCTGCCCGTCAAGCCGAGCACAACCCCGCGCAACGTCACCTGGAACGTCCGGCTCGAGCATGAACTCCACAAAGATCTGCAGCTCAGCGTCGGCTACCTGGACAGCCACACCTCGTATCTCTTCGCCGTGAATCCGTTTACCTCCACCACGGGCGGCCCGTCCTTCGAGGGACTCACCAACACTGGCTCATCCCACTACCGCGAAGTTGAAGCTACGGGCCGTTATTCCCTGCGGGAACACGACCAGATTAACGTCTCCTACATCTGGAGCCGCAGCCGCGGCGATCTGAACAGCCTTTCGAATGTTTACATTCCGTTCGCTGCGCCCGTCATTCGTCCCGATGTCTACGGCATCCTCCCGTCGGACATTCCCAATCGCGTCGTCGGTTGGGGGATCTTTGCTCTGCCCTGGAAGTTGACGTTCAGCCCGCTTTTTGACGTTCACTCTGGCTTCCCGTTTTCCCCGATTGATGTCCAGCAACAGTACGTTGGCACGCCCAACGGAAAGCGCTTCCCGGAATATTTTTCGCTGGATATGAAACTTTACCGCCAGTTTCGTGTGCCGTTCCTTGGAAACAGGGGCGGCAAAGTTCATCACATCCGCCTCGGCGTCTACACCCTCAACGTAACCAATCACGGCAATTTCACCACTGTCTACAACAATACCTTTTCGCCGAACTTCGGCCAGTTTGTCGGCTTTCTCTACCGCCACGAAGGCGCGGTCATCGATTTCGTAGACTAACCGCGTAGCGGCCACCTTCAGGTGGCCAGGTTTCGAAAAACAATCCCGATCTAACCCCGCGTCGCCTGCGCAGTTCTTCCGCGCGCTCTCCATACCCGTATCATCTCCGGCACCACCACAATCTCCACTGGCGTCATCCCGATAATCTCTCCATCCGCATGGAACGCGCACGGCCGCTCCGTTTCAATTCGCACTCGTGTCACGCAATGTCTTTGAATTCGCTCCGTCTGAATCTCCCCGCTCATTGCCAGGCGCGGCAGCATCCTGACAATTTCCAGCGCGCCGAGATTTTCAAGGAACACCAGATCGAGCCGCCCGTCGGTCAGGCTTGCTTCCGGCGCCAGCCGTACTCCTCCTCCATAGCTGGGAGTATTAAGAACTCCCAGCACCAAGGCGGTCCCTTGCACGGAAGAACGCTCAGCGCCCTCCAGGGAAACGCTCACCCCGATCCCTCGAAATCCACCCAGCGCACGAATCGCAGAAAGCAGGTAACGGCTTCTCCCTCGCATCCTGCGATAAACCCCGTTCGCGAACTTTGCCGCTTCTGCGTCCAGCCCGATCCCTCCTCCGCCCATGTACAAACGTTCCGCACCGTCTGCAGTTCGCACCTGCGCCGCATCCAGCGGCGTGGCTTCGCCCTGGGTCAGAATCGCTTCCGCGGCTTTCACAGGATCCAGTGGCAATCTCAGCGCTGCGGCCAGATCGTTTCCACCACCGGCCGGCAAAACCCCAACGGAAACGTTTGGGTTCCCAGCCACTGCATTTAAGAGCGCCTGGAACGTACCGTCGCCTCCCAAGGAGAAGATCCGCTCCCGACCCGCGCCGGCTTCTTCCCGCGCGATCTGCGCAAATTCCGCGGAACTTTCCGCGCTGCGAAATTCCGCGTTCCAAGGTTTTTCCGCGGCAAACGACCTCAGGCGGGCGAGTGCTTCGTTTCCTAGCCCACCGCCTGCGGTCGGGTTGGCCAGAATTAAGTCCGGAACCTGCAATGTGAAAGAGGAAGGAGTGGGCACTGGTCCGCTATGCTGCCGGACCAGGCACCAACTGTCAATCGAACTACCACAGCAGCTTCAGTGCGAACTGCACCTGCCGCGCGGTTGTGGACGTGCTGGTGATCGCCCCTGCCGTCCCGGACAATCCCGTTGGATTGGCCGCGGTCGGCGGAGTAAAAACGATCAGATTTGGCGTATTGAAGTTGGCGCGATTCAGCAAATTGAAAATCTCCGCGCGGAATTGCAGATTCAGGCTTTCGCGAATCCTGGTGTTCTTCAGCACCGAGAAATCCCACGTCGCCAGCCCCGGCCCGATGTACGTATCCCTTCCGAGATTCCCGTAAAACCCGCTGGTCGAAGGAGGCGCGATGAACGCATTGGGATTAAACCACTGATTCGGATTGCCCAGCACAACTGGCCCCGTGAAATTCGGGTTCAGGAACGGCCGCACGGGATTCCGAGTGTCGCCGTTGTTGGAGGGGTTGTAGCTCAGTTGCGGTGTGAACGGGAATCCTGACTGCGCCGTGACGATGCTGGATACCATCCAGCCGCTCACCAGCTTGTCGCGCCAGCCTTCCACGTCATGAGCAAAGGACTGTCCCCGGCCAAACGGCAATTCGTATAGCACGTTGACCAGACCAACGTTTCTCGCGTCATACGTCGCCAGCCCCTTATCTGCGGCCAGGTTGAATGGATTCGACACCAGGCCCGGAGCATTCCCCGCCGTCGTCTGGTTCAGCGAATCGCCGTCGTCCAGCGCTTTCGAAAAGGTGTAGACGCCGCGCACAGAGAGGCCGTGACTGAATCGCCGTCGCAGGTCTACCTGCAACGCGTGATACGAACTGTTGCCAACGGAAAACCACGTCCAGGTGTTGGCAATGGTCGGATTCGCCCTCGGCGCTCCCGCTGGAATATAGAACGACCCTGCGGGGACCGGTGCTCCAGCCAATGGGGAGCCGACTGGAAACCCGGTCGCAATCGTAACCGGCGGTGTCGCATTCGGGTTCACTGTGGGATAAACGGCTGGGCACGGGGCAGCCGGGCAAATCACCGGCACCGGCTCGTTGGCGTCGATCCCGATCGACTCGTGGTAGCCGTGTGAGCCTACGTAGCCGACCGTCAGGACCGTGTTCGGCGAAAGTTCCCGATCCACGCGCAGCGACCAGGAGATCAGCGTCGGTGTTTCCATGTCCGGTTGAACCCCTCCCGGCACAAGCTTTGCGGTGGCTGGCACAGGCGCTGCCGGGTCAACGGGGAACGAAGACACTTTGAAATTCGCGATGCTGTACGTTGGATTGAACGGCGCATTCTGGTCCGCGCGATACCCCAACGCATCCTGCAGGTCGTTGTACATGCCAAATCCTGCCCGAACCACGGTCTTGCTGCCAAACGGGCTCCATGCCACGCCAATGCGGGGCTGCGGAAGGAACTTCGCATTGTTCGTGGTGAAGAGCGATCCGCCGATCCGCGGCTGCGAGTTAATCACTCCGTTGGTGAACGTGTAATTCGACGCGTGATCGTGAGCCTCATTCCATCCGGTCGAGAATTCATCCCGGAATCCCAGCGAAATCGTCAGCTTCGGACTGACACGGAAAACATCCTCGGCATAAAATGCGCCAAACAGCGACCGCCAGTACATTTTCGTCGGCGCCGGATCAAACAAAAACGAGGACGTGGTGCCTTGCAGGAAAGTCGCGAGGCTCGCAAACGTCGCCTGCCCATACTGGCTGAGGGCGATGATTTCGTTGGATTGGAACCGCTGAAACCACGCGCCGAAACTCAACTGGTGCCGCCCTTTTGTCATTGTCACGCGATCCTCATACGTGAACAGATTGCGCGCGATATGCAGATTGCTGCCGTTGTTGCTCCCGGCCAGCCCGATCGTCGCCTGCGGGTTCGACGCCGCGCTGCCGCCCACCACCACCGCGCCAACGGGCAGACCGGCAAGAAAACCCGGGACGCCAGCCGCGGGAGTGCCAGGCGTGGGCTCTCCGGTAAAGAAATAGCCCGCGCGCGAAAATCCAAATCGGGCCGTATTCAGCAGCGATGGCGAAAAAATATGCGTCTCTTCCAAGCTGAGTACCTGTTCGCGCAGGTTCAGAATATCCGAGCTGAACGGATTGGCTGGAGTAGCCGTCACATCACCGCCATCGTCGATGGTATAAACCCCCGCCAACGAGTCTTTTTGCGAAAAAATGTGATCCACGCGCACGGTTCCAAAATCCTCGCGAATCGTCTGCAGCGGACTGCTGAAGTACTCCGCAATACCGCAGGCCGGAGTGCATGCCTCGGTGGACGATTGCGGCCACAAGTTCAGTAACGGTTGCACACTAGGCACCGCTGCCGCGCGCGAGGCCGCATCCGGCACAAACGCCACCGATGTCTGATGCAGGTGCTGCCGGAAACCTTCGTAATTGCCGAACACAAACGTCTTGTTCTTCTGAATGGCCCCGCCCGAAGCGGCGCCGAACTGGTTCCGTTGAAAAGGAGGAGCGGATCCCTGGTCGAAGAAATTCGCCGAATCCAACGCATTGTTCCGCAGGAACTCATACACCGAGCCGTGCCACTGGTTGCCGCCAGATTGCGTCACGATCACGACCTGCCCGCCCGGACGCTTCCCAAATTCCGCGCCATAGGAATCCCGTTCCACGTTAAATTCCCGCACCGCCTCCACGCCCAGCAGCATCCCGCTCGGGCCGCCCGGTTGCATGTTGTTCTCTGCCGCGCCGGTGTACTCCACGCCGTTCAGCAGAAAAAGATTCTGCTGCGGGCGGTTTCCTGCGACCGCAAAATTGCTCGCCGTGCTGGAGTTGGATATCCCCGTTCCGCCCGTCTTCTGCGAGGTGAAATTGACGATCCCCGGATTGAGCGGCAGCAACAAATCGTAGCTGCGGCCGTTCAGCGGAAGATCCTTCACGGCCTGCTCGCCAACTAGCCCACTGATATCCTGCGTCGTCACACTGACAATCGGCGCGTCGCCGGTGACTTTTACTTCCGATGTAACGGTGCTCACCTGCAGTCGAACGTCGACGTTGGCTTCCTCGCCGACGACCAGGGAAATGCCGCTTTGCACCGCGTCCCTGAATCCATTCTTCGAAGTCCGCACCTCATAGAGTCCGACGGGCAGCGCGAGCACCAGGTACCTTCCGGCATCATCCGTATTGGTGGTACGGATCACTCCGGTCTCCAGATTTTTCGCGCTCACAGTTGCCTGGGCCACTGCCGCGCCCGACGCATCCGTGACAATCCCGCGAATGCTTGCCGAGACTTGCGCGTGCGCCGCGGGCAACCCTAATGTCAGGATGAGCAGTCCCAGCCGGGCGAATCGAATCGCGAGCGATTTGGCACGGGTCGCGGCACGCGAACCGCCCCGTACTTCGGGTCCACGGGTAATCTTTGCATTTAGAATCATTGCGCAATCTCCCAAGGTAGGCGATCCCTGTCCAGTTTCGTTGATTCGGGCAGGCTAACAATTCAATATAATTAGTTTCGTTATGTCAAACCGACTTAATACGGATAGCGTTTGGGTGAATCTACGCGATTCCATGGGGTGGAATCGTCCAACGAGGCTTCCGCAGCGCCAGGCTTGTTGTGGACAGCACTCTTCCAGGAAAGTCCCCGTCCGATCAGAGGAGCTCTCGAATACCCGGGATTTCTCGGCAGATTTTCACAAGACCAGACGTTGATTGGGGTTTAAGTCTTTGGGATCCAATGGTGCCGGCGGGGGGAATCGAACCCACGGCCTAGGGATTATGAGACCCTCGCTCTACCACTGAGCTACGCCGGCTAAGTGCAATTCTTTATGCTACGAATGAACCGCCGAAAGTGTCAAGCAGTTGGCGTGGGCATTCCGCGGCTTGGCGATTGCTCTGCTTTGGCATCCGCATGTTGAGAGTAAGCCGCTCCGAACCTTGCGATATGTTGGGAAATCAAGTCGAAGACGAAGAACCCGCCCCTCCGCTCGGTAGTACTTTCGTACCATCCAACTTGGAACTTCGGTACCGTTGCTGCTATGCGTTCTGGAACACTAGACTCTCACTGTCGGAAGCGGTCTCTTTCCCCGCCAGGCGAAAGCTTGGCGAAGTCAGCAGGCC
>Ga0210390_10004625_pt1 | contig 11590 bp, 10 predicted proteins | sample IncBWH11OmetaG_FD_161050 | JGI IMG/M metagenome (GOLD analysis project Ga0210390, IMG submission 161050) | Forest soil microbial communities from Barre Woods Harvard Forest LTER site, Petersham, Massachusetts, United States - Inc-BW-H-11-O ... | reverse complement strand
GACAAGAGCGCGCGCGCCTACGTCAAGTCCCTCGGCGCGGTGGAGATCGACTGGGACGGCCTGTCGTGGGCACGTCGCGAGCTGCACAACGACAGCGTCGGCCCCGCGCCGCACGCGGCGAGCCAGGTCCTGAGCCGCGGCGACGTGGTGTACGTGGTCGCCGACAACGCCGGGCACGCGCAGCTCGGGCAGATCCCGGAAGCGCAGGCCGCCCTCGTCGCGCTCGATCCCAACGACGGCAGCATCGTGGCGCTGGTCGGCGGCTTCGATTACTTCACCAACAAATACAACCGCGTCACCCAGGCGCGGCGCCTGCCGGGTTCGGGCTTCAAGCCGTTCCTGTACTCGGCGGCGCTTGAGAACGGGCTCACTCCCGCGACTGAGCTGCTCGATGCGCCCTTCGTGCTCGAAGGCAGCGGCAACGAGGACTCGTGGCGGCCGGAGAACAACGAGCGCCAGTTCGGCGGCCCGACGCGCCTGCGCGAGGCGCTGGTGCACTCGCGCAACCTGGTGTCGATCCGCGTGCTCAAGGCGATCGGCATCCCCACCACGATCGACTACGTGAGCCGCTTCGGCTTCGACCCGAAGACCATGCCGCACGACCTGACACTGGCCCTCGGCACGCTCGAGGTGACGCCGCTCGACCTCGCCGCCGGCTACGCGGTGTTCGCCAACGGCGGCTATCGCGTCGCGCCCTACTTCATCGATCGCATCGAGAATGCCGCCGGCAAGGTGGTGTGGAGCGCCGCGCCGCGCCGGGTGTGCCCGCAGTGCGACCAACCCGCGCCAGCGGAAGCAGGCGCGCAGGCGGTGCGCGTGTCCGACCCGACGCCGGCGGCCGCGGCGCGCGGCGACGGCACCCATGGCGAGCCGGCACCGCTGCCGCCCGGCGAAGTCGCGCCGCGCGTCATCAGCGCGCAGAACGCCTACCTCATGGGCGACATGATGGCCGACGTGATCAAGCGCGGCACCGGCGTGCGCGCGCGCAGTCTCAACAGAGGCGACATCGCCGGCAAGACCGGCACCACCAACGAGGCCAAGGACACCTGGTTCAACGGCTTCACCAGGAACCTGGTCGCCACGGTGTGGGTGGGCTTCGACCAGGAACGGCCACTCGGCGAGGCCGAGGAAGGCGCGCACACGGCGCTGCCGATCTGGATCCAGTTCATGGGCGAGGCGCTCAAGGGAGTGCCCGAGCAACTCCGGGCGATGCCCGAGGGGCTGGTCACCTTGCGCATCTCGCCTGACACCGGCACGCTCGTCAGCGCCGAGAACCCCGACGGTATCCCGGAGATGTTCATGGTGAATCACCTGCCCTCGGCCGAGCAGGCCGGTACCACGGTGCAGGGCCCGGAGGTTCAGGCCAACGGCGAGCCGATCTTCTAGGGGCGAGGCGGATGAAGCGACATCCGACGCGCGGGGTGCAGCTGCGCCGGGCGCTGGCGCAGGAAGCCGCGCGCATCATGGCCGAGCACGGCATCCGCGACTTCCTCATCGCCAAGCGCAAGGCCGCCGAGCGCTTCGGCGTGGTGGACGGCGCAGCGCTGCTGCCGAAGAACAGCGAGATCGAGAGCGCGCTCGCCGAGTACCAGCGGCTGTTCGGCGGCGAGTCGCACCAGAGCGCGCTGCACGCGCAGCGGCGCGCGGCCTTGTCGGCGATGCGCTACCTGCGCGAATTCTCCCCGCGGCTGGTGGGCGCGGTGCTCTCGGGTACCACCACGGTGCATTCGGAGGTGCAGCTGCACCTGTTCGCCGAGCCCGCCGAGGCGGTCACGCTCAAACTGCTCGACGACGGCCTGGCGCACGAGGTGACCGAGAAGCGCGTGCGCTTCAACGCCGAGCAGGTGCGCGCCTTTCCCGGCGTGCGCTTCGAGATGGAGGAGCAACCCATCGAAGCGACGGTGTTCCCCACCGACGGCATCCGCCAGGCGCCGGTCAGCCCGGTGGACGGGCGGCCGATGCGGCGCGCCAACACCATCGAGGTCGAGGCGCTGCTGCAGCAGCCATGAGGTAAGGCGCGGCGCACCCCTTCAGCGCCGCTTCACCTCGACGTAGTCGCGCTGCTTGGGGCCGGTGTACAGCTGTCGCGGACGGCCGATGCGCATGTCGGGATCGGAGATCATTTCCTGCCAGTTCGCCACCCAGCCCACGGTGCGCGCGATCGCGAACATCACCGTGAACATCGAGCGCGGGATGCCGATGGCGCTGTAGATGACCCCCGAGTAGAAGTCGACGTTCGGGTAGAGCTTGCGCTCGATGAAGTACTCGTCCTTGAGCGCGATCTCCTCCAGGCGCAGCGCCAGCTCGAAGAGCGGACTGTCGGTGCGCCCGAGCTGCTTGAGCACCTTGTGGCACATTGCGCGGATGATCTGGGCGCGCGGATCGAAGTTCTTGTAGACGCGGTGGCCGAAGCCCATCAGGCGGAAGTGGCTCGACTTGTCCTTGGCCATCGCCAGGTACTTGGGGATGTTGTCGGTGCCGCCGATCTGCTCGAGCATCGCCAGCACCGCCTCGTTGGCGCCGCCGTGCGCCGGCCCCCACAGCGCGGACACGCCGGCGGAAATGGCGGCATAGGGATTGGCGCCGGTGCTGCCGGCGAGGCGCACCGTGGAGGTACTGGCGTTCTGCTCATGGTCGGCGTGCAGGAGGAACAGCAGGTCGAGCGCTTCGGAGGCCACCGGGTCGAGCTGGTACGGCTCGCACGGCACGGCGAACAGCATGTGCAGCACGTTGGCGGCGTAGTCGAGGTCGTTGCGCGGATAGATGAACGGCTGGCCGAGTGAGTACTTGTGGGCCGCCGCCGCCATGGTGGGCAGCTTGGCGATGATGCGGTGCGCGAAAATCTCCCGGTGGCGCGGGTTATGGATATCCATCGTGTCGTGGTAGAACGCCGACATCGAGGCCACCACCGCCGACACCATCGCCATCGGGTGGGCGTTGTGGTGAAAGCCGTTGAAGAAACGCAGCAGCGTCTCGTTGAGCATCGTGTGGTAACGGATGCTGCCGCTGAACTCGGCGAGCTGCTTGGCGGTCGGCAACTCCCCGATCAGCAGCAGGTACGCCACCTCCATGAACGAGCTCTTCTGCGCCAGCTGCTCGATGGGGTAGCCGCGGTACAGCAGGACCCCGGCATCACCGTCGATGTAAGTGATACGGCTCTCGGTCGCGGCGGTCATGCCGAAACCGGGGTCGTAGGTGAAAACGTCGAGGTCCTTGTGGAGCGAGGCGATGTCGAGCGCCGCCGGCCCGATGGTGCCGTTGCGCACCGGCAGCTGCGTGCGCCGCCCGCTCGCCGGATCGGTCAGCTCGAAAGTCCTGGCGGTCTTGCCGGTCGTGTCCGTCATTTGCGCGGCCGCGTTCCCACTCGACAGCGGAGGAAGGCGCCGCTCATCCGCTCGCGGCGCACGAGCCAAGGAGACTTACATAGTCCGTGCGGCCGAATCAAGGCGCGGGACCGTACCTACTCGCCGGTAGGTAGCCTGCGCTGCCTGCGCCCGCAGCGCACCGCCGCGCCGCACATGATCCTCGATCTTTGCCTTGTCGGTGGGCTACTTGGTGCCGGCGGTGGTGGCGCCGCTGCCGTACTTGCGGCGGAACTTGTCGACGCGCCCGGCGGTATCGACGATCTTCTGCTTGCCCGTATAGAAAGGATGGCAGTTCGAGCACACCTCGACCTGCAGGTCATGACCGAGCGTCGAGCTCGTGCGGAACGTGTTGCCGCACGTGCAGCTCACGGTGATCTCTTTGTACTCGGGGTGGATCGCGGCTTTCATGGCGGACTTCCGAAGGCTCTTGAGGTGGCTGCCCCATCAATGGGGCGGCGGCGGTGCGACTTAAAGGGCGCGGGAGTTTAGCGGCAGGCCCTCGCGGCCTCAAGCACCACGTAAATCCGCAACGCCCCGAAGCGCCCGCAAGCGCGGTTCCTTATCCACAGAAGCTGTGGACAAGTCTGTGGACTTTCGTCACTGCAACGCTTCGATTTCGCCGTCACATTGCATAATTGTTACCTTGGTCAAAAAATGACCAGACGATTTCTACCTGTTTCATCAATGACTTACAGGCATGATGTCCAGCGGCTTGACGGCTTTTGCGTGTAATCGACTCATTCTTGGGCGCAGCACAGCGGGCCTGTGAATAAAGGTCTTTCACGTGCCCGTGGAAACCTCGAGCGCTGCCATTGACAACACGGAAAGGCCAGAATTTTTCGGTGTTTCGGGCAGAAATTCGAGCAGCAGATCATTGAGGAACAGCAGCCCCTGGGCGCTCGGACGATAGCCCGCCACGCTCGCCTCGAGCAGGCCGCGCTGGCGCTGCCGCTCAAGCACGGCGGCGACGCTCTCCCACGCCAGGCCGGTGCGCGCGCAGAACATCTCCCGCTCGAACCCCTGCGTGAGGCGCAGCGCATTCAGCATGAATTCGAACGGCCGCTCGTGCCGCGGGATGCTGCGGCGCGCGAGCGCGGCGTCGGCGGCGGCGAGGTAGCGGCGCGGCTCGCGCAGCTGCGTGGTGCGCACGATGTCCGCGCCGCGCGGATGGGTGAGCTTGCCGTGCGCGCCGGCGCCGACCCCGAGGTAGTCGCCGAAATTCCAGTAGTTGAGGTTGTGGCGGCAGCGAGCGCCCGCGCGCGCATACGCCGACACCTCGTAGCGGGCAAACCCCGCGCTCGCCAGCAGCTGGGTGCACTGCGCATGCATCGCCGCGGCCGCATCCTCCTGCGGCAGCAGCGGCGGATGCGCGGCGAACGCCGTGCCCGGCTCGAGCGTCAGCTGGTAATGCGACAGGTGCGCGGGCGCCAGCTGCAGCGCCTGGCGCACGTCTGCGAGCGCACCGGCGAGGTCCTGCCCCGGCAGCGCGTACATCAGGTCGAGATTGAAGTTGGCGAGGCCGGCGGCGTGCAGCTCGGCGGCGGCGCGCCGCGTCTCATCGGGCGAATGGATGCGCCCGAGCGCCTGCAGCGCCTGTGCATCGAAGCTTTGCGCACCGAGCGACACGCGCGTGATACCCGCGGCACGATACTCGGCGAACATGCCACGCTCGATGGTGCCGGGATTTGCTTCGAGCGTTATCTCCACGTCGGCTGCCAGGGGCAGCTCGCGGCGCGTCGCCTCCAGCAGCCGGCCGATGGCCTCGGGAGAGAACAGGCTCGGCGTGCCGCCGCCGAGGAACACGCTCACCACTTCGCGCCCGACGACGCTGCGCGCCTGCGCGTGCAGGTCGCGCAGCAGCCGTTCGATATAGGCCGTCTCCGCCAGCGGGCCGCTCAGCGTGTAGGAGTTGAAGTCACAGTAGGGGCACTTGCGCACGCACCACGGGAAGTGCACGTAGAGCGCGAGCGGCGGGGTCACGAGAGTGCTCATCGCGTCTGCCATGCTAATTCGGCGGCTGGCCGAGGCGTTTCAGGTAGGCCGCGAAGCGCGGATCGCCCGCGATCGATGCGAGCAGCGCATCGTGGCGCACCCACACGACCCCCGGGTCGTGGTTGAGGCGCGCCTTCTCGAGCCACTGCAAAGCGCCGTCGCGATCGCCAAAGAAGGCCACCGCCTCGGCCACCTGGAATTCAGATCCCTGCGACTGCGCCAGGAGATCGGCGAGCGCCGCCTTCGCCCGCGCGGTGTCGCCGGTGGCGTGGTAACCGAGCGGCAGGCCGAGCACTCGCCAGGCCGAGCTCTCCGCAGGCTCCGCCTCGAAGGCCGCACCCGCCGCCGCGGCATCCTTCGCTACCAGCAGCGCGCGCCCGAGCTCGTAGTGCAACCCCGGGAAGTGCGCATCCAGCGCGATCGCCTGGCGCAGCACCTCGGCCGAGTCCGCCGGGCGTCGCGCATAGTGCAGCGCACGGCCCAGGTACTTGCGGTGCAGGAGGTTCAGCGGATCGCCCTGCATCGCGCGCCGGAAGTATGCGGCCGCCTCACTCGGCTGCCCGGTAGCCGCGGTGAGATGGCCGTACAGTGCCAGCATCTCGACATTGTTCGGGTCGAGGGCACGCGCCTTGGCGAGCGCGTCGGCGGCGGCCGACCAGTTGAGATCGTATTGGATGTAGGTGATGGCCGCTGCCACGTAGGCATCCGGCAGATTGGGATTCAGGGCGACCGCGCGGTTGGCGGCGGCGACGATCTCGGCGTGCTGGCTGGCGTACCACTGCGGGGACGCGCCTGAGCCGTCCGCCCCGACAGACCCCTGCGCGACCTGGCGGCCGAGACACAGCGCCAGTCCCACCCAGGCCGGCGCGTAGTTGGGATCCAGCTTGAGCGTCTGGCGGTAGAGCGTCTCCGCCTGAACGAGATCCTGGCGTGTGTCGTTGGTGACGAGGTGTCGCGCCTGCAGATAGAGCGTGTAGGCCTCCGGGCTCGTCGACTGCTGCGGCGCGGCCGCCTGGGTGCCCATCAGTGTGCTCTGCAGCTGCTCGGAGACCGCGCGTGCGATGTCGTCCTGCACCGCGAAGATGTCGCGGGCGTCGCGGTCGTAGGTCTGCGACCAGAGATGAAAGCCGTTGTCGGCGCGCACCAGCTGCGCGGTGATGCGCAGGCGCTCACCCGACTTGCGCACGCTGCCTTCGAGGATGTGGGTCACGCCGAGCGCGCGGCCGATCTCGCTCACAGTTGCCGCCTTGCCCTTGAAGGAGAACGAGGAGGTCCGCGCCGGCACCCGCAGGTTCGGCACCCGGGTGAGCGTGTCGATCAGCTCCTCGGCGAGACCGTCCGAGAAATACTCCTGGTCGTGCTTCTCGCTCAGGTCCGTGAAGGGCAGCACCGCGACCGACTTGCCTTCTGCGGCGGCCGGCGGGGCCGGAGAGCCGGCGGATGGCTGTGCCGTGCGATGCGACGCCGACCACTGCGAACCGTAGTACATGACGAGCGCGACCACGACGATGAGCGCCACCGCCCAGATGAGTGCCCGCAGCGTGCTGCGCGAGCCGGCGGCGGCAGCGGACACGCTGCGGTCAATGGACGGTGGCGCGCTGCCGGAAGCAGCGCCGCCTGTGCCGCGCGCTGCTGCGATGCCCGCTTCGCGCGCTGCTGCCGGGAACAGCAGCCGCTGCACCCGCTCGACGAAGGCGGGCGGGGTCTCCCCTCCCGGCAGTCGCGTCCACTGCAGCTCGCGGAAGCGCTCCGGGATGCGCTCATCCGCCTGCGGCGTGTCATCGATCGCCACCGGCAGCAGGAACGGCTTGTCGGGCGCCATCAGGTGCGAGCGGTCGACCGCCAGCTTCCATTCGAAGCGGAAGTAGCCTTCCGAGCGCGCATGCGCGTTCGTCGAGATGATCGGGATGAAGAGCGCACAGCCCTTGATCTGGCGGCGGATCGCTGCGTCCCAGGCATCCCCGCCGCGCAGCTCGCTCTTGTCGAACCAGATCTCGATGCCGGCGGCGCGCAGCGCGTCGCACAGCCGCTGCGCGGCCGCGGCATCCTCCGAGGCGTAGCTGAGAAAGACTGCCGGCCCCGTGGCGGCGGCGCCGGCGGCGCTGGCCGATTCGCCGCTCAAGTCCCCGCCCGCCTACTCCGCATTCTGCACCTGCTCGCGCATCTGCTCGATCACGACCTTCATGTCGACCGCGCTGCGCGTCGTCTCGATGTCCTGCGACTTCGACGACAGCGTGTTCGCCTCGCGATTGAGCTCCTGCATGAGGAAGTCGAGCCGGCGCCCGGCGGGCTCGTTAGCGCCGATCACGCGCTGCACCTCGACCACGTGGCTGCGCAGGCGCTCGATCTCCTCGTCGACGTCGAGCCGCTGCAGCAGCAGTGCCAGCTCCTGCTCGAGCCGCTCGGGATCGACCTGCACGGCGAGCTCGGCGACGCGCTCGGCGAGCCGCGCGCGCACGCGCGCGTGCACTTCGGGAAGCCGTGCGCTCACGTCCGCGATCAGCTCCTCGAGAGCGGTGCAGCGCTGCTCGAGCAGCTCGCGCAGCCGCGCCCCTTCGCGGCGGCGAGCGGCTGCCAGGTCCTCGAGCGTCGCCTCGAACAGCGCCAGCGCGGCGCCGAGCAGCTGCTCACCGCCGACTCCCTCATCGCGCAAGACGCCGGGCCAGCGCAGCACGTCGAGCACGTTGACGCTCGTCCCCGCGGGCAGTGCGCGCGTCACCACGTGCACGGCCGCTCGCAGCCGCTCGAGCGCCTCGCCGTCGATTTCCAGCGCACCGCCCGCGCCCTGCGGGCGACGGTAGTTGATGGTGCAGTCGACCTTGCCGCGACGCAGCTGCTGCGCAAGCCGTGCGCGCAGCTCCCCTTCCGCGCTGCGCAGCTCGTCCGGCAGGCGAAAGCCTGCTTCGAGGAAGCGGTGGTTCACGCTGCGTAGTTCGCATACCAGCGTGCCCCACGAGCCGCTGCTCTCGCGGCGCGCGAAGCCGGTCATGCTGGCGATCATGCTGACGCTCGTCACAGGTGATATAAAGCCGCGGACAAGTCTAACAGAGGCTGGGTGCGGTTCTTGCGGGTCGAATATGCGGACATCAGCCTGCTCGGCGGGCGCGAGGAGAACCAGGATCGCGTCACCACGGCGGTCGCCGAGCACGCGGCGCTGCTGGTGGTGGTCGACGGTATGGGCGGTCACGCCCACGGCGCGCGCGCCGCACAGGTGACCCAGCAGGTGATCGTGGAAGCGTTCTGGCACTCGCCGCAGCCGCTGTTCGATCCGCTCGGGTTCCTGCACCTCACCCTCGGGCGCGCGCACGAGGAAGTGGTGAAGCTCGGCACGCACTTGGCGCTCGAGCAGCGGCCGCGCGCCACCTGCGCGGTGTGCCTGGTGCAGCAGCGCGCCAGCTGGTGGGCGCACGTCGGCGACAGCCGCCTGTACCACGTGCGCGGCACGCAGCTGCTGACGCGCAGCCGCGACCACAGCCACGTCGAGCTGCTGCTGCGCGAAGGGCTGATCAGCGCCGAGCAGGCGCACAATCACCCGATGCGCAACTTCGTCGAGTGCTGTCTCGGCGGCGACCCGGTCCTGCCGGACATGTCGCTGACACGGCGCCGCTCGCTGCAGCCCAACGATGTGCTGCTGGTGTGCACCGACGGTTTGTGGGGCGGACTGAAGGATAGCGAGATCGCGGCCGAGCTCGGCGCGCCGGGGGCGCTGCGCGAGAAGCTGCTTGCCCTCGGCGAGCGCGCGGTGCAGCGCTCCGGCAGCGGCAGCGACAACACCTCGGCGGCGGCGCTGCGCTGGCTGGGCGAGTAGCACGTGGCCAGACCCTCCGGACGCGCCCCCGACGAGATGCGGCGCGTGAGCTTCGAGCGGCGGCACGCCAAGCACGCCGAGGGAGCGGTGCTGATCGCCTGCGGCGATACCCAGGTGCTGTGTACCGCAAGCGTGGAGGAGGGCGTGCCGCAGTTCCTGCGCGGCAAGGGCCAGGGCTGGATCACCGCGGAGTACGGCATGCTGCCGCGCGCCACACACACGCGCTCGGCGCGCGAGGCCGCGCGCGGGCGCCAGAGCGGGCGCACCCTCGAGATCCAGCGCCTCATCGGCCGCTCGCTGCGCGCGGTCGCGGATCTCAAGGCCCTCGGCGAGCGCACCATCATGCTCGACTGCGACGTGCTGCAGGCCGATGGCGGCACGCGCACCGCCGCCATCACCGGCGGCTTCGTGGCGCTGTCGCAGGCATGCGAGCACCTGGTGCGGCGGCGCCTGATCGCCGCCAGCCCGCTGCACGGGCAGGTGGCGGCGATCTCGGTGGGCATCGTCGGCGGTGCGGCGGTGCTCGATCTCGACTACGCCGAGGACTCGCAGGCCGAGACCGACATGAACGTGGTGATGAACAACGGCGGCGGCTTCGTCGAGGTGCAGGGCACCGCGGAGGGACACGCGTTTCGCCGCCACGAGCTCGACGCGCTGCTGAACCTCGCCGCCGCCGGCATCGGCGAGCTGTTCGCGCTGCAGGCGCAGACGCTCGCGACGCCGTGAGGCGCGCGGTCCTCGCCAGCGCCAACCCCGGCAAGCTGCGCGAGCTGACCGCGCTGCTCGCCCCGCTGTCACTGCAGCTCATCGCGCAGGCCGAGCTCGGCATCGAGTCGCCGCCCGAGACCGGCGCCACCTTCCTGGAGAACGCCCTGCTCAAGGCGCGCCACGCATCGGGGCGCGCGCAGCTGCCGGCGCTCGCCGACGACTCGGGACTGGAGGTCGCAGCGCTCGGCGGCCGTCCCGGCGTGCGCTCGGCGCGCTTCGCGGGTGAAACCGCCAGCGATCAAGCGAACCTGCAACGCCTGCTCGCCGAGCTGCAGGCCGTGGCGCCCGGGCAGCGCCAGGCGTGCTACCAGTGCGTCATCGTGTTCGTGCGCGACGGCGCGGATCCCGCGCCGCTCGTGGCGCGCGGCAGCTGGCGCGGGCACATCGCCCAGGCACCAATCGGGGACGGCGGCTTCGGCTACGACCCGGTGTTCGTTCCCGAGGGCGAGCCGTGCACCGCGGCGCAGCTGTCCGCCGCGGCGAAGAATGCCGTCAGCCACCGCGGCAAGGCGCTGCGCGCGCTCGTCGCGATGCTCGGGACGTCGGGCTATATTCGCGCCCCATGAACGGCATTCCTGCACCATGAGCAGCGGCAGGCTGATCGTCATCTCCGCGCCCTCCGGCGCCGGTAAGACCTCGCTGGTCAGGGAGGTCCTGCAGGACGACCCGCAACTGCAGCTGTCCATCTCGCACACCACGCGCAAGCGCCGCCCCACGGAAGCCGAGGGGCGCGAATACCACTTCGTCACGGTTGCGCAGTTCCAGGCGCTCGAGGCGCGCGGTGAGTTTCTCGAACACGCGCGGGTGTTCGACAACTTCTACGGCACCTCGCGGGCGTTCGTCGAGCAGCAGCTGCGCGCCGGTCGCAGCGTGCTGTTGGAGATCGACTGGCAGGGTGCGCAGCAGGTGCGCACACGCATGCCGCAGTGTGTGAGCGTGTTCATCCTGCCGCCTTCACGCAAAGCGCTCGCCGAGCGCCTCGCCCGGCGGGCGACCGACACGCAGCAGGTCATCGCGCGACGCCTGGCGGATGCCGCGACTGACATGTCCCACTACCGCGAATTCGACTACGTGGTGGTGAACGATGATTTCGCGCACGCGGTCGCGGACCTGAAACGCGTCATCGCCGGACAGGGTGAAGCGCTGCGCAGCGACCGCCCCGAGCTCGCGCCGCTCATCGCAGAGCTCCTGGCCGCGCCTTAGTAAGCATGTCGCAGGACGGTTAGCCCCATTCCTGCCCCGGCTCCGCTTAAGGTATTGCGACGCACCAGCCGTCGTTGACGCCGACTTCGGGGAGGAGTACGAAGTCAACACAAACAAGTCCTGCCAAGGGACGGGCAAGCCCATGAAAATTCTCTGCACGCTCACCGCATTCGCCGCCGCCGCGCTCGTCTCGGCTGCCGCCTTCGGCGCCGCCACCCCGTTCAATGTGAGCGGCACGATCAGCAGCGACTTTCCGCCGCCGGCGAGCTCGGCGCTGAGCGGCACCCTCACCATCGATCCGGCGACCGGCGCCATCGACGCGCTCGATCTGAATTTCACCTCGCCTTCCACCACGATCACGATGTCGCTGCCGTCGCTGACATTCCTGGGACCCGAGACCGCCCCCGGCCCCGCGGGCTCGCACCTCTACGATATCGAGGCGTGTGCGTCCATG
>Ga0210390_10004624_pt1 | contig 11591 bp, 12 predicted proteins | sample IncBWH11OmetaG_FD_161050 | JGI IMG/M metagenome (GOLD analysis project Ga0210390, IMG submission 161050) | Forest soil microbial communities from Barre Woods Harvard Forest LTER site, Petersham, Massachusetts, United States - Inc-BW-H-11-O ... | reverse complement strand
GCGACCTGCGCGATCTCGGTCTTGCCGCCGACCTCGGTCGACTGCTTGGCGATGTTCTCGACGGCGGCCTTGACGCCCTTGTCGATGCCGCGCTTGAGGTCGCCCGGGGCCGCCCCGGCGGCCACGTTGCGCAGGCCCTCGCTGATGAGCGACTGGGCCAGCACCGTCGCGGTCGTCGTGCCGTCACCGGCGACGTCGTTGGTCTTGGTGGCGACCTCCTTGACCAACTGGGCACCCATGTTCTCGAACGGGTCTTCCAGCTCGACCTCGCGGGCGACGGACACGCCGTCGTTGGTGATGGTCGGAGCACCGAACTTCTTCTCGATCACGACGTTGCGGCCCTTGGGCCCCAACGTCACCTTGACCGTGTCGGCCAGCTTGTTGACGCCGGCCTCGAGACCGCGCCGTGCGCTCTCGTCGAATTTCAGGATCTTGGGCATGGAACTTCTCGAACTCCTCTAGGGGTTGGGGGAATTTGTTGAGGCCGCCGCGCCGGCCCGGGATCACCGGAGCGGCGGGCAGACCCGTCTCGGGCAGACGTCTGTCGCTGCCCGACTGCGTGACTAGGACAGCTTGGCCAGGACGTCACGGCTCGAGAGGATGAGGAGGTCCTCGCCCTCGACCGTGATCTCGGTGCCGCCGTACTTGGAGTAGACGACGGTGTCGCCGGCCTTCACGTCCATCGGGATGATCTCGCCGGTGTCCTCGGAGCGCCGGCCCGGGCCGACGGCGATCACTTCGCCCTGCTGGGGCTTCTCTTTGGCGGTGTCGGGGATGACCAGGCCGGACGCGGTGGTCTCCTCGGACTCGCCGGGACGGACGACGATCCGGTCATCGAGGGGGTGGAGCTTCTGCGGCATCGGGAGGGGCCTCCTTGGCGGTTCGTTAGCACTCTCGTGTTGTGAGTGCCAACATAGCGGGCGCGACAGGGACAGGCAACCGGTGCGCCGACGTTGGGACTCCTTTGTGCCCGGGAGGCCGTGAGTCCTGTTCCCCTTCCCCGTTCCACCAGGTGGGAGAGCGGCGACGCCCGGGCCCCTCGGGCCGGCGGCGAGACCGCTCATGGAGGAGCAGGAGGGGGCACCGATGGCCCTGTCGAGATTGAACCACTGGCAGCGCGCCTGCGCGCTCATGGGCGCCGCGGTCTTTTTGGTCGCACTCCTGGGCGGGCTGCTGGCGGCTGCCGGGAGCGGTGGTGGGTCGCCCGCCGTTGCGGCCTCGAACACGTCTGCCGGCGCGGGCTCGGGTTCGGCGCAGCTGCCGGCCGCGGTGAAAGCCGAGGCCGAGCGGGCGCTCGTCCGTTCCTCCGATCTCCCCTCGGGCTGGGTCGAGAGCGGAGCCATCGCCACGAGCCAGGGCTCAGCCTGGTCGGAACAGTTGGCCGGCTGTGTGGGCGTGCCCGAACGGATCGCCCGGATCGAGCCGACCAAGCTCAGCAGCCCCAGCTACACGAGCGCGGACCACACCGCGGCCGTCGAGGACAGCATCTCGGTCTACCCCACGACGGCCGACGCCCGGGCCGCCTTCGCGGCGATGGCCGACGGCAAGACCCCCGGCTGCATGAACGCGATCGGCGGGCAGGCCCTGCGCGCGAGCGTGCAGAACGAGGCCGGCTCCGGTGCCAGCGTCGGTACGGTCAGCATCACGAAGTTGGCGCCCGGCTCGCATCTAGGCCGGCTGACGGGCTACAGCGTGACCATCCCACTCGTCAGTGGTGACCGGCAGCTCACCATCACGAGCACGGCGATCCAGTTCGTCCACGGCCGGTTCGTCCATCAGCTCACGTTCAACGGCAACGGGGTCGCATTCCCGGCGCTCCTGCAGGTGCACCTGACGCAGGTGGCCGAGGCGCGGAGTTGAGCGGTGCCCGTGTGGCCTGAGCCTTCCGTGCGTTGTCCTGCGTCTACCGTTGTCGCATGAGGGGCGGATGAGGTCGAACGTGGCTCGCCCGTGAGTGGGCGGAGGAACGACCGCAGGCGAGGTGACGGCGGCGCAGGACGGCGCCGCTGGGTGGCCTGGTGGGGGGTGACGCTCACTTCGTTGGGCGCAGTGGCGTGGGCGGTCGTCCCGAACGCGGCGGCCGGGGCTGCGTTGCGCCCGGGCTCGGGCTCGGGCTCGGGCTCGGGCTCGGGCGAGCTGTCCCAGGCGCGCAAGGCCCTGCTTGTGCTCTCGGACATGCCGTCGGGTTGGGAGAGCACCAAGGCCCCCAACAACCCCAACACGACGGCCGGAGACGCGCAGCTGGCTCGCTGCATCGGCGTCGCCGAATCCCTGATCAGCGAGAACCCGCCCTCGGTCAACAGCCGCCAGTTCCAGAACACGTCGGGCTCGCTGACGGTGAACGACAACGTCACCGTCTTCCCGTCGGTCAAGAATGCGCTGGCCGAGCTGGGCACGACGTCGAACAAGAGGACTCCGGGCTGCATGACGACCCTCGCCGAGGGGCCGTTCAAGGACCAGCTCCTCGGCAAGCCGCCCAAGGGGGTGGTCTACGGGACGCCCCTGGTGTCGCCCACCGATCCGAGCGCGTTCCCCTTCACGGCGGGGTACTCCATGAGCGTGCCCGCGCTCACGCACGGCCAGACGGTGAACATCACGGTGACCCAGTTGTTCGCGGTCAAGGGGCGGTTGGGACAGCAGATCGTCTTCACCTCCATCGGCCCGTCTTTCCCCATTGCGACCGAGCAGCGCATTGCCGCCGTCGCGGTGCGGCGCCTCTGAGCCAGGTCGCGGATCTGCGGGCGTGGCCCCCGAGTGCTAGAAGGTCGCGTCATGAGAGCACGCAGTCGGTGAGAATGGACAGGGCGCGGCCGTGACGACGACAACCGAGGGAGACGGCCAGGCTGATCCGGCCAGGTGGTGGCGGGGCGGAGTCTTCTACCAGATCTATCCACGCTCGTACGCCGACTCCAACGGCGACGGCGTGGGCGACCTGCCGGGCATCATCTCCAAGCTCGACCATCTGCAGCGGCTCGGCGTCGACGGGGTGTGGCTGTCGCCGGTGACGTGCTCGCCGGACCGGGACTGGGGGTACGACGTCTCGGACTATCGAGACATCGACCCCGACTACGGGACGCTCGACGACCTGGACCGGCTCGTGCGCGAGGCGGGGGCGCGGGGAATCCGGATCCTGATGGACCTGGTGCCGAATCACACGAGCGACCAGCACGCGTGGTTCGTCGACGCCCGGTCAGGTCGGGACGCGAAGTACCGCGACTACTACGTGTGGGCCGACCCCAAGCCCGACGGCAGCCTGCCGAACAACTGGGTGAGCATGTTCGGCGGGCCGGCGTGGGAGCTCGACGAGGCCAGCGGCCAGTACTACCTGCACAACTTCGAGGCGGGGCAGCCCGACCTCAACTGGTGGAACGAGGCGGTGCGGCGCGAGTTCGACGAGATCCTGCGGTTCTGGTGGGACCGCGGCGTGGCGGGCTTCCGCATCGACGTGTGCAACATGATGATCAAGGACAAGGAGCTGCGGGACAACCCGCCCGCGACCGAGGACGACCCCATAGAACAGCAGTTCATGGGGGTGCGCTACGTCTACAACACCGACCGGCCCGAGGCACACGACATCTTGAAGCACTGGCGGGTGGTGGCGGCGGACTATGCGCCGGAGCGCCTGCTGATCGGCGAGACGAACGTGGACACGATCGAGCGGCTGGTGCAGTTCTACGGCAGCGGCCTCGACGAGCTCCACGGCGGCTTCAACTTCCAGTTCATGTTCTCGCCCTTCGAGGCGGCGGCGTTGCGCGACGTGGTGGAGAAGACCGAGGCGTTGCTGCCGGAGGGTGCGTGGCCGACGTGGCACGCCTCGAACCACGACTTCTCCCGGTTGTCGACGCGCTGGGCCGGCGGCGACCCGGGCAAGGTGAAGGTGGCGCAGCTGCTGTTGTTGACGTTGCGCGGGACGGCGTTCCTCTACGCCGGCGACGAGATCGGCCTGGTCGACGGGGACGTGCCGAAGGAGGAGATGCTCGACCCCGTCGGCATACGCTTCTACCCTTATGCCGGGCGGGACCCGGAACGCACGCCCATGCCGTGGCACGGCGGACCGGGCGGCGGTTTCACCACGCCGGGGGTCACGCCGTGGCTGCCCATGGCCGACCCGGCGGCGAACAACGTGGCCGACCAGTCGGACGACCCCGGATCGGTGCTGTCGTTCTGCCGACGCGTCATCGCGGCGCGCCGGGCGAGCGACGACCTGGCCGTGGGCGCGTACCACTCGCTGCCCTCTGCCGAGGGGACCTGGGCGTACGCACGGGGTGCGGCCACCGTGGTCCTGTTGAACATGTCTGATGGTCCCGTCGGTTTCGAGAACGTGCAGGGCAAGATCGTCGTCGCGACGGACGGTGGGCTGGAGGGAGCGGTCGCCGAGGGAACGCTCACCCTGGAGCCGTGGAGTGGGGCGGTCGTCGGAGAGTGAGCAGTGCGGCCCACGCCCGCGGGCGGCGCGGCCGCGGCGGTTGGGTCACCGGGCTGCTGACTGGCCTCGTCTCGGGTGACGAGGATCGGGCCGGCGACGAGGTCGAGCCGGAGGAGGACACTGCGGATGCGGGTCCGGAAGAACCCCGCCGGCGCTACGTGTTGTGCACGACACCGGCCCAGGGGCACACCGCTCCCCTGTTGGCGCTGGCGCGCCGCCTGGTCGACGAGGGTCACGAGGTCGTCTTCTTCACCACCCCGCGCTACGTCGACAAGGTCGTGGCGACCGGCGCGTCGTTCGTCCCCTTTGCCGACGAGTACGACGCCCACGACCTCATGGTGGCGAACCCCGACCGCGAATCGTCCTCCAAGCGCGGCGTGCGAGGGGTCAAGGACGACCTGCGCCGCATCTTCATCGGCCCGATCCCGGGGCAGTGCCGCGACCTGCGGGCGATCCTCGCCGAGCAGCCGACCGATGCGATCGTCGTCGACACCATGTTCCTCGGGGCTCTACCGCTCTTGCTCGGTCCCCGATCGGCGCGGCCGGTCGTCGTCTGCGTCGGCGTCATGCCGTACCCCGCACGCAGCCGCGACACCGCGCCGTTCGGCGTCGCGCTCCAGCCCGGATCGGGTCCCCTGGCGCGGGCGCGCAACTCCGCCCTGAACTGGATCACCGAGCACGGCGCGCTGGCCGACATCCAGCGGTTCGCCCGGCACCGCCTCGCCGAGGCCGGCGTGGCCCGCGGGGGGCGCTTCCCGGGCTACCTCATCGACGTCCCGACCAAGGTGGTGGACGCCTATCTGCAGGCCACCGTGGCGGGCTTCGAGTACCCGCGCTCTGACCTCGCGCCGTCGGTGCGCTTTGTCGGCCCGATCCTCGCCCCACCGACCGCGGAGTTCGTCGAACCCCCCTGGTGGGGCGAGCTGGGCGGCGGTCGCCAGGTCGTGCACGTCACCCAGGGGACGCTCGACAACGCCGACCTGGGCCGGCTCCTGCTGCTGACCGTCCGCGCCCTCGCCCACGACGACGTGCTCGTGGTGGCGACCACCGGCGGCCCCGACCCCGAACCGCTGCGCGCCGGGCTACCGCCGAACGCGCGCCTCGAACGCTTCATCCCCCACGACCGGTTGCTCCCCCACGTCGACGTCATGGTGACCAACGGCGGCTACGGCGGCGTCCAGCAGGCGCTGGCGAATGGCGTGCCACTGGTGGTCGCGGGTGACAGCGAGGACAAACCCGAGGTGGCGGCGCGGGTGCACTGGTCCGGCACCGGCGTCAACCTGCGGACGGGCCGACCGTCGCCCGCGATGGTGGCCCACGCGGTGCGCCGCGTGCTTGAGCGGCGGAGCTACCACCTCCGGGCGCGGGCGTTGCAGACCCAGATCGCGGCGAGCGACCCGCTCGGCGACATCAGTGCGACGTTGGCCGAGCTGTGCGCGGCGGCGGACACTCCGGGGCGGGCGCCGGTCGGCTGAGCCCGGGCGGCGGTTCGTTCGGCTTCCAGCGGCCGGAAGAGCCCGACCACCCCGGGGTTCAGGCTCTACTTCTCGAGATTCTCGAGTTCGGTGACCGCCTCCGACACCGCCGCGATCAACTGGGTCGGCGGGAGAGGCTTTCGCACCATCCTGAACACCTTCGGCCCGACTTCCTCGCCGATGGCGTCGGACGAGTAGAACTCGAAGGCGGAGTGGACGATCACCATCGGAGGCGGTGCATCGATCCGCCGCAGGACACCGACGCCGTCGAGCTTCGGCAGGTGAAGGTCCAAGATGAGCACATCGACGTCCCGGGAGCGGAGGATCTGGAGCGCGACCTCACCGTCCTCGGCCTCCGCCGTTTCGTACCCTTGCAGCCGGAGGATCTCGCTCAGTGAATCGCGTAGTCCAGGCTCATCCTCGACGATGAGCACGGTCCGCGCAGCTGCGGTCGTCGCGTCGGGTGCACGTGCACTGCCGGGCGATTCATGGTCCCGGACGGCCCGCAGCGGTGGCGGTGGGTCGTGCTCGACTTCCAAGACAGCGGCTATCGACAACGCGATTCTCCTCGCCCGCCCGCCGCGGTCAACAGCCGTAGCCTAGCCAGGCTCCCGGTGAGCACACGGCGGCATCCCGGTATGTGCAGAAGGTCGGCTGGGCGTTAGGACGACGAAACCCGGATCGGGAACTTGAAGGTCTTGTTGTCGACGATCAGCGTGTACTTGCCGGGTGACACCCTTCTGTCCGTATTGGGCACGTCCTGGTTCCACGTCCCGGTGCCCGTGACGGTGGCGCCGGGCGCGAGCTGCGCGAAACCGAGGGCCGGGCAGTTGACCAGTTCTGGGCCCGGCCAGACCTGGTGACCGCGGGAGGTGGCGATCTCGAAACCGATCGAACCGCAGGGTCCTGCCTGCAGCGTCGTGCTGGTGGGACCGGGTGCGACACCCGCATAGGGCGCGGTGTAGTTGCAAGAGCTCGAGCCCGTGTTCTTGACGATGAACGTGATGTCGAGCGTGGAGCCCGGGTGCAGCGTCAGGGTGTTCACCGTCACGAGCATCTGGGTGGTCTTGGTGGGACACTCCCAGAACTTCAGATGGCCCAGCGCATCGAGCTTCGGGGCGGAGGAGTGGTGGGTCGTCGTGGTCGCATGTTTGCTCGACGCCGCCGCCGGAAGAACGGCGGGCAGGACGAGGGCCGCCAGGACGAGTCCGGAGACCGCGGACGCGGCCGCCGACACAGAAGCCCACCTGCATGACCGCGTCGCCGCCATCTCCCAAGCTTGGCCGATCTGCGCTCGCTGGAGTCGGCGGGCGTCAGCCCGCGAAGGCGGGAATGACCTCGGTCCCCATGAGCTCGATGGTCTCCATGACGGACTCGTGGGGGATCTTGTACGGGTTGACCAGGCAGAGCAGCAGGTCGACGCCGGCCGCCTCATAGGCCTTGCACGCCTCGAGGCACTCGTCCGGCGTGCCGAGGACGCAGGCGTTGGAGTCCGTCAGGTACTCGAGGCTCAGGAGATCGAGCATGCCGGAGTCGTCGGTCTTCTTCATGTCCGCCGCGTAGGAATAGGTGCCGAGCGACTCGTTGCGCTCGGCCATCCAGTCGGTGAGCGTGGCGATCGCGCGGGCGCCCGTCTTCGGATACCACTCGAAGGACTCGCGGGCGTCGGCAATCGCCTTATCGCGGTCCTTGGAGCAGATGGCCATGGTGAACGTGGCCGCCGCGTTGTGCACGAACGAGCCGATCGGCTTGGTGCACTTGGTGACAGCCTCGCGGTAGATGTCGATCTTGCGCTGGACCTCGCTCGGGGGAAGGCCGACCGCGAACGAGCACAGGCCGAGACCGAGGTCGCCCATCTGCGCGTGACCCTCGTCGCTCGTCGTCGCACCCCACAGCGGCGGGTGCGGTTGCTGGAAGGGTTTGGGCTGCACGCGTCGCTTGGGCATCTGCCAGTGCTTGCCGGCGAACTCGTACTCTTCGTTGGTCCAACAGCCGACGACGTGCTCGATCGCCTCCTGCCACATGCCGCGGCTCTCGGCGGGGTCGATGCCGAAGCCCTCGAGTTCGGCCCGGGTGGCGGAACGGCCGGTGCCCATGTCGACGCGACCCCTCGAGATGAGGTCGAGGACGGCAACGGACTCAGCGGTGCGGACAGGGTGGTTGTAGGGCTTCGGCATGAGGCGCACGCCGTAGCCGAGCCGGATGTTCTCGGTGCGGGACGCGATGGCGCCATAGAGCACCTCGGGGTTCGAGCAGTGCGAGTACTCCTGCAAGAAGTGGTGCTCGACGGTCCAGAACGCGTGCCAGCCGTAGCGGTCGCCGGCGATGGCCTGCTCGAGGGTGTTCTGGTAGGCGACGAGCTCGCTGTCGGGCTCCCAGGGACGCGGGACCGGGATCTCGTAGAACAGCGCGAACTTCATGGCGTGGGCTCCCCCCGGTTCGAGTTCGGTGGTCCCGGGACGGCCCGGGCTAGAACATGTGCCTTGCTCCTATCAGCCCGGCTGACTCGGGCGCAACCAACGGGTACGGGTGCGCCGCCGGCGTCACCGGACGGAGCCGAAAGGGTGGAGGCGCCATGCGTGGACTGGAGGGCCGGACCTACATCGTGACGGGGGCGGCGTCGGGCATCGGTCTGGCCACCGCCGCTCGGCTGCTCGACGAGGGGGCGAGCGTCGTGGGGGCCGACCTGGCGGAGGAGCCGGCGGCGGCTCCGGGGCGGGTAGCGGAGGGGGCGCGCTGGTCGTTCGCCCACTGCGACGTCACCGACGAGGCGTCGGTGGAGGCGCTCGTCGCGGCGGCCGTGAAGGCCGGCGGCGGCGTCGACGGTCTGGTCAACGCGGCGGGCGTGGCCGGCGGCGGTCCGGTGCACATGTTGCCGTCGGGCGAATGGGCCCGCGTGATCGCCGTGAACCTGACGGGGACCTTCCTCACCGCAAAACACGTCATCGCGCAGATGCTGCGCCAGCCGGCGCGGGCGGACGGGTCGCGCGGGTCGGTCGTGACGCTCGCCAGCATCGAGGGACTCGAGGGCACGGCGGGCGGCAGCGCGTACAGCGCGTCGAAGGGCGGCGTCGTGCTCCTGACCAAGAACATGGCGATCGACTACGCGGGGCGGGGCATCCGGGTCAACGCGATCTGCCCGGGCTTCATCGAGACGCCGATGACCGATTCGGTCTTCGGTCCGGGCATGGAGGCGGCGCGGGCCGACGTGCTGCGCGAGCACAAGCTGGGCCGGCGCATGGGCCGCCCGGAGGAGATCGCGGCGGCGGCCGCATTTCTGCTCTCGGATGACGCGTCGTTCGTGACCGGCCATGCGCTGCCGGTCGACGGCGGCTACACGGCGGGGCGGGACCACGGCGTGACCGAGATGTTGGGGTTGTCGGGGCCCGAATAGGGACGGCGCCCGCGCCTCTTCCGGCTGCGCCCGGGAGCTGGTCGGCTCGCGATTCCCACTCCCCTTGCTTGACGAGACCTCGTCGGGAGTTAATACTTAAGTGAATGCTTAATCAATCTCCGGTCGACGGCGTGCTCCGTGCGCTGGGTGATCCCACCAGGCGGAGCATGGTCGAGCACCTGGTGAGGGGCCCGGCTTCCGTCAGCGAGCTGGCCAGGCCACTCGAGATCACGCTCTCCGCGGTGGTTCAGCACCTGGCCATTCTCGAGTCCAGCGGGCTGGTCGCCTCGGAGAAGGTCGGCCGCACCCGCACCTGCCGCATCGAGCCGGTGGGCCTACAGCTGGCCGCCGACTGGTTCGCCGGTCAGCGCGCAATCTGGGAGCGCCGCCTCGACCGACTCGGGGACGTCCTGGCCGAAGACATCCGAACAAGAAATGAGAGAGGAGCAACACCATGACCACCCGCACCACAGAGCACGGGACGTTCGTCCTCAGCCGCACCTATCCCGTCGCGCCCGAGCGCGTCTTCGCCGCCTGGGCCAGCCGCGACGCCAAGGCGCGTTGGTTTGGCGCCGGCGGTGAGATGCCCGGTTTCGAGCTCGACTTCCGTGTCGGCGGAACGGAGAGCCTCAGTGCCGGCCCGCCCGGCGGCGGCACGATCCATACCTACCAAGCGACGTACCACGACATCGTGCCCAACGAGCGGATCGTCTATGGCTACACGATGGACGCCGACGCGGAGCGGATCTCGGTGTCCGTAACCACGGTGGAGTTCGCGCCCGCCGGGGACGGCACGACGTTGACCTTCACCGAGCAAGGGGTGTTCCTCGACGGCCACGACACAGTGGTCATCCGCGAGAAGGGCACGAGCGAGTTGCTGGACCAGCTCGGCGCGTCGCTGGGCTGAGCACACGAACAGATCGATTCTCACCACAACGACGAAGGAGGTCCGATGCCGACGTTCTTGACGATCGGATATGGAAGCAGAGAAGGATACGAAGCGACCGAACCAGCAGTGCGTGACAAGGCCCACGCGCACGATGCGTGGCTGGCCTCGACAGGCGCCGTGATCGGCGCCGTCGGGACTCCGACCCAGGTCCGCAACACGGAGGGCGCGGGGGTCAGCACGGCGAAGGGCGCATACCTGCGGGCAGACCTTCCCGTCGCCGGCTTCGCCCTGCTGGAGGCGGCGACCCTCGAGGACGCGGTGGCGCGCGTGGCAGGCACGCCCTGCGCCGTGGCCCACGGGGTCGTCGAGGTCTGGCCGCTACGCAACACCCTGGAGCAAAGCGAAAGCGGAACCCCCACGACGGCTTGAGCGGCCGTCCAGATCAGACGCGTGGCGAACCGCGTCGAGCGGCGACGTACTGACATCCGGGGTTCACCCGAGGTGTTCGTCGGGAACACCGGAGCACGTCGTTCAACGTGACCAGCCCGAAGGTTCCGATGAGGGACGAGACCCGGGCTGCCGGTTGGTCTGAGGAGTGGGACTAACGTTCGCCGTCGTGACGAGCGTGCCCGATCACACAGTCACGGGCGGCTCGGTCCCGGCGGTTGCCGCCCTCTACGTGCGGCCGGCCAACGCGCAGCACCTGATGACGGCCGTCACTTCGCTTCGGACCGAAGCGATCCACGTGGTCGCCGGTGGGCCTTCGCTCGAGGCCCTCGGTGCGTTCGGGGAAGTCGGCTGCGAATGCGTCTCAGCCGAGAACGTCGCCGATCTCATCAACGAGACGTGGCGTCTCCATCGTCGTGCCGTTCTCGTGGTGGGAGACGCCATCACGGTGGCCGACGACTTCTTGGGTCGTGCGTTCGGGATGATGGCCAGTGACCCCCGAGTCGCAAGTGTGTCGTTCCTGTCCAACGACGCCGGCTTCCTGAGTTTTCCGGAGAGGAATGTGCCCGTCGAGCGCCTTCCCGACGGGCAGGACGCCGACTCCGTCACCCGACAGTTGCGCCGGCTCGGTCCCCACACGCTCCCGACACTCATCCCGGGCGCCTCGGGCGCCGCCGTGCTGCTGGCGTCCTCCGCTCTCAGCGTCATCGGTGAGCTGCGAATCGGCCCACGAGGAGAGCTCGCCGGCACCTTGGCCGACTTCTCGGCCCGGGCGCATGCACGGGGTCTCGTTCACTTGCTCGACGACTCGACCTTCTACTTGCGCCACCGAACGGCCGGAGACTCGCCGCATGAAAACGGAACACACGACGATATGCACCCGGACGAGCGCGAGTGGTTCAACACCTTGCATCCGAACGAGGCCGCTTACATCGATCACGAGACCAGTTCGCACACGTC
>Ga0210390_10004618_pt1 | contig 11595 bp, 7 predicted proteins | sample IncBWH11OmetaG_FD_161050 | JGI IMG/M metagenome (GOLD analysis project Ga0210390, IMG submission 161050) | Forest soil microbial communities from Barre Woods Harvard Forest LTER site, Petersham, Massachusetts, United States - Inc-BW-H-11-O ... | reverse complement strand
TTTTCAGCGGCCTGCTAGAGCCAACGTCTTCACTATCGAAAAACGACGTACGATTGATCGGATTTGGATGCGCCAGACCATCTTCAGGGCAGCCTGCCTTGTCTCTAAAACAGCGCGGTATTTGCGAAACTCGTTCTTCCCAAGTGTCAATGCAGTGACACTCTGCCAGAGGGTCACTTAGTGCTCTCTCTGGCGTTGACCGTGGCGTGAGCCACGTTCACGCATCAACACCCCGTCTGCGTTGAACTCGATCTTCCACTCAACCGTCTGCAGCACCGAAGTCGAAGCATGGAGCGTTCGTTCCGTGCAAGGGATTTGGCGACTCAGTTGCTCTTACGTTTGAATCCGAAGCGAGAGGCCGCAGCCTCCATCCACCGCGCGCCCTCCCCAAATCGCGCCTGCGGCCCTGCGCTTAAGGGTTCTGTGCATCGGCGGTGAAGAAGCGCCACAACAGGGAGAGACATGATGGCTTCGCTTGCTGTAGTTACAAACACCGACTCGAGCTTGATCTCCGCGATACGTAACCTGGTCTGCCCGCTCTGTGGAGCAAGCATGATGGAATTTCGATGTCTCGGATACTGTCGCAGCGACTGGCGGCAGGACTGGGAGCGGGCGATCTGCGCTGGATCAAACAGTGAAGGACCGCGTTCTGGGAAATCGCACGTAAAACATCGAGTGTAAAGAAAACTCGTTCCCTGGTGATCTCTTATGGATGCCCGAAACAAAGCAAACCCATCATTTCCTCGACGCAAAAGCAATTGCGTGCTTGCCGCGCGGCGCAATCGTTGCGAACGCTGCCAGAGGTGGCATGGTGGTCGATGAGGATCTGATTGCTGCCCTAAGAGTGGCCAGGTCGCAGCCGCCGGCCTGGACACGTACGAGGGAGAGCCGACGTTGAATCCGGGATATCTGTCACTGCAGAACACATTCCTGCTGCCACACATTGGCGCAGCCAGGATCGAGACGCGAACGCCCATGAGCATGCTCGCGCTAGACAACGTTGATGCAGTCCTGGGAAGAAGGCCCGCTCCTTCTCTTGTGACTTAGCTCAGGATTTCCCTCGCTCCGGATGTTGAAGGTCTCGTCAACCCTGTGCTCAACAAAATTGACGCGCTATTGACACTGACAGCGCTTTGACTGCGGGCCGCTAAAAACGTGCTCCGGTTGTGAATTCCGCCGTTCAATTTGAAGCCTTTACGGATGGATTCAGCAGAAAGACTGATTGGCACGATTCTTGCACATTCGTCGGAAAGGCAGTCTGAGGAGTCGGTTCGAACTGAGAAGGAGCCAATCGTGCCATACCGCAGCGTCAATCCAGCAACGGGAGAAGTACTCAAGACCTTACCTGAGCATACCGATGAGCAGGTGTGGAATGCCTTGGCCACCGCGGACAAGGCGTTTCGAACCTGGGCGTCTCGCCCGTTCAGCGAGCGTTCGAAAATTATTGCGAGGTCCGCTCAGATTCTTCTCGAACAGAAGGAAGAACTCGCACGGCTCGCCACCTTGGAAATGGGAAAGAGAATTGCCGAGAGCCGAGGCGAAGTGGAACTGAGCGCTTCCATCATGCAGTACTTCGCGGATAAGGCCGAAGTGTTCCTCGCACCGAAGAAGCTCGACTCTGCCATGGGTGACGCTCGCCTCGAGTATTCACCCTTCGGCGTCCTTCTCAGCATTCAGCCCTGGAACTATCCTTATTATCAGCTGGCTCGCTTTGCCGGTCCGCATTTGATGTCCGGCAACGTGATCCTTCTCAAGCACGCGCCTGGCGTTCCCCAATGTGCATTGGCCTTTGAACAAGTACTTCGGAAGGCCGGCGTACCCGAAGGTGTCTACACCAATCTATTCCTGAGCAATGATCAAGCTGGGGCTCTGATCGACGACCCGCGGGTGAAGGGTATCGCTCTCACCGGATCCGAGCGCGCAGGAGAGGCACTGGCGTCACGCGCGGGAAAAAATCTGAAAAAGTCGACGATGGAGCTCGGCGGGAGCGATGCGTTCGTTGTTTTGGACGACGCTGACCTTGAACATACCGTGGCCATGGCGATCCTGGGTCGGTTTGGAAACAACGGGCAGACGTGCATCGGCGCAAAGAGATTCATCGTAGTCGAATCGATTCTGGACAAATTCCTTCCCCGATTCATCGCCGCAGCCAAGAAGCTGAAGCTAGGGAACCCGCTCGATGAAACGGTAACCTTGGGACCACTCTCTTCCGATGCAGCTCTTCAGCTCATCCTAAAACAAATTCAGGAGGCGACAAGTCATGGAGCGCGGATAGCCCTTGGCGGTCGCCGCGCCGGCGAAGTCGGCTCCTTCCTGGAGCCAACGGTTTTGACGAACATAACTCCGGACAACCCAGCCTACAAGCAGGAGTTCTTTGGGCCCGCCGCTCTTGTATTTCCCGCCAAGGATGAGGAAGAAGCCATTGCGATCGCCAACGATTCGCCATTTGGCCTGGGCGGATCGGTCTACAGCTCAAACATCGAAAGAGCCAAGCGAGTGGCGAGCCGGATGGAGACGGGCATGGTCTTCATTAACTATCCCGATGTCAGCCTTCCGGAGCTGCCTTTCGGAGGCGTTAAGCGCTCTGGGTATGGAAAGGAACTCTCCAGCTTCGGCGTTGAAGAGTTTGTGAACAGGAAGTTGATCTTTGTTCCAAACGCGCACTCGTAAGCTCGCGGACAAGCTTGACCGGATATCTTCGCAAACTCTCAACAGGAGGGTAAAGACGAATGCCTTTGTACACCGCAATCACCGAAGAGGGATTTGTGTCCGACGGGAAGAAGGCGAAGATCGCGAAGGAAATCACGCGGATACACACCACAGTGATGAAAGTCCCCAGCAATTTCGTTCGAGTGGTTTTTCTCTCCTATCCCAAGGGTTCGGGATTTACGGCGGGTGAACAGGCTCGCACCGCGGCGCTGAACTGTGTCCTGCGAAGCGGCCACACCGATGAGGACAAGACCGAGATGCTGAAGCAACTGTGGTCGATGTTCCAGGACCTTACCGGTATCCCCACCGATCAGCTGGCCATATCCGTCCAGGAAATCCCCTCGAGCAATGCGATGGAGATGGGACAGATCATGCAAGCCGTCGGCCACAACTAGCGTGGGGGCGAAGGCGTCATGCGCGCATCACGACTCGGAGAAGATCATGCATAAACTACTATCAGCAGACCCCTCACGCCTCGGCCGTCCGGATGTACCCCCCTGCTCGGACGCTGTAGACGAAGAGCTTGCTGCTGGAACTCCGGAAGAGCTTAGGACAGATCTGATCGAGATACTTGGCGAGGATGTTGTCCGGCATCGTATCAGCGACCTGGTGCGCTATGCATCGGACGCTAGCCCTTACCGATATATCCCGAAAGTGATCGTGCAACCAAAGAGCATCGATCACGTAGCGGCCATTTTTCAATATTGCATTGGCAAGGGCCGCCACGCGACCTTCCGTGCCGGCGGGACCAGCTTAAATGGCCAATCGCAAGGCGACGACATCTTGATCGATGTGAGACAGCACTGGAGCGGCTGGAGAGTCGAGGACAATGGGTCGCGGATTCGTTGCAATGTTGGCACCACGCTTGGACGGATCAACGAAGTTTTGAAACCTTACGCGCGCCGCATGGGACCGGATCCGGCGAGCATTAACGCCGCAACCATCGGTGGCATACTGGCCAATAACGCGGGTGGTATGCGTTGCCGGCCAGCGATCGATTCGTACCATTCGATCGTCGCCATGAAAATCGTTCTTACGACCGGCACGATTATCGATACCGAAGACCCGCACGCTGAGGAACGCTTTGCTGCATCCGAGCCAGAGATGGCAGCGGGACTGTTGAAGATCCGCGAGGAGATTCTTGCAGACCAGGAACTCTCTGACCGAATTAGTCGGAAGTATGGCATCCGTAACACCAATGGATATGCGATGCATGCGTTTCTGGACGGTGAAACGCCGGTAGAAATCCTGCGCCGCTTGATGGTGGGGTCGGAGGGCACGCTTGGCTTCGTGGCCGAGGCGGTCTACAAGACTTATCACCTGCCGGCAAGAACGACGGTGGCATGGCTACCATTCGCAACCATCGACGCGGCGGTCGAGCAGGTCGGAAAGCTGGTCGCACTGGGAGCGCAGGCAGTCGAACTGATGGTCGCTTCATCCCTGAACGCAGCCTCTAAAATATGGAAAACCACGCCACGATATTGGAAAGATCTCGATCCGAAGAATGCGGCGCTACTGGTTGAATTCGGCTTCGACAGCGACGAAGAGCTTGAGGCGATCGAGAAGAGGGTCGGGGACGCCTTGCGCGATGTGAAAATGCTGCAGCCGTTGGAATTCATTCGCGAAACCGAAGCGATTGAGCTGGCATGGCATGTTCGCGACGGTCTGCTGGGAATCGTCGGTGAAATGCGCCCGCAAGGCACAAACCTCATCATCGAAGACGTTTGCTTTCCACCTGCCCAACTTGCGAATGCTACTCGTGATTTGCTCAGTCTTCTTGCCAAACACGGATATGAACCCTCGGCCGCGGGGCATGCTGCCTACGGAAACCTGCATTTCGTGATGATTGCGCAACTGAGCGACGACGCGAGCCGTCAGCGTTACGACGGTTTCATGCATGACCTGGTTGAGATGGTGGTGGATAAGTATGACGGCTCCTTGAAGGCGGAGCATGGAACCGGAATCAACATGGCTCCCTTCGTCCGGCGTGAATGGGGCGACAAGCTCACGGACGCGATGTGGCGCGTAAAACACCTCCTTGATCCGCACGAAATCCTGGCTCCAAATATCTTGCTGAGCCACGATCCGCTGATTCACCTGAAGAATCTCAAGACCACTCCAGGGATCGAAGACGTTCATTCCGCTTCTCATTGCATTGAGTGCGGCTTCTGTGAACCGGTGTGCCCAAGCCGTAACGTGACGGTCACCCCGAGACAGCGGATCGTTCTTCGTCGTGAGATGTCACGGCAGCCCGAATGGTCGAAGCTGCTGACCCAACTGCAGCGTGAGTACGAATACGACGCTATCGAGATGTGCGCTGGCGACGGGACCTGCGCCGACGTCTGCCCGATCGGAATCAATACAGGCGCGCTGATCAAACACTTCAGGAAGATGGAGCACTCCGCGGGTGCCGAGGAACTTGCGCTCGACGTGGCCAGGAAGTGGGCCGAAGTGGAAAAGCTGGCGCGTCATGGTGTCAAGGCGGCCGACATCGCGCAAACCATAACCAGCCCCCATCTGCTTGGGGCCCTGACTGATGTGGCTCGCAGCATTGTCAGCAAGGATCTGGTTCCCGCCGTAGCTGGCCCCATGCCGCACGCGGCTCCACCCGACCTTCCCCAAACGAAACGCGAGGGTGCAGCAGCCGCGTATTTCCCGGCGTGCATCAATCGCATCTTCGGCAGGGACAACACCAAGCCCGCATCGCCGGCTCTTCCGGAGACGTTCGTGGCTCTCTCTGAACGCGCGGGCAAGCCTCTCTGGATTCCCGACGACGTGAGAGGTCTTTGCTGCTCGACGCCGTGGAGTTCCAAGGGCTATAAGCGCGGGCAGACATGGATGTCCGAACAGATGAGCGATGCACTGTGGCGCTGGAGTGATGAAGGAAAGCTGCCGGTAGTGGTGGACGCGGCTTCGTGCACGCTCGGCCTCAAAGACGACATATTAGAGCATCTCGACGATGACCGTAAGAATCGACTAAAACTTATCACCATTATCGATTCGATCGCGTGGTGCAAAGACCTTCTGCCCGCACTGAACATTCACAAAACGATTCCCAAGATTCTCGTCCATCCCACCTGTTCGACGACGCACCTCGGTCTCAGTGAGACCCTGCTCGAAATCGCCAGCGCGCTAGCTGCCAGCGCTGAGATTCCTTTGGGAACGACTTGTTGCGGCACTGCTGGCGACCGCGGCCTGCTGCATCCAGAGTTAGTTCACTCCGCCACGCGCGACACGATCGTACAAATCCAGAGCTCCGCCGACGACACCTGCTTCGTTTCTGCAAATCGGACCTGCGAGTTGGGCATGCGCCAAACTACAGGCAAAGTGTATGAGTCCTTCGTTTACGCGCTGGAAGAGTTGACGCGACCTTAAAAGATGCCGCAGGTAAATCGTCCGGGCGGCCCTATGAATCGCTAATTTTCCTGCTCGAAGAACTGAGTCGTCCGCAGGTGAGCTAAAGGATTACCGTATGCGCATCGCCAATTTTGAAACACGTGGAGTCCCGGAAATTGCCGCGGATGAAGGCTCGGGCTGGCACGGCCTCTCGCGAGGTTTTTGCCGATGCGCAACAGGTCTGCGCCTTGCGCGATCAGCTCCGGTAGAGTGACCAAATCCAGCTCTATCCTTTCTTCTTGGTCGCCTCTTCTTTGTTGCCTAGACTCCGAATCGACTAGCGGAGCAGGTTCACTTTCGCGAGATCGATGATTTCATCGCCGCGTCCACTCAGCACGGCCTTCAGCATGAAAATTCCAAAGCCCTTGACTTGCTCATACGTGATGGTTGGAGGCATCGAGAGTTCCTGATGTGATACCTGGACTTCGACTAATGCCGGCCCGTCATGTTTGAGAGCCTGTGCGATCGCCGGTTCTACCTGGTCTGCAGTTTCGGCTCGCAGACCGAGGAGACCCGCTCCCTCCGCAATCTTTGTAAAATCGGGATTCTTAAGGGTGGTTGCAAAATCGAGAAAGCCGCTGGCCTTCATTTCCAGCTCAACGAAGGAGAGTGCATCATTTTTGAAAACAACCAGCTTCACCGGCAAATCGTGCTGCCGCAACGTAAGCAGTTCGCCCATGAGCATCGCCAAGCCACCATCGCCGGACATAGAGATTACCTGCCGGCCAGGGTGGCTGACTTGTGCGCCAATGGCTTGCGGTAATGCGTTGGCCATGGAGCCGTGGGTGAGAGAACCAACGAGCCGGCGCTTGCCATTCATCCGGAGATAGCGCGCCGCCCAGATGACCGGCGTTCCCACGTCGAAGGTGAAGATGGCATCCTGGGATGCGAGTTGATCAATCACGCTGGCGACATACTGTGGATGGATAGGTTTTGCTCCGGAATCGCCGCTTGCCAGCTTGTCCAGACCCTGGCGTGCCTTACGATAGTGCTCGAGTGATTCTTTCAAATGTGCTTCATATTGATTCTGCTGCAGCCTTGGCAACAGCGCTCGCAGCGTGGCCTTGGTGTCTCCCACATAGCCAAAATCAACCTTGCTGCGACGCCCTATTTGCTCGCCTCGAATGTCTATCTGCACGATGGTCGCGTTCTTCGGAAAGAACTGCTGATAGGGGAAGTCGGTGCCGATCAGCACCAACGTATCGCAGCTCATCATGGCGTGGTAGCCGGATGAGAAGCCGAGCAGGCCGGTCATGCCTACATCGAACGGGTTGTCATATTCGATGAACTCCTTGCCCCGGTAAGCGTGCACGATGGGAGCCTGCAGCTTGCCCGCGAGTTCAACCAGTTCGCCGTGAGCTCCAGCGCACCCTGCACCCCCAAAGATGGTTGTCTTCTTTGAGCGATTGAGAACTTCGGCAAGTTCGCGTAGTTCGTCATCAGACGGGCACACCGTCGGTTTCGGCGGGGCAAAAAGCAAGCGCGGTTGTTGCTCAACCGCATCCCGCAAGGCCACATCCCCTGGAATCACAATGACGGCAACGCCACGCCGTGAAATCGCAGTCTGGATGGCAATCTCGAGCACACGCGGCATCTGCTCGGGCTGCGAGATCAGCTCACAATAATGGCTGCACCCGGCGAAAATCTGTTCCGGATTCGTCTCCTGAAAATACCCACTCCCGATTTCGGCGCTCGGAACTTGCGCCGCGATGGCTAGAACCGGGACGCGGCTGCGCTGGCAATCGTAAAGGCCATTGATCAAGTGCATGTTTCCAGGCCCGCAGCTTCCGGCGCATACCGCCAGCTTGCCCGTAAGATGCGCCTCTGCGCCGGCCGCGAACGCTGCTGCCTCCTCATGGCGCATGCCAATCCATTGGATGTTTTCGCGAGTGCGAAGCGAATCCGTGATGCCATTGAGCGAATCGCCCGGCACTCCGTAAATTCGCTGAACGTCGGCTTCCAACAAAACGTCCACCAGCAGGTCAGCTACTCTCTTTGCCATTGTCGTCATTCCTTTCCCGAACCTAGTTACTCGAACCGAGTTGAATCCCCGACTCTTCCTTCTTGCGGAAAGTGGAGGCGAAACCCATGAAGGTTTCGCACCCACCACGCCGATAAAAGAGCCGGAAAATTATGGCACTCGCCGCATTACCTTCTCAAATCCTTCAGCGTTTTTAGATCATCGACGACGTATGCCAGGGAAGCCCGTACACCTTTTCCACAACGGACAGGCGACAGGTCTGAGAGTTCTTCGCCGGTGGCGACCGGCAGAGTCAAAGAACCATCGCCGATCCATGCTTGCTCAATCTTCACGTCGTGAGGAACGTTCTCAACCAGTTCGTGAACAGCCGGGTGGTCCTGCTTATCAGCTGCGAGACGCGCAGTGTGAAGGAGATTGACGACGGGCTTCTGTTTCAGCAGGGACATGTCCGTCACCGGTTCTCTCAGCGTGACGATAGCTTCAGCCAGCCGGTGCCCGGCCGACGTCGCAGACCCGGCGAACTTGGATCCCGGGGCGAGTGCAGGTCCCGCCTTCCCGGTCGCAGCGTAATACCGGGTCTGAAAAACCTGACCGAGGCGTTTGGGATAACCCTGCGTCCAACCGCGGGCGATGGCCGCATCGTTGTCCACGAAAATATATGGACAGTAAGCAACCGGTTTGCCCTGGAACAATGCATCTACGAGGATGAAGAACTCGCGGTACTGATAACGGGCCGGGTCAAGATATTCGTCGTCGTTGCCGCTGAACTGCCAATCGTAGAAAAGAGCATTGGCGTGACCATTGGCGGAGCGATCGGGGTCGAGACCGGGAGGCAACAGATCCGCCACGGCAGCGGGTTCCGCCCAGAATTCAATGTTGAGGAAGTCTGAAGAGTAGTACCAGGGGGGAGGTGGATTCAGCGTCGATTTGCCTTTTGGAGTGAGTGGATAGTTGAAGCCTTTGAGCATTTCTGATCTCCATATTTAATTTGTCTGCGCGAACTCGAGCAAATCTTGCACATCATGTCTCGCAGATCTTGTCTTGCGCATCATGTCTTGCGGATCGGCGATTTTGTTTCACCCCGTGCGCTTATTGGCATTCGGAGCGGGAGAAAGAATGACTGTCAGCGTCCTTCACGCCCTGAACTGGATGGACAGTGATCCCACTGATATCTCCGGAACCAGAGGGACCCGGTCATCAGCACGCTGTATGGTCTCAGTGGAAGCTTGTGGGCCTTCCAGCATGCCACCCCTCGTCCAAGCAAGCTCAGTGCCATAGCGAAGTACTAGTACTGAGCCGTCGATCGGCGTGAAAGTGCAGACTGAAAGCCGGATCTACTGGGAATCGTCTCGGGAGAGAGGTTAGCAATCAAGTGCCGGCGCAAAACGGGCGGTGTCATGATCGTGACAGGAAAGCCAAAGTCAATCGAATGACGTTGCGGTCCCCATATTCAGCGCCCTGAGCCGAATCTCTAACTCTAGTCACCCGCAACCGAAGCGCGCTCGTCTGCCTGCGGTTCTGTTCCGCTCTTGCACGCTGCCGGTTGTGAGGTCCTCTCCGGAACAGAATCAAATCTCAGCAGACCCGTGGCTGGAGATACAAAAACCAGCGAATTCGAAAAAGTTGCCACGTGACCGGTATATCTTCCGTTCTCTAAGTCAAATTCACTCAACTGGAATTGCAGCAGGCCCATATCGATGACATCGCCGGTGACCCCTGAGACCCGCACACGGTCGCCAATTCTGATTCCGCGCTTCCCAACCAAAAGGAGAGAGCCGAGAGTGGCAAGAATTACATTTTCGAGTGCGAGCAGGAGTCCGGCGCTCAGAAGCCCAAAGTAGGTCGCGACTGACCTCAAGTCGGACGCAAGCACGAACACGATGACGACCGTAATGGCGAACAGAGTCAGAAATTGGTGGCTCATACTGATGAACCGTCGCCGATTTGGATCGTGCACGTGCCGCAGTGTGAAACGTCGTGAAAGCTGGCCGATTAGGAGTATCAGAGCTAGGATCGCCGAGACGACGATCAGGCGGACCAGTAGTTGTTTCCACGCCTGCCTGTACTGGGCGGCCACCGTCATTCGCCACGGCAGCACGTGTGATTTGTACTCGGCCAGCAGGACTTTTTGCTTATCGAGCGCGACGATGACGGGAGACAACTCCTTGAGGTTGACAGTGATGGCATCGAGATGCGACTTCTGTTCGCGTAGCGACAAAAGATCGCTGGTCTGCGAGTTGCTTGTGGCCGCACTCTGAATGAGGTGAGTAATGAAATCGGCCAGCGGGATTCGCAGATTATTCGCGGATAGCATTAAGCTATCGGTGAGGCGTATCTTTTCGTCAACCACGTGAAGCTTGCGCTTCATCGCTGAGACATCCGAGACCAACCCGAGGATGCCGGCCTCACGGCCCGCCGTTCCGGAATTTGCCGCGTGCAAGGGCACTGTCGCCGAGGAAACTGATGGGCCCGTCACTTCCGGTATCGATTGTTCGAGGTCGTCGATGGTTGAATCCAAATGTCCTCTGTGGCTTTGTCCTCCATCGGGACTCTGGACAAACTCGACTAGATCATTGAGGCCCTGCGCGACCGCGTCCAGAAGCTGCAATCGAGTTTGAACGTCTTCCTCAGCGGCCTTTAATTTCCTGCGGTCGGCCCCCTTGGTTCGGTTCAGTGTGTTGTCGAGGTTCTTCATCTCCTCGATCGCTTGCTGGCTCAGTTGATCATTTCGGTTCTTTAATTCCATAAAGTGCGCAAGATCAGCGGGAGGAGGTTCTGAGGAGGGAGGTCGGCCATGCGAAAAAGCGGCGCTCGTTTCCAGCATGGCCTCCGCCTTGGCGAACTCGAACGAGAGCGTCACAATCTGTCGTTCGATCGCTTGACCGTCATCGAGAAACACTAAGTCGGCCGGTTCGTTTGCCACCTGCCGTTCGGTGTACACGTGGCGATACCAGTTCACCGATTGAAGGAGGTAGCCAATGAGTTCCGAGTTCGAGGGAAGCTGATATGTAGCTGGCTGGGTGTCGGCCGTGACTCCCCCGGCCATCGCAGCTGCGACCATTGCGCAACAGGCAGCCACCTTCGCACCTTGCTTCAAGGACCATCGTTGCGGCTTGAGCGCCATCTGCGTGTCAGTCACTTTGACAGAAGCGTCATTGCTCGTGACATCAGACTATCGGTTTCCAACTGACGCTGGTCGACGAAAGTGCGGTGTCCACGCGCTATCTAAAGCACTTGTCTTGCCAACCGCCGGGACCGTCATTTTCGCGCCCGATGCGCTGCCTTCTTGCGGTGATGATTTTGGAAGGCCGCATGCAAGCGCCTGAGCGTAAATGCCACAGGTGTAAATCAGGATCGGCCTATTTAAATCGTAGAGAACGACCGGAGTAACCGTGACGCGGGTTGCAATTCCTTCAAGCACCAACCTAGAGATCTCAGTAGATCAAGTGGGAAAGGACGCCGTGGTCCGGCTGACCGGCCGAGTCGACGTCGACTCCTCGCCCGATCTT
>Ga0210390_10004617_pt1 | contig 11596 bp, 8 predicted proteins | sample IncBWH11OmetaG_FD_161050 | JGI IMG/M metagenome (GOLD analysis project Ga0210390, IMG submission 161050) | Forest soil microbial communities from Barre Woods Harvard Forest LTER site, Petersham, Massachusetts, United States - Inc-BW-H-11-O ... | reverse complement strand
GCGCTTGCGTCATTGGTCCACTCGTAGCCGCCGCCTTGGTCGCTGCCGACAACGTGCATGAGTTTCGCGCCTTTGCCGTAGGGCGCCATGGCCAGGATGCGGCCAAGATACTTGCCGATCGCCTGCTTGCCGAGCACGCGCACCCGCAGCGCCCGGTCGAGGAGCACCGCGTCATTGCTGAACAAGGCGTCGGCCGCTGCGGCGTCGCCTGAGGCAAAGGCCGTGGCGAGCTTCTGCGACACATCCTTGATCTTGGCCGAGGCGCCGTCGCTTGAGACGTCATAGTCGAAATTGGTCGGGAATTTGTCCGGCGGGGTGCGCATCTTCGCCGCCAATTCGGCGCCGAACGAGCGGCCGTCCCAATAGTCGATCCAGCGCACGATCTTGCCGTCCTTGAAATCGATCGCGGCCAGGATGCGAATCTCGGCGCCGAACAATTCCGGCGTGTCGGTGAAAGCGATCAGAGCCGAATGCGTATCGCCGCTGACGCGGGTCGGGTAGGACAGGCCTGCCGGCGGCCATTTTGGCATGTACGCTTCGAACAGATCGGTCATGCCCTTCTTGCTGTAGAACGGCCAGCCCAAAGCCGCGTCGATATAGGTCAGGTGCGCATCGGAGAAATGATCCGTGGTCGGCACCGGCTTGTGCTGGCTCTTGGCGGTGAAATAGGACTTGAAGAATGCGGCCGCCTCCGGCGTCGCGTGCGAGGCGTTGACGACATCCGGATAAGGCGGCGTTGTCTTCCAGACATCAACCGTCTCGGCGCGGAGGCTCGTTACCGCGACCAGCGTGAATGCGGCAGCAAGGATCGGTACAGCATGCTTCATGGAATCCTCCCGGGGGACGTCATTAAGTTTATGGCCGGAGAGACTAGTCCCGGTGCTCGGGCGTTGTCTAAAGCGAAGACGTTGCAGGGCATGCCAGTGCCGCGCCTGGCGCGGCTCTCCGCGCCGCCCACGCTCTGCGCCGGCACTTGCGGTGGGCCAAGTAAGCAAGTAACCGAAGTAAGTAACCGAAGCGCGTAACCGAGGCCGAAGCGAGTACAGTCTGGCGTTAAAATGGACGCACCGGCACAAAAGAAGTCGAAGCTGATCAAGGGCGCGACCGGCGACTGGGAAGTCGTCATCGGCATGGAGGTGCACGCGCAAGTTACCTCGCAGGCGAAATTATTCTCCGGCGCCTCGACCGCTTTCGGTGGTGAGCCGAATTCGCATGTTTCGCTGGTCGATGCCGCCATGCCCGGCATGCTGCCGGTGATCAACCAGGAATGCGTGCGCCAGGCGGTGCGTACCGGGCTCGGGCTCAAGGCGCGGATCAACGAAAAATCGGTGTTCGACCGCAAGAACTATTTCTATCCGGACCTGCCGCAGGGCTACCAGATCAGCCAGTACAAATCGCCGATCGTTGGCGAGGGCGAAGTATTGGTCGACATGCCCGACGGCGAGACGGTGCGGGTCGGCATCGAGCGGCTGCATCTCGAACAGGACGCCGGCAAGTCGCTGCACGACCAGCATGCCACGATGTCGCTCGTTGACCTCAATCGCTCCGGCGTCGCCTTGATGGAGATCGTGACCAAGCCTGATCTGCGCTCGGCCGACGACGCCAAGGCCTTTCTGACCAAGCTACGCACCATCCTGCGTTATCTCGGCACCTGCGATGGCGACATGGAGAAGGGCCATCTGCGCGCCGACGTGAACGTCTCGATCCGCAAGCTCGGCGCGCCGCTGGGCACGCGCTGCGAGATCAAGAACCTCAACTCGATCCGCTTCATCGGTCAGGCCATCGACTACGAGGTGTGGCGCCAGATCGGCGTGGTCGAGGACGGCGGCGCGATCGAGCAGGAGACGCGGCTGTTCGATCCGGACCAGGGCGAGACGCGATCGATGCGCTCCAAGGAGGAGGCGCACGACTACCGCTATTTCCCCGATCCGGACCTGTTGCCGCTCGAGCTCGCGCCGTCGTTGGTGGCGGAGTTGGCGGCGCAGCTGCCGGAATTGCCGGACGACAAGAAGGCGCGCCTCATGCGTGAGCACGCGCTCTCCGGCTATGACGCCGGCGTCCTCGTGGCCGAGCGCGAGACCGCCGACTTTTTCGAAGCCGTGGTGGGCGGGCAAGGTCGCGGCAGCGAGCGCGACCCGAAACTCGCCGCCAACTGGATCATCAACGAGCTTGCCGGCCGTCTCAACAAGGAAGGCACGGACATCGCCGCTTCGCCGGTGAGCGAGGCGCAGCTCGGCGCCATCCTCGACCTCATGGCGGACGGCACCATCTCGGGAAAAACCGCCAAGACGTGTTCGAAATCCTCTGGAACGAGGGCGGCGACCCGCGCGCGATCGTCGAGGCGCGCGGATTGAAGCAAGTGACCGACGTTTCGGCGCTGGAAAGGCTCGTCGACGACATCGTCGCCAAGAATCCGGACAAGGTTGGCGACGCCAAGACCAATCCGAAGGCGATCGGCTGGTTCGTCGGCCAGGTGATGAAGGCTTCGGGCGGCAAAGCCAACCCGCAAGCGGTCAACGATCTGCTCAAGAAGCGTCTCGGCATTTGAGCGCGACGTTCGTTGTCGCGTCGCGCGCCGCAAAAATCGTGCGCGAACGGTCTGCGTCGGTCAAAACGGCGGCGAAAATCTCCGAGGCAGGGTCGTTGCGCGGCGGCGGAGGCGGTCGCTTGAGGCGGCGCCGGCGCGAATCGGTCGGCCCGATTTGCGCGTTTTGCGCCTCGAAATGCCGCCGACACGCCTTCCGGAAGGCTTTGCCGCAAAATTTTTTTGGCTTGGTGAATCCGCTGCTTTGGGCGCTCATCGTGCCCGCGAAAGCGCGCGCGAGCGGCGCGCCGCGTATGCGCGCGCAGCAAAACTTTGCGCCAGAAGACGCAACAAAAGCCCGCATTTCATCGGCACTTCTGCAACGCATGCAAATTTTGTTCGCGCGCGTGCGCGGCGGAAAAATTTCTCGGCGTTCGATTTTGCGCAAAGCGCGCCGCGTTCGCACCGCGGCGGCGGGTCGCGGGGCTTACACACAAAATTAAGCGAAGTCACTGTTATTTTTTTCCTGCTGTAGTAATCGGAAGGTAGTGCATGTCGATTCGCGACTGCACTGCACCGATGTCGCCATCCACTCAGGCTAGGAGGGCAGCAATGGCGAAGAAGAGAAAGACGAAAGCAGCGGCGAAGAAGACGGCGAAGAAAACCACTCGCCGGAAGAAGAAGAAGTAGTCGACGTCGCAATCGGTCTTCGACACCACTTGGGTCGAAGATCGCGTCACACGGGCCGGCCGACGTCGAGGGCGCTGCAATGATTGCCCGAGACGGGCCGGCTCAGGTGAACAACAGAGGGCGTCGGCGAGACGGAGGTTTAGGCTTCACAATCGTTCGCGTTGCGTGCGGTGGTGGAGTGGAGGGACGGACAATCCGAACCTCCCGGTGGCGATCAGCCCATAGTGGCGGTCTGCCGGCGGATCTAAGTCTCACGATTCTCGCCGACGCCCTCGGTGCGTTTGTTACTATCCTCCCAAGGACGACTTTCGGCGCCGCAGCATCGTTCGCGGCGCCGGTTTTGTTTCGGCGGGAGCATCGTGGGTAAATCCTCGAAGGCCAAATCCTCGAAAGCCAAGCGCTCAAAAGCTAAGGCCGCAGTCGCCAAGCGCAAACCGCCAAGACGATCGCCGTCCCGTCGTCATGCGCCGATCGAGCTTTATTACTGGCCGACGCCGAACGGGTGGAAGATCTCCATTATGCTGGAGGAGTGCGGCCTACCGTACATCGTCCGTCCGATCGACATCTCCAAGGGCGATCAGTTCGCTCCGCACTTCTTGGCGATCTCGCCGAACAACCGGATCCCGGCCATCGTCGATCCCGCCGGTCGGGACGGACGGCCGATCTCGGTGTTCGAGTCCGGCGCCATCCTGCAATATCTCGGCCGCAAGACCGGCAAATTCTATCCGCGCGACGAACGCGCTCGTGTTGCCGTCGACGAGTGGTTGTTCTGGCAAATGGGCGGGCTGGGGCCGATGGCGGGCCAAGCCAATCACTTCCGCCATTACGCGCCCGAGCCGATCGAATACGGCATCAGCCGCTATACCAACGAGGTCAACCGGCTGTTCGGCGTCATGGACACCCGGCTTGCCGGCTGCGAGTTCCTGGCGGGGCGTTATTCGATTGCCGACATGGCGTGCGTCGGCTGGGTGCGGCTCGCCGAGCGCATGGGCCAGGACCTGGCGTCGTTCCCGCGTCTTAAACGCTGGTTCGAGACGATCCGGGCGCGGCCGGCGGTCAAGCGCGCGTTCGGCATCCGCGTCGAGGCGGCTTCCTCGGTCGACATGAAGGACCCGAAAGTCCGTGCGATCTTGTTCGGGCAAACTGCGAGATAGTCCGCTCGTCCCCGCGAAGGCGGGTACCCAGCCCTGGATTCCCGCCTACGCGGGAATGAGCGGAGCAAGAAATCAATTCGACCGCGTCCAGGTCTGGCCCTTGCACAGCAATCCGCCCATGACGCAGCCTTTGAGGTCGGCGGTGTTGGGGCCGGTCATCGTGAACGACCCGGTATAGATGCCGCCGTCTTCGGCGTTGTAGACTTGGCCTTGCCACTTGTCGCCGCCGACGGGCTTCATGCCGAGCACGATCGCCACGCCAAGGAGCGGCCGGCTCTGTTTGCTCAGGTCCTTGTTGTTCTTGTCGGTCTTCGGCTGTTGGGTATCTGGATCGTTCGGCTCGGCGAGCCAGGTCAGGCTGCCGCAGATCGCATCGCCACAATTGACGATCTTCACCTTGCCCTTCTTGTCTCCGGTCAACCAGGTGCCGAGCGGATCGGCGGCCCGCGCCGGCGCCGTGGCCAGGAGCGCCAGCGCCATCGCCGAAGCAGCGACGATAGCGGTGCGGACAATTTTCATGAAACGATCTCCCGATGCCCTGCTGTTCACCCAAGGTAAAAGGATAACTTACAAGAGGCGCATTGCAAGCGCCCTCCCGGACAAGGCGCCGCCGCGCTGCTTTCAAGTAATGCCCGTAAAATGCGGACTTTCGCCGTCGCGTGCTTAACGCGATGTTGCCTTGCGCGCCCCGGCGCTTCAGCTTTGATTCATCGCGTTGCTTAAACCACCGTTCAAATGTTCTGACGATTATCCGAGATATCGGCCGGCCACATAAAGCCGGCGAGGGGACAGCGCGCAAACGACAAGCGCAAAGGGGACAGGGGACTGAACGATGGCTCGTTTTGAGATTCTCGATGGCAGTGCCGCGCCGCTCGGCGAGGGGGCAGCCGCCGGCGACATGCTGTTCGAGCTCGGCATGATGCATTCGATCGGCCGCGATGTGCCGATCGATCTCATCTCCGCGCACAAATGGTTCAATCTGGCGGCGGTCCGCGGCAACCGCGAAGCGATCCGGTTGCGGCGCGAAATCGCCGACCAGATGTCGGACGCCGAGATTGCGGCGGCGCAGCGCGCCGCGCGCGATTGGCTCAAGGGCGGTCCGACCGGAGCGCCGGCAGTGCCGGCACCGGCGATTGCGGCCTGACGCCTAGCAGGCACTCGATCATCGGTCACAGTTGAACGAACCGCCCGAGCGCGATCAGCGCTCGTGGCGGCTCCTCGCGGTTTTCCGACTTAGTAGCCGACGGTGAAGCGCTGGCGCGAATGCGCGGGCTTTTCGATCTCGTCGACCATGGCGATGGCATAGTCCGCAAACGAGATGCTGCTGCCTTTGTCGTTCGACAACAGCGCATCCTTGCCGAGCCGGAATTTGCCGGTGCGTTCACCCGGCACAAACAGCGCCGAGGGCGACAGGAACGTCCAATCGAGCTGTGTCTCGCCTTTCAGCAGGCCGAGAAATTCGGCGCCCTTGAGCGCCTCCGGCTTGTAGCCGGCGGGGAAGTCCGGCTGGTCGACCAGGCGCTTGCCCGGCGCGATTTCGAGGCTGCCGGCGCCGCCGACCACGAGGTAGCGCTTGGCGCCTGAGGCCCGCGCCGCCTCGATTAGCGTTTTTGCATCGCTGGCGCTGAAATGCACTGCGCTGATCACCGCGTCGTGGCCTTTGAGAAGCGCGATGAGGCCGTTCTTGTCGAACACGTCGCCTTGCTTCGCCGTGACGTTCGGCAGCGCCGCGATCTTTTCCGGATTGCGCGCAATCGCCGTCACTTTGTGTCCTCGGTCGGAAAGCTCCTTGAGGATCGCTGAGCCGGCTCGGCCGGAAGCGCCGATGAGAGCGACGTGAGCCATATGCATTGTTTCCTTTCACGATTTGTCGGTGATGAGACGGCGTGCGCGCCTTAGCCGGCGGCCGCCTGCTTGTGGCTGCCGTTGAGCGTCTCCCAGATGCGCCGCGGCGTCGCCGGCATGTCGATATGGCGGGCGCCGACGCGGCGGTGCAGCGCGTCGACGATGGCATTGATCACCGCCGGCGGCGCGCCGACGGAGCCGGCTTCGCCGGCGCCTTTGACGCCGAACGGATTCGACGTCGACGGCACGTTGTGGGTCGAGAACGCGAAAGCCGGCACATCGCCGGCGCGGGGCATGGCGTAGTCCATGAACGAGCCGGCGAGCAATTGCCCGCTGTCGCTGTCATAGACCGCGTGCTCGAGCAACGCCTGGCCGATGCCTTGCACGATACCGCCGTGCACCTGGCCCTCGAGCAGCAGCGGATTGATGGTGCGGCCGAAATCGTCGACGATGGTATAGCGCTCGATGGCGACGCCGCCGGTCTCCGGATCGATCTCGACCTCGACGATGTGGCAGCCGTTCGGAAAGGTCTGCGCCGGCGGCACGCGATGATGCGTGGCATCGAGGCCGGGCTCCAACCCTGAGGGAAGTTTGGCCGGATCGCGGGCCGCCTTGGCGACATCCATCAGATCGATGCGCAGATCGGTTCCCGGCACCGAAAAGACGCCGTCGGCAAAAGTAATGTCCTGCGCCGAAACCTCCAACATGTGCGCGGCGATCTGGCTCGCTTTGCCGATGATGGCGCGGCCGGCCTCGTACAGTGCCGCACCGCCGACGGCGATGGCGCGCGAGCCGCCGGTCAGCCCGGCCGGCGTGCGGTCGGTATCGCCCATGATGACCTCAATGCGGTCGGCATCGATGCCGAGCTGATCCGACACCAGCTGCTTGTACGAGGTGACGAGGCCGGTGCCGTATTCCTGGTTGCCCATGACCAGTTCGACCCGTTCGTCCTTGAATTCGATCGAAGCGGTCTCGGGAAAGCCGCCGCCGCAGCGCTCGGTGTAGGTCGCCATGCCGATGCCGCGGAGCTTGCCGTCGCCCTCGCTGTGGGCACGCCGCTGCGCGAAGGAGCCCCAGTCGGCCGCCGCCATGCAGCGGTCCATCACCTTCTCGAACTCGCCGGAATCGAGCACCAGCTTGGTCACCGAGGTATAAGGCATCGCCGACGGCGGCACGAAATTGACCCGGCGGATCGCGTCCGGGCTCATCTTGAGCTGGCGCGCCGCCGCGTCGACGATCCGCTCCAGCAAATAGGCGGCCTCGGGCCGCCCGGCGCCGCGATAAGCGCACACTGGAACGGTGTTGGTGCACACGCCCTTGACGTTCACATGGATGGCGCCAATTGAATAAAGACCGGAGACGAGATCGGTCGAGCGCGTCGGCACAAACGCGCCGAACGGCGACAGATAGGCGCCGAGATTGGCGAGGATCGAAACCCGCAAACCCAGAAAGCGGCCGCTTTCGTCGAGCGCCAGTTCGACGTGGGTGGTGTGGTCGCGTCCCTGATTGTCGGAGATAAAGCCTTCCGAGCGGTCCTCTTGCCACTTGATGGGGCGGGCGAGCTTGCGGCTGGCCCAAACCGCCAGCGCCTGCTCCGGATAAACGAAAGCCTTCATGCCGAACCCGCCGCCGACATTCGGCGTGATGACGCGGAGCTTGTCCTTCGGAATCTTCAGGAGCGCCTCGGCCAGCGGGTCACGCACGAAATGCGGACCCTGGGTCGCCGTGTAGAGCGTCGAGCGGCCGGTCGCCGGGTCGTAGTCGGCAACGGCGTTGCGCGGCTCCATCGAGTTCGCCACGACACGGTTGTTGACAAGATCGAGGCTGACGACATGGGCGGCCTTGGCGAAAGCGTCCGCGGTCGCCTTGGCGTCGCCCAAGTCATTGTCCCAGTCGAACACCAGATTGCCGGCGATGTGGTCAAACAGCTGCGGTGCGCCGCGGGCGATCGCATCCTGCGCGTCGGTGACGACCGGCAGCGTCTCGTAGTCGACTTCGATCGCTTCGGCGGCGTCACGCGCGGCGCTCAGCGTCTCGGCGACGACGAAGGCCACCGGTTGGCCGACATAGCGGACCTTGCCCAAAGCGAGCAGGGGACGCGGCGTGTCGTGGCGCGGCGAGCCATCGCGATTGGCGAGCGGCGTTTGACAGGCCATATCGCCAAGCCCATCGGCGGCCACGTCCTCGCCGGTGGCGACGAACAGCACGTCCGGCATCCGCCGTGCCGCCGTCGCATCGATGCGCTTGATGCGCGCGTGCGCCGCCGGCGAGCGCAGCACGAAGGCGGTAGCCGCCCGCGGCAGCGTCACATCGTCGGTGTAGCGGCCTTGCCCGGTGATGAGACGCAAATCTTCGTGGCGCCGCACAGGCTGCCCAATCGCGAATTTCATGCCGTTCCTCGCATTTTCCGTCCGCGTAGATATATGGTCGTGCGCGGCGCGGCGCGCCATGTTGCCGGTTCCGGTCGCACTGGAGCTCGGGTATGGCGCGGCGCGAGGGACGCGACGAGGCCGGAACTAGAGCGCTCGAAAGGCACACAATGGCACTGACCACCGCCAACATCTGCGACTTTGGTTGGAAGGCACAGGATTTCGCGCTCAAGGGCGTCGACGGCAAGATCTATTCGCTGGCCGACATACGCGGCCCAAAGGGCACGCTCATCGTCTTTGTCTGCAATCACTGCCCGTACGTGAAGGCGTCGATCGACCGCATCGTGGCAGAGGCCAACGCACTGCGGCAGACCGGCATCGGCACCATCGCCATCATGCCGAACGACACCGACGCCTATCGCGAGGACTCGTTCGATAACATGAAGACGTTCGCGGCCAAGCATGGCTTCACCTTCCCATACGTGATCGATGAGACCCAAGAGACGGCGCGCGTTTATGGCGCCCAATGCACACCGGACTTCTTCGGGTTCAACGCGGACGACGAACTGCAATACCGTGGACGGCTGGACGCGTCCCGCATGACAAAAGTCGCGAACGCCCGCCGCGACTTGTTCGAGGCGATGAGCCAAGTAGCCGAGACCGGGCAGGGTCCGCAGGAGCAGTTCGCTTCGATGGGCTGCTCGATCAAGTGGAAGGTGTGAGCGGCCGGCGCGGTTTCGCGAGACACTGTGGCCGATGCGCCACGCTCTTCCACAAAGTCAATTGATTAGGCGGAAAACGGTTTTGCCGCCAGGCGAACACATGCACATTGGCAAAGCGGGACGTACCGGTATGGGGAAAACCCATGTTTCGATCAACGCAACTTCGGTTTCCGGCGGCTGTCTTGTTTGCAGTGGCCGCCGTCTCGCTGACCGCGGCGTCGGCGCTGGCATTCAATCAGGGCAATGGTGGAACTGGTGAGGGCGGCAATTCCACGTTTGCTGATCCAGACGAGCGGGTCAACATTCTCGGTTTCGACCAGGGCACACAATCATCCGGCCTGAACGGTTCGGTGCAGTTCAGTCCCCGACTGGGGCAACCAAATCCATTCAAGCATTTTCAGAGCAACGGACTCACTTCGCCTTCCGATCCCCTTTCCCGCCCGAGCAACTGAAAATCTGTATCTCCTCGGGTCGTACGAACGCAGGTCGGGGAAGCGGTGATTGCGATGACCTCTCACGTCTTTCCTAACGATGGCGCGTCTCACCGAGCGCGATCGACACGCCGGCCGGAGCGCCGTCGTCGTCGATAGCGTGCGATATGTTGTCCGCGTCCCGAAGCTGGGCGGGGATCGGCGCGCGCTTGCGGCATGAGCTTCTGCACGTTCGGCGACGGGTGGCGATGGTCGTTACGTTTAGGCCGCACGGGTACAGGCGGGGGCTGCGGTCGGAGCTCGCTGCGAGGGGCGCGGGATGAGGCCTTTGCTGGCTCATGGCACATCGAGCGTGCGGGCGACGCGAAAGCCCACGTGGTCGAACCGCACGTCGGCGGTGTTGCCGTCGCGGTAAGCCGAGCGCAGCGGGGTCGGACTGTTGCTCCAGGAACCGCCGCGCGCCATGCGGCTCTTGCATTCGCCACCGTTCTCGGCCAGCCATGGCGAGCCGTCCGCTGGCGCTCCTTTATAGTCGCGATGCTCGCAGTCCTCGGTCCATGCCCAGACATTGCCTACCATGTCGTAGAGACCGAATTTGTTGGGCGGAAATGAACCGACCGGAGCAGGTTGGCTATTGTCCCATTTGCTGCCACAGCCGTCGCAATTGGCCATCGCCATTCCGTTGAGCTTGATATCGTCGCCCCACGGATAGACCGTCGTCGTTCCGACGCGCGTGGCATATTCATATTCGGCCTCGCTGAGCAGCCGGTAGGTTTTACCGGTCACTGTGGCGAGCCACGCTACGTATCGCTTGGCATCGTCCCAATTGACGTAAATGACCGGCTGCCGACCGCGGCCCCACTCGTCGCTGGGCTTGTAGCCGTTGCAGCCGCCGCCCGTGACGCAGGCGTCCCAGTCGGCGAACGTCAACTCGTATTTCGATACGGCAAAGACTTTGGCGATGGTCACCGTATGTTGCGGTATTTGAGCCGCGTACCCGTTTGCTTGGCTCTCGTTTTCAGCCGCTCCCATAACGAACGACCCGGACGGCAAAACAATCATGTCCGGGCAGTCCTGCGCGCACTCTTTGAAAACATCTCCCGGCTTGAGCGCCTGCTCGCGAGCCATGCTCAACACATAGGGCAGCACGTTCGCCCGCGCATACGGCAACGTAATCGTTACGTAACGCCATTTTTCCGCGATGTAGGCCTGATTGATCCAACCAACGAGGCCGAGAACGATGCCGACGAGCAGCGCGAACATGGACGCCAGCACGGCGCGCCAAATTCGCTGCGATGCGCGGGCTCGCTTGCGGCTCGCAAACACGTACGACCGGATTTCCTGCGTAGGCTCAGGCGCGTTTCGTGGGCGCGAAGCAAGCCAGTATTCGGCGTACTCCAACGTCGGCGATTGAAGGAGCAGTCCGTTCGGCCGTCCTTCTGATGACCACCGGCGCTCGGCCTCGCCATATTCTGTATGCTGCCTAATCCAGTTGATGTCGGTTTCGAGAGCATTCGCCAGCGCATCGGCACTGGCGTCAAAGCGCTCGGGATCGTCGAAAAAGACAAAATTCAAGCGGCGTAACGTGTCGGGTACGGCACTGTCTTCGGCACGGCGACACACGATCGGAGCAAAACGCTTGTTCAGCGAAGCCGCGTAGGTAATTTCCTTGAGCGCAACATCGGATTTTACGGCGTCGGGCGAGAGCACGAAGACGACCGTGTCCGCCCGGCCGATCAATGCTTCTATCCGCTTCCACCAATCCTCAAAGGCATAAATCTCCTGGCGATCTATAAGGACATCGAAGCCGCGCGCCTTCAGCGCCGCTTCGAGCCTGTCAGCGAACGCGATGTCCTTGCGC
>Ga0210390_10004616_pt1 | contig 11596 bp, 11 predicted proteins | sample IncBWH11OmetaG_FD_161050 | JGI IMG/M metagenome (GOLD analysis project Ga0210390, IMG submission 161050) | Forest soil microbial communities from Barre Woods Harvard Forest LTER site, Petersham, Massachusetts, United States - Inc-BW-H-11-O ... | reverse complement strand
CATCTTTCGCCAAGCTCAACATCGGGCCCAACTACGCAATAAGGCCCAATCTTGCAGCTGGGATGAACCTTGGCGCCGGGATCAACGATGGCTGTGGGATGGACTTTCATCTTCCGCGACGACGGCCCTAGGTCTCCATCGTTTCTTGCGAAGGCGTACTGGGAGCGCGCGACCGGTCCACCAGCCTGCAACTCACCAGAGCCTCGGCGGCACGCTTGTCGCCGACGTAGGCCGTTCCTTCCATGCGCCCCGCATTGCCGCGCCAGACTCTCACGTCGACCTCGATCCGCAATTGATCGCCTGGAACCACGGGGCGCCGGAACTTCGCTTTTTCAATTCCGGTGAACAGCACCAGCTTGGTTTCGCGGTCTTCCACTTCGCTGAAGAGCAGAACTCCACCCGCCTGAGCCATGGCCTCTACGATGAGCACACCCGGCATCACTGGAACGCCAGGAAAGTGCCCGGCAAAAAAGGGTTCGTTGATCGTAACGTTCTTGATGGCCACAATTCTCTTCTTGCGTTCAAGTTCGACGATGCGATCGATCAGCAGGAACGGAAAACGGTGCGGCAGAAGACGCTGAATATCATTGATATCCAGAGTGATCTTCGCGGCCGCGGGCGCTTCGGTTGCAGCGTGAGGAGTCTCGGTCATTCAGATTCTCGCTAAGATGGAAGCGAAGATTATACTGTACCGCGCGCCGCCAAACGCTTAGAGAAAAGGAATGCATGCCTAAAAAGACTTCGAAAACAATCGGGATTGCACCCGTTCCCGAGAATCAGATTGCGCAGCGATTGAGTTATTTCCTGGAACGCAAAGACCAGATCGTCCAGACCATTCGCCAACTAGTGGAGACCGAGTCGCCCAGCGACAACAAGGATGCGGTAGACCGGCTGGGGGCGCTGCTTGCGGGCCGGTTTGAGGGGCTCGGTGGACATGCCAAGTTTCACCGCGTGTCCAACTTTGGCGATCACTTGCAAGTGGATTTTGACGGCACGCGCGGCGGCAAGCCGATCCTGCTGCTGGGGCACCTGGATACGGTTTATCCCCTGGGCACGCTGGCGACCATGGCTTGCCGCGTAGCCGATGGCCGCTTGTGGGGGCCCGGCAGCTTCGATATGAAGTCCGGAATTGCATTCATGCTGCATGCCATCGAGGCTTTGCGAGCCTGGCACGAGGACAAACTGCCGCGCCCTGTGACTGTGCTGCTGGTTTCGGATGAAGAAGTGGGTAGCGAAACTTCGCGGCGGATTACGGAGAATCTGGCGAAGAAATCCACCGCTGTGCTTGTCCTCGAACCCTCTCATGGACCCAAGGGAGCGGTGAAAACGGCTCGAAAAGGCATTGGAGAGTACGTGCTGAAAGTCACGGGAAAAGCGGCCCACTCCGGACTCGATTTTGAAAAAGGGCAGAGCGCGATTGTGGAGTTAGCGAGGCAGATCATCGCCATCTCGAAGCTGGTCAATTTGAAATGCGGCCTCACCCTCAACGTGGGAACAGTGCAAGGGGGAACGCGAGTGAACGTGATTCCCGCCGATGCCAGCGCGGTGCTCGACGTGCGCGTTGTTCGGAAACAAGATGCGGCGGGCATCGACCGCAGGCTCCGTTCGCTGAAACCGTTTAACCGCAAATGCAAGCTCGAAATCACTGGCGGAATAAATCGTCCCCCCATGGAACGCACGGCAGCCGTGGCGACGCTCTTCGAAAAAGCAGCGAAAATTGCGAAGCAGTTAGGTTGGAAGCTGGAGGAAGCGGCCGTCGGCGGCGGGTCGGACGGAAACTTCACGGCTGCACTCGGCATTCCGACTCTCGACGGATTGGGCGGCGTGGGCGAAGGTGCGCACGCGACGCACGAGTCAATCCTGATCTCCGAACTGCCCAGACGGACAGCGCTGCTCGCCGCGCTCATCGACGAGGTGTAGGCTTTCGAGGAAACACGATTTCTTTGACTCCGCCAGTCTAGAAGCCTAGAATTTCCACAGGGACGCAACTGGGAAGCAATCGGAGGATCTATGGGTGAAGGACTGTTTCAGCCTCTGCACATTCTGTTGATCGTGGCTATTGCGCTCCTGCTCTTCGGCCCGAGTAAGCTGGGGGATTTGGGTAAGGGATTAGGCCAAGGCATCAGGAACTTTAAGTCGGCGATGAAAGACGGCGAAGACGAAAAGGACAAAAAGTCCTAAGCTCGCCGCTGTATAAACGCAGCTTGCTACGTCTTGGTACAAACCACGCCGTGCTCTCGAAGCATTTTGTAGACCAGCGACACCGGCAATCCCACCACGTTGAAGTAATCTCCCTCAATGCGCGAAACCCATCGCGAAGCTCTGCCTTGGATGGCATAGGCGCCGGCCTTGTCCAGGGGTTCGCCGGTTGAGATGTAGGCGCGGATATCTTCGTCGCCGAGAGCATCCATGGTCACGGCAGTGGTTTCTGATCGGACATCTTCAAAGAAGATCGCAGATCCCAGTTGTTGACCAACCAGACAAACTCCGGTTGTCACTTCATGTCTCCGGCTTGAGAGCAGGCGCAACATGCGGGCAGCATCTGCGTTATCGCGAGGCTTGCCCAGGATTTCTGCATCCACCACGACAATCGTGTCAGCGCCAAGGACGAGGTCGTGCGGCCGTTGTCGAAACACGGTCAACGCTTTTTGCCGCGCCATACGTTCGGCAAACGCTTGCGCCGCTTCACCTGCCTCGGGAACTTCTGGAATGTCGGTTGGCTGAACCACGAATGGAATGCTCGCGTTGCGCAGAAGTTCCTGGCGGCGTGGAGAGGCAGAGGCGAGTACGAGCATTGGAGTCTGATTCTAGCCGAGCCGGATAAGTCAGGGTTTTTCCGGCAACGCCGAGAGTAGATCCACCAACCCATGGCGGAGTGCATCGAGAAACGGTTTTCCCGTAGCCTCGAGTTTCCGCTCCAAACGTTCGGTGCAATCACAGTCACCGCAAGCCCACGCTTCAGTACCGTTCTGGTCGCGGCAACGGCTGCGATCGTGCGCGTCCTGCACTTGGGTCAGATCAAAGTACTGCTCCCAATATTCACGCTCTTCTTGCAGAGGAGTGGGGCAATAGCAGACTTCTACCCAGCGGGCGGTGTCGTCTTGGCAAAGCCTGGCCTGTCGCATGTCTCGCAAGTACTCGCCTTCGGCGACCGAACCTTGCCCCAGAGTTCCGTCTTCGATCGCATTCAGCAGCTTCTGTTCGCACCCGCGTTTTACTCGCGCTCTGACTAGATAACGCATAAGTTTATTTTACCCGGACCACGCTTTTTATCCGAACACATCAGGCTACGGCAAGGCGCTGGATTCGTATCCGGGCGTCGCTTCAGCGAAGCCGCAACCGCTACGAGATTGGTAGCGCCTTTCAGGCGCTGCAATCGCAGGAGGGCGTCCGCAACCCCTGTTAGAATCAAGCATTGACCCCTGTAGCTATGGACGCCGCTTTTCTCCGCAATTTTGCCATTATTGCGCACATTGACCACGGAAAATCCACGCTCGCCGACCGCCTGCTCGAGTTGACCGGCTCACTCACTGCGCGTGAGATGCAGGCCCAGGTGCTCGATTCCATGGATCTGGAGCGGGAGCGCGGCATCACCATCAAGGCTCACGCCGTGCGCATGATGTATCAGGCGCAGGATGGTCAGACTTACCAGCTCAATCTGATTGACACGCCCGGCCACGTGGATTTTTCTTATGAAGTCTCGCGGGCGCTGGCGTCGTGCGAAGGTGCTTTGTTGATCGTGGATGCTTCTCAGGGTGTGGAAGCGCAGACTCTGGCGAACGCTTATCTCGCCATCAATCATGGCCTTGAAATTATTCCAGTCATCAACAAGATTGACTTGCCCAGCGCCGACATTCCGCGCACCAAGGAAATGATTGAAGGCGCCGTGGGACTTGATGCGACGGATGCCGTTCTCATCAGCGCCAAGACCGGGCAAGGTGTGCCGGATGTTTTGGAGGCTATCGTCAAACGCATTCCACCGCCCAAGGGAGATCCCGAAAAGCGGTTGCAGGCGCTGATCTTCGACTCCTGGTTCGATCCTTACCGCGGTGTCATCGTGCTGACGCGAGTGTTTCAGGGCACGCTCCGCAAAGGGCAAAAGATCCGCCTGATGTGGAACGGGCGCGTGCTGGATGTAGAAACACTGGGCGTATTGACGCCCAAGCCGGTGGAGATCGACGAACTGCGCGCGGGCGAGGTTGGATTCCTGATCGCCAACATCAAGAACGTAGCGGACACAAAAATCGGCGATACCATTACGGAAGAAAACAATCCCGCAATTGAACCCCTGCCAGGCTTCGAAGAGATCAAGCCCATGGTCTTCGCCGGCCTCTACACGGTGGACGCGCACCAGCATACGCAACTGCGCGAAGCGCTAGAGAAACTGCGTTTGAACGACTCGTCATTTTTCTTCGAGCCGGAGAGCTCAGTCGCGCTCGGATTCGGATTCCGCTGCGGCTTCCTCGGCCTGCTGCACATGGAGATCATTCAGGAACGCCTGGAGCGCGAGTTCAATCTGGAATTGATCACCACTGCGCCCGGCGTCCGTTACAAGATCTATAAAACCGACGGTGTGATGGTCGAAGTCGACAATCCCTCGCGCTGGCCCGCGCCGACGGAGATTGCAAAGATCGAAGAGCCGGTAATTCTGGCCACCATCTTGACCAACGAGGAATATGTCGGCGGGATTCTGAAGTTGGTGGAAGAGAAACGAGGCAAACAGAAGACGTTTGAGTACGTCAGTTCCTCGCGCGTGATGCTGCATTACGAACTGCCGCTGAATGAAATCGTGCTTGATTTTTACGATCGCCTCAAATCCGTGTCCCGCGGCTATGCGTCGCTCGACTATCATCTCGCCGACTATTGGGAATCGCCGATGGTGAAGCTCGACATTTTGGTGGCAGGCGAACCGGTGGACGCGCTTTCCATCATCGTGCACCGCGACTTCGCTTACGAGCGAGGCAAGGCGCTGGTTTCGAAAATGCGAGAGCTGATTCCGCGACAGATGTTCGAGGTCGCGATTCAGGCCTCGATCGGGGCGAAAATTATTGCCCGCGAAACTGTGCACGCCATTCGCAAAAACGTCCTCGCAAAATGCTATGGCGGCGACATCACGCGCAAGCGCAAGCTGCTGGAAAAACAAAAAGAAGGCAAAAAGCGCATGAAACGTATTGGGCGGGTGGACATCCCGCAGGAAGCGTTCCTCGCCGTATTAAAAGTGGGCGAGGACAGTTAGTGTGGGACGGACACTCCTGTCCGCCGCCGTTGCGTTTGATCTGGCTGTTTTTGATCATGTACACGCGGACGTCATCGCCCGTGCGACGTTCATCCGGTGTGGCCAGCGGTCGCAGCTGCCAGCTTCGGCACCACGGGAAGAGCTTGAATCAATTGGCGAGTGTAAGGATGTTCGGGATTCCGAAATAGTTCAGCCGTGTTGCGGCACTCCACAATTTCTCCGTGATGCATCACTGCCACGCGATGCGCAATGGTCGCGACCGACAGCAGGTCGTGCGAAATAAAGAGAATGCTGATCCCGAACTTGGCGCTGAGCGTGGCAAACAACTGCAGAATTTCCGCCTGGGTAATCAAATCGAGCGCACTGGTCGGCTCATCCGCAATCAGCAGCGCCGGACGATGCAAGATAGCCATCGCAATCAAAACCCGCTGCGCCTGGCCCACGCTTAACTGCGACGGATACCTTCGCAGAAAATCTTGTTCCCCAGGCAGGCTGACATTTTCGAGAGCTTCCCGCAAAGCTTCCTGGCACTGATCTCGTGAACCGCTGCGATGCACCTTCCATGCCTCTTCGAGTTGTGTGCCAATGCGAAGCGCGGGATTCAGCGACGACATGGGGCTCTGCAGGATGAGTCCAATCTCTTTGCCGCGAAGAGATCGCACTTCCCTTTCCTTCAAAGCCATCAGGTCGCGGCCATTGAAGTGCATCGAGCCACGAGCCTCGCCTCTTTTCAGATACAGAAGCTTCAAGATGGCCAGGGCCAGCGTGCTCTTGCCGCAACCACTTTGACCGACCAACCCCAGGATTTCCTGCCTGCCAACGTCCAGCGCAAGTTCGCGAAGTACCCCGGGTTTCCCAGGATAGTCGACCGAGAGTCGCAGTGAGAGCAGCGGCTGCGCATCCATCAGCGATTCCTGGCGACCTCGCTGCTCAGCGAAAGTTGATCGATGTTCCAATAAACTTGCGGCCTAAGCACTACGGGGTGCGCGTTATGCAGCGCCGGTGAAACCGCCGACAGCGCATTCTTGTTCACCAGATAGATGAACGGCTCCTGCTGCCATGCGATCTCCTGTACCTTATCGAAATCTTCTTTGCGTTTTTTCGGATCCAGCGTGGAAGCTTGCGCGCGCATCAGCTTATCGATTTCCGCCTCCCACGCAGTCGCTGGACTTTTCTGGCTGGGGTTCCATTGGTGGCTGTCCGCGGAACTGAGCCACACGGTCATCTGCGCATTGGGATCCAGTTCGTCGTTAACCAGTCCAAGCAGACAAGCCTCGTAGTCGAAGCTGCGGGTGATGCGTTCGATGAGCGAAGGGAAATCCAGCGTGACCACATTCAACTTGATTCCAATGCCGGACAGGTCCTGCTGAATCATGGTGGCCATGCGTTCGCGGTACTTGTTACCCGCATTGGTGATGACGGAAAACTCGACGGCATGTCCATCGTGATCGCGCAAAACACCGTCGTGCAGATGAAAGCCATCCTGCCCCAGACGCTGCAGCGCGGATTTCTGGTCGAAGGGATGCGACTGCAACTTGGCATTGAACCAGAATTTGTTCGCCGGGGAGACCGGCCCAACAGCCGGGCGCGCATGTCCGCGGAATACGATCCGGGCCAAATCTTCGCGGTTGATGGCTTCTGAAATCGCTCGCCGGAAATTCGTGGAGGTGAACCACGCCTTCTTGTATGGCGCCAGCGGCGAGTTGGCAACTTGATTGAACCACATCTCCTCGGAGTCGAGAGATGCGCCAGCATCATGAACCATCGACGGATCCTGAGCAGCTACTTTGTCGAAATACTCGGCATCGAGCGAGTTGATGAAATGAATTTCGCCGCGGGTCAGGCGCAGCGTTTCAATGTCGCGATTCTGCTGAATGTCGAGCCGAACCGATTCGATGTAGGGCAGCGGGCGTCCGGCCGGATCTTTTTCCCAATAGTTCGGGTTGCGCTTCAGGATCAGGTACGATCCAGCTTTGTTTTCCCCAACGTAATAAGGCCCAAGCACGGCCATCTCTTTTTGCGGCGACCTGGCTGACATAATCGCGACCTGATCAAACAGTCTCTCGAGGCCGGCGATGGGCGCCGGAAAGGTGATGCGCACTCGATTCTTCGGCAGGACTTGGGTTTCGACTTTGCCGTCCGAGGAACGGAAGGCATCGCCCGTCGGCGAGTGCAGTGCGGGATCCATGAGCTGTTGCATGGTGTACGCCACATCGTCCGCTGAAAACAGAGTTCCATCTGAAAAGCGCAGACCGTCGCGCAGTTGAAAGGTGATCGTCTTTCCACCGTTCGTAACCTTCCACGAGGTAGCGATCTCTGGCTCGAGATCCTGCGTGAGCCGGTTCACGCGGACGAGCACGCCACCGGTTAGGTACCGGATGGTTTCCGAGGCGTCGTCCGCCGCCAGCAACGGATTCAGAGTCTTCGGTTCGGATCGCAGGCAGAAGTGTAGTTCGCCGCCGGATTGCGCCAGCACGCCCCTGGAACCGATAGCGATCAGGGTAAACAGAACGAAACTTGCCAAAAGTTTTTTCATACAATCAATTCCTCTTTGGTCAGGACAAGATGAAAACTGCTCACTACCGCTATGAACAAGATGAGTGGGACTAACCGCCAAACCTGGCCAGTGACCGTCGAAAAGCCTTCCAGTTCCCGCAGCAGACTGCCCCACGAAGGCAGCGGCTCGGCGACGCCCAGGCCGAGAATCCCCAAATTGGCTTCAGTCAAAATGAAAACCGGCACCGAAATCCAGAACTGCGCGTAGAGCACGGGCTTTAGATTGGGCACCAGATGGCGCCACAGCAGGCGCAAGCCGTTACTACCCGAAGCTCGCGCCAGAAGGATGAAATCCGATTGCGACAACGCCCGGGCGTCGGCGCAGATAATGCGGGCCGCGCCCGCCCAGCCCAGGCATCCCAGCATGGCAAAGGTGATCAGCACTGACACAATAGGAGACACGTTCAAAGGCAGAAGCGCGCGAACCGTAATCAGCAAGAAGAGCCAAGGCAGCGATAAAAAAAGATCCGTGCCGGCCATCACCCACCGTTCCACCCGGCCGCCGGCGAAACCCGCGATGCCGCCGATGAAAGCCGCCAGCAAACTGGACAGCAAAGCCGCTGCTGGTGCCAGCGACAGCGAAACCCGCGTACCGTAGAGCACGCGCGAAAAGCGGTCCCGGCCCAAATCATCAGTGCCCAACAGATGTTGTCGCGACGGCGAAGCGTCAGGCACCTCTCGAAATTGATGGGCATACGATGCCGGCGCAATGAAGTTCGCCAGCAGGCACGCGCCAGAGACTCCCAAGAGAAAAACGATCGCCATTACGCGCGCCCATTTCATGCTTCGCTCACGCGAAAAGTTTTTCCCACCATGTCGGAAGCAGAATTCGCCACCAGCGTGATCAAGGTCACGATCATGGTCAGATTCACCAGTAAAGCCACGTCCCGCCCCAGAGCCGCCTTCCAGGCCAGTTGCCCAATTCCGGGCAGGTCGCACAAAGCTTCCACGGGAATCGCAGCGGCGAAGGCGACACTGACCGTGACTCCCAACAGAGCCAGAAGTTGCGGCGCGGCCGTCGGCAGGATGTGCCAAGCCAGCACGCGCATGTTGCCCAGACCTTTTGCTCTCGCTGTCAACACATGAGGCAAGGCGGAACTTCGCGCCAGCAGATTTCGCGAATAGCGAAAGATTTTCGGGAAGACAACCAATCCCAGGAGCAGGCGCGACGGCGCTTGTGCCAGTAGAAACAGCAGCGCAAGAACGGCCGCCGGCAGACAGAGCAGCACCCCTACCAGCAGGCTGCCCAACAAATCCAGATACCAGGCTCGCGACATCACGATCGCGACGGCAAGCAGGAAACCACCACTCCATCCCAGAGCCAGCCCGAGGGCGACTGACTTCAAAGTCTCGGGCAAGCGCTCCGCCACCAACTGCAAAACTGGTCGCTGCAGAGTGCGCGACTTTCCCAGGTCGCCATGCAGCAACCGGTCAAGATAATGAAAGTAGAAAACAAAAAGATTGCCGTCGTTGGCTCGGGTTGCGCGCAAGGCTTGGAGGCTCTGCGAACTTAATCGTGCATCCAGTTCTTCCTCATCCACCCCGAAGCCGGGAGCAAGTCGCACCAGCGTCGCGCCCAGAAAACCGCCAATGACCACCGTGATCAGAATCTTCGCCGCGAGTTTTGGCAATGCAGATAACGTGTGGATATCCCTCCGCGAGGCATTCCAAAAAGCGGCCACGCCTTACACACACCCATCCCGGGGAGGAAATACTTGTAAATAGTGATATCAGCTAACTGGCGCGAGAACAATCACTTGCAGCAAAGGCAACAAACTTAAGTAATAGCAGTGCCGTACTTTGGAAAGGCGATCCTGCCAAATAATTTGCTTTCTCCGTAACTCTTCGTTTTCTTTGGTAAATGTCCTGACAGAGTCGCAAACAAAAGTTCTTGATATCCCGCTTACAAAGGGAGCTCCCAACCTTCTTCTTTCATTCTCTGATTGGTCCACTCCTGCAGCTCTTTATAAACCGCAGGCTCGATGACCACGAATGTGGCTCCCGCGCGCCCTTCCAGATCCGCCCACACTACTTGCACCTTAGCCTCGATGCGAGTTTGGCTGTCCGGCAGGCAAAAGCTGATATCCATCAGCCCTTCCGATCGCCGCGGATCCGGCAAGCCTTCCAATCCCATACCGCCGACACTCAAATTCACTGCTGTGACTTGTACCTCCTGGCCTTGGCTGTCACGAAGCATGACGGGAAGTTTCACCTTGGCGCGGAAAAACTTTTTTTGCTTCAGGCTGAGCGCGCCCAGCGCCCTGCTCTTATTGCCAGGTGCCGCGGTGATTTTGTATTCGCCCAGCTTGCGGCTCAATGTTCGGCGAGAAATTCCCAGTTGCTCGGCGGCCTTCGCTCGGTGCCCTCCCGTGTTTTCGAGGGCCTTCATCACCATCTGTCTTTCCATGTCTTGCAGATCGCCAGAGGGCAAGGGGATCTCGCTCTTTTGCTGTTCCGCCGAAAGTTCTGCAAGCACGTCCGGCGCCCCAATCTCCGGGCCCGACGCCGCCATTGCTACTTTGGCAACAACGTTTCGCAGTTCGCGCACATTTCCCGGCCACGCGTGCGATTGCAGGATGCGCAACGCCTCCGCGCTGAACTTTACCTCGCCGGATTTCAAGCGCAGAAAATGTTCTGCGAGGGCCACAATGTCTTCCGGCCGCTCTCGCAACGACGGAACTCGCAGCTCGAACTGGCTCAGGCGATGGAAAAGATCTTTGCGGAAACGGCCTTCCCGTACGGCGGCTTCAAGATCCTGGTTCGTGGCTGCGACAATTCGCACATCCACCGTGATCTTGCGATGCCCCCCCAAACGATAGTAGGGTGCGCCGTCGAGCACGCGCAGCAGCTTGACCTGAATGTGGGATGGCAGTTCGCCGATTTCATCCAGAAATAGCGTGCCTTTGTCGGCCAGTTCGAACAGTCCCGGCTTAGAGTTGTCGGCCCCGCTGAATGCCCCTTTCTCGTAACCAAACAACTCGCTCTCCACCAGGTGTTCGGGCAGAGCCGCGCAGTTGATGTCAATCCAGGGTTTGCCGTGACGGTAGGAAAATTCGTGGACGCTGCAAGCGATCAGCTCCTTGCCACAACCGGTTTCACCCGTGATCAGGACAGTTTCGGTGTGCCCGGCCACGCGCTCGACCATGGCCATGAAGCGCTGCATCGAGCCACTGGCAACGATGAACTTGGTGCCGTGAATCTCGCGCTCGCGCTGAACCGCCGCCGCCCCTGCTTCCAATGCATCCCCCACCGACTCCCGGCATACACCTGCAGCGCCAGCACTCTGCCGCCACGCTTGATTCCGAGTCGGGCCAAAGAAAAAGCTAGCACAGCGTGGAAAGAACTCATTCGTAACCCCAGGTTCCAGCGGTGACGAAGGTAACTTATCCGAGTCGTCCCGCCCGCGAGCACGACCGCGCGCCAGAAAAATTCATAGTTGGGACACTATATTAGGACACTATCCAGTTGGCAGAATGAGCGCACTCGAATACTATTCCGCTCTATCATGCCAATCAATCGACGAGAATTCCTGAAGCTGGCGGGCTTGGCAGCCGGTGGGCTAGCCCTTTGGTCCGAGCCACGCTGGGCCCTCCCGCAAAATGCGCTGGAGCGTCGAGGCAACGCCCAGCGGATCACGATTCTAGGCGCGGGACTAGCTGGGCTCGCCGCCGGATTTGAACTGAAGAGCGCCGGACACGACGTGACCATCCTCGAAGCCCAGCTTCATCCCGGTGGACGCGTACACACCATTCGCGAAGGGCTTTCCGATGATCTCTACGCCGAAGCCGGTGCGGGGCGCATTCC
>Ga0210390_10004613_pt1 | contig 11601 bp, 10 predicted proteins | sample IncBWH11OmetaG_FD_161050 | JGI IMG/M metagenome (GOLD analysis project Ga0210390, IMG submission 161050) | Forest soil microbial communities from Barre Woods Harvard Forest LTER site, Petersham, Massachusetts, United States - Inc-BW-H-11-O ... | reverse complement strand
CGTATGGGTGACGTTGCCGGCGCTGAGGAATGTGGTCGCCGCGAAGCATCGTCCCATGCCGACGAGATCGTCCGCGCTCTTCGGCAGCACGTAACCCCAGGGCCGGCGGTCAGCGGTCAGAATGACGTCCTGCCACGCGGGATCGAAATGCCGGTCGTACCAGGCAACGTATTCATCGACCATCGCGCGCGTCGCCGGATGCGCGGTGACGTCGTCGACGGCGCCTTCGCCGATGACCCAGACCTTGCGCCCGTCGCGCAACGCATTGCGATACTCGGCGCCGGTCCGCAGTTCGTGCACCTAAGCGGCCTTCGCGTCGCGGATCGCGCGCCAGATGCGATCGCTCGTCGCGGGCATGTCGAGTTCGTGCACACCGAGTGGTTCCAGCGCATGCATGATGGCGTTCATCACCGCGGGCATCGCGCCGACGCAACCGGCCTCACCGGCACCCTTGGCACCCAGCGGGTTACCTTCGGTCGGCACCGGGTTGGAGACGATGCGCATGCTGCACATGTCGTCGGCGCGGGGCATGCAGTAGTCCATGAAACTCGCAGTCAGCAACTGGCCGGATTCCGGTTCGTAAACCACCTGCTCCATCAGGATCTGGCCGACACCCTGCGCGACGCCGCCATGAATCTGCCCAGCCAGCGTCAACGGATTGATCACCGTGCCGACATCGTCGACGACGAGGTAGGACTGCAACTCGACCACGCCGGTGTCGGGATCGATCTCCACCTCGCAGATGTGGCAGCCGTTCGGGAATGTGTTGAGCGTCGGCGCGTAGGTTGCGTGCTCGTAAAACCCGGGCTCCATGTCAGGCGGCAGCCGCGCCGGCTGGAACGCCGCGCGCGCCACGTCCTTCAGCGTCACGCCGCGATCGGTTCCGGCGACGCTGAACCTGCCTTCCGCGAACTCGATATCAGCTTCGGCCGCTTCCAGCAGATGCGCGGCGATCCGCTTGCCCTTGTCGATGATCTTCCCCGCGGCGAGCGTGAGCGCCGAGCCGCCGACCACCATGGAACGCGATCCGTTCGAGCCCATGCCGAACGCGACGCGGTCGGTGTCGCCGTCGATGAACTGCACTTCCTTCGGGTCGATACCGAGGCGTTCGCACAGGATCTGCTTGAAGACGGTCTCGTGTCCCTGGCCGTGTGTCTTGGTGCCCATCAGCAAAATCGCACTGCCGCTCGGCTGGAAACGAATTTCCGCATATTCCGGCGTCGGGCCGGCCGCTTGCTCGATCGCATTGGCGAAGCCGAGACCACGCAGCACGCCCCGCGCGCTGGAAGCCTCGCGGCGCGCGGCGAAACCGGCGTGGTCCGCGGCCTCCAGCGCCATCTCCATGTTGCGGCTGAACTCGCCGCAATCGTAGAACGGACCGAGCGCAGTTTTGTACGGCATCTTGGCTTGAGGAATGAGGTTGCGCCGGCGCAGCTCGATCGGATCAATGTTCAGCTCGTGCGCCGCGGCCTCCATGGCGCGCTCGATCAGATAGCTGGCCTCCGGCCGGCCAGCGCCGCGATAGGGCGCGGTGGGACTGGTGTTGGACAGCACTGCATCGATGGTCACGCAGGCGGCTGGAATGTCGTACATGCCGACCACGGTGCCGATCTGACCGAACGGCGTCAGCAACTGCCGATCCGACGCGATATACGCGCCGATGCTGGCCAGCATGTGCAGCCGCAGGCCCATGATCTTCGCGTTGGCATCGAATGCCAGCTCGATCGTGCCGACGTTGTCGCGGCCGTGTTCGTCGGCGAGGATCACCTCGGAGCGCTCGCAGCGCCACTTCACCGGCCGCTCGATCTTGCGCGCCGCCCACAGCGTCAGCCGGTGCTCAACATACTGCCAACCCTTTGCCCCGAAGCCGCCTCCCACATCGCGGCACACGACGCGGACCTGGCTTTCCGGCACCTTGAACACCATGTTGGCGAGCATGTTGCGCACGCGGTGCGGATAGTTCACGTCGGCGTAAAGCGTGTAGCGATCTTCCGCCGGATCGTAGGTGCCAATCGCGCCGCGTGGCTCCATGTACTGCGCGTGGACGCGTGTGACCACGTAGCGCCGTTTGACGATGTGGGCTGCCTGGGCGAATGCCGCCTCGGTCGCCGCTCGGTTGCCGCGCTCCGTGGTGTGGGAGATGTTGTCCGGATTGTCGTCCCACACACGCGGCGCGTCCGGCTCCGCAGCTTCGGCGACTGACGTCACCGACGGCAGCGGATCGTAGTCCACGATGACGAGTTCCGCCGCGTCCTTCGCCTGCGCCAGCGTCTCGGCGATCACCATCACCACCGGATCGCCGACATAGCGTGTGCGATCAACGACGAGCGCGGGACGTTGCGGCGCGAACATTGGCGAGCCGTCGCGCTTCTTGCGCGGCATCACCGCTTTCGGCATCGCAATGCCGTCGTTTGCATAATCGGTCCCTGTATACACCGCCACCACGCCCGGCGCGCGTTCCGCCGCCGCGGCGTCGATCGAGCTGATGCGCGCATGCGCGTGAGGCGAGCGCACGAACACGCACCAGGCTTGCCGGTGCAGCGTCTGGTCGTCCTGATAGCGGCCCTTGCCGGTGAGCAGCCGCACGTCCTCGAGGCGACGGATCGGCTGGCCGATACCGAACTTCATTGTGGCCGACGAGTCCGCGATGTCGTTCATGCGCCGGGCGCCTCGACGAACCGGCACGAGATCGAGCCGAGCGGTCCGTAGTCGATGTGGAACTGGTCGCCGGCGCGCGCCTCCACCACGCCGGTGAACGAGCCGCTGAGCACGAACTGTCCGGGTTCCAGCGCGACATCGAACGGTGCGAGCTTGTTGGCGAGCCAGGCGATGCCGTTGGCCGGATGGTTCAGCACAGCGGCGGCGACGCCAGACTCCTCGATGATGCCGTTGCGGTAGCAGAGAGCGGCGACCCAGCGCAGGTCCACCTCCATAGGCTTCACCGGTCGACCGCCCACGACCACCGCCGCATTACCCGCGTTGTCCGCGATGCTGTCGAGCACGCAGCGTGGCGTGTTGGTCTCCGGATCGACGCGGTGTGTTCGCCCGTCGACGATCTCGGCGGCGGGCACCACATAGTCGGTCGCACTCAGCGCGTCGAAGATCGTGCAGTCCGGCCCCTTCAATCGTCGGCCGATGACGAAGCCGAGTTCGCATTCGAGCCGCGGCTGGATGAAGCGACCGATCGGAATCTGCGCGCCGTCCTGGTAGAACATGTCCTCCATCAGCGCGCCGTAGTCCGGCTCGGTGATGTTGGCCTGCCGCTGCATCGCCCGCGAGGTCAGGCCGATCTTGTGGCCCTTGATCCGGTTGCCCTCCGCCACCTTGATCGCCACCCACCTGCGCTGAACGGCGTAGGCGTCCTCGGTGGTGAAGCCCGGATAGACCACACTCGGCGGCCGCGTGCGTTCCCGCCGCTTCTCCGCCGTGTGGTAGGCGCGGGCGATCGTCTCGATCGTTCGCTCATCCAGCATCGTTCAGGCCAGCATCGTTCAGGACAACACCGCGATGAAGTCGGCCTGTACCTGCGCGCGGCTGTCGGCTGGCAACGGCTGCGTGTGCCGCGCCGGCCTCGCGTTCGGGTCAGGGAACATCTTGACCCACTCGTCGTTCAGGGCCGCGCGCTGCTTCGCAGGGTCCTTCACCCAGAAGGTGATCTTGATGATGTCGTCGACGGTGCCACCGGCCGCCTCGATGTCGTGACGGATGTAGCCGAACACGTTGGCGACCTGCTGCTCCAATGTCGGCGGCATCTCGCGCGTGCCGGGGTTCGATCCGCCGATCACGCTCGACATCACGATGTTGCCGATGCGGCTGGCGTTCGGGATCGGGTTCTCGTGACGCGCACGAGACCCGTTGACGCTCTGACGCTTTGCCATGACGGACCTCAGGCGGTGACGGGTTGTGCGGCCTTGAATACCGGCACGCTTTCCGCCGTGTCCTGCAATGCTTCAGGACCCTCGGTCGGCAACTGCTTGGCGAAGTTCAGCGCGGCATCGATGTCGCCTTCCCACACCTCCCGCGGCAGTTCGTACAGCAGCTCGACGCCATAGCCGTTGGGATCGTGGATGTAGAGGCTGTGGGTCATGCCGTGATCGACGCGGCGGTCAAACTTCACGCCACGCTTCTGGAGATATGCCAACTGCTTGAGCCAAGCATCGCGATCTGGATATGCGATGGCGATGTGGCTGATCGCGCTCATTCCGCCGCTCATGGTCCATTCGGCCGGCGGCGGCGGCAAATTCGGGTTCTCGATCAGGGCGACGTCGTGGTGGCTCATCGAGCCGCCACCGTGATCGCCGCTGTAGAAACGCATCTTCGGCGGGTTCGGGCGTGCCGGCGTGGCATGGATTTCACCGACCTGCTTGAAGCCGATGGTCTCGGTCCAGAACCGGTGCGACTCCTCGATGTTGCGCACGTTCAGAACCAGGTGATTCAGGCCGACGGGCGTGGCTGGTTGGTTGGGCATTTCAACGTTTCCTTTCGATCGGCATATGGCGGGATTGTAGCGCAGTACCGGCCCGATGACCACGCACCGGCAACAGCCTACGGCTCCCTTACCGTCGGCGCTCCGACCCGCCGCGCCGTCCTTGCCAGAGCCTTGTCGAAGCTTGCCATCCCCTCGTACCCGCGCGCCTCGGCAAGGTGAAGCGCATCGGCCAGGTCCAGTCCCTGCTCCGCCCAGTCGAGTGCCGCGGCTGCCGCGTCGGCGCTCTCGACCATCACGCGTGGCAGGCCCGCGAAGCCACGCAGCGCGCGGACAACTGTCGCCGCCGGCAAGCCGTACACGCTGCGCAGCACCCACTCGGCTTCCAGTAACACCGTCAATGGCACGAACACATCGTGCTGCTCGATCAGGCGACGAGCGCGCGCGCCCTGCGCCTTGTCATCGTTCGTCAGGTGTCTGACGACGACGTTAGTATCGACCACGAGCATGGCGCCGACGCACCTCGGCTGCGATGCCGTCCCGCATCTCCTCCAATGTCTTCGGCTCGCCCTGGTGACGCAGGCAGCCGAAGACCTCCTCGGTCGTGGTGGGCGGGAAGGCCGGCGCCGGCCGCAGCAGTACGCCGTCGGCGGTTTCCTCGACCGTCAGTCTTGTGCCTGGTCGCCAGTTGTGACGGCGACGGATGGCTGCTGGCAGGATGACCTGGCCCTTGGTCGACATTGTCGTCGTGGATCTGGCTGCGTCGGCCATGGTTGGAACCGTAGAGTAAGACAAATGTAAGGTAGTGAGGCGGGTGATCGCCTGCAAGTGGCCGAGCGTAGTCAGGACGCCCCGCCAATCCGGGACAAGGCGTAGTCGAAAGGAGCCGTGGAGATTCGGAAGTCGCCGCGAAACGGATTGCTCAGCGCGATAATCAGGACAAGCACCAGGACCCCAGACACAGCCAGCAGGCAGCACATGCCGAGGTGCATCCGTACGCTTGGGGCGCCCAGGAACGAGCTGAAGGCGATCGTGATCGCTCCGCCCACGATCACGACGATCCAGACGATCCCGGGGTTTGTGGACTCCGCGGCCAACAATCTCTCCTGTCTGGCGTCGCGCAGCCGCATCAGGGACTGCAAGAGCAGCGCGTGAAAATTGGCATCCGCCTGGCTGGAGGGCTTCAAGCTGAGCGCGAGACCTTGCAACTCATCGAGATATCTGTCGCCGGCGCGTACCACATGGCCTTCTGCTTGCGCCGGCCACTCGATAGCAATCACCGCCTTCGTATAGCGGTTCATGTCATCGAGCAGTTTTGTCCTGGCTGGTTCGGCGAGGCCGTCCGCCATCTGAACGACGTCCAGAACCAGAGCGGCCTCCGAATAGCTCGCCGCTTTGGCTTTGTTGAAGCCTTCCCACGCCAGCATGGCGACGAATGCGAGGAGCACGGCATAGGTCACACCGATGATCGAGAAAATGGCCGCCGAGACGTCGTTGTGCTGTCGGCGGAAGGCCGCTGAAACGAAATGTCTGACTCCGAGCTCCAGGAGGATGGTGCCGAGCACAGCCATAATCGTGAGTGAGAGGCCCACCGCCCAAATCGGGAACTGGTAGACCATGTCGGGGCGCATGATCACGTTCGTTGCATTGCATCGGCGAGTGTGCAGGGGGCGCCGGCCCTTGGCACGATACGGTTACCCGCCGTGTACATCCTTTGTCAGCAGCGCTGGCATATTCGCATCTGGACGGCCTGCAAGAATCTTCTCTTCGTCGTCCATGAACTCGTCTGCGGGTTCATTGCCGGACTGCTCACGAGCCGCCGACAGCCAATGAGCTTCGGCCTGCCCTTCGGGGCGACCGTCACGCTCCCAAATGTAGTACGCTCTTTCTCGGACAGCGTGATCTCGGTCCGGTTCCGGCATTTGTCGCTCCCCGGAGTGCGCATACGGCTCCCTCAGCCGCTGACGGGATATGCCGATGTATCTCAGATCGGTTGAGTTCGGCAAGGAAGGCACCTGCCGCGGGGTCGGCCGCCTGCCGGACCCGCACCGGTCCGGCAGATACTCGCCTAAGCGGATCTCACAACTGCGTCGCAGGATGTGGCTGCGCGCTCGGTCCCATCCCAGCGCGCCGGCCCGCAGTCATGCCGTCCGGTCGCTCTCCACCCCCAGCGCCGCCTGCGCGGCCGCCAGCCGTGCCACCGGCACGCGGTATGGGCTGCACGAGACGTAATCCAGCCCCACCTCCTGGCAGAACGAAATCGACGCCGGATCGCCGCCGTGCTCGCCGCAGATGCCGAGCTTCAGATGGTTCTTCGTCTGCCGCCCACGTTCGGACGCAAGCCGTATCATCGCGCCCACGCCCTCGACATCGATAGACACGAACGGGTCCTTCGGCAAAATCCCTTGCTCGACATACTGCGGCAGGAACTTCCCCGCGTCGTCGCGCGACAGGCCAAACACGGTCTGCGTCAGGTCGTTGGTGCCAAAGCTGAAGAAGTCCGCCACTTCGGCGATCTTGTCAGCCACGATCGCGGCCCGCGGCAGCTCGATCATCGTGCCGACGCTGTACTCGATACGCCGACCGGCCGCCTTGAACACCTCCTCCGCCACGCGATCGACCTGCGCGCGCGTGATCTCCAACTCCTTCTTCACGCCGACCAGCGGGATCATGATCTCCGGCACCGGTGCCTTGCCGGTCTCCTTCGCCACCTCCAGCGCGCCCTCGAAGATCGCGCGCGCCTGCATCTCGTAGATCTCGGGATAGGTCACGCCCAGGCGGCAGCCGCGATGGCCCAGCATCGGGTTGGCCTCGGCCAGCTCCGCCGCGCGCCGGCGCATTGCCTCGATGTTCGCGCCGAGCGCCCGCGCCACATCCTCCAACTCAGCGTCCTCGTGCGGCAGGAACTCGTGCAGCGGCGGGTCGAGCAGCCGGATGGTGATCGGCAGGTCGCCCATGATGCGGAACAGCTTGTGGAAGTCGTCGCGCTGGAACGGCAGCAGCAGCGCCAGCGCCTTACGGCGTCCGGCCTCATCCGGCGCCATGATCATCTGCCGCACCGCGCTGATGCGCTCCGGGTCGAAGAACATGTGTTCCGTCCGGCACAGCCCGATGCCATCGGCGCCGAACTTCTTCGCCGTCTCGGCATCGAGCGTCGTCTCGGCGTTCGCGCGCACCCCCATCGTGCGCGCTTCGTCCGCCCAGCCCATGAGCGTGGCGAAGTCGTCCGACATCAGGGGCTCGATCATCGAGACGGTGCCAACGAATACCTCGCCCGCGGCGCCATCCAGCGTGATGGTTTCGCCAGCGCGCACCGTCTTGCCGCCGGCAGACAGCGTCTGTGCGCCGTAATCGACCGAGATGCCGCCGGCGCCTGCGACGCACGGCCGGCCCATGCCGCGCGCCACAACTGCCGCGTGGCTGGTCATGCCGCCGCGCGTGGTCAGGATGCCGCGGGCGGCGTGCATGCCGTGGATATCCTCGGGGCTGGTCTCGATGCGCACCAGGATGATCGCCTCACCCTTTTGCGCGCGGCTTTCCGCCTCATCGGCGGTAAACACGACGGCACCGGAGGCGGCGCCGGGGCTGGCCGGCAGTCCCTTCCCCAGCAGGGTGCGGTGTGCCTTCGGATCCAGCATCGGATGCAGCAACTGGTCGAGCGAGGTCGGGTTCACGCGCCGCACCGCCTCGGCCTTGTCGATCAGGCCTTCACGCGCCATGTCCACCGCGATCCGCAGCGACGCCGCGGCGGTACGTTTGCCGTTCCGCGTCTGCAGCATGTAGAGCTTGTTCTGCTGGATCGTGAATTCCAGGTCCTGCATGTCGTGGTAGTGCTGCTCAAGCCTCTCGCGCACCTGCAGCAGTTCCGCGTAGGGCTCGGGCATCGCCGCTTCCAGCGGTGTTTCGTCCGGCTTCGCGCCGTGCTTCGATACCGGCTGGGGCGTGCGGATGCCCGCCACCACATCCTCGCCCTGCGCGTTCACCAGATACTCGCCGTAGAACACGTTCTCGCCGGTGGACGGATCGCGGGTGAAGCACACGCCGGTGGCACAGTCGTTGCCCATGTTGCCGAACACCATGGCCTGCACATTCACTGCGGTGCCCCATTCGGCGGGGATGTCGTGTAGCTTGCGATAGGTGATCGCGCGGTGGTTCATCCAGGAACCGAACACCGCACCGATCGCGCCCCAGAGCTGTTCCTCGGGATCCTGCGGAAACGGCTTGCCGGTCTCGCTCTCGATCAGGTCCTTGTAGCTCTGCGCAACGCGGTGCCAGTCCTGCGCCGATAGCTGGGTATCTTCGGTCACGCCGGTGTCGAGCTTGGCGTGCTCGATGATCTCCTCGAACCGATGGTGATCGACCCCCAACACCACCGAGCCGTACATCTGGATGAACCGGCGGTAGGAGTCCCAGGCAAAGCGCGGGTCATCCGCCGCCTCGCCGAGCCCTTCCACCGTCACGTCGTTCAACCCCAGGTTGAGCACGGTATCCATCATCCCGGGCATCGATACCCGCGCCCCGGACCGGACGGAGACCAGCAGCGGCTTGTGCTTGTCGCCGAACTTCAGCGCCTGTGCCTTTTGCAGTTGATCAAGCGCCTCGTGGACCTGCCCGCCCAGATCGTTCGGGTACTTGCGCTGGTTCTGGTAGAACGCGGTACAGACCTCGGTGGTGAGTGTGAAGCCCGGCGGGACTGGCAGGCCGATGCTTGCCATTTCGGCCAAGTTGGCGCCTTTGCCGCCCAGCAGGTTGCGCATGTCCGCGCCGCCCTCGTTATGGCCGGCGCCAAAGCTGTACACCCATTTTGTCATTGCAAATCAGCCCTCGATTTTTCCGAAGTCGGCAATGCGGTCCATCGTTGACCGGACTTTATGAAGAAGACGCAAACGATTTTGGCGCAAATCAGGCTCCGGTGCATTCACGGTGACCTTATCAAAAAACGCATCGAGAGGGGCGCGCAGGTTGGCGAGAAGCCTCAGAGCGCTCTCATAATCGTCATCCCGCAGATGTTGCGAGATGCCTTGCTCGGCCTCGGCGACGCCGCTTGCCACACGCTGTTCCTCTGTCGTTCTCAGCCGCTCCTCGTTCAGCGGGCCGTCATGAGGGCCATCCTTGCGGCTTTCGATCCGCAGAATGTTCGCGGCTCGTCGATACGCGGTGAGCAGATTCGCGCCGTCGTCGGTGGCCAGCAGGGCTGACACCGCATCCGTGCGCGCCAGCAGGCGCGTGATGTCGTCATCGGCGCCGGCGGCGAATACCGCGGCCAGCACGTCGTGTCGCGCCCCTTCGGCGCGAAGCTGCACGCGCAGGCGTTCGGCGAGGAAATCCAGTATTTCCTCCGGCGGTATCGAATGCACGCCGCGGTGATGCCAAGCCTGGCCGGCCAGGTCGATCAGCGGGATCAGATGCAGCCGCAGCCCATTCTCACGGATGATGCGGATGATGCCGAGCGCGGCGCGGCGCAGAGCGAAGGGGTCGCCGGCGCCCGTCGGCCGCTCGCCGATCGCGAAGAAGCCGACCAGCAGGTCCAGCTTGTCCGCCAAAGCCACCGTGATGGACACATTGGCGGTGGGGACCGCGTCAGCAGGCCCGCGAGGCGCGTAGTGATCGCGGATGGCGTCGGCCACCAGCCGCTCCTCGCCGTCGTGGAGCGCGTAGTAGCGGCCCATCACGCCTTGCAGTTCGGGGAATTCGCCGACCATGCCGGTGACCAGGTCAGCCTTGGCAAGCCGAGCGGCGTCGCGTGCCAGAGCCGGGCCGGCGCCGACCAGCGGGGCGATCTCCTCCGCCAGGCGTTCCAGCCGGCGCACCCGCTCGCCCTGGGAACCGAGTTTGGCGTGGAAGGTGACGTGGTCCAGCAGTGGCACGCGCGATTCAAGCCGCGCCTTGCGGTCGAGGTCCCAGAAGTGGCGTGCATCGGCGAAACGGGCACGCAGCACGCGCTCGTTGCCGGCGATCGAGGTCGCGCCCTCGTCCGCGGGTTCGATATTGGCGACGAAGCCGAAATACGGCGCGGCCGAGCCGTCGGGGTTGCGGAAGGCGAAGTAGCGCTGGTTCACCCGCATCGAGACCTGCCGGACTTCAGGCGGCAGGTCCATGTAGGCAGGATCGATGCGGCCGAGCAGCGGCACCGGCCATTCCACCAGTCCGGTGACCTCGTCAAGCAGCCCGGGATCGTCCACCACCTGCGCCTCATTGGTGAGCGCGGCGACCCCTTCTGCGATGACGCGCTTACGCTCCGCGGCATCCACCAGAACGCGGCGCTCGCGCAGGCTGTCCGCCCAATCCGCGCAGGAGGTCACCGCGAAGGCGCCGGGTGCCAAAAAGCGGTGCCCCTCTGTCAGGTCGGCCGACGCCAGTCCGTGCCCATTGTCCTCGCCGTCGCGCAGATCGAACGGCACCACAGCGCCGTCCAGCAGGCAGACGATGCGGCGCAGCGGGCGGACCCAGGTGAAATTGCTCGTACCGCCCCAGCGCATCGACTTCGGCCAGGGGAAGCGGCGCAGGAGCGGCGGGACCGCCTCGGCGATCAGGGCGGCGGCGGGCACCGCAGCGGCAGTCTTCTCCAGCACCCAGTAGTCGGCCTCCTGACGCAACTGCTCGCGCGTCGCGCCGTGCTTGCGCAGGAAGCCGGCCAGCGCCTGCTCGGGTGCGCTGGTGCGCGGGCCGCGCTCCACTGCACTGCTGGCGGCGACCACGGGTGCCACCTCCGCTGCCAGTGCAATGCGTCGGGGACCGAAGAACGTGCGGACATTGGCGGGCGCCAGTTGGACCAGGGCCTCACCGCACAGCCTGCTCAGGTCCTCGGCCGCCCGCGCCTGCATCCGCGCCGGAATCTCTTCACTGAACAGTTCGAGAAAGAGCTCCGGCACCGTCAGTCCTTCAGCGCCGGCTCGACGTCGGTCTGGGAGAAGTCGTTACCCTTGAATAGCAGCGGCTCTCGCTCGGCCTTCGCCACGCCATAGACCATGCAATCACCGAAGTTCAGCCGAGCGGGATGTTGTCTTCTGCCGTACACTCTCCGAGCCTTACGCGCGGACTCCGCATGCTCGGGGGTGAACGCCATCAGCTCAATCCCCAGGTCACGCACTGCATCATCGAATCTGTGGCTGGCCAGATCGTCACCTCGGGTATCGACAGCGAGAGCTGCTTCAAACCAAGTCGGCGCTGGCATC
>Ga0210390_10004612_pt1 | contig 11602 bp, 6 predicted proteins | sample IncBWH11OmetaG_FD_161050 | JGI IMG/M metagenome (GOLD analysis project Ga0210390, IMG submission 161050) | Forest soil microbial communities from Barre Woods Harvard Forest LTER site, Petersham, Massachusetts, United States - Inc-BW-H-11-O ... | reverse complement strand
CCGCCATCAGATGGTTAAAGGCACACGCGCACGAGGCGCTTGAAATGAGCGCGTGGAAGTCTGGATTGGCGCCGATCGTATAGGAGACATCGACGTAGTGTCCGTTGAGGTTAGCTTGTTCGCCATGGATTCACTACATTATTGGATCCTAAAGCTAACTGTATACGGTTTGTTCGTAAATGTGCGTCTTAAATCTGCTATTTTGATATTGTCCTAACGACCCGGACCGGGAGCTCTTATGACAATCGTGTTGCTCCGGTGCTTCTGAGTTTCCCTAGTCGCAAATGGAAAATCGTTTCGAGTAAAAACCAACTTCCACGCGAGAGAGGATGCCTTGTCATTGACGTGTGGCCGGTGCTATTTTATTCACTATGAGCACGCTTGCCGAGACCGAAAAATCCGCTTCGCGGCCTTCCGCGAAGGAGTCGGCCGACTTAAAGCAGATCATCCAGAATTGTGGCGCGAAAGAGGGGGGCGCAGGAACCCAACCTTCGGTCACCGATCCGGCAAGCGTCGGTACGATTTTGGGAGGGCGGGAGTCTCATGGGACGTCTAATTAGTGATCACCTGCTGCTGGTTTTTTTTATTTATGGGCTGGCGTTCTTCCTGCTGGGAATAGCTATTTTCCTGCAACCCAGATGGGGAAGCGCTTTTAGCATAGGGAATTCTTTATGGCTGCTTGCCAGCTTTGGATTACTCCATGGCCTGAGTGAATGGATGGATATGTTTCTGACGCTTGGAGACGCATATTGGACGCCGCTCGGGATGGAGGTGATCAAAATAGCCGGCTTCTATTTTGGGGCAGCTTCTTTTGTTTGCCTAGTGCAGTTTGGTCTCCGAACAACGCTCAAGAACCAGTCCAAATATGAATTCCTAGAGCGCACGGCATTGATCGCTTCTTTTTTGTTTCTTGTGGCGGTGACTCTGTACGGCCTCTCAACCGCTTTCAGCGGTCAATGGCTTCTACTGAGCCAGATCCTCATGCGCTACCTGCTAGGCTTTCCTGGAGCAATTTTAACCGCCATTGGTTTTTGGCAGCAACGAAAACTGTCTGACATTCAAGGTCTCAGTTCCAATCGTGTAGATCGAAGCCTGATGGCAATGGCCGCTGTTTTTGGCCTCTACGCGTTCCTGGCTGGTCTAGTCGTTCCCAGTGCGCATTTTTTCCCAGCCTCAATACTTAATTACACGACGTTAAAGGACGCTGTTGGGATTCCCGTCCAGCTTTTTCGCGCGGCATGTGCACTACTAGCGGCATATTTTATCTCCGGGATTCTGAATATCTTTAACCTCGAATCACAGACTAGACTCGTAAAGGTCAACGCGGAGCTCAGCCAGAACAACGAACAGTTGGAGACAAAGGTACTGGAACGGACCTTAGAGTTAACAAAAGCAAACGAAGCCTTGCTGGCTGACGTTACTGACCGTAAGCGCATTCAATATGAACTGGCCCAGGTGCGCGACGTGGCCCTTGAATCAGCGAGACTGAAATCGGAGTTCCTCGCTAACATGAGCCACGAAATCCGCACGCCCATGAACGGCGTAATCGGCATGACTGGTCTCTTGCTCGAGACCCCTCTAACGAATGAGCAGTGCGAATTGGCCCAAACCATTCGTGCTAGTGCGGACGCTCTCCTGACGATCATTAACGACATTCTGGATTTTTCGAAAATCGAGGCAGGCAAACTCACATTTGATTTTCTCGACTTTGATCTGAGTGAAGCCGTCGAAGGCATTTTAGACATGCTGGCCGAACGGGCACAGGGCAAAGGGATTGAGTTAGCCAGGGTCATACCATCCGATATGCCCACGCGCCTGCGCGGTGATCCTGGACGACTGCGGCAGATCCTGGCCAACCTCATTGGCAACGCCATCAAATTCACGGAAAGAGGAGAGATTGTTGTTCGTGTTCTTAAAGAAAGCGAAACTGAGACGCACGCGGTTGTGCGCTTTAATGTGCAAGACACCGGCATCGGCATTACGCGAGAGGCGCAGACGCGGCTCTTTCAAGCCTTTAATCAGGCCGATGGTACCACCACGCGCAAATACGGTGGCACCGGGTTGGGACTGGCTATCTCCAAGCAACTGGTGGAAATGATGGCGGGTCAAATTGGGGTGCACAGCGAACCGGGACAGGGTTCAACTTTTTGGTTTACTGCCCAACTTGAAAAGCAGGCGACTGACGCCAAGGCTCCGGAGAGATACAATCGTGATCTGTCCGTTCTGCAAGTGCTGGTGGTCGATGATAACGCCACCAATCGCCAAATCCTGAGTCACCAGATTCTTGCCTGGAACATAAAGACAGGTAGCGCCGCCAGCGGCGATAAAGCCTTAACGATGTTGCGTGCCTCGGCGGCAGAAGGCAAACCGTACGATGTAGCCTTGTTGGATGTCCGGATGTCCGAAATGGATGGTTTAACTTTAGCCCGCGCCATCAAGGCTGACCCAACCATAGCCGGCACTCGGCTGATCGTTTTGACTTCTCTGGGCCAATCGTTGACCGCCGTAGAACTAATGGAGATCGGTATTGACAACTACCTATCCAAACCCGTGAAACAATCGAGCCTCTTTGACTGTTTGGTCAATGCCACGGGCAAAAAAGCCTTTGTTAAATTTGCTGTAACTGCGTCTGCCCCGATTCCCTCCGAACCAAACCCGCAACTCGAGAAAGTGCGCATCCTTTTGGCTGAAGATAACATTATTAATCAAAGAGTTGCTTTGGGCCAACTACGAAATCTACGCTATAAAGCAAATGCCGTAGCTAATGGTTTGGAAGTGCTGAAGGCGCTGGAGCAGATTTCTTATGACATCATTCTCATGGATTGTCAGATGCCGGAGATGGACGGTTACGAAGCGACACGATTGATCCGCAAGCGGGAGCAAAGTCTGGAGGAACCGTGTCCTTGGAAATCGCCGGTCTACATTATTGCCATGACTGCCAATGCGATGCAGGGTGATCGCGAAAAGTGCCTTGCTGCGGGAATGGACGACTATCTGAGCAAACCAGTCCGGGCGCCCAAACTTCAAGCAGTGCTGGCGTCGCGCCGGGAGGTGCTTGGAAAGCGCTCAGGAGGTGGTTGCCGCGATGGTTGGGAAGACTCTGCGTAGAATTTAAACTCCTCGACATTCGCCGGAGTCACGATCTTGGCTGGTCCGACCACAACTTCGCCACCCGGACCGACAGTGTACTCGCCTAGGCGGCCAACTTTGAAGGTCTCCCCTTCTTTGCCGGTAATCTGACCCCACGCCACGGCTTGGGCGGCATAATAAGTCAGGTAACCAAGATCCTTCACGTTCCACCAAATATCCTGCACGGTGTCGTTCTGGATGTACTTCTTGATCAGAGTGGCCGGAGCGAGGCCGGTCAACTTCACCTTTCCGAACAGACCAGCCTGCTCCATCGCGCGAGCGAGCGGCGGCCGGCAGGCCGATGCCCGCGGGAATGATGATCCCCTTGAGGTCAGGATCGAGAAATCCATGACCAGGCTTTGCCCGATTCGATCTTCTGAAACATAGGCTATGCCGTGATTCATGGCGTCCTGAGTGGAACGAAAAGCGACTGGATTACCGTTCGTCCTGATCGACCCCGCCGTTCAATGTGGAAGACATACTTCTCCTGTAGGGGAATCCCGGTGTTGATTCAACACGGCTGATGGCTGGCATGAACCTGCTTATGCCAGCCTAAACAAAGCGCCCCGCGCATCATCCTGACACTAGCGCGCCTTACGGGATGCGTTCCGGGAAAGGCCGGCACATGGGAGCAGCGACGTCTCTGCCGAGCACCATAGGGCTAGAGGTAGTTTGACTTCGCGGTTCCAAGCCTCTCTTGTGCCTGGGACTATGAAACGCAAAGAACGATATATTGCATCTTTGGACGAAGTCTCCATCGCTCGAGACGGCGATTGTGCGTGGATCTCGTATGTGGAAGAGGGCATACCGCAGACCCGTCTGCAAATCGGTCCCGAAATCAACAGGATGAGCGATAAGGAAATTCTTGAATCGCATAACGAATGTTTACGGGCCGAGGCCAAGCGAGTGGCTGAATACAAGCACGTGGCTGTCGAAGTGCCCTTGGGTTCAGCACAAATCGAGCACCACGCTCAAACCGATCAATGGGTTCCGAGAGGTGGCGTGCTGCGCTGCTTGATCCATGACCATGAACTCGATCAGTTAGTCGTTGAGATCGATGAGCAGAAACTGAGCTTGGAGCAATTCGGGAAGCTGCTGACCACGTATGCGGGCTGGGGCATGCGAATCGAGTTTGTGCCCGAGGACGAAGTGCACCGGCGACCGGCACGCGAGGTGCGGGAACCCGGCCCTGAGGACGGTGTTTAATAGAACGATTTCAGTGCGAGTGGGCAGGCCGAGGGCCGTGACTGGCTGAATTGTTGAATGCATCACGAGAGATAATGAATCATCACGAAGTATCATGAGATGTCCTGAGCGTTTTAGAAGAGAAGTAAGACGAACCGATCGGCTGGACCGCAGAGCGCTTCCACGCGAAAAGCGCGGCAAACGTGCGCCAGCAGTTTCAAAACGGTCTACATATTTTCGATAGAATTCATTGCCCTATCCAAGCTCGGAGAATGCTTCCGTGTTTCTGTCGGGTCCCAGCCATACTTAGCAAATTGAATTAGGATGGTATTATAATATGGGCCTACTTTTGCCCTTGTTTTTGGGGTTGGAACAAGCCCGTTCCTGAATCGAACTGACTGTTCTGGTATTGCGGTGAGTCTTTAGGTATTCGTCCAGGTCCCCCGGTTGTTTGGCCCGGACGCCTTGGGTGATTCCCACCTCGAAACGTTTCCGTGTCGTCCCGTTCAAGATTGTTGTAGCTGCTGAATCATCGTGAACTGTCACGAAATATTCTGAAAATAGCCTTGAATAATCCTTAGACATTCTGAAGACTGCGGCCTCCTAATGAGAGAAAAGCCCAAAGCATATCGCTCGCCCCTTTGGCAGCATCTAGAGGAGATACGAAGGTGGCGGCGGGACCAGGAGACGTGGGAAGCGATCGCTGAAAGGCTTCGGGTTGAGTACGGCATCGTGATTTCTTTTCAATCCGTCCAATCGTTCTTTAAGCGTGCTAGTGATCCAGAACACAAGCGACCGTTGGGCTTTGAACCTGGGACCGTAACTAGCGCGCCAGCTCAAAAGGTTGCGGCCGACCCCTTACCCGTTGAAGAGCCGGTTGACCCGTTTTCAATAGAAGCGCGATCCAATCCGATTGACCCCTTCGCGAAATCCAGAAGGAAATACCAAAAAGAAAGTCCCAATGAGTAAAGACAACAAGCCTGACAAACATCCGGTCACCCGGCGATTCATAGCCTGCACCCAAAGCTCGGGCCGCGTTGGGAAAAGCACCGTGGCCGAAGGATTGATCACTTGGCTCAGATTTGCCGAAATCCCGTATGCCGCGGTCGATTCCGACCGCCAGCATCGCACGCTCGCCAATCGGTATCCTACTGTCGATACATTCGACGCAACCAAATCGATGAACGATTTTCATACGATGATTCGTGCCTTGCCGGATTTCCCGGTCACAGTGGTTGATTTTCCCGCACAATCCACAGACTTCCTCCTGGGAGCGTTCCAACACTTCCGTCTGCTTGACTCCTTTGAACTTTCCGGCGTTCGTCCGACCTTGCTGATTTTTGCTGCGGATGATTCGACTGCGGCGGAGTCCGCCTCAGCCAGCGTGCGCTTCTTCTTAGACAAAGCGGACTACCTCCTCATCGAGAATCCCGCCAAATTTCAAAGTGAAGAGTTCAAGAAAACCGCACTCTTCAAATGGCTCTCTGACCGCAAGACGCCCACGATTCGACTGCCGGCAGTGACAGAGGTGACAATTAACGAGTGGAAAGCCCTTGAGCGCCGCACCAAGAAATACATCCAGCTGGAGGAGGTCATAAAGCATCCGGACCTGTTCTACACGGTACGTGACGAACTGACGTATCTTCGTGACGCTTTCCTCGCCCAATTCGAGGACTGCGCGGTGCCGCGGATCATATCGGATGCTGCCCTCATCAAAAACAAGGTTGTCCGGGGAGAGGCGCTCAAGATGGTCCCCGCCGCTGCTGCTTTGGAAGACCCATGGCTTTAAACGATTCGGACAACGTCGTTGATTTCCCCGGCGCATCTCACGCCGTGAGCCCGGAACTCGAGTTTCTGCTCATGGGCTTAACCGAGGCACAGAAGCAGACTGTGATTGACGCCTTCTACGGATTTGCACGAGGCGACGCGCAAGGATTTAACGCCCGGTTCGCTGTTCTTCTCCAAGTCCACGCGCTCGCCTTGAGAAACTATCCGTCCAAGCTCCAAAAGGTTTTTGACGCAGAAATTAAAAACCTGGGACAGGAGATTAGCGCCCAACAGGCTGTGGTGAAACAATCGACAGCAGAAATCCTGGAGGCATCGCTCGAGTCCCAGAGACAAGTTGCTGCGCTGCGTCATCTCGTCGAGGGCGCCGAAATCCGCCTGGAGAAAAAGTTCCGAGAGATCCAGCAACAATGGGATCGGCACACGACCACCGTACAGCAGGCAGCCGAGACCGCCGCCGAGAAGGCGGACCGGCTAAAATCTGTCTCCATGAATGTCATCATTTTGTCGGTCGTAACTGGCTTTATGCTTGCTGCGGTTGCGCTGGCGTCAATTTTCCTCTGGCCGCACTGACGATTATCCTCCCGCAGGGGCGGGCGCTCAAGTTCGCATCGGCGTTTCCTGCTAAACTGGGAAGGAACCCGGAGTTGGTGTAGCCTCTGCTCTATCAAATGGCTCTGCTGATAAGTCTCTCCGTTCTTCCTTTTCTCTCTTTGATAGGAGAGCAAAACCCCGCTAGCTGGCTTGAGCTAATGCTAGCTAACTAATTAACTATTATAGCTAACCCGGCAAAATCACGCAAAAGCTGAAGTGGCGAGCTGATTGCAGGCTAGCGCTAGCTAGCTAGTCGTTAGTAATTAGGTATGGATAGCTGTTTAATTTGGTTCTGGTTTTATCTATTAAGCAAGGGATAGAGATACTTGGCGGTTCTGTTTGATGTTTTACTTTGTGGAAAAGTATTATTGCCGCCGTAAACAACCTATTGTTAGTCAGCTCCTGAACATCTCGGCCGATCGTTAGGCCGCGTTCGACGCGATGGTTGTCTCATCGTACTCCTGTGAATTGATCGGCAATCGCGACTTTTCGAGGGTCGCTGCTCGGTAAAACTTCTCGGATGGTGGGGTGCAATACGAAAATGCTGAATCATCGTGAAGAATAATGAGATGTCATGAGAAAGCGCATCAAGAGAGATGCTGAGTCATGCTGAATCGAAATGAATTGTTCTGAAATGCTCTGATGTTGCGCAGAGCATAGGCTTCTAGCCTGTGTCGGGTTCCGGGTTGACTCGACGGGCGGCTCGACAAGATTTGATCTTCAATTGCCCCGTTGCGCAGGTCGGTCGGCTCGAGGTGGATGGCGCGCCGGATTCCAGGATGGACTCCGGGCGAAAAGCTGGACCAGAAAAGGTGACATTGTTATGTGTTTCATTTCACGCTTGGCGGAATGCAGAAGACCGCTTCGGTCTACCGGTTACCCAATCCGACGCTCATCCCATCGGTTAAAAATAAAAAATGCCGTCAGCCAGAATAGGCGTTCCTTATCGTGTCTAAATTTCGATTGGGAGATGAGAAATAGGAGGACGTTGTGGTGACCGTACAGACCCCAAAGGCGCACTGGGTAAATCGTGACACGATTGCCTGGATCGGCGCGGAGCCGAGTGGTACTTATCGCCTCTATCACTCGCCCACGGGCCAGATCTTTGCCGAAATGTCTGACGGAGCGCTCAGCGGTTCGTTCGTCCCACTGTTGGTGGACCGGAACGGTTTGTCGCAATTGATCGTCGAGAAGTTCCCGTTCCTAAAAGACGCCACCGCCCTCAAGATTTCCGAAGCGGATTTGGCACACGTTCCTGGTTTGCTGAAAGGCCAACTGGTCCTGGCAAAAATGCAGAATGCAGCGAGCGCCGAGGCTACCAGTTTGCTCCTGGCCGGGGTCCTGGATGATTTGTTCTACTTCGATGGAGAACTGGGCGCGCAGCAATCCGGAGATGAAATCCGGTTCCGTTTATGGGCTCCGACCGCTCGATCGGTACGGCTTTTCGTCTATGACGACCCGGACAATGCGGCTAAGGAGACCTACCCGATGGCGGAGGGCGATGCTGGCGTCTGGGAGACTCGGGTGGGGGATCCGAGCTGGCTGAACCGCAAATACTACATTTACGAAGTCGAAGTGTTCTCGCAGCAGCACGCTCGGAGCGTGACGAACTTGGTCACGGATCCTTATTCGTTCGGGCTAGCACCCGACTCTTCGAAAAGCCTGGTGGTCGACTTCAATTCTCTGTTCTGTAAGCCGGACTTTTGGAATCTCATTCCGAAACCGGTTCTGGTCAGTCCAAGCGATGTTGTCCTTTACGAATTGCACATCCGCGATTTTTCGATCTCCGACCTGACCGTGCCGGAGAAAGATCGCGGAAAGTACCCCGCGTTCACCCATATCTTCTCCAATGGCATGCTGCACCTGTGGGGTCTCGCTGCCGCCGGCTTGACCCATGTCCATTTGCTTCCAGCATTTGATTTCACATCGGTCCCCGAGTTGGCCGCGGAGCAGAAGCTCCCACAATTCGATCCAACGATCTTGGAACCTGATTCGACCGAGCCACAAGCAGCGATCGGGGCGGTAAAAGACCAGGACGGGTACAATTGGGGTTATGATCCCTATCACTATGGCACTCCGGAGGGGAGCTACTCCACCAATCCGTACGGTATCACGCGGATCCGGGAGTTCCGGGCCATGGTCGAGTCACTCCATTTAATCGGGCTCCGAGTGGTGATGGATGTGGTTTACACACACACGGCGGCAGCGGGACGGGACTTATACTCGGTTCTCGATAAGGTGGTCCCGGGATATTACTACCGTCTCGACCGGGACGGCGACTATTATACGAGCACCTGTTGTCCGAATACCGCTTCCGAACATCGGATGTTTTTCAAGCTAATGCTCGATACGTTGAAAGTTTGGGTGAAGGAGTATCGGGTAGATGGGTTCCGTTTTGATTTGATGGGTTTCAGCTTCAAACCTCATCTGCTGGAGATCCAGAAAGCTCTGCATGAAATCGATCCGACGCTCTATCTGTATGGAGAGGGTTGGGACTTCGGTGAAGTCGTGAATAATGCGCTAGGAGAGAATGCGACCCAGGCTAATATGGCGGGAACCGGGATCGGCACCTTCAGCGACCGGGGCCGGGACGCTATTCGCGGCGGACGCGCCTTCGACCGGGGGCGCAACCTGGTGGCTAAACAAGGGTTCCTGAACGGTCTTTGGTATGACAAAAACGATTTCGGGGAAGGAACCCTCCAGCAACTCCTGGAGACGGAAGATCTGGTGAAATTGGCTCTGGCTGGAACGGGAAAGGAATTTCAGTTGATCGATCATCGCGGTGCTTTGGTGACCGGGGCGCAGCTTGGATACAACGGAAGGCCTGCAGGTTACGGCCTGGATCCGATCGATGTCATCAACTACATTTCGGCACACGACAACCAGACGCTTTTCGATAATAACCAGTACAAGTTGCCGATCGGGACTGGAATGAGCGACCGTGTGCGAGTGAATAATCTTGGTCTGGCCCTGGTCGGGCTGGCGCAGGGTATTCCGTTCTTTCACGCGGGTGACGATCTTCTGCGTTCAAAGTCGTTCGACCGGAACAGCTATAACTCCGGGGACTGGTTCAACCGACTCGACTGGACCTATCAAACCAATAATTTCGCCGTTGGATTGCCCCCCGAATGGGACAACAAGGAGGATTGGCCATTGATGAGGCTCTATTTGCAAAATCGGGCGATTAAGCCTGGCTTTGACGAGATTTATTCCTCCCACCTTTATTTCAAGGATATTCTTCGGATCCGGAAATCGACGCCTCTTTTTCGGTTACGAACAGGGGTCGGGGTCAGGGAACGGGTGAAATTTTATAATGCTGGCACCGACCAGCATGCCTTGATCGCGATGGCGATCCTTGACCGGGAACAGCCAGCGCTCGATCCGGAAGTGAAGAGTGTGGTGGTCTTCTTCAACGTCGATAAAGTTCAGAAAAGGATCACTCTGGGGGATTATGTTGACATTCCTTTGGAACTGCATCCGGTCCTTCAGCGGTCGTTTGCGGATCTCGTGGTAAAGCAGGCTCGGTATGAACCCGGAAGCGGTGCCTTCATCATCCCACCAAGGACAACTGCCGTTTTTGTGGAAAGGCGGTGAGGGCCCTCATTCCGCTTGTACTAGGAGTTCCTGGGTGCCACCGGAATTTGTTAGTACGCGGACCTCTTCGCCTCGGTTGGTTAGAACAATCTGAAACGAGGCAGGTGAACCATTCAGTCTGACCGACTTGACCTGGGTTTGGAGCGGCAGGGTATATCCAATGGTTAAGCACCAGCCAACCGGAGCCTCAACCGTGATGAGATAATTTGTTCCGGAACGGCGCACTGAGGCCGCGATCTGAGCAGAGCCGACGCGTAGATGGTCCACTGAAAGTTCATTCCAGCTACTGGGTAAGTCCGGCACGACAGACAAAGTTCGTGCGGGAGCATTTGGCTTGATCCCAAGGTACGATTCAACCAGCGGCGAGTGAATGCCGTAGGAAGACCAGGCCTGCATGACCATCGCTCCACCGAATGGAGGGAAGTACGTGTTGTCCGGACTGGGAAATAACTCCGGTAATGCGCCGGGCTGTTCGACATCCAATTCATTGGCGACAAAGCTGACGTATTTGAGCGATTGGTCCATTCGCCCATAATTGGCCTCGGCGATGGCCATCACACCGGTATTGACTGCGGACGCCTGGCGACCGCCTGATGCAGCTTGTTGATAGAAACCGGTCGTTCCGGTAAAGGCGGAAGACTCGAGTTGAGGGAAGGCGATCGAGGCATCCTTTACCGAAGCGAAATTTGTTTCCATCGGGGTAGCATTTGTCCAGTAGAGCTGTTCCAGCTGGGTGATCGGTAGGGTGCCGAGGGTTGCCAGAGGATCTGTCGGCACCATTTGGTTGAGGGCCAGAGAATCGGCAAAGAGGCCCTGGCTCGGAATCCACCAGTCTGGTGTGAAATTTTTGGTCAGTTCGCTGGCTTTCTTTGCGGCCCAGTCACGGGTAGAGTTATCTCCTTTGCTATCCGCCATCTCGGCAAGATCGTTCAGGGCACGAATGGTGTAGACGGCGACGTCGAGTTTGATCGCGCCCATGCCGGTTGCTTCGACCATGCCGGCGCCTTCCGGCCAGCCATCCGGATTTAAATTGGCGGTCACCAAGCTTGTGGTGATGTAGTTCAGTCCAGCCTTAATGAAGTCGTAGTTGTCGTCCCGAACGGAATTATCACCAGACCAGCGCCAGAGGGTGGCCACGGCGGTGGCGAACTCCCCTGTTTCGTTGGCATCACCGTTTTGGGCATTGGTGCCAAAGTAAATCGAGCCGTCGGTGACCATTTCGTGCAGTACTTTGCCGGTTGGTCCATTCACGAGCTGCGAGATCCGGCGAATCGTCGCTAAATGGTTTTTTGCTTCTTTCCACTGCCCAACGGCA
>Ga0210390_10004610_pt1 | contig 11604 bp, 8 predicted proteins | sample IncBWH11OmetaG_FD_161050 | JGI IMG/M metagenome (GOLD analysis project Ga0210390, IMG submission 161050) | Forest soil microbial communities from Barre Woods Harvard Forest LTER site, Petersham, Massachusetts, United States - Inc-BW-H-11-O ... | reverse complement strand
CAATTTATCGACGTACGCATTCGTGTGACTCGATCCGCCGCAAGCACGAGCTTTGCCCGGGTGTCGAGTTTTTCGTAGGCCTCGATCAACAAATGGCAATTTTTCTCGGGAGAAAACCTACCTAGAAACAAAATGTAGTTGTCCCGCTCGAGTCCCCACTCTGTAATTCGGGACGGAGGCAATCGTCTGCGGATCACGGACCCGTTGGGCACGTAAGTAGTCTGAACGCCATAGGTGGTCTGGTAGTGCCGCTGCAGAGTCTGGGAAACGACCATGGTGCGATTCGGCAGCCGTGCGGAGGCGAGTTCTCCCAAGCGGAGAGTGAGCGAGGCAAAGCGCCCCCACTTTTTTCGCTGCCAATCCTGTCCCTGAACCGTCACGATGGTCTTCTTTCCGACCATTCGCGGGAAAAACGAAAACAAGGCCGGACCTTGAGCATGGTAGTGCACGATGTCGCAACCGCTGAACATCACGTGGACGGTGCTCAGCCAGGTGTGCACGAATGTCTCGAAGTGCTTGGAGCGGAATGTGGGCAGCCGAACCAGACGCATCCCCTCGTACTTCGGCTGGGCAGGAGTAAAGTAGCTGCGGCAATAGACGGTGACATCGTGACCCATCTCCACCAGCCGCTTGCCAACTTCCTCGTAGTAAGTTTCGATCCCGCTGTACTTTGAGACCATGCCGCGTCCGCCGATGAACGCTACGCGTAGGGGAGGGATAGTGACGGGGAGGGCTGTGATTTTCCGGGCTTTTCGTGGCCACGGCCTCATCTGGGTATAGAGGCGCATCAATGCGCGATAGTGAGCGTCGGGCGCGTGTTGAGCTTCCACGAATTTTCTGCCGGTCGCGCCCATTTGGGCGGCCAACTCCGGTCGTTCGGCAAGAAAGGAAATGGCATTGCCCAGCTGCTCCACGTTGCCTGGAGGGTAAAGAAGCCCGGTCTCACCCTGGTCGACCAGTTCGCGTCGGGAACCGAGGTCCGAGGCGATTACCGGACGTCCCCATGCGTAGGATTCGAGAATTGTTTTGCCCAGAGTTTCGTAGGCTCGGGAGGGCAAGACCGTGAAGCGGGACGAAGCGATCATGTAGTCCAGAACTTTGCCGCCTACGTGGCCAGCAAATTTCACGTTGGCCAGACCCAGTTCGCGCGCCAGAGCTTCCAGTTCGGATCTCTGCGGCCCATCGCCGGCAATCTGGAGTTGCACCTGCGGGAGATTCTTCATCGCCCACAGGAGGTCGGCGACTCCTTTTTCCGGCGAAAGGCGACCGAAGTAGAGGATAGGTGCGTTTGCTCCAGCATTTGGCGGAGCGTGCGCCGGCAACTTCTGGAAATGGGGAAGTACAGTTATTTTTTGCGGGTTGAAACCGTTTTGCACGAGTTTGTCTTTGGCAAAACGGCTGGGGGTCAGGAAGTGATCGACGCATTTCCGGTAAGTTCCCAACCAACGGTGGAAATAGGCTTCGGCCATAAGAAGCAACGCGGAACCCGGCGGCCCGGCGTAACAGCCCTCGGTGAGAACGTGCGTAAACCGTCCGCCACGACAGCGCTCGCACGCACGTCCGTTCGCTACCATGTTGTAGGTGGGGCAAAGCAGCTTGAAATCGTTCAGGTGATAGAGCACAGGCACGCTTTGCGCCTTGAGTTCCCAGAGAATCGACGGGGACAAGTGGTGATAGATGTTGCGCACGTGCGCAACGTCGGGATGAAAATCAGCGATCACCTGACGCAATCGCCACCGAGCGTCAGTGGAATAGATGGCATGCACGGCGAGTTTCGCACGCGTTATCAGTCCATGGGCATGGCTTTTGAAATCAATGTTTGGCAAGAAGTAATGATCGTAGGAGGTGGGTTGGCCGCGAGGATCTGCCATCGAAAAAAGCGCGACTTCGTGCCCTTGCGCTCGCAGCAGATCCATGAGCTCAAACATGTAAACTTCGGTGCCGCTAAAGGGAAAATTGTATTTATTGCAGAACAGGATTCTCATAAAAATTGTGCTCCACGGGTCGGGAGATGGGGGTAGCGGAGATGTTTGCAACAATGAGATCACTGAAAGCCACGAGGTTCTTTTCGCGGTTGAAGTGCTGCAGCACGTGCTGGCGGGACGCTTGCGCGAGAGGGCCCAGCACGGATTTGCGGCGTTGGACCAGTTCTACTCGCGCCACAAAATCTTCCAGCGAACCGGGGTGATAGAGGAAACCATTCTGGCCGTCCACGACCAGTTCCGGGATACCAGTGATCGCGGGGGCAAGCACGGGCTTGCCGCGAGCCATCGCTTCCATCAGCACCAGCGGAATGCCCTCGCTGCGGCTGGTAAGGACAACGAGATCGGCTGCGGCGTAGCGGGCGTCAAGCTGCTGGCGTGACAAGTGGCCGAGGACGTGGACTTCTCCTTGAAGTTCCAAATCACCGATCAGCATCACCAGAGACGCCCGCTCCGGACCGTCGCCTGCAATCGCGCATTCAAAATGAATGTCGTGGTTCTTCAGGAGGCGACAGGCTCGCACCAGGAAGGCATGGTCTTTGACTGAGTGCAAGCGTCCGACCGCGAGCATGACCAGTCGGCCGCAGCGAGGAACCCGGGGAGGGTGAATATCGGTGTTGCCGGGATCGACTCCCATGCGCCTGACGATTATTTTGCCCGGTGGAACCTCGGGATAGCGCTCGAGAATATAGCGCCGGTTAAATTCCGATATGGTCACGCAAAACTTGCAGTGTTTCAGTTTTGTATCGAGATACGCTGGGTGCAGCAGCAGATCCGACCCATGCAGAGTCATGCTGTATTCAATTCCCAGGACGCGGGCCGCGACCATTGCGATCCATGATGCAAAGTATCCATGGTGCACGTGGATGTGGTCCGCGCAAGATTTCTTGATCAGGAGTGCGTAGTAGACTCCGAGCCAGGTATGCAGAAGAGTGCGCAATCGGCGGCCAGCGGGTTCGTTTCCCTGCAGCAACGCACGATGAAAGAAATCTTTGAGTATAGGGAATTTCAGGATGCATGCGAGAGCAGCGCGGATCGCCAGCTTGAGCCGGAGCGGTTGCAGGTACAAGGTTTCATTAACAAAGCTTTTCAAGTTGGGATCGATTTCCGTTCCGGCTTGACGGGCACTGCATGGAATCACCGTGAGGTCACGTCTGCGGAGTTCCTGAATTTCGTCGGCCACGTAGGGCTCAACCGAGGAGGGAAATTGATTTGCGAGGTAGGCAACAGTAGGCATCAACTCGCCAAAGCAATGGGATCGGCTTCTGCGTTGCGGCGGTTCTGTGCGACCAGCAGGCCCGCTACCGTGAAGAGGAACCCATTCACAAATTGGTAATTCATGACCACAAACGAAGCATTCAGCAGGTACACGCCGAGCAGCAATGGCCATAGCGCTCGGAACTCTTGATCGAGGAAGCTGCTGCGAATGGGACGGGTGGATCGGTGCCGGCGGCGACCTAGCTTGAATAGATCGACAACAATCCAGAGGTACAGAAGCAAGCCAACGAGGCCGTATTGCACGACGATCTCAAGAAATGTGTTGTGAAAAAAGAACTGCTCCTGATGAAAATCGCTGATCCTTTTGGAGAGTTCCGTTTGCATATCGGTCGCACCCCACCCGGTCAGCGGCTTCTGCAAAAACATCTCCCAACCAGCTTGATAGATTTGCATGCGGAAGATTACGGGCCCACGTTCTTCCAGCCGCTCGCCCAACGAAGTATTACGATCCGCAAGAGTGACGACCGCGACGAGTCCCACGATGCCAGCGAGCGCGAAGCACAGACAGGCGCGCCGCAGCCGGCGGCTGGGAGAAAAGAACAGCAACGCCAGAATTGACAGCGCAAAAGACAACCAGACAGCGCGGGTCTTGGTGGCGACGATGGCCAAGGGCAATGCCGCCAGGAAGAGGACCGCCAGCACTCCCCGCAATCGTTTGCGGCGGAATGAATTGAGGGCAACCAACCCCAGCAAGTTCAGAGTGACGCCATTGGCCACGGCCTGGAGAAATGGTCCGCGCGCGCGATCGGCGTGATAGCCCAAACTTTCGTCCAGAATGTAGCGGGGGAATATGAATTGTTTGGCATCGATCATGAAGAATATGGCTGTAAGACTGAGATATCCGAGCACGATCAGCGAGAACGTCTCGAACCTTCGCAACGACTGATCGTCATCGAAGATGTACGCTGCCAACTGATAGAGCGCGAATGGCACCAACCATTTGGACGCGAAAAGGCTCCAGGTCTCCGCTTCGTTGGGTTGGGAAACGGCTCCGTAGAACGCCAGCAGAAGCATGGCCAGCATAGGCCACGTAGCCGCGGCGCGGAACTGCGGCGGTTGCCTTAGCACGCATGCGCGCAATAACGCTACTAGAATCAACAAGCCAAACGCGTACCGATCGATGGAATGGAAATTGAAGTCGGGCGGATGGAAAAGCATCAGGGCCAACGTAGCCAAGAAGAGCAGCGAGGGCGCCACGATCAATGCGTGCAGGGGCCGGAAGGAATTGCCGATTGCCCACGCGAGCAGACTACCGCCAGGAATTCGAGTTGCCGGATATGCGGTTGAGGACATGGCTATGCGCCGCTTCCATGCAAAACAACGGAAATCGTCCTGTAAAGGATTTGAAAGTCCCTCCAAAGGGTCCAGCTTCTTATGTATTCGAGATCGAGCGCCAGTCCGCGCTCAAACGACGGATCACGGCGCGCGGTAACTTGCCAGAGGCCGGTAAGCCCCGGCGGCACATCCAAACGCTGCAGATCGCCGAGGTCGTAGCGCTCGAAGTCGTCGAGTGGATGAGGGCGCGGTCCCACCAGACTCATTTCACCGCGCACTACGTTCCAGAGTTGGGGCAATTCATCCAAGCTGTAGCGTCGCAGAAACCGTCCCGCGCGAGTAATTCTGGGGTCGTCGACCATTTTGAAGAATGGCCCTTGGCGCTCGTTGTGCGCGCGCAGGTGGTCTTTCAGTTTGTCGGAGTCTGCACCCATGGTACGGAATTTGTAGCATCGGAACCGCCTTCCCTTTAAGCCGACCCGCTGGGCCCGATAGAGGACGGGTCCTGCGGAGTCCAACTTAATCACCAGCGCGATAATCGCCAGTAAAGGTGCGGTGAGTGCCAGGGCTGCCGCTGCACAAACAGCATCAACCGTGCGCTTGAGGAAGAAACTGAAGATGGGCATTCGTTCCTCGCGCAGAGTGAGAACGGGTATGTTGCCGAATCTTTCGAAAATCAGAGGATCGTCCGGCTCGAATCCGAAGAGGTCAGGAACCACCTTGACATCGATCTGGTTGCGCCGCGCCTCTCGAATCACGCGCTGCGCAATGTCGGCCTGCTGCGGAGCGGTAAGTATAATTTCGTCTACGAAATTGGCTCGCGCAATCCGGGAAAAGTCTTCCACTCGACCGCGTACATCGTTGCCGATGGGCTCGTGCTCGTCAAGAAAGCCCATCACCACACGCCTGCACGAAAGGTCCTCTCCCATGTGAAAGGCGAGTTCACGGCCGATTTTTCCCGCGCCGATAATCAGCACGTTCCGTACATCGCGCCCGTTCTGTGCCGGTTGCGTGGGCGAGCGTCGCCAATGGTTCCTCCAGCCAAGCATGATCAGGAAATTCAGGGGGGCACTGGCGGCCAAGGTCGTGAGCGAAATAAGGTGAGGACCTGACCATCCCACTGCCATGACAACCAGGGCCGCCGACCAAAATACGACTTTACCCAGGATTAATTGTTCCCGATGGGGTATCTGAATGGTTTCGGGGTGATAGAGCCGTTCGGAAAAACCCAGCAAGGTAAACAGAGCTCCATAGAGCAACAGCAATCCCGGCCCAGCGGTGGGAAACGGTTCGGGACGCAGTAACGCTGCCGGATCGTGGTCGATCGCGAACTCCAGAAGTACTATCAGATGACCAACCGCCGCAAAGCCGAAGATGATCAGGAGAAAGTCCGCGCTGACTTGCCGGGCAAGATTCCAGCGCTGGCCGTGAACTGAAAGTCTCGGGACGAGAGCCTCCGCGAGGACCTCGTTGAGACGACGCTTTCTCGGTTCCCCTAGACTGTCGTGATCCTGCGATTCCCAGAATCGCCCATCCACAATGGCCGAGGAGGATTTCTTCCTACGGGCTCCGTCGAGCGAGGCTTGCACTCCGGGAATCAAACGGGAGGGAGACGCAAGTTTGCGGATCGGTGTGACAGCCTTGATTGTCAGGGGGGAACGCACTTCAGATCATTTCCAGTTCGTATCCTTCTATAGTGATGGCGACGGCGCGCTGGATGGATTCGATCGAGATCACCAGGTTCTTCTCCCCACGCTGTTCCAGAATTCCTTCCAGGCCGTCCAGGCAACCACCTCGAATCCTCACCTTTTGTCCAACGCTCAGGAACGCGTGGAGGGTGCATGGGACTTTCTGGGATAAGAGGCTTCGGAGATCATCGATTTGCTTGACCGGAATCGGAGTTGCTACTCCTTTGATGCTGATCAAGCCGATGACCCCTTCGGTGTGCAGGAGTTCAATTCGCACCCCGGCGGACAAGTCAACATAGACGAACGTATAGCCCGAGAAAAGAGGAATATAGATGGGTTGGCGGCGATCGCTCCAACGGTGAAATTCTTTGAGCAACGGAAGGAATGTCTGCAGGCCTTTGCGTTGAAGTTGAATGGTTACTTTTCTTTCAAAGCGGTACCGGGTCTGAATCGAGTACCAGTGTGCTTCTTGCGGGCTGGGTGGTACGGAAAGGTTGGGTACAACGGTCATCAAGACGATTCTTGGAACGCGGCTCCGCTAATTGAGTCCCGAATGATTTTTACTTTATTTTTCACGACGTTTCTAAGTTCCTTCCGTTCAGAATTCTTGTTTCACACTGCTTCAGTTAGGCGACCTGAGGCTTCGCCATAGCTTCACACGAGGTTCCTACAAATTTTTGTAAATCGTTTCCGGGATGGGGAATGTTCGCTCACTGAGCACCACACCCAACAGACGAGCATTGGTCGCGTGCAACTTTTCCTTTGCCCTTTGCGCAGCCAATCGCCGCGTGGAATTTGCTTTCACAACCAGGACTATGCCGTCACAAAGACTAGCCAGCAATGCGGCCTCGCTACCCGCTCCCGCAGGCGGTCCGTAGAGCACTGTGTAGTCGAATTGCTGGCGCAGCTCGGATAGTCGATCGCGCAGCCATGTGCCCGACAAGCCGTCTTCGTTTTCGCCAAGGAAGACACGCCTGGGGACGAGCCACAGCTGATTGGAGAGCTGGCAGGATGGGTCCCGAAATGGCGATCGCTGATTAGCAATCAGATCATGGCCATTTTCCTCGACAACGTGTTCCAATCCGGGGCTGTTCAGATTTGCCTCGACCAGGCAGGTAGTTCCCCGGACTTGTGCTGATAGGGCCAGGCCCACCTGCATGCAGATCTCGCTGATATCGGTTTCCGAGTCCACGGGGCTTAGAACAACTTGACGCGCCGGCTTTGGCCATCCCGGAAGAAATACCTGCCGTACCAAGTTGCGGATCTGCTCCTCGGCGAAACACTCAGGGTCCCAAACTGCTGGTCCGGTCTGGCGGTATTCTTCGGGTTCGACTGCGATAATTTCTGGTTCACAGACGTCGTCCAACGACTGCGGTAATAGATCGACAAACGTGCTCATTGGTCCCTTTCTCAAACCGAGTACTCTTGCGATTTCTGTCTCACAGCGCAACGGGTACGAAACTCCGTGCCATGCGGTTTCTAATCCTGAAAGATGCTCATCTTCCTATCCGTTTCTACGGGGCAATGAAGCCAGCACCGGACTCCCCAAATAGGCAATGATCTCGTCCGGGGTTCGAAATGCTGGATTCAGGTAGTCCGCAACAAAAGCCAGCGTGATACTCACCGTGCTCGCGCACGCCAGGCCAATGAATCCGAAGCTCAGTCCGGAAAGTTCGGGCAGCGCTGGGACCGTGGCTTGCTCGGCGACGGTTACATTGAGAATGCCGCCCTGGTCGAGCGCATCTCCAATTCTTGCCTCCTCGCGCTTGTTGAGGTAGAGCAAGTATTTCTCCTCGGTCGCCTTCAAGTCGTGCAGCAATTGCTCTTGCTCAATGGCGTGATCCCCAAGTTGACTCGCTGCTGCCCGATAATGGTCCAAGAGCGCGTTCTCGGCCGAGGCGTGGGCGCTCATTGCGTTCAGCTCGACCTGAGTCTTTAACAACTCCGCCCTCGCCCATTCGTGATCCGGATCCTGGTCGCTGGTGCGCTCCCGGATGGGCGCCTTATCCTCAGCCGCGATGGAGGCCTTGGTTTCTGCGATCTCCTGGTCGAGTTCCTGGACCGGGCGATAGGAAGGCTCATATTTGGTGAGCAGTTGGGTCCGGCTCAGCTGTAACTCGAGCAGCCGTGCTTTCATCTTTTCCATCAGTTGCGGATTGTCGGAGTCACGAACTTGCGTTGTGATGCGCTCGGGCAACGAGACCAACTTCCTCGAAAGAACACGGGCACGCTCCGAGGCTGCGGTGATCGATACCTGGGTTTGACGGAAATCCGCATCCGCTTCGCTCAACTTTTGAAGGGCCATGTCGCGTTCGAGGGCGGCAGAGGTCACTCCCTGATCGGCCCCGAACCTCATCAATTGCAACTCTGCTTCCTCCAAACCGCTGCGCGACTGAACGACTTGCTGGTCAAAAAACTTGAACTCGCCCGACGGGCGGTGCAGTTGTTCGTGGCGTTCGAGATACGCGCCGGCCAAGGAGTGGAGCACATTGGCCGCCTGCGCCGGATCAGAGCATTTGTAACTGACGTTGATCAACGTCGCTTTTTTTACTGCTTCGACCGTCAATCGCTTATAGATTCGACCCACCGCTCTAGCCAGTTGTCTCTCCTCGTTGTCACCGAAAAGGCTCCAGAACCACGAGTGCCCTTCAGAAATAAGGCCGGCACGCTGCACCACGGTCCGCAGGATTTCGTCGTCGTGCAGCAGCTCCACCTCTGAGTTCATCTCTTCTTCGGTCACACCCTCGCGCTCGAATTCCGCCTGACTGGGGGTCGAGGTGACTACCGGATCGACGCGACCCCGCCGTACCAGCACTTTCATCTCTGATTGGTAAGGAGGTGCGATCAACCCATAAAGAACAATCGCGAAGAAGACTGCCACAAACGAGAAGAGCGCGAGACGACGCTGCCGAAACACAACTGCCAGCAGGTCGCGCAAGGTGGGGGAAGGGACGCGCGTCGATCTCGGGATGAGCCTAAGTTCCTCCGGCATAGAAAAGTCCAAGCGGTCATTTCTGATTCTGTTGGTTGGTTATCTTCTTCCGGGACTCGTCCCAATTGTTGCGCACGGCTTCTCCTAGAACTGTGTTGGACTCGCGTACATGCTCAAGCTGGAGGTGGGCAAATATTGCTTGATCTTGGAAATCAGATTTTGTGGCACGAATAAGAAGTCGCCCGGCCTGAGATGCATGTCTTCGGCCACCGTTCGCGATTTCATCATCGCCTTCACGTCCAGCAGGTGAGATTCGACAAGGTCATCCGAAACCCGCCGAAACAGGACGATCTGAGAATGTTTGGCTCGTGGAGTGAGTCCTCCCGCAATGGCGACCGCCTCGGTCACTCGGATGTCTGAGCGTAATTCGTATTTCGCAGGATGATTCACCTCGCCGCCCACGATGAAATATGGCTTGTCGAAATCCTGAAGCACAATGGTCACCTCCGGATCATGTAATACGCCCACGTAGGCGCGGCCTATTGCCGCTTGCAACTCGGGAACGGTTACGCCTTCGGCGGGCAGCTGCTTCACGCCCTTTAAGGCAATGTATCCATCCGGCTGCACACTCACGGTTTGGTCAAACTCCGGAGAGAAGGTGAAGGAAATCGCCACCACATCACTCTTGCAAAGCCGGTAGAGCGGACGGCGCACCCCCGTCAGGGCTGGGCTCGAACTCGAGGTCCCAGCGCCGTCCGTCACACCGGATTTCGTGGTTGCCCCTGGCCCGGTCTGTTCAACAGCCGCGTTTGGCTGCTGCTCTTGAGCCACGGCTACCATCAACCCTTGCTGTATGGAGCAGCAAGTGAGAGCGAGAACGCAATAGGCCACTTTACGGGTAATCTTCATTTTCCGTTCAGGCCTCGACTCGCTATCGAGGAAGTTGCAACCTTTCTATAGTTTCGAACTTCTTGAACTTATCGTGGTGGACGAGAAGTCACAAGACATGGGAAGCACCGTCTACGAAGGTATACATTTAAGACCGAGCCCGAAACGCACGAGCGATCGGCTTCGGTATCACGGCGGACTCTCACTTTTGGGACTTTACTGAGCACGCAAGGTTCAACTCCTCCTCGTTTCGGTGCAGTTCCGCAGCCACTGCTTTCGTTGCATCCACTAAAGTGGACTTGACGAAGCCTCAGTGCGTAGGTTGCGAACAAGCTTCAATCGCTTCGCAAAGGGCTAAATACCAACAGCTGCTATTCACCAGGCTGCAGTGCAATATCGGGAAACTTCCCATTCCTGTCACATTCTCCTGAAGTTTTGCACACGAATAGGTTCCGTCAAGGCGTGGCGATGTCACAGCGTTCCAATTGCTTCGGCTCCTATGATTAACGTCAGAGTTATAACGTCCATGTGAATTTTATGGAATCCTTACCCATTGCCACTTCGAATACGATCGGTGTCCTGGTCGCCGACTCCAATCAGATGCAGTGCCAGTTGCTGGTGGGCGCGCTGCGCCGGCGCCCGGTGTTCCGCGTGCATTCTTGCGGCGCGGATATGAACGTCATCCTGAATGCGATCTCGGGCTTTCCGGTCGACGTAATTCTCATGAACGCCGACCACCCCAAGCTGGCCGGTCAGGATATGGCCAACGTTCGCCGCTTGCATCTGGCTCATCCCCACATCGCCAAGGTTCTGGTCCTCGGCGAATCGAATCGCGATTCCGTGGTGAATGCTTTCCGCTCGGGTGTCAAGGGGTTGTTCTGCTTTTCCGACTACCCGTTCCGGTTGCTGTGCAAGTGCATCCAGAGTGTTCATCAGGGACAAGTGTGGGCGAATAGCGAGCAATTGCAGTACCTGATCGAAACCGTAACCCAGGTACCTTCTTTGCGCATGGTGAACGCTCTGGGCAACCGGTTACTCACACCACGCGAGGAGCAAGTCGTGGCCCTGGTCGCGGACGGACTCAGCAATCGCGAGGTCGCGCGAGAACTCGGGCTCAGCGAGCACACGGTGAAAAAATACGTGTTCCACATCTTCGACAAGCTGGGGATCTCCAGCCGGGTCGAACTCGTTCTCTACGCCGTGAGCCACGGCGGTGCCTGGCAAGCGGAGTGGGTCGCGGGTGGTGGAGGATAAAGTTGGCCTTGCAGTCTCATCGGCAAAACTTTAGAAGTGTTCCACGTGGAACATATTGTGCCTACCGTATTGTATGTTCAGAAATGCATGTACGGCGAGAGAAATAGTTGCTGTTTGTTGCAGTTAGGGAAGAGATCGCCGCTCTGGGTATCCATCACCCACAACGGTTGCAAGTGATGGAATGCAATTCATCGGCGCCGTAATAGCGCTGCGGATGATTGGACACAGAGCCAGCTTACTGGTGGACGCCGAAGAAAAGCTGTGACATCCGACCTTCGTCGTCCCCACCTTTACAAAAAGCGTAAAG
>Ga0210390_10004607_pt1 | contig 11608 bp, 12 predicted proteins | sample IncBWH11OmetaG_FD_161050 | JGI IMG/M metagenome (GOLD analysis project Ga0210390, IMG submission 161050) | Forest soil microbial communities from Barre Woods Harvard Forest LTER site, Petersham, Massachusetts, United States - Inc-BW-H-11-O ... | reverse complement strand
ATATGGGAGCCGCGGAACCGGACGCTCGTCCTGCTCGCCAGCGTAAGCATTGTCTTGGGGATCGCTGCCGTCGACTGGTGGACGAAGCCCTATGTCTCTCTAGGCTTTCTCTATTTATTTCCCATTATGCTCGCGGCTGGATTCTTGCCGCGTTGGGGAATCGTATTGATGGGTTTAGGATGTGCGCTGCTGAGTGAACGATTCAGCAACCTGGACCCGGCGGACGCTCCCATCCGTCTGAGTTTTGAAGCACTGGCACTCGTCGGCTCCGGGCTATTTATCTCGGAAGTCCTGAGCAACCGTCGGTTGAGGTTGGCTTCCCAGGAGCGATTGCGCGTCTTGGTGGAAACGAGTCCAGCAGCTATCGTCACGGTCGATGAGCATGGCTTCATTGAACTCGCGAACCGCGCGGCCGTTGAACTCATGGCTCCGCGGGATGGGCATCTGCTCAGACAGCCCATCGCGGCATTCTTGCCCGAACTGCATCACGCTTTGCGCTGGGAAGAGGGACCGCAGTTCAGGACGTCGATGCAATGCCGGGGCCATCGAGGGAACGGGGAGTCGTTTCTTGCTGACGTCTGGTTCTCTAGTTACAAAGAAGGGCCGACCCCCAAACTAGCTGCGATCATCGCCGATGTTACAGAAGAACGGAGCGCTACCAAAGAGTCAACTCCTGCTAATTCTGATCACCAGGACAGATCTCCACTGAACAATCGGGAATCGGATGTGCTGCGCTTGCTGGTTCAGGGCCTCGCTAATAAGGAAATAGCATCGCAGTTAAACGTGTCCGAGAGCGTGGTTAAGAATACGATCCAGCAACTGTTCGCAAAAACTGAAGTGCGCACACGGAGCCAACTGGTTCGGGTGGCACTGGAACGCTACAGGGATCTTCTGTGAATCTTAGTCTCCTAGCCTGGTTTGGAGCTCGTGGATTACTGCAATCCAGTCGTTCAGACCATCGGCTTCCAGCCATAAGTCTTTCAGTTCAGAGTTTCTCCGCACACGTTCTAAGGCTCGAATTGCCAGAGCCTTGAGGTCGGGAGTGGACGCCTCTCGATTTCCTTTCGTCCATTCGACAATTTCTGGTGGTACTCCCGCGGCGGGAGAACCGTTCACAGCGGCGATTACCTCGGCGGCAGCGACGGCGACACTGGCGTCGGGTGCTTCAAGATAACCGGGATTGTCGGCCGCATGGAGGAATACCTTCGTCAGATCATCGCGGGTTATCGGGCCCAGTTTCGCAAGCCAACCCACGGCGTCGTCATTCTCAAAGCTTCCAACACCCCACCTCGACACGCAGCCTCCTCCGCGGACGATCCGCTTGCAAGATTATAAGGGCACGACGCGGGCAGGCTCACCGGCTTTCGCGCCGACGTGCCTCGTACCAGAGTGCGAGTTCGACCCGGTTCCAGAATCCAAGTTTGTCGTAGATGACGCGAAGATAGTTTTTCACGACATACTCCGTCGTACCGATGATCTCGGCCACTTCGCTATTTTTGAGTCCGCGAGCGACCAGTTCTATGACTTGCTGCTGGCGCGGGCTGGGGAGGCGGGATCCGTAGAGATCGCTTGCGGGCATGGACGCATCCGATTTTGAGGGTTGCATAAATGAACTCCTAATTCACCCACCTGCAGACGTTCGCTTGAAACGGATGCTGCTCAGGGTTCGAGTCGCCCTATTTTGTCTGACGCTCTCGCTGGCTTGTGCATCGGAACTGAGGGTGGAATCGTGGCCTGCAAATCTGCGGCCGACAAACTTTTCGCCGCGAAGGACGGCGCAGATGGCGGTCAATAGCTCGCTTGCGGCATCCGACTTGACGACATAGGCAAATGCGCCCAAGCCGAGAGCTTCTTGCACCACATCAGCAGAAGACTCCTGGCTCAGGAACAATATTTTGGAGTTGGGGGAGAGCTTGCGTATTTGTCGAGCAGCTTCCAGTCCATTGAGCTTTGGAAGACCGAGGTCGAGCACAATCAAGTCTGGTTGCAGTTCTTCCGCTTTTTGGACTGCTTCCAAACCATCTGACACTTCGCAGATCACCTGCACAGTTGGCAATTCTTGAAGTACCGACGCGACAAAACGCCGAAAAGGTTCGAAATCGTCTACTACGAGAGCACGAACTGATGATGTTGCCAAGTAGCCTCCGCTAGTCAAAGTTCAAGCCCGAGTCACTGACTGGCGGTGCTTAACTCACGACAGAATAGGATTACATACGCGAATGGTTCGGTCGTTGCGCGAGGGCAATCTGGTGGTTGCTCCTGATCAGTGAGCGAGAAACACCGTGGCGGCTTTTAAATGGACAGCGTAAGTACCGGATTTGCGCACGAAATGGTTTTATGCCCCGGTTTTTACAGCAGGGATTGTGGAATCGATCAGTTTAAGTTTAGGTTCTCGATCAACCGCGGCAAACAACTCACTGACGACCTGCTCGTCGATTTCGCCTGCCTTCTCCAAAACCACCGGAAAGCGAACCACAACTTCGAGGGCCGACGTCGTGAAGTGAATGCGAACGCGCGGCTTCAATTCCGTCTCTGCGATCGAAGACAAGGTCATTTCCATCTGTCTTCGCTGCCGCTCCAATAGGTCACGGTATGGCGCTAAGGCAGTGTTCGTCGCCTCGTCCAGCCGGGCACGGAGGACGCGGTAATCGATTTCCGGTGCAAACTTCAGCGAGATCTCGTGCCAAATGAAATTGGTTCCCGGAATCTGCTTAAAGAGTGCAGATCCCGACTGAAACACGACCGAATTCGAGAAGGCTACGACTCGGCCGGTAGGCACTGCATCCGCCCCCGCGGTGCTCAGTTCCATCAGATGAAATCGCACCAGTCCGATCTCCACGACTTCGCCATTCACCGTCCCCGCCTGTACTCGATCTCCAACCCGTATACCGAATTTTCCGATCAGAAAGAAGTAGCCCACCATCGACACGATAACACTCTGCAAAGCAACGGCCACACCTGCCGTTATTAGTCCTGCGAACGTAGCAAGCGCTCCCAATTCCGCGACAAAAGCGAATATCAGGACGATTCCGGCTGCGGTCCAAAGCACGATCCTGCGGATCAGTAAGAACTGGTAGCGACGTCGCGAGTCGTGTACATAACGAAAGATCGCTTTTCTCCAAATCTCTCCAATGACAAAGACAGCGCCCAGAACCATTGCCAACCCCAACAGCCTGACGATCAAGCTTTTTATTTTGTCCTTGAATGCACCTCCAACATCGGCCTGCCAGTTGGAAAGATTCCTCTTATAGAGATCGAGCAGGATAGCTTGCTTCGATAGCGGAGCCAGTGTCGCCGAAAGCTGCTTATACTCGGCGGTGAGCGCATCTAATTGCTGCCTTTCTTGCGCCAGCCCCTGTTGATTGCTGGTGTCGGCCTGCTTCGCCAACTGGTTCCCAGTCTCAATCAACTGCCTGAAACGGTTGATCAGCGGAGCCCGAAGCTGCTTGGAACTCTGCTCCAGCGCCTCGGTTGCATGCATCTCGTTGACCAGGGTGTGGCGCTTGCTCGAGAGTTGGAAAAGATCTTCCGCCAACGCCCACATATTCGCACTCGGCAATTTATTAATGATGTTGGTAGCGGTTGGGCTGGGCTGCTGGTTGGCAGCGGGAGTGTTTTCGCTCCCGTTGGCGTTACTCAACGCAGTGGGTACGCTGCGAGCCAACTCTTCAATTTGGGATCGAAGTCCGATGGTTCCGGTTCCGGTGGAAGCCTCACTCAGAAAATCCAACATGCTGTGCAAACCCTGTTGGCGGGCCTGAAAGAGTGCCAATTCGCTTTGGGTTTCAGCGAGCTGTGCCGCGATGCGGCTGCGCTTGCTTGCGGACGCCTTCTCCAACCCCTGCTTAAGGGACTCGACTTCATTCTGCGTTTGTTGGACTAATTGATCGGTCTGTGCCGACGTCTGAATCAGACTCTCGTATTCGGACAAAGCACCGCTCGGATTCACCGCTTGATTGGTCTTCGACTGCTTAGCCAGCCGCTGTTCCTCTTGTCGGGCGAATTCAAAAGCCAAGCTGACAACCTGGTCAGCAATCCGACGATTGTCGGCCATGAAGGTTAAATCGCTGGGTTCCGTGGCCAGGTGTTGCTCCTGCTGAGTCTGACGGTACCAGTCGATGGTCTGAGTGAGCAGTGGGAGGATCTGGGATCGCACTGAGCCGGTTGAGGTAGCGTCTTGCGCCACATAAGCCCCTGCGGCACCAGCCAGTAGAAGGGGAATCAGGATCGACTTTATCGAGTTTCGCAACAAAGGAATAATGCCTGGTTTCCTGGCGGCGATTCCACGCTTCGGCGTGCAAACGACTCGGGTTTTGAAATGTCTACTCTGTGCGGAAATGTATCTGGTCGACACTATAGTTTATTTTAGCGTGGGCAAACACGCGGTAGTTCGTAGATTTGCGGCATCTTCGCGAGCTTAAGATGCAAAAGAAGGAAGGGTCGTCGTTCGTCCCTTCTCCGTTTGCATCAAGGACTGTCTTTTGACAACCTCCCACGCGGTTGTCCGAAGACATGACCAAACGTAGCGAATGAACCTCCTACCTCAGGCAACCTTCGCGACGATTGGAACAACAAAAAAAGTAAGGCATCTGGCCAGTATTTGGGGGGATCGTGAAGCTGAAATTACTTGCATTGTTTGTTACGTTTGCGTCATCGTCGGTCTTTGCCACGTTCGTAGTTGGCGCAGGGTTGACCAGTCTTTCGCCAAGAGACTTGGCAGTTCTGCGCAAAGACGCGACTCTCGCCGTGAAGTGCAATCCGGCAATTCGGACGCTGACTCATCCGAAACGAACCGCAACGATGAGGCCTGCAAAGTTGGCAGCCGTCTCGCCTCAATCCGGCAGTCCGAATATGCTGAAGGGTGCAGCAAATAAGGGGATTGGCGCGGCCGCAATGCGCTCCGTGCCGTCAATGTGGCAGATCAGCAATCAGGTGGCATTCAATACTTGGATTCAGTACCATCCTAGCCCGAACAGCGTGTGCCAGGATGACAGCTACTCGAGTTTCGGTGCGAACAGCACGAATGAGGTCAGTTGCGATCGGCGGTTGCAGTCCAGAATTTAGTCGGCGCGTCGGGCTTTGGTCTGCGAGGATTTGGACCAAAATGGAACGGAAGATTATTATTTAGTATCGGGTACCCCCCTCCCCCTGTTCGGTGCAAAATCTAGAAAACAAGGCATTTAAATTTCGACTAAGTGCTAGATCTTTGAGTTTTAAGGACTTACACGCAAAATCTAGAGAACATGGGACTTACAGCCGGCGACCGTGGCTGGACGATCCCGTTTTGGGACTGCGATGGGGGGCCGAGGGGCGAGCGAGCCAGTTTCGGTGCGCTAAATTTTCAAAGATCGCTTATTATCTTCGAGATAATGGAATATGTATTAATGTTATCTGCTTTGAGGCTTCCGGTCAACAAGAAAGCGGGGTTGAGCGCGGGGTTAGGAGCACGCACCTGCCCTTTTGGCAAAGGACGCGTAAAAGGCTCGGGCACCCACTGCTACGGGGGCGAAGTGATCTTGAAACAGTACGCCGTGACTGCCACTCCCCTGCGAGTTGTCTTTCATTGTCGGTTCGCGGCATCTTGCAAGGCTTGCGCTCTGATCGATGACAGAGAGAAGAACTTGCCACCGACCACGACTGCGTGAATCTTGCGGGTGTGGCTGATGTCTTCGAGCGGATTCATGTCGAGCAAGACCAAATCCGCTGCGCGGCCCACCTGAATCGTTCCATAAATATCCGTTTTGCCCAGGAACTTTGCGGGGTTTAGCGTGGCAGCCTGCAACGCCTCCAGCGGAGTGAAGCCAGCCTCCACCAGCAACGCTAATTCATTGTGCAGATCGACCCCAGGCACCATTCCCCAATCCGAGAAATCCGAGCCGGCCATGATTTTTACACCGGCCTTGTGCATCATCCCGACAAGCGTGATTTGCTTTGCTTGAACATCCATCCTCGGTTTCAGCGCTTCCGGATCATTACTCCAAAGCATGAAACCTCGTTCGTAGGCGACCAGCGTCGGCACATACCAGGTTCCGTTCTTGGCAAAACGCTGAAACAGTTCCTGGCCAGCGGGACCTAGATTCTCATCAACTGCTTGTTCGACGGTCTTGGCCGTTGCTCCTTTGCGCCAAAGGGCACTCTCATTGATGGTTTCGATGTGTTCCAGGCTGGCCACCCCAGCATCCGATGCCTCAGCGGAACTCACCCCCTTCGGCAGGTGGACAGCAACCGGTATGTGCTCTTTGCGAGCCTCATCCATCAGCGCAAAGAACGCGTCGGGCGGGAGCGCATTGTGAACCTTGATAAAATCCACGCCCTTGGCCTTCAGGCCGCGAACTGCCTGCCGTGCTTCCTCCGGCGTGCGCACGGTGAGTCGGTTCGTGACTCCTTCTTTCGGCCCATCCACAAAAGGACCAGCGCGGATAATGTGCGGTCCGACGCGCGTGCCGTTGTTAATCTCCGATCGCCAGCGATCAATTTGCGCGAGATCTCCGCCCATATCGCGTACGCCCGTCACGCCATTCATGATCAAGAGCGGGAAAGCGTCTGCCGTGGCATCGGTCAGGTGGCCGTGCATGTCCCAAAACCCAGGGATCAGGAACTTACCATTCGCGTCAACTACGCGAGCACCGGCGGGAATTATGACGGTTTCAGTCGGGCCGACCGCGCTGATGAGACCACCCGCCACCACAACCGTTGAATTCGATCTGGCCGCTGCGCCGGTGCAGTCGATGACGGTTACGTGTGTTATCGCAATCGCATTGTTTGTCTGGGTGGATGCCGAAAGAGAGCAGAGGAGGAAAAAGGCGAGCAACCATTTATGCATGCCGATTTGACGATTGCGATTGGTCAACGTAAGCAGCGAGTCGCGTGTGAGGCTGCCGAATAGCAACTGAGCGGTCTCCGATCCCTACCTGGTTGAAGCCTTGAAGTGGCTCGTTGTCTGGAGCCGTCGGACTGTTAGTTCTCCTAGTTGTGACCTTAAACATCTCGATTAGACAACAGAGGTAAGAACGTTCTCGAACCTGACGCCTAAATATTGGTGGTAGGAGTGCTTTGCCCGTTACAAGGGCACAAACGCGCAGGCTTGGTTTGCTCCGGCGAGTCGCGCACAACCGATGGAAAGGATGAACAAATCATTATGATGCCAACATCGAAGTCGATGGCGGTATGCAGTACAGTGTTATGCGCGCCCAGGCGGTAATTGCCTACCTGATCCAGGACTGCAAAGTGCCTGTCCGGCACATCGTGGCGCCCGGAGCAATGGGCACGGCTGATCCTGCAGCGAGTAACGAAACTTCATCGGGCCGAGCCGAAAACCGGCGCGTCGAAGTCAAGGTCCTCGTCAACAAAGGTGTGGCTGGACAGTAAGCGAGTTTCGACTTCGTGCAGATGCGAATCGAACTACGAAGCTAGCAGAACGGTACAGAATACAAGCGTCGGCTGGTAGTTTTGGCAGTTGAATTGACCCGCTGGCGCAGTTAAGTTGGTTTCTGTTCGTCCTTTCGCGTTCGCCCCACCTTTGCCGAACTCTTCGACGGGGGTGGGGCGAGGTTTTTGATAGGAATTCTTTTAAAGGCAAGTGACCCCGGCTGCTCGGTTGGGCGACTCTGCGGGCGCAACTCGCAGAAGTTAGACTGTCTCTTTGCTTGTTGCTTCTGGTGGGGGGAAAATAAAGCGGCGCGGAGATTTCAGGAAACTCATCGCCGTATATTTCATTAACCTGAGTTGGTCGCGCCGTGGCACTCCGTAGGCTTTCATGGCGACCGCAGCCCCAATCGAAAAACTGACGCCCAGATTTAGAACAAATGTCACCGCGATTCCGAACAGTGTGTGGATGAACCAGCCTTTGTACATCCACTCTCTTCCGAAACTGGCGGCCGCGAGTGCCAGCGTGCCGGTTGAAAGCGTTACGTGGCGGACGTCCAGAGGTATGCCGAAAAATGCTCCCACGACCGGAGTGAATCCCAGCAAGTAGCCGAGCACAATGCTGGTGGTCCAGCCTGACAGATTCGCGTCCACGGTGTCTGCCAGACGCTTCATTCGTTCATGCCCCAGTTTCCGGCCCAAGGGATGTTGGGCGATGGCCGCTGGAAGGTGATTGTAGGTGGCAAAGTTCTCGAACCAGCCGCCAGCCAGCGCTGAAACCCACAAGATCACGCCGGTGAGTGCGGCATAAATCATGGTCCCGGAAGCCAGGGGGTTCAGGGTGTGGTAAACGTATTCCGCGCTTGGAGCTTCCAGAAAAGGCCGCGAAAAAGCCCAGACCCACAAGCGGGCAAACAGCACGCATCCCACGCCGACCGCGAGAAGATTTCCGGCCGCAGATGCAAGCTGGCTGCGCGTGATCCGGCTGATGAACTCCGCCAGTTTCTCCAGCCTGGTCCGCCCGCGAGTGACGCGCACGATCCCCGCAAAGGTTGCAGCTGTGACCGAGGGCTGCTTGGTGGCGAGTGCGAGATGAAAGTATTGCAGTACCAGGAAGCTGACAGCGTAGTTCGTTCCCGAAGCCATTCCCTCTAGGAACAACGGCAGGTGCGCTTCCACGACTCGCATTTTGATGGCAGCGGTCAGCACGGTGAGCAAACCACCGCCCAACGATGCCCTCCAGATCGCCCGGTATTCACTGCGCGAGTCGGCGATGTAAGGTTCTCCGGCCCTGCCCGTACGCTCGACCACTTTACGAGCCATGAGCGCGGAATTTTCACGAAACAGCGCGCGCAGGCTCATGTCCCTGCGCAGTGCCCTCATAACATCGTCAAGCAGGCGCTTCACGGCCTCGACCGACTGCTGACTTTCGGCGACAAACAAAACTTTGGCGATGCTCTCCATCCGGGAGATGGCCATCTCGATCGTTCCCATGTCAAACACCAGGGAAGTACTGACTCCGGTGTCTTCCAGGCGGTGGTGCACGTACTGCATTTCCACGCGGCAGCGCTCGACATGCCCGCGCCAGCTTTCGAGTGCGGCTGCGGCGCCACCCTGTCGCACGAGTTCCACAGCGGTCTGCTGGAGTTGGTAGAAAGGCGAGTCCTCGATGCTCCCCTCATGACTGCGGTGGCGCAATTCAGGTGACAGGCCGATCCCCGCCACATGGACGCCAAGAAGATAGAAGGCTTGGGTCAGGTCTTCACGCTGCTGCGCCCACGCGTTTGCGTCACTCACAGGCGACAGCAAGCGGGCCATGCGCTCGAAGTCTTCGTCGGGAAGACCTATCAGGCGGTCAATGGATTCGCTGGTGGGATAAAGGCGGAGCACCAGCTTGGAAAGGTCGGTATCCTCCCGTGCCGAAGGCAGAACTCGCTCGATCAACCGTCGCCATGCTTCCGATAACAGGCCTTCCCGCGGGTGCAGGCCCGCCTCTGCGAACAGGTCGACTGAACGAATCTCGGTGAGGATCTCCCGCATTCGTCGCTGGAACCAGAAACGCAGATCGCTGTGTGCCTCCATCAGTGCCAGGAGCGCTTCCAACCGCGTCATGCCATCGCTGGTGAGCGGGGGTTGGCTGATCCAGTCTTTCAGTTCCGCAAAAGCGTCCAGCCGTGTGGCCAGGTCCGTGGCACGGATGAAATTCTCGAGGATGGAAGCCAACCAGTCTGCCGCGCGCAGCGCTCGTCTTCCCGGAGGAAAGAAGGTCACTACCAGTTCTCGTATCTGTGGTACAGATGACGCTGTTACTGGAGCAGGAGTTTCGTTCTGGAGTCCTGCGACCGGCGGTGTGGTGCGTCCATTACCACCGTCCGACTTGTTGAGGATGGTCCGGGGCGGCGGGTTGCCGACGGATGGATTGGAATCCGGCATGTCGCGGACATCTTAGGTCGCGCTGCGCACCAAGTCAACGAAGCTGTTCTCGTCTAGCGCGGGTGCGGTACAACCCACCGTCGCAGCGGTGGAAGCCGCCGGCAGAGTTTTACTTGGGTGCAACTCTTCTGGCGAACCGTCCACCAGACGGGCGCGAGTCTCGCATTCTTCCGGCTCGAAAACGTGAATTGGTGCAGCAGCCTCCCGAAGCTACCGTGGTTTCCGGAGTCAGCCCGCTTTGGCCAACTCGACGACTGCCCCGAGTTCCTGGTATTCCTCCTGCGTTAGCGGCAGAGAAGCCGCCCGAATGTTTTCCTCCAGATGCTCAACCGAAGAAGTCCCCGGAATGGGCAGCATGATCGGCGAGCGCTGGAGCAGCCAGGCCAGCGCAACCTGCAGGGGAGTGCTCTGGTGTGCCTTCGCGACCCGATTGAGGATCTCGCCGGCCACCTTGCCTGCGCCGAGCGGAAACCATGGAATGAAGGCGATTCCATTTCGCTCACAGTGATCGACCACATAATCCCATTCGCGGTCAGCAAAACTGTAACGGTTTTGTACCGAGACGATGGGAACAATCTTGCGTGCTCGCTCAATGTGTTCTCGCGTGACGTTCGACAGTCCCACGAAATGAATCTTTTCTTCTTTTTGCAACTCAGCTAGAGTTTCGACCGACATATCGAAAGGCACCACGGGATCGGGTGCGTGCAATTGATAAACCTCGATGCGATCGAGACGCAGTCTCTTGAGACTGCCTTCAATCGCGTTGCGAAGGTGCTCGGGACTTGCGTCGTGCGTCCACTGATTCGGTCCCGGACGATTCCATCCGCCCTTGGTGGCAATGACAAGGTCCGTCGGATAAGGGAACAACGCCTCGGCGATCAGCTCTTCGCTGATGCCCGGACCGTATGAATCAGCGGTATCGATAAAGTTGACGCCAAGCTCCACGGCTCGGCGAAGAACCGCTAGGGCTGTTTTCCGATCTTTAGGCGGGCCCCAAATACCGTCGCCGGTGAGGCGCATCGCCCCGTACCCGAGACGATGGACAGACACTTTACCGCCAAGCGAAACACTTCCTGCCAGATTTGCAGAGAATTTCTTCTTGCTCATAATTGCCCTCCTAAGTTTTTGTTTCACGTGGAAATTTACTGCGCAAATCCTTCAACCGCCAGCGCCCGCAGTCCGTCTCCCTCAAACGCTTTGCCCTTGACCACGACCCCGGGAACGCCAATGCGATCGAGAACCTCATCAGGCAGCCTTACGGCGTTGCGCTCAGTCAGGACAAGATACACTTGTCCGCCCTGGTCGGACACAAACAACAACGGGCTGCCGGCGGCGGCGCACAGCTTGGCGCAGAAAGCATGATCGTACGCATGGGTGTGACTGCCGAGGTAACAATTTGCGTCGGTGACTTCACCTCGGAGGCTCACAGCCCGTCCAGGCGTGGTCTCTCCGGCGAGCAGCTCCACGTTCCCTTGCTTCGCCATTTTTTGCGCTTTCGCCAAGTCGGAGACGAGAATCTGGACTTGCGCGAACGGCATATTGTTCAGATCGTAGCGATCTCCGAATTGGAAAGCACACAATGCCAGAGTCGCGATTGCGCTCAGTAACGCCATCGCCGACTTTCTATTTGGCTGCGCTCTTCGTGGTGTGGCTTGCATTGTTCTGCGCTCGCTCGCTTTGGTTAACCCGTCAATTGATTGCCGGACGTCGGAGCGTTATGAAAGTGCGCGTCCTGTGCCGCTAGCTTCGAAGCCGAAAAGGTCCATGGAATAGAACATATTGTCGCTGCAAGAAAATAAGAGCGGATACT
>Ga0210390_10004606_pt1 | contig 11611 bp, 10 predicted proteins | sample IncBWH11OmetaG_FD_161050 | JGI IMG/M metagenome (GOLD analysis project Ga0210390, IMG submission 161050) | Forest soil microbial communities from Barre Woods Harvard Forest LTER site, Petersham, Massachusetts, United States - Inc-BW-H-11-O ... | reverse complement strand
AATCAGATTGCGGATGACGCCCTGGGCGTGCGCCGAAGGAGCCAATGAAACGCCGCCCTCTGGCGGACCGCTCACGGAAAGCGCGCACACCCCGACGCCCAACAACAAAGCCGATGTCGCAACGCGTCGAAGAAAAGTCATCGTGGGTCTCCTCCGCACGTCATCCGTACCTGGCCTTCACCAGCGGGACCCGAAATCCGGAAGCGCGGCAACCGCTTTCTTCGAATCGCGACGCGACGGCGAGCCTGAGGCCTTCCGGCCGCCGCTCCTCGTCCAAGCCCTCTGCGGCTTTACTAGGCAAGCGCGTCCATGATGTAAAGGACGAACCGGGAGGAGAGCATGGCTGCGACAAAAGGTCTGAACAAGGCCAAAAAGGCCGAGAACAAGAAGGCCTCGGAAGGTCAGGATAAGTTTGGCGGCAAGGACTATGAGCGCGACCTCGCCAGGCTGCACGGTGAACTGGTCAAGTTGCAGCTCTGGGTCGTGGCCAAGGGACTGAAAGTCGTGGTCGTGTTCGAGGGCCGGGACGGCGCCGGCAAGGGCGGCGTCATCAAGGCGATCACCGAGCGGGTCAGCCCGCGCGTCTATCGCGTCGTCGCGTTGCCTGCCCCGACCGAGCGCGAGAAGTCGCAGATGTACATCCAGCGTTACATGCGGCATCTGCCTGCCGCGGGAGAAATCGTCATCTTCGATCGCAGCTGGTATAACCGCGCCGGCGTCGAGCGGGTGATGGAATTCTGCTCGATGGAGCAAGTGAATCGCTTTCTCGAGCTGACGCCAGCGGTCGAGAAGGCGATTATCGAGTCCGGAATCATCCTCATCAAATATTGGATGGAGGTAAGCGAGGAGGAGCAGACCCGCCGGCTCGAAGCGCGGATCGACGATCCACGCAAGATCTGGAAACTGTCGCCGATGGACCTCAAGTCTTACAGTCGATGGTACGATTACTCGCGGGCGCGCGACGATATGTTCAAGGCCACAGACACCTCGTGGGCGCCTTGGTATGTGGTGCGCTCCGACGACAAGCGGCGCGCCCGGCTGAACGTCATCTCCCACCTCTTGACGCGAATCCCCTACGACGACCTGCCGCGCGATAAGCCGACATTGCCGAAGAGGCAGAAAGCGCATGGCTATTTCGAGCCCGACTACCCCTGCAAGTTCGTCCCGGAGCTGAACTGGAGCGCGAAGTGATGGCGGTTCACAGACGACATTTTTGATAGGTCGTATCAAGCGACGGATCTCCCGTTGGGCTGTAGAGGATCTCGGCGCCGCTATGAATTTTGAAGTGGACGGTTTCGGACTGGAAGCTGATGGAGTCGTGACAATCAAGCGACACAGCCGTACCGTTTTTGTCGTGCCCCACGCTGACGATCCGGCATGTGCCGGTTGGGGAGCGGATTTGGCCCGGCTCGATGATGAAAGCCTGAGCGAACCGGTCGACGGGTTGCCGGTAGGTTAGCTCGCCGTTCGTCCTCTCGAAGAACTTTTGGCAATCGGCGGCGGAGGCCGTCCAACCGCCGATGAGGCGCGGATCGATCGTGTCGGCGAAGCCGGCGCTTGTCAGGGCCGCGACCGCGAAGCCGGAGACAAGACCAAGAACGACTGGCCGAACGTGCGGCGGATGCTTCGCCACAACGCTCGCCCTTATGTCTCTCAAATGACAACCCAATTGGGCCTCCGCTCCGCGTGTCATCGAGCGCGCATATCCGCCAGCGGCTCCGTTTTCCACCCACGCTCCGGGAGACGCACTCCTAGAACACCGGTTCTCCGAGCGCGATCTCGGCCAGCGGCGATAGCAGGATGACCTCCGAGCGCGCATTCTTCGCCCCGAGAATCAGCACTTCGGACTGGAAGCCGGCGATATTACGGGGCGGCATGTTGACGACGCAAGCGACCAGCCGGCCGGTAAGCTCGGCCTCGGAATAGCTGGTGATCTGGGCGCTCGACCATTTCCTGCCCAGCGGGCCGAAGTCGACCTCGACCTTGTAGGAGGGATTTCGGGCTCGCTCGAACGGCTTGACGGCGACGATGCGGCCGATGCGGATGTCGACCTTGGCGAAGTCGTCGTAGACGACCGGCGGCTTTTCCATTGTCCTGCTTTGCTCCGAATGAGGCGGGCCGTCTCACATCCCGGCCAAAGCGCAGCGCGCCCGCGCCTTCCCCGAAAAGGGCGATACGCCCCGTGTCAAAACGCGTCAGCCCCGGAGCGCTTCCTGATGCGCCTTGACCATGTCACCCAGACTCTCGAAGCGAAAGTCGTATCTGGGCGTTTGCGCCAGGGCCATGGTCGCGCCGGAGCCGTCCTTGCCGTGGCGTCGATGAATCCAGCACGAGGCAAGGCCTTGCTCGTTCGCGGTCGCGTGGTCGTGAAACAAGCTCTCGGCGGTATGCAGGATTTGGTTCTTCTCAATTCCGAGCGTCTTGAGCTTGGCGAGCATGTACTCGAAATTGCGGGCAGAGGGCTTGTAGGAGCCGCAGTCCTCGGCAGTGTAGACCGCATCGAAATCGACCCCGAGTTGTTCGTTGCCGAAGGAGAAGCTCTCGTTGTCCACGTTCGACAGGATGGCGAGTTTGTAATGCCGCTTCAGGTACTGAAGCGCCGAGACTGTATCGGCGAACGGCGGCCAGTTCCGGATTGTCCGGCCATAGGCGACGCAATCGCTCCAGCTTGCGGCGACGCCCCATTCCTCGGCCAGGCGGCGATAAACAGTCGCCAGCAGGTCTCGATAGAGTTTGGCCGGCGTCTGGGTTTGCTGCGATGATTCATGGCGGGCGTGCGCCTCGAGAATTTCGTCGCGCGTGAGCTTCCGCGACGCTTTGCGGGTCAGAGGCTCGAGGGCCTCGACCATGCCCGTTTCCCAGTCGATCAGCGTGCCGTAGCAATCGAAGGTCAAGGCCTTAAAGTCGGTGAGCTTCGCCATCGACCTTGTGTTCGATGCTGATGAACTGGACGATGTCATTGGATGCTGGTGGAGCCAGACGGAATCGAACCGACGACCTCTTCAATGCCATTGAAGCGCTCTCCCAACTGAGCTATGGCCCCGATCTCCAAAAAAGGTCGCGCCCCGAAGGGGGCGAAGCGCGCCTTACTTTCCGAGGGCGGCGGTATAACCGCAAACTTGCGGCGTCCACAAGGGCTGTGGTCCAAAAAAGCCGCGGTCCGCGCCGGACCCCGCCTCCGGCGGGCGGCCGAAGCTCTGCACCGCTCAGGTTTCCTCGTCGGGAGCGATATCGCCGTCGATGAGGTTGGTGACGTCGTCGTCATCCTCCTCTTCCTCTTCCAGGAATGGGTCGTCCGGCGCCTCTTCGGCGTCCTCCTCGACATCGATGTCGTCGACGACCGGCTCGGCAGCCTTCTCCTCGCCCGCCTCGACTTCGTCGAGCGACACGACCTCCACGCCAGCAGGCGTCGCGAGCTCGGCCTCCTCTTCCTCGGGTTTGGCGGCTGGCCGCGCGCGCGCGGCCGCGCCCTGAAACACGGTCCCGCATTTCGGGCAGACGATGGGATCCTTGTTGAGATCAAAGAATTTGGCGCCGCAATTCTGGCACTGGCGCTTGGTTCCGAGTTCGGGTTTGGCCACTGCGATCAATTCCCCGTGGTTGAGGCCGGCGTTCAGGAGGGCTCCGGTTAGTCACCGCCCCCTCTCGTGTCAATGCGCTTTTTCGATGGTCGACAGGCGCAATTGCCGATGATACGAGCGCGGGCCGCCGCCGCCTCGCGCACGGCCGCTCGCCCCAGTGGCAGGGAAGATCGCTAGTGTCCGCTCATTCGTCGCCTCTCTCCGCGGCCTCGCCGTTGCGGGCGCTACGCTCAAGACCGCTGAAGGGGCGGGTCCGGCCGCCGGGCGACAAGTCGATCTCGCATCGCGCTTTTCTATTTGGCCTTCTGGCCTGCGGCGAGACGAAGGTGGACGGGCTGCTCGAGGGCGACGATGTGCTTGGGACCGGTAAAGCTTGCCAGAAGCTCGGCGCGGTCATCGACCGTCTCGCGCCCGGCGCATGGCGAATTCGCGGCGTAGGCCTCGGCGCGCTCTTACCGCCGCGCGAGATGCTCGATTTCGGCAACGCCGGCACAGGCTGTCGGCTGATGATGGGCGTCGTCGGCGGCCACGGAATTACGGCGACCTTCGACGGCGACGCCTCGTTGCGCAAGCGGCCGATGCGGCGCATCCTCGACCCGCTGAGACTGATGGGCGCCCAGGTTCTCTCCGAGGCCGAAGGCGGGCGCTGTCCGATCGTCCTCAAGGGCGCCCGCGATCCCGCGCCGATCGAATATCGCACCCCTGTCGCCTCTGCGCAGATCAAATCGGCCGTCCTCCTCGTCGGCCTCAACACGCCGGGCGTAACCACCGTGATCGAAGACCAGGCCTCGCGCGACCACACCGAGAAAATGCTCGCCCATTTCGGCGCGGAGGTCGTTGTCGCGCCTGAGGGCGAGGGGCGGCGGATCACGCTCGTCGGCCGGCCGGAATTGCGTCCGGCGACCGTGGTCGTTCCGGGCGACCCTTCGTCGGCGGCGTTCCCCATCGTCGCCGCCCTGATCGTTCCGGGTTCGGACATCATCGTCGAAGGCGTAATGATGAATCCGCTGAGGACTGGGCTCCTCACGACGCTGAAGGAGATGGGCGCCCATATCGAGACGCTCGACAAGCGTCTCGAGGGCGGTGAGGAGGTGGCGGACTTGAGGGTGCGCGCGGGCTCGCTTCATGGCGTCGACGTACCCGCCGCGCGCGCCCCTTCGATGATCGACGAGTATCCGATCCTGGCGATCGCCGCAGCCTTTGCCTCCGGCTCGACGCGTATGCGGGGTTTAAGCGAACTTAAGGTGAAGGAGAGCGATCGTCTTGCCGCCGTGGCCGCGGGTCTGAAGGCCGGGGCCGTCGATTGCGTCATCGAGGGTGACGATCTGATTGTCGAAGGCGGGCGGCCGCGCGGCGGGGGAATAGTCGAGACTCACATGGATCATCGGATCGCGATGAGTTTTCTCGTCATGGGGCTCGCGAGCCTCGAGCCGATGGCGGTCGACGACATCGCGATGATCGCCACCAGCTTTCCGGAATTCCGCCCGACCATGGAGCGGCTCGGCGCGCAATTCAACTGAACGTCAACTGACCGAGACCCATCGCCCCTCGCGGCTCGAACGCGCGATCGCGTGGATGGTTCGCTCGATGGCGAGGCCGGCGTCGAAATCGATGGTCAGCGCGGGCCGCTCGAGGATGCGATTCAGGAGTTCGTGAGCTTCGATGATCTTGAGGTCGTTGAAGCCCATCTGATGGCCGGGCGCGGTGAGGAACCGCTCGTAAGGAGGATGCGCCGGGCCCATCAGGACCTGCCTGAACCCCTGTCCCTCCGGCGGCCCTTCCGCGATATAGACTCCGACCTCGTTGAGACGCTCCTGATCGAACACGGTGGCGCCTCGCGCTCCGAACGCCTGCAATTGAAGGCGGCTTTTCCGCCCCCAGGAGGAACGGCTCACCTGGATCGTTCCGGACGCGCCGTCCGCCATCCTGAGCAGCGCACTGGCCACGTCGAAAGTCTCGACCTCCCGGCGTCCGCCACCGTCGGCTCGATCCGGGTAGGGTTTGCTCATCTCGCCGAACACCTCGCTTGGAGGGCCGATCAAGGTCGCGATCAGACTCAAGGGGTGGACACCGAAATCATCGAGGGCGCCGTAACCAGAGCTCGCCTGGCTGCGCCACGAGAACGGCGCCTCGGCATCGGCCATGAAGTCCTCGTCCATCTCGAGGCGAAAATGAGTAAGCGGGCCGATCGCCCCGCTCTTCAAGAGCGCTCCGATATAGCGGACGGCCGGACTCTGAATGTAATTATAGCCGAGAATGGCGACCCGGCCCGCGGCGCGCGCCGCTGTCGTCATGCGCTCGGCTTCGTCGAGCGAAGGCGCCATCGGCTTTTCGCACCACACATGCTTGCCCGCTTCGAGCGCCGCGATCGCCATCGGCGCATGCAACGCGTTGGGGGTGGTGATCGAAACGACTTCCACTCCCGGGTCGGCGATCAGCACGCGCCAGTCGTCGGTCGACGCCTCGAAGCCGAACTCGTCGGCACGTCTCCGCGCCAGCCCTTCCTCGACCTCGCACAGCATGACGCGCCGGACGATCGGCGTGTCGTCGAACACCGCATGCACGCCCGTCCAGGCCAGAGCGTGACATTTCCCCATATGCCCCGTGCCGATCAGTCCGACGCCAATCGTGCGCATGGTTCGCCTCCCCAATTTTGCGCCCCGACCCGGCGCCGCCCGCCAATACAAATATTTCATCCGCGACACAGATTGGAATATCTGTTCTATTTATATCGGCTTGTGGAGAATAGCGCAGGCAAGCGGAAGCGTCGCGCTGGCCGCGAGGGAAAACGATGAGCTACCAGGCAGCGACCGAAACACCGGAGAGCTTCGACGACTTCCAGCGCCGCCTGATCGAGATTGAGCCACACTTGCCCAAGCGTCTTCGCCAGGCCGCCGCTTACGCGCTCGAGCACCCGGACGAGTTCGCCCTCGGCACCGCGTCGGCCCTCGCCCGCAGCGCCGAAGTGCAGGCGTCGACCCTGGTGCGCTTCGCCCAGACGTTGGGCTTCGCCGGTTTTTCCGAGTTGCAAGAGCTGTTTCGCTCACGCCTGCGTAACCGTTGGCCCGACTATTCCGAACGCCTCCGGGCGCTGCAGCAGAACGCGCGCGACAGCGGCGATCCCATCCATCTTCTGTTCGGATTCGCCGATTCGGCGGCGGCTTCGATCGCCCGGCTGCGCGACAATGTGCAGCGCCGCGAGCTTGACGAGGCGGTCAGCCTTCTGGCCGGCGCGCGGACGATCCATTGCCTCGGCCAGAGGCGGTCGTTCTGCGTCGCCCATTATCTGACCTATGCGCTCTCCCAGCTCGGGATATCGGCCTCCCTCATCGATAATGTGGGCGGCCTCGGGCCTGAAGAGCTGGCGCAGGCGGGCGCCCGCGACGCGCTGATCGCGATCAGCTTCTCGCCTTATGCGCCCTTCACGGTCGACCTCGCCAAACGCGCCCGGCGCGCCGGCGTGCCTATCGTCGTGGTCACCGACAGCGCGCTCTCTCCGCTCGCCGGCGTCGCCGATGTCCGCTTCGAGATTGTCGAGAGCGACTTTGGTTCGTTCCGTTCGCTGTCAGCGACATTTTGCCTGGCGATGACGCTCGCCGTCGCGGTCGGAGAAAAGCGGGCGGAAGCGGCGGCGTAATTCCGTTCACTCGGCGGGCGCGCCCCGGGGAGCGAAGACGACCTTCGGCACCAGAAACATAGTGGCCGCGACCATCAGCGCGACCCCAAACATCGATACGAAAGTGAGATGAAGGGACTGTTCAAGCGCAGCGCGAAGCCCAGATTCGCCCACCGCCTCCGAACCTTGCTCCAGGAGTTGCCGAAGCTGCTCAGACGTCGCCCCTGCGTGGCCTGACCGCAGGAGGCCGAAATTGAGCACGGCGCCGAACACAGTTGCGCCGAACGTGCTCCCGAGACTGCGAGCAAAGAGATAGGACGCGGTCACGCTGCCGCGCTCGGACCAACTGACGATTTCCTGGATCAGGATAATCGAGGCGCTGCTTGAGAGGCCCATGCCAACGCCGACGACGAGTGAGCCAAGGCCAGCCACGATTGGCGAACTCTCCCCGTTGAGAAGGAGAAAAACGAGCGAGCCTAACGGAATGAGTACGCCGCCGACGCGCAGCATGGCGCGCACGCCGAAGCGCCTGAGGCCGACGCGCACGCCAACCGTCGCCCCGATTGGCCAACCGAGCACCATCGCGGAGAGCGCAAAGCCGCCAATGAGCGGCGACTGCTGCATCACGCCCTGCACGAACACCGGTAGAAACGTGGTGAGCCCAATCATCACCATGCCGGCCAGGAGCGAAGCCCCATTGGCGGCGGCGATCGGCCGGCGACCCCAAAGCTCAAGCGAAATCATCGGCTCAGGAGATCGACGCTCCTGCAGGACGAACAGCACGACGGCAACCACCGCGACCAGGGTGGTGAGCCCTATTTCGAGCCGCCCCGCGGTCGAAAGCGCGGTGAGATCGGCCATGATGGCGGCGATGGCGACGGTGAATATGCCGGCGCTGAGATGGTCAATTTTGCCGCGACCGCGGACGCTCTTTTCGTGCAAAAAGACCCAGAATCCGGCCGCAGCAAGGGCGCCGATCGGCAGGTTCATCCAGAAGATCCAGGCCCAAGAAAAATACTGGATGATGAGGCCGCCCGCCAGGGGGCCCAAGATTGCGGACACCGCCCAGACGCTTGCAAGCCAGCCCTGGATTTTCCCCCGCTCGTGCGGGGAATAGAGGTCGCCGACGATCGTCATAGCGGTCGGCTGAACAGCTCCCGCGCCAATGCCCTGAATCAGCCGGAAGACGATCAGCGACGGCATCGACCATGCAAATCCGCATAAGATCGAGCCAACGAGAAAGGCCGCGATGCCGATGAACATCACGCGCTTGCGGCCGGCGAGATCAGCAAGCTTGCCGAACACCACGGTTGTCGCCGTCTGCGACAGCAGGAATGCCGCGAACACCCAGCTGTAGAGCGGCAGGCCGCCAAGCTGGCCAACGATCTGCGGCATGGCCGTGGAAACGATGGTCGCTTCGATCGCGACCATGAAATTGGCCGCCATGACGGCGGCGAGCACGAGCGGACGGTGAGTCGTGGAGGGAATCATCGGGGATTCTTGGGAGGTTGCCCGTCACTTTAACGGACAACCCGTCCTTTCGCCAAATCGCGTTCGCGTGAACAGGGCGAATGGCGGCGGCTCCGTTGCGCATCGGCCCAGGATCCGCTCACGCGGAACTTGCGCCTTTCCGCCCTTCCCGGCCGACATGATGTTACGTTATCCTCTACATCCACCACGGAGAAATTCATGCAGACCCGCCGCCTAGGCCGCACCGATCTGTCCGTCGCCCCGCTCGTGCTCGGCGGCAACGTGTTCGGCTGGACCGCCGACAAAAAAACGTCGTTCGACGTGCTCGACCGGTTCGCCGCCGCGGGCCTCAACGCCATCGACACCGCCGACGTGTATTCGGCCTGGGCGCCTGGCAATTCAGGCGGCGAATCCGAGACGATCATCGGCGAGTGGGTGAAAGCGCGGGGAAATCGCAATCGTGTCATCATCATCACCAAAGTCGGCTCACCGATGGGCAAGGGCAAGGAAGGCCTCAAGCCCCATTATGTCGCGGAGGCGGTCGAGGCGTCGTTGAAGCGGCTTCAGACTGACGCGATCGACCTTTATCTCTCGCACTGGCCGGACATGGCGACGCCGGTCGAGGAGACGCTCGACGCCTATCAGCGCCTGATCGAGCAGGGCAAGATCCGCTGGTGCGGCGCCTCGAACCTCAGCGTCAAGCTGCTCGAGGCTGCGCTGGCGGCGTCCAAGGCTAAGCGGCTTCCCCGCTATGAGGTTCTGCAGCCGGAATACAATCTCGCCGACCGGCACGAGTTCGAAAGCGGCCTCGCCGATCTCTGCAAGCGCGAGCAGATCGGCGTCATCACCTATTTCAGCCTCGCCAAGGGGTTCCTCACCGGCAAGTACCGGAGCGAGGCCGATCTCTCCAAGAGTCCGCGCGGCGATGGCGTCAAGGCCTATCTCAATCCCCGTGGATTTCGCATCCTCGAGGCGCTGGAAGCCGTGGCCGCGAGCCACAAAGCTAAACCGGCAGAAGTTGCGCTCGCCTGGGCGATGGCGAGGCCCGGCGTCACCGCGCCGATCGCTAGCGCCACCTCGGTCGAACAGACCGACAGCCTCGTGCGCGCCACCGAGCTTGCGCTGACAGGCGCCGACATGGATGCGCTGAACGCGGCCAGCGCGCCCTAGCGCGCACTGGGCTCCACTGCTTGGAGCGAGTTGCTGTTGGACTGCGACGAAGTAAAGCGGAGTGAGACGCTATTGCGTAAAATCAGAATCTATGTTAGACTTCACTCTATGAGAAATTCTGCCTGTCCGCAAGGTATCCGCCAGCCGCTCGTGGGCTCCGGACGCCGAAAGGCACACGAAAATACTTTCGCCGATTTGTCCGCGTAACCCATTGAAAAGTCTCGATTCGGACGAAGGAATCCAAGGAAATCCAAGGAAATCAAATACGTTTTGGCGGGGGTTTTCGAACCGAAACAGCGACCGGCCGAGAGAATCCAAACGGACCGACTTGACTGCTGTCGAGAAGCGCCTGGGGGATTTCGCTCTTACGATCGTTGCGCCTGTCAACTTTAAGATCGGCGCGGGTCAGCCCGCGTTTGTCGGTTCCACATGCTTCTCCTGCTCACGCAATTCGCGACGCAGGATCTTGCCGACATTGGTGTGCGGCAGCGCATCGCGGAATTCGACATGGCGGGGCGTCTTGTACCCAGTGAGGAACTGCCGGCAGTAGGCGACGAGGTCGGCTTCGGTCAGCGTGGGGTCTTTGCGCACGACCACGAGTTTGACCGCTTCTCCGGTCCTCGCGTCTGGGACGCCGACCGCGCCGGCCTCGAGCACGCCCGGATGGCCCATCGCCACGTCCTCGATCTCGTTCGGATAGACATTGAAGCCGGAGACATTGATCATGTCCTTCTTGCGATCGACCACGAACACGTAGCCGCGCTCGTCGACCCGCGCGATGTCGCCGGTGCGTAAGAAACCGTCGGCGGTCATGACCTTGGCGGTCTCGTCGGGCCGATTCCAGTAGCCGGCCATGACCTGAGGGCCCTTAATGCACAATTCGCCGATTTCGCCGACCTCGAGGTCGCGGCCGTCGTCATCGCGAATGGCGATGTCGGTCGAGGGCAGGGGCAGGCCGATCGCGCCGTTGAAATGATCGATGGTCAGCGGATTGACGACCGCCGCCGGAGAAGTCTCGGTCAATCCATAGGCTTCGATCAGCGGCTTGCCGGACATTGATTGCCAGCGCTCGGCGACCGTTCGCTGCACCGCCATGCCGCCGCCGATCGCGAAATGCAGGCGCGAGAAATCGAGCCCAGCGAAGTCTTTGTTGTTGATGAGCGCGTTGAACAGCGTATTGACGCCGGGGATGACCGTGAACGGCGTCCCTCGCAACGCCTTGACCAGGGCCGGAATATCGCGCGGATTGGCGATCATGAGATTGGAGGCGCCGATCATCAGGGGCACGAAGCCGTTCACCTGCAACGCAAACACATGATAAAGCGGCAACGCGGCGACGAATATTTCGCCTTCGGCCCGGATCACCGGCGCGATCCACGCATGAATCTGGCGCAGATTGGCGACCATGTTGCGATGGGTCAGCATCGCCCCCTTCGGCACGCCAGTGGTCCCGCCCGTGTATTGCAGAAAGGCGACGTCGTCCGGCGAGATCGGCGCGTCCGTGAACGGTTGCAGAGATCCCAGCGCGAGCGCGCGATTGAAACGCACGGCCTGCGGCAAGCGAAAAGCAGGAACCGCGCGCCGGACGTGGCGTACGACCGAATTGACGATGAACCCTTTGGCCCCGCCCAATTGATCGCCCGCGCCGGTGACGATGACGATGCGCACCGCCGTGCCGCCGATCGCCCTTTCGAGCGTGCCGGCGAAGTTCTCGAGGACGACAATCGCCTCGGCGCCCGAATCGGCCAGCTGGTGCTTGAGCTCGCGCGGCGAG